>Ga0256835_1000022_pt1 | contig 159521 bp, 153 predicted proteins | sample PIR30metaG_FD_185972 | JGI IMG/M metagenome (GOLD analysis project Ga0256835, IMG submission 185972) | Hydrothermal vent microbial communities from East Pacific Rise, Pacific Ocean - PIR-30 | ecosystem: Environmental > Aquatic > Marine > Hydrothermal vents | place: Pacific Ocean: East Pacific...
TATTTTTTTTAAAATCCTTTCAATGATCTTTATCGAACCTGCGTCCGCCTCTGGCGGATATGAGCCCGACTGCCTGTCCGCCTACGGCGGAAGCTACCTGCTGCTCTACTCCGCGATGTATTTTTTTAAAATCCTTTCAATGATCTTTATCGAACCTGCGTCCGCCTCTGGCGGATATGAGCCCGACTGCCTGTCCGCCTACGGCGGAAGCTACCTGCTGCTCTACTCCGCGATGTATTTTTTTTAAAATCCTTTCAATGATCTTTATCGAACCTGCGTCCGCCTCTGGCGGATATGAGCCCGACTGCCTGTCCGCCTACGGCGGAAGCTACCTGCTGCTCTACTCCGCGATGTATTTTTTTTAAAATCCTTTCAATGATCTTTATCGAACCTGCGTCCGCCTCTGGCGGATATGAGCCCGACTGCCTGTCCGCCTACGGCGGAAGCTACCTGCTGCTCTACTCCGCGATGTATTTTTTTAAATTCTTTTCAATGATCTTTATCGAACCTGCGAGCATAACTGCCTGTCCGCCTACGGCGGAAGCTACCTGCTGCTCTACTCCGCGATGTATTTTTTTTAAATTCTTTTCAATGATCTTTATCGAACATGCGAGCATAACTACTTGTCCGCTTGCAGGAATAATTTTCTATCATTCTATCATGCAGAGTTTTTTACTCTTGATGTCAAAAATCACCTCGTTTTCAAACCACATTTTCCGGTGCAAATATACAAAAATATTTAACTCATCCCAAATTTATAAAATATTATCTTTTATTTGGCCCCGGGCATTTATTCATATTATTTTATAAATTTGCATCAAATACGTAAATAAATAAATATATGCGTTGGAGAGGAAGAGAAAAAAGCACCCATGTGGAAGACCGCCGTGGCACCTCAACCGGCAAGGTTATCGGAGGAAGCATCGGGGTCGGTGCCCTACTATTTATTTTGGCTTACACTTTAATTACCGGAGAAATACCTACGGATTTATTGAAACAAACTCAATTGCCTCCTGCCCAAACTCAACAAACCGGTAAAACGACAACCGAAAATGACGAATTGGCCGAATTCACCAAAGTGGTTTTAAAAGACACGGAAGACGTATGGGCTAAAGTTTTTCGTGACGAATTAAACAGAAATTATCGTCCGCCCGTGATGGTTTTGTACGATGGATATACACCGGCCGCTTGTGGTATGGCTAATGCGGCAGTCGGACCTTTTTATTGTCCGGCCGATGAAAAAATCTATGTCGATTTGAGTTTTTTCCGGGATTTGAAAAGAAAATTCGGGGCTTCGGGCGATTTTGCCATTGCTTACATTCTGGCTCATGAAGTTGGACATCATGTGCAAAATTTGTTGGGTATTACTCGAAAAGTACAAAGTTTAAGACCTCGCTTGAGTAATCGAGAATACAACAAATTATCCGTACGATTAGAATTACAAGCCGATTATTTGGCCGGTGTTTGGGCTCATCATATCGAAAAAATGAAACATGTCTTAAACGAAGGCGATATTGAAGAAGCCGTAAACGCCGCTGCTGCCGTAGGTGATGATCGTTTGCAAAAAAGACATACGGGGAGAGTTGTGCCCGATGCATTCACCCATGGTACTTCCGAACAACGTGTTCGATGGTTTTTAAAAGGATTTCAATCGGGTGATATCCGCCAAGGCGATACCTTTAATGCAACCGAATTATAAACCTTTTACATTTTAGTTTAATCCGGGAAAAATAATGGAAAACAAAGATATATGGTATCATATCGGTTATTGGATAACCGCTCTTTTACCGGTATTGATAGGTGTGATATTCACCGTATTATTTGTGAGGTATGCCCATAAAACTTATAAAGAATCCGAGGATGAAGAATAAAATAAGATTAACCAAAATTTTTCATTTCGAAACGGGACATGCACTCGCCGGTTACGATGGAAAATGTCGCAATGTCCATGGCCATAGTTACAGACTGGAAGTTACCGTCATCGGAACTCCTATATCCGATCCCAATCATGTGAAATACGGTATGGTAATTGACTTCGGAGATCTCAAAAAAATTGTTAATGAGCAAGTGGTCGATATATATGATCACTCTCTCTTACTAAACAAAAACGGCGGATACAGGGAAATGGGCGAACGCTTAAAAGCCGAAGGACACAGAATATTACTTGTTGATTTTCAACCTACTGGAGAAATGATGTTATTGGATATCGCCCGGAGAATTTCTCCCCATTTACCCGAACACATTCAATTATTTTCGCTTAAATTATACGAAACCGGCACTTCATTTGCCGAATGGTATGCCGATGATCAAAACTAAAATAGAATTAAACGTTCCCGCCGGAAAAAAAGTGTATTTCACTTCCGATTGGCATCTGGGTTATCCGAATTATTCCGAAAGTTTTAAACGGGAACAAATTATTTTAAAATGGCTGAAGGAAATTGAAAAGGATGCCTATGCTTTATTCCTTCTTGGCGATATATTTGATTTTTGGTATGATTATAAATATGCCGCATCCCAAAATTTTGTCCGAATTTTAGGACAATTGGCTTCTATAGCCGATAGTGGTATTAAAATTTTCTATTTTTTCGGTAATCACGATATGTGGCACGAGCATTATTTAGAAAAAGAAATCGGCATGCAAATGGTCACTGATGATGCCGAAGTAAAATTAAATGACCTTGCCATATATGCCGCCCATGGCGACGGTCTGGGGGCCGGGGACAAAACATATAAATTATTAAAAAAATTATTTCGCAATCCGTTAGCCCGCTGGGCATTCCGTTGGCTTCATCCTGATTTAGGCATACCCTTAGCCGGATTTTTCTCCCATACGAGTAGAAACCATTCCGCCGAAAATATATCCGAATTTTTGGGAGCGGACAAAGAACGTTTGATTCTTTACAGCCAAGAAATTTTAAAAACCAAACATTTCGATTATTTTATTTTCGGCCATCGCCATCATATGGTAACACATGCCCTCAACCCTTCAAGCACCTATATTAATTTGGGCGATTGGGTAAAATGGTATTCTTACGCCGAATTCGACGGAGAGCAAATCCAATTGAAAAAATATCCCGTAACGGATTAAATTCTTCGTGAGATTAGAAGAAAATTAATTCCTATAAATGCTTTAATACATCTTCATAATCCGGCTCATCCACAATTTCCTTAACCTGTTGAGTATAAGCGATTTTTCCTTCTTCATCAATTATAACAACAGCTCTTGAATACAACTCGCTCAAAGGCCCGTCAATAATTTCGACCCCATAATCTTTACCGAAGGTACTACTACATTTAAATCCGGAAAGATTGATTACATTTTCAATTCCTTCACTAGTGCAAAAGCGTGCATGCGCAAAAGGCAAATCCTTGGAAATGGCCAAAACCTTAACGCCTTTTAAACCCGTTGCCAATTCATTAAATTTTCTAACCGATGCCGCACAGGTCGGCGTATCGAGACTGGGAAAAATATTCAATACTAATTTCGAATCCACAAAGTCTTTTAAAGTTTTATCGGATAAATCGGTAGCGGTGAGTTTAAAGTCCGGGGCTTTGCTTCCCACGGGAGATAATTCGCCGATGGTGTGTACGGGATTTCCTTTTAATGTAATTTTAGACATAATAATAGAATTTTTAATTCAATAGCAAGTTAAAGCCATATTTTGTGTCTTCCTATTCAAAACCATAAATATTTTTTATAATGGGAAATTATTAATTTATTCATCCGATATCTTATTTTATATATGAATAAAAATTAAGTTAATACCCGAATTTATCATTTGAATATTAGAAGGTAAATAAAATTGAAAAATTATTTTTTGATAAAATTTCAGAAAAAAATATCATTAGAAAAACGAGAAAAAGTCGTATCTTTATCACAATGAAATCATGCCATGGCAAAGCCCGAAATTATTAAAAGCGTAACGGAAATTTTACATAAATATATGGAACAAAATAAATTGCGTAAAACGCAAGAACGGTTCCAAATATTAAAATTTATCTATGATTGGGATAGACATTTTGATGTGGATGATTTGTATAATCACCTGAAAGAGAGCGGGTTTGCCGTTAGCAAAGCCACAGTTTACAATACATTGGAATTATTGCTCGAAGCCGGTTTAATCAGAAAACATCATTTTAGAAACAATACATCATATTACGAGAAAAGTTATTTTAACCACTCTCATGACCATGTGATATTTTTGGATGAAGAAGGTAATGTAAAAGAAATTGTCGAATTTTGTGACCCGCGAATAGATTCCATTAAGGCCGATTTGGAAAAAATTCTGGATATTAATATAACGGGACACGATTTGTATTTTTATACCAAATCAAAAAAATAAAATAAGAACATGCAAGCACCTTTAGGAGAAGATTTTTCCCGCAAAGGACGGGCACAATTTTTTGATATGGAAGGAGCCAAAATCCCTCCTCATTCCATTGAATTGGAAAAAAACGTATTGGGAGCTATGTTAGTGGATAAACGTGGTATTAACGAAGTCATAGATATTCTTCACCCCGATACTTTTTACGATCCTAAGCATCAATTAATTTATCAAGCCATTTTCGACCTTTTTGAATCCGGACATCCCGTGGATTTATTGACCGTAACCAAACAACTCGAAAAAAACGGAAATTTGGATGAAGCAGGTGGCGCGGCTTATTTAATGGAATTATCCAATTTGGTAACCTCGGCAGCCAATATCAAATATCACACCCACATTTTAATGGAATTTTACATTCGCCGCCAATTGATTACCATTGGGCAAAAAATGCAAATGGAAGGATATGATGAAACCAAAGACATCTTTAATATTCTGGACGAAGCCGAAAGAGATTTATTTAATATTTCTCAAGGCGGATTAAAGCAGAGTGTCGCACCAATGGACGATGTCCTTTTACGCATCAAGCACGAATTGGAAGAAATGACCCAACATGATAAATTGCCCGGGGTACCGTCGGGTTATCCCAGTTTGGATGAAATAACCGCCGGTTGGCAACGAGGCGACCTTATTATCCTGGCAGCACGGCCTTCCATGGGTAAAACTGCCTTTGCCCTCAATATGGCCCGCAACATGGTGATCGATCATAAAATTCCCGTGGCTTTCTTTTCTTTGGAAATGAATGCGGAACAATTAATTAAACGAATTCTGTCTCGCGAAACCCTAATTCCTTCCGAAAAATTTAGAACCGGAAAATTCACCAAACAAGAACTTATCGTGTTGGAAGAAAAAACAAGATTTCTGGCTGCCAATCCGCATTTATACATCAACGATAGTTCCGTATTGAGCATTTTTGATTTACGTGCCCAAGCACGACGCTTAAAACAAAAACATCATATTCAAGCCATTTTTATTGACTATTTGCAACTTATGCATGCCTCCGACCGGATGAAACCCGGAAATCGCGAACAGGAAATTTCAACCATTTCACGTAACCTCAAAGCATTGGCCAAAGAATTGGATATTCCCATTATCGCCCTATCACAATTGTCACGGAAAGTGGAAGACCGGGCAAGGCATGAAAGTGCTCATAAACGTCCTATGCTATCCGACTTACGGGAATCCGGTGCCATTGAACAAGATGCGGATATCGTGGCCTTTATTTACCGGCCGGAATATTATAAAATTTTCGAATGGGACGATGCCGAAGGCACACCCGCCGAAGGAGAAGTGGAACTCTATATTGCCAAGCATCGAAACGGGAAAACCGCCCAATTATATTTCAAATTCCAAAAAGAATTCGGGCTCATTACCGAAAGAGACGCCACCTTTAATTTGGACACAGGAGGAAGCGTTTTCCCTTCTCAAATGAATACCATCCATCCTCCTAACGATCCCTTCGGACTAAATGAAGATAAAGATCATGATCCGTCAAAACCCGATGAAAATGACATGCCGTTTTAAATGCAAATTCTTCATAATTTTTCTTCTTTTTTTGGGAATGAATCAAATTGTTGCCCAATTTATGCTTATTCCCATGGACGAAAATCAACACGAGCATCTCAAGGCATACGGCGTGGTATATCGAACGCTCGAACGAGGTATTAAAGTCAAATGGCTTCTCAATTATAGAGGCGGGGCGTTTTTAATTCCATACGATGAAGAAATAAAAGATGATTGCTTGATGAAAAATGTTGATTATGAAGAAATTACATCCGACGAATCGATACAAATTCTAAACGAAGTAGAGAGTCCGGCCGTGAATATGCATGCAGTAATTTTAGAAAAACCGCCTAAAATTGCCGTTTACTCACCCAAAGATAACATGCCATGGGACGACGCCGTCACCCTGGCCTTGACTTATGCAGAAATACCTTATGATGTGGTCTATGACAAAGAAGTTCTCAGCGGAGAGTTAATGAAATACGACTGGCTGCACCTGCATCATGAAGATTTTACCGGCCAATACGGCCGTTTCTATGCCGGTTACCGAACCGCTCCCTGGTATGTGGAAAGAAAACAACAACTCGAGAAATTGGCACAAGAATTGGGTTTTAATAAAGTATCGAAACTCAAATTGGCTGTGGCTGAAGAGATTCTAAAATTCGTTCAAGGAGGCGGTTTTTTGTTTGCCATGTGCTCGGCCACAGACACTTTGGATATCGCGCTTGCCGCTCACAATACCGACATTTGCGAAGCCATGTATGACGGCGACCCTTCGGAGCCCAATTATCAGGAAAAATTGGATTTTACCAAAACTTTCGCTTTTGAAAATTTCATTTTGGAACCCGATCCGATGGTATATGAATTTTCAAATATAGACACTTCGCGTAAACGGAACGTACCGATGAAAAACGACTATTTCGAACTATATGAATTTTCAGCCAAATATGACCCCGTTCCTACTATGCTCACCCAAAATCATACGGTATTAATTAAAGGTTTCTATGGTCAAACCACGGCTTTTAACCCCAAAACCATCAAGAAAAATATTATCATTTTAGCCGAAACCGGCTGGAACGGAGAAGTAAAATATTTACACGGAAAAAAAGGCAAAGGCATGTTTACTTTCTATGGCGGCCATGATCCCGAGGATTACAAACATAAAGTCGGCGACCCGAAGACCGAACTTAAACTCTACCCTACCTCTCCGGGTTACAGGTTGATACTCAACAACATATTATTTCCCGCCGCCGAAAAACAAAAGAAAAAAACTTAATGCCGGATGCTGGAATCCTTACACATAAAAAATTATGCACTGATTGATCAAATGCAAATGGAATTCTCCCCGGATTTGAATGTAATAACAGGAGAAACCGGCACGGGTAAATCCATTATGATAAAAGGTTTATCGCTTATATTAGGAAAACGTGCCGACAAAGATGCCATCCGCAATAAAAATGAAAAAATCATTGTGGAAGGACATTTCCGTCTCAATGAAAAGGAATTAAAACCTCTCTTCGATCATCTTGATTTGGATTTTGACAAGCATACCATTATCCGACGTGAAATAACGCCTTCCGGAAAATCACGCGCCTTTGTGAACGATACACCCGTGCGCTTGGATGATTTGGAAAAAATAGGCGAAAAAATTATCGATATTCATTCCCAACATCAACAAATCCTGCTCCAACGAAAGGATTTTCAATTTGATTTTATTGATAGTTTATCCAATAATTTGGACTTACGAAATCGATACGCCGGCTTATTATATGAATTCCGGGAAAACCGAAAGGAACTGGAAAAATGGAAAATGCATAAACAACAATTGCTGGCCAATGAAGATTACAGGCGGTTCCAATTGAACGAATTGGCTTCGCTTAATTGGGATTTGGATTTGGATAAGGCGGAACTACAATTAAAAAATTTTCAAAATCAGGAAGAAATTCTAATTAAATTAAATGAAGCCATTCAATTATTGGATGACGATAATTTCGGGATAATCGAGCGTTTCCGGCAAGTAAAAAACACCATGGAAAATCTTTCCGGATTTGATAAACGTTTGGAAGAATTGCATACCCGAACCGAGAATCTTTTCCCCGAATTGGGTGAGTTATCCTACGACATACACCAATTATTCGAAGAATTTCAATTGATGGATACAAGCGAAAAAGAAAAATTGGAAAGAGAAATTAACCGATTTTTCGAACTTATGCAAAAACACCGCGTCAATACCAAAGAAGAACTGAAAGCGCTTTATGACAAATGGCAATCCGAACAATCAGACCTTTCCCTTGTGGATGAAAAAATCAAATTTCTCCATCACAAAACCGATGAATTACAGAATCAATTAAAAAAATTATCTCGTCAATTACATGAAAAACGTCTGAAAAGCATCCCCGAGATTGAAAATCTCATGCACAAATTCATGGCGGATTTAGGCATGGAAAACAGCCGGATAAAAATTCATTTAACCCCCGGAGACACATTCGACCGGTTCGGAACGGATGAATTACAAATTTTGTTGTCACCTGATAAAGGCAAAACTTTCGGACAAATAAATAAAATTGCCTCCGGCGGAGAAATTTCACGTATCATGTTGATTATCAAGTATCTTATCTCTCAAAAGAAACATCTCCCTGCCATTATTTTTGATGAAATCGATGCCGGTGTGTCAGGAGAAATCGCAAGAAAAATGGCTCGGCTTATCGAAAAAATGAGTGGTCATATGCAAGTCATTGTCATTACTCATCTTCCGCAAATGGCAGTCAAAGGAAGCCGCCATTTTAAAGTACTAAAAGAAGAAATTAACGGACAAATCGTTTCCGGCATAAAAGAACTCCGGAAAAACGAACGAATCCATGAAATTGCTGAAATGTTGGAAGGCAAACCACCTTCAGCTTCTGCACTCGAACATGCCGCCCACCTACTCGGTGTAAAATCTAAGTAAATCCATGCCAAATCATTCCCATTTTTATATCTATTGATACATTATTATATTTTTTCATATGAATTTATGTTCATAATTATAATTTTTCATACGAATTTTTGTCACAGATTACATTTTTTCGTACGAAACATAGAACAAGATTACGTTTTTTGAACGAATGCACAGGTCCCGATAGCGCCGGACGGGCAATTTTTTCCCTATTTTTTTCCGGATTATATCGCAATAAATCGCATTTCCATAAAATTATATTTTTTTTCCTTGAAAAATTATTCACTAATTCACTATCTCACTAATTCTCTCAAAAAAATTGTTCATTGTTCATTGTTCATTTTTCATTGAAAACGCCCGATTCGGGCGTTTCAACGTTCCGGTTGGATATTTCGCGACGCGAGGCATCGCGTCGCTACTATTCACTAAAACACTATTTCACTGATTCACTAGGAAAAACCTTCTCATACAACCTTTCCAATTCCTGCTTATAATCCCTCCTGCCCGCTTCAATTTCATCCATTATCCCTTCCAATTTGGCCGTAAAATCCACATTTACAAATTCTTTAAATGGCGATTGATATACCAAATCGTTTACTTTGAAACCCAGCTTGGTGGCGAACAAAAATCCTTTGCGTTCCACCACGTATTTACGCTGTAATAATTTTTCCAGTGTCACGGCGTAGGTGGACGGCCGGCCGATGCCTTCTTCCTTCATTTTTTGGATGATATCGGCATAGGTGTAAGGCGGATATTTGGATTTTTCGGTCAAGGTTTTGTCAGCAGGATAGAGGCCTTCGCGGATTTCCGTTATATGCACGGGATAAATCAAATCGAAACCGTGTTCCAAAATGCGGGTGATAAACTCCTTTTCGACATCCAAAATGCGGAAGCGTTCTTTCAGGACACGGGTTTCTTTCATTTGCGAAGCGATAAAGCGCCGGAAAATCAAATCGTATAAACGCAAGTGTTCGTCCGAAAGTTCCATGCCGCGGCTAAGAAGGAAACTTTGCAGGTCGTCACGGTCCATGGTAGTGGTGGCGCGAATGGCTTCGTGGGCACCGTCTTCGTTGAAAGGGCGAAGTTTTACGAATGCTTCACCGAAATATTCCGTAATGTATTCCTTGGCCAAATGCATCCCCACGGGCGAAATACGGTGACTGTCCGTACGGTGGTAAGTAATATGACCTTGTTCGAATAGGTCTTGCGCCAGTTGCATGGTCTTTTGCGGCGAAAAACGAAGTTGCACGGCCGCTTCGCGCAATAAATCCGGCGTATTGAAGGGACGAACGATCAAATCGTCTTCGCTTTCGCCCGTTTTGATGACTTGAATTTCAGCGGGAATGCTTTGGAGAAATCGTTCCGCTTCGTCCCGGGTATCGAATTCAAAATCGACGGAAATGCCGTTCAAACTAACCCGGACAATATAGATTTTCTCGTCCAAAGCGCGGGTGCGTTCGCAAATCCAATTCAATACGGGCGTTTGGACACGTCCGGCCGAAAGATGCGCATTTTTCAATTCTTTTTGGACATATTGGGAGACTTTAAAACCCACCCAACGATCGGCAATGCGGCGAACGAATTGAGCGGCGGTGCGGTGAAGGTCCACCTCACGCGGTTGGTGCAGTGCCTGTTCAAAAGCATATTTGGTGATTTCGTGAAATTCCGCTCTGCTTATGTTTTTATTGTAGGGCGTGTTGTTCAACCATAAATCGAAAGCAATTTTTTCCCCTTCGCGGTCCGGATCGGTGGCAATAAAGGTTTCGGCGGTTTCATGCGCCGCCAAATGCAATGCTTTCAGGATGTTTTCTTTCTCTTCCAATACGCGATATACCGGGACATACCGGTTGATAACGCCCCAAAGACCTTCGTTTTCGATTAAATCGAAATCATGACCGATGCTTGCGGACAGTACCAACACGCGGTCTTCCAAAAGCACTTCATAGACGCTCACCCCATTGACAATCCTTCGTCCGGGACGGCCGTAAAAGTTGGCGATGGTTTTGGCTTTGGTAGGCGATTCCACCACGACAAAAGTGGTTTTCCACTCGATTTTTTCGTCGCTCCTGCGGGTGCGGTCGATTTCTTCCCATATTTCGCTCCATTCGATTTCATCCGCCGGTTTGAGTTCCGTTCCGGCAAACCAACGCAATTTTTTTCGCAACGAATAAAAGGCCTTTTCGTTATCTACCAGCGTTAAGGCCAAGCCTTTGGTCAGATGACCGCGATAAAACCGGCTTGTCCGTCCCGATGCTTGAATATAACCCGTTATGTCGGCCGTGATCATTTTCTCGCCGTCAAAAGCGATTTCGGGCGATTGGCGAATTTCCGTTTCAAACCGGCGCACCAAGTCCCGGAAATTTTCGGCAATGGTTTCCAGCCGCTCCCGGATTTTTTCGCTCACTTGCGGCAGAAACACATATTGTTTCATGAATTGAACATCTTGCCGGATACGTGCCGCTTGGCCCGGGTTCAATAATTTCTTTTTGATTAAATAAGGAAAAACCGCCAGCATGATAAAATACATGCTTCGCAAATAGTCATCGTTCAGGCGGAATTCCATTTTCGGGACGCCTACAAACAACGCATAACGCACCGCTTCGGGCAAGTCGATGCCCCGCGCCAAGGGATTGCGATAGGAAGCAAAACCGGCAAAAAAACATTCACCCCGCCTGAATGCATCCAAATGTTCGCGAAATTCATCATAAGTATATGTACGAACGGCTTGACGATTTAGATATGCCACATATTCCGTTAAAGTTTCCCGGGTTTCGTTGCCCGGTAGAAACAGAAGGCCGCCCCGTCCCAGCCGGCGGATCCAATCTACCGATTTCTCCCAAGAAAATTCCCGGTCATACACATCCTCGATATTGCGCAGACGCAGATTGGGTTTGCTCACTTCAAAACCCAGTAAATAGCGAAACAACAAAATCCGTCGTGAACGCGGATTGGCCGTAGCGGAACTAACAATCAAATTGCCTTTTTTCCTGCGGGACAGCCGGTCTAATTTTTCATATTCCTTCCGGTCGATATACCGAAGCGCCCGTTCCAAATCCCGGTCCGAAAAACCCACCAGCGACAATACGTCCGTTATCTTGCGTCCGCTTTTAAGAATACTGTCCACATCGTCCACAAACACCAGGCGGAAATCCTTCCGGATAAGGTCGCGGTTTTTATACAGGAATTGCGTGGTGGTAATCAAAATATCGTATTCCCCGCGCGCGATTTGTTCCTTTTCCCGCTTTTTGCCCGTGTAGGCCAAGCCGTCAATGCCCCATTGTTGCAAGCGTTCCAATGCTTGAAAAACCAACAGTCGCGTGGGAAAAAGCAAGTAGGTATTTTTGACAAACCCCGCCAAAAGCAATCCGAAGGTTGTCTTACCGATACCCGTGGGTGCCAGCATGGCAAAAGAATGTCCCAGAAAAAAACGTTTGGCCCACATCCGCTGAATGGGACTGAGATCACTACCCACCTTTTCGCGAAAAAACCGGTTAAAGCCATCCGTATTTTCGTCCGCCGTGCAAAAAGCATGATAATTTCCCAAGTTTTCGCAATCCGTTTCCCCTTCGAGTTCCGCCATACAACGGTCGCAAAATTCCCCCTTCGCCAAGCGCTCGGACGTAATATCGCCCCCGCATCGCGGGCATTGGTTTTTGTAGATGGCGGGTAATGGTTGCATGGGTGAGGTTTTGAGGGTTTAAATTACGATATTTTTTGGATTTTTTGTTTTAGGGTCGGCCCTTCGACGGTGGTTCGACAAGTCCTTCGATTACACTCAGGAACCACTCACCAACAGCTCAGGGGCCGGTTCTTCGGCAAACTCAGAGGCCCAGCTAATCAGAGCCTGAGCAAGGTCGAAGGCGGTGGTTCAGCCCTTCGGCAGGCTCAGGGCCTGGTCTTCAATAAACTCAAGTATCGGCCCTTCGACGGGTGGTTCGATAAGTCCTTCGATTACACTCAGGAACCACTCACCAACCGCTCAGGGGCCCGGCTAATCGGAGCCTGAGCGAAGTCGAAGGCGGGGGTTCAGGCCTTCGATAAATTCAAAAACCGGCCCTTCGGCAGGCTCAGGGCCCGGTTTTTCGACTGGCTCAGGGGCCGGACGATTGGAGCCCGATTCTGCTCGTTATGAGCTTACCAAATAGTCGAAGGCGGTTATTCGACTTGTCCTTCAGCTTGCAACGGAACCGGCAAAGACGAACAGGGCAACACATGTAAGACATGTAACGGAACGGGAAGAGTAAATAGGCATTAGAATTTATTTTCATAGTCATGTTATGCGGAATTTTTCTACTTTATAAATTGAGGAGAAATGGGCTTATTATGATTAATATAAAGAAAATTTTCTTTATTTTTGAAAAAATAAACATTCTTTATGAAAAATTTCTTTTTTTTCGTCGTGGTATTTTTCCTCGTCGATTGTCATTCCACTAAAAAAATTATTCCCGAGAACAAACCTACCGGTATTATTATTGAAGGAAATGTAACGGGTTTCCCGGATAGCACAAAGGTATATCTCCAAAATCAATCTTTGGAAAAATATGTTGACAGTACGTTTTTAATACGCAACCGTTTTGTATTGCGAACCCGGTTGGAACAAGACAGCATCCCCGAAGAATTATTAGTATACCTTGAAGCGAACGGTAATCCGTTTACATACGTGAATCTTTTCCTGCGCAACGGCGACAGTGTCCGCATCAGCGGAGATAAAAATGATTTTCCATTCAACCTGAAAATAGAAGGGTCAACCACTCAAGATGAAATGAATGAATTGAGGCGCAAAGTAATACCTTATGAATTGAAATCTCAAGAATTATATGAAAAGATCATGCGATTGAAACCCGATGAAAAAACCAAACGCGACAGTCTCTACCTACTGGCAAAACAATTGGAAGATTCGGTACGGCAAGCCGAAAAGGAATATATCCTTCAACATCCCAATACTTTTGCTTCGGCTTTATTATTGAGTTATGAAAACGATTTGTTTCCAAAAGATACCATTAAAATGTTGCTCAATCGTATGTCTCCGTTGATAAGAAAGAGTAAATACGGGAAATTATTAGAAAACCTGGTAAACAGCGGTCAAGTAGAAGAAGGCAAACCCTTCTATGATTTTACCGCCTTAGACCCCCAAGGAAAAGAAATCCGCTTTTCGGATTTGATGGAACCGGGGAAATATATTTTATTGGAATTTACATCCGCAAGTTGTGCTCCTTGTGTCTATGCTGCTAAAGAATTAGCTGAAATCAACCGGCAATACGGAAATAAAATCAAAATCGTGAGTTTTTCGGTAGATGCATCCAAGGAAACATGGCTCCATACTATAAAAAGAGATAGCGTTACTTGGACATATTTATGGGATGGCAAAGGACGTTACAGCCCGGTTGTCATATCATATCAAGTGCAAGGCGTACCTACATTTGTATTGATTAGTCCGCAAGGGATAGTACAAAAAATGTTTTCAGGTTATGGTAAAGGCATATTGCTTACCACACTGAAAAAAGAAGGGGTAATTGAATAACAAGATTTTTTTAATAAAAGGGAGAATAAATCATCCTATGAAGATCATGGTTCGGCCCTTAGACAAGCTCAGGGCCCGGTCGATTGGAGCCTGAGCGAAGTCAAAGGCGGGGGTTTAGCCCTTCGATAAATTCAAAAACCGGCCCTTCGGCAGGCTCAGGGACCGGTCTTTCGGCAGGCTCAAGGACCGGTCTTTTGATTAACTCAGGGGCCGGTCATTAAGTAAACCTAAATAAATCATCATGAAAGGATATGTTTACATTCTCAAATGCGCCGATGGAAGTTACTACACAGGTAGTACCAAAAATTTATGGAAAAGATTAATGGAGCATCAAAGTGGCGAAGGTGCCAATTACACCCGAAAGCGGCTTCCGGTGGAACTGGTATATTACGAAGAATTTAATCGAATTGATGAAGCTTTTTATAGAGAACACCAAATTAAAAAATGGAGTAGAAAGAAAAAGGAAGCATTGATAGAACGTAATTTTGAAGTGTTGAAAAAATTGTCTAAATCAAAAAGAAAGAATAAAGAGAATAGGTCTTTTTAGAAAAGGGCCTTCGGTAAGATCAGGGGCCGGCCCTTCGATAAACTCAGGGACCAGCCCTTCAAAAAACTCAAAAAATCGGCCCTTCGACAAGCTCAGGGGCCGGTTCTTCGACAAGCTCAGGGGCCGGCCGATTGGAGCCTGAGCGAAGTCGAAGGCAATGGTTCGGCCCTTCGACAAGCTCAGGGGCCGGTTCTTCGACAAGCTCAGGGGCCGGCCGATTGGAGCCTGAGCGAAGTCGAAGGCAATGGTTCGGCCCTTCGGCAGGCTCAGGGCCAGGATATTCGATAAACTCAAGGACCGGACCTTCGACTGGCTCAGGGACCGGCTAATTGGAGCCTGAGCAAGGTCGAAGGCGGGGGTTTAATACTTCAATAAACTCAAAGACCGGCCTTTCGACATGCTCAAGGACCGGTCTTTTGATAATAGTTAGACTCGCTCACCAAACACTCAGGGGCCGGGTAATCAGAGCCAAACCTAACTTGCATAAGAATTAATTATTATGAAATATGATCAATGAAATTTTAAATCATTTTCCATCCGAAACATGCCCCTTAAAATGACAAATATCATGGGATAAAAAAAATTTATGTGATTTTAATCTTTATCAAACTTTATTCTTGCAATATGCTGACAATTAGCATATTATTGTTTGTTCGACCAAATTATTGTGTGGGGCATAAAAAGATTTTAAAGTAAATTATAGGAGATAAAACTTCTTAAAACCTTACATTTTTTCGATGATTTTTACCGGATTTCTATCAACTTCCGAAAAAAACTTAAATTTGTATTTCAAAAAAACAAAAAATTATGGCCTATAATTTACTGAAAGGAAAGAAAGGAATTATTTTTGGAGCGCTGGACGAGAATTCCATTGCATGGAAAGTGGCTGAAAAGGCCCATGAAGAAGGTGCTCAATTTGTTTTAACTAATGCCCCCGCCGCCATGCGTTTGGGAGAGATTAATGAACTTGCCGAAAAAACAGGCAGTGAAATAATCCCCGCAGACGCCACGAGTTTGGAAGATTTGGAAAATCTCATAGACAAGTCCATGGAAATCCTGGGTGGAAAATTGGATTTTGTTCTACATTCAATCGGTATGTCACTGAACGTCCGTAAAAAACGGCCTTATACCAACTTGCGATATGATTGGTTAACCAAAGGTTGGGACGTATCGGCCGTTTCGTTTCATAAATTAATGCAATTACTCTACAATAAAGAAGCCATGAACGAATGGGGCTCCATTGTAGCATACACATACATTGCAGCCCAACGGGTCTTTCCCGATTACAACGATATGGCGGATAACAAAGCGTATTTGGAAAGCATCGCACGTAATTTCGGATACTGGTTCGGAAAGAAATTCAAAGTACGAGTCAATACCATTTCGCAGTCTCCTACCCCGACTACGGCAGGTAAGGGCGTGAAAAGTTTTGAAATTTTCTTGGATTATGCCGATAAAATGTCGCCTTTGGGCAACGCTACCGCCGAAGATTGTGCCGATTATACCATTACGCTTTTCTCGGATTTGACCCGTAAAGTAACCATGCAAAACCTCTTTCACGACGGCGGTTTTTCCACCACCGGCGTATCGAAAGAAATCATGGAAATCTTTACGAAAAATTCCGGCTCGAAATAATCATTCATATTTTTATTTTGGCATTATTCTTTTTACTCCTTTTTATTTTGGCATTATTCTTTTTACTCCGGTAAATCCCTATTCCATCTTAAAACCGAATATTTGCCTATATTTTTTTATTTTGCCATCAATATTAAATTATTTTAATTGGGCGAAAAATTTTTTACCAAACACCTTCCCAAATGGTTGGTATTTGTATTTATTATACTCTTGATAGCAAGAATGCCCGGCATTATCGAACAATTTTATAGCCGGGGTATATATCCCATCATGCGTGCCATTGATTTGTTTTTTCTTCGCTTTATTCCATTTTCCGTAGGAGATGTGATCTATCTTGCTTTTCCCGGATGGTTTCTTTATCAACTTTACGGTAAAATTAAATCCGGGCAGTCTATCATGTTCTATATAATAAACATGCTTTGGAAAATTATAGCATGGTTCTATTTACTTTGGGGCTTAAATTACTTCCGGGTTCCCATGTATCAACAAATGAATCTGGATATACACAACTCATCCGAAAAAAATTTCTGGATAATCGCCCGAGCAACCGCCGACAGTTTAAATGCGCTACACGGCGCTCTCGGTTTATCTGATTCCATGGCCCTTATGTCCGAATCGCCTCAATTAATTAGCCGGCAAGCCGTAAATATATACAAAAGGCAAATTTCCGTTCGACCCTACTTGCACCAATATTTTTATGTATTAAAACCTTCGCTTCTTTCCTTACCGGTTTCGTATCTCGGTGTAAGCGGTTATTTCAATCCTTTTACACATGAAGCACAATATAATTCACGATATCCCCGCATATTTCTCCCTCATATTATGTTACACGAACTGGCGCATCAATCCGGTATTGCTTATGAAAATGAAGCCGAGTTTATTGCATGGCTCACCGCAATGGAATACGGCGATAAAAAATTTCGTTATGCCACTCATCTGAACACAATGGAATACTTTTTGAGGCGTTATTTTATAACGGATATAAATAAATATAATCAGCTGATGAATAACTTAAATGGCGGAGTAATAAAAAACCTGGAAGAAGCCCGTCGATTTTCCGAAAAATACCGGATTCGGATTAATTTGACCAGGCCTTATGATTATTATCTCAAAGTCAATCAACAAGGCAAAGGTATGATTGCGTATTCGGAACTATTACAATATATTGAAGCATATTACAGAAAAAACAATAAAATCATCAATGAACATTAAATCTCTTTTAAAATTTTTAATTAGTGTATTGGCACTTATTCTAGCCGATCGTTTATTCGAATCGGTATATTTTGATAATTACACCGTGGTGCTATTATTTGCATTGGTTTTGTATTTACTGGATACCTTTGTCCGGCCTATTATTATTCTTCTCACTTTACCCCTTACCCTTTTTACTTTAGGTCTTTTTCTATTGATTATCAACGGTTTCATCATGTATTCGGCCGCCATGCTGGTCGATGGGATACATATCCCTGATTTTTGGACCGTATTTTGGTTTGCCCTGGTTTATTCTTTAATTAAATTGGGTTTGGAAAGTATTTTTATTAAAGAAACGAAGTGGAAGATCAAAATCGAGAAATATTGAATAATTTAATCATTCATTTGCTTGGCCGTAACTATCGGTTTCCAAGAAAATATGCTTAATATCGGGGTTAGTTTGCACGATTTTTTCTTTAATTTCCTTTACTATCGGTTCTATTTGCCGAATAGTCAAATCGTCTTTAAAATTAATATTGGCACCCAACATAATATCATTCGGTCCCATATGCATGGTTTTGATATTACCGAAATTTTCTAATTGAGGATATTGTTTCAAAATGGCCACAACCTTCTCTATTTCTTCTTCATCGGCCGATTCACCGATCAATAAATGTTTGGTTTCCTTTGCCATAAAAAAGGCCACATAGCTCAACAACAAACCGATGAGTATGGATGCCCAACCGTCAAAAACAGGGTTATGAAAATAATAAGTTAAACTAATGCCGGCCAAAGCAATCAATAAACCCAATACGGCCGCACCGTTTTCCACTATCACGGCAATGGACACGGCATCCTTGCTTTTTCGTAATGCATCAACAAAACCTTCGGGATGCAGTTTTCTAAATTCTTTCCATGCAATCCAAAGACTGATGCCTTCAAACAAAATCGAACCGGCCAGTACACCGTAATTCCAAAACATCATTTTTCTTGAAAAGACCGCTTCATGATGACTTTGAAGCAAGTGCTTGATCCCTTCGTAAAGGGCCACCCCGCCACCGAGGGCAAAAATAAATATCGCTACAATAAAACTCCAAAAATAAATTTCCTTCCCGTGTCCAAAGGGGTGTTGTTTATCGGGAAGTACTTTACTTTTTTTCATTCCCCATAACAATAAAAAACCGTTAGTGGTATCGACAAGCGAATGGATTCCTTCGGATAGCATCGCGGAACTTCCCGTAAAAAATGCAGCAATAAATTTCATAATTGCAATACCCAAATTGGCTGCCATGGAAGCAAATACGGATAATTTGGATCCTCCTCCGGCCATATAAATAGTTTTTTGCAAATGTACATTATTTCATCTAATTAATAACGATTCGGGAGTTTTTTTCCACACAATATTCTCTTTTCAATCGACGGAAAAAACTTCCAATATTTTCGGAACTATATTAATTTTTACCGGCAAGCGGCCGATAATTTCTCCGTCTGGTGCCAATAATTTGCTATGGCCCGGTGATTCGAAACTTATGGAAGAGACTTTAAAATACGAGGTGTCTGGATGATGAATATGGGTACCCGAAAAGATTTTAGGAAAAGTTTTTAGCAATTCCATTCTCCCTATATTGTTCACTATCAACACTTCCAATTTTCCGTCGGAAATTTCGGCATCTGGAGCCATTAGAAATTTCCCTCCCGCATAGCGAGAATTACTAATGGCTACAAATACATTATTCATCATATGTATTTTATTTTCATAATGCATCACAAGCGGATACTTTTTTAATCCAAATAATTCACGCAATACCGCCAATGAATAAGCATGCTTACCGAATCTCCGAAACTTCATGCCTCGAATGCTCACATCGGTGGTAAAACCAAATCCCATCATATTAATAAAATAAAAAGAATGTTTGTTCGTATACACCTTTCCCAAATCGATTTTTCGCAAACGGCCTTCTTTTAGTAAAGCCACATAATCTTGCAATTTAAAATGATCGGGCGCCAAATCTTTAATAAATGAATTTCCCGTTCCCAACGGAATAATTCCCAAGGGTTTTTTATCGGCATGATGCATCAGTCCGTTTACCGTATCGAATAAAGTACCATCTCCTCCTATGGCCACCACTGCATCGTATTTTTTTAAATTCATTTCTTTCAGAGCATGCCATGGATGATGAGGATAGGCGGAAACAAACCATTCCGGTTTAATATGGTTATCTTTAAATATTTTATGCAACAAATCCAGATGTCTTTTGACCTTTCCCCGACCTGCAAACGGATTAATAACCGCCAATACTTTCATTCCATTCAATTTTTATGTAAATTTGGGAAAAATTCGAATTATGAAAAAGTATCCTGCTTCAATCATTGTATTGCATTGGCTTACAGTTATTTTAGTTGCAATTGTGGCCTACAAGGGCTTTCATCTGGAAGACTATGAATTTAATGCGGCGAATTTCAGTAAATTCCGCAATCATGCTTTATTGGGCATACTTATTTTAATCATTACCCTTGTCAGGTTTTATCTGATAAAAAAGCACCAAAACAACTTGCCGCAACTTCACTATTACAGTAATTTCCATCGTTTGGTGGTTAATGCCGTCCATGCCATGATCTACACCCTTTTGATACTGATTCCCATCGTCGGATTTTTGAATGTCCTTCAAACAGGGGCTTTCGGCTACTGTTTCGGAAAAGAATTTCCCGAAGGTGCCCAATTAAATGACACTTTACACGAAATGCATGAAATTCTGGCATGGTTTTTATTTTTTCTGATTGCCGCTCACGTGCTGGGAGTTTTGATGTATATGATCAAAACCAAAGAAAAATTAATAAAACGCATGTGCCTGCTTGCCAAATAGTTATTTAAAACATACGTCCGGCTTCATTTTCTTTTTGTAAATTGCGTAAGAAAATTACGCGGATGGAATTTTATTTGGAAAAATTAAAAGACGTCAAGGCATTCATATTCGATGTGGACGGCGTATTTACCGATGGCAAGGTATATATCACCCCCGAAGGAGACCTAATGCGAAGCATGCATACCAAAGACGGATTGGCCGTCAAAAAAGCCGTGGACGAAGGATTTCCGGTCGGCATTATTACCGGCGGCAATAACACGAATATCATCAAACGCTTCGAATATTTGGGCGTGAAGGATGTTTATTTGAATGCACACAATAAAGCCGAATTTCTTTGTGATTTTTTGCATCATCATCAATTAAAACGGGAAGATATTGCATACATGGGTGATGACATTCCGGATATGGAACCCATGCAAATGAGCGGTTTCTCCGCTTGTCCTGGCGATGCCGTCGATGAAGTCAAGGAAATTGCCGATTATATATCCCCCTTGCCCGGTGGGAGCGGATGTGTAAGAGATTTAATCGAAAAAGTTTTAAAAATTCATGGAAAATGGTTCAAATAGCCGGCTCCTACATGCAATAATCAAAGGCATCCGGCTACCGAATTTGTTACTAATCCTTTTATTCCATTTTTTGGTCTATATCAAATTTTTCAACGAATCGGACCCGCATATTTTTTTTCTTCTAGCCGCTTCGGTTCTCGTTTTTATGGCCGGTGCCAATTTGGAAAATGATCTCAAGGATTTGTATGCCGACCGGATGAATCGCAAAACCAATTTTTATCATGTCTATCGGGCCGAATTTCTCAAAATACTTCCTTATGTATTATATGGCTTGAGTTTATTCGGATTTTATATTTTTCTTTACCGAATCAAGATGACTTCATGGATTTTATATTTTATTTCAATTACCATTCTCATGATAAATTATAATCATATTTTAAAAAAAATGCCTTTCTTGGGGAATTTTATTATTTCTCTCTTATCCATGATTGTCATTATTCAATTATTGATCTTTTTTCCGGCCTCCATGGAAGCCGCCCGGATATTGGTTTTATTGGGATTCATTATATTTTTCGTCACACTCAATCGCGAAATGCTCAAAGATCTCGAAGACCGGAAAGGCGACCGGCGTGCCGGATATTATACATTGGCCACCCTCTCGCCGGACAAAACATTTAAAATTATTTTTTTTCAATCAGTAGTTACACTTATCCTATTGAGTGTTTTAATTCTGCATCTGCAGAACACGTATTCCGTTTTATTTTATGTCGGCGTCTTTCTGTTTCAATTATTCATTTTGATGAATTTATTTAAACTCAAAAAGTCGGTTAAAACACTAAAAAATCTACATAAATGGCTAATTTTCATGGGGATAGCGGGCATAGCCGTACTCTAAAATTCTTTTGGCCGGAAAATTTCAAATTAATTTTGGCCACACGTTCACCGCGAAGGATTCAATTGATAAAGCAGATGGATATTCCTTTTGAAATAGTAACGATTCCATTCGACGAATCGTCTATCGAAACAAAAGATGTAGTCCATATAGCCCGAATGAAAAATATGGCCTATTCTCATGATTTAAAAAAAGGAGAAATTTTGCTTACCGCCGACACATTGGTTATTTTGGATGACGAAATTATGGGAAAACCTGCAAATGAAACGGAAGCAAAAATAATGTTGAAAAAATTATCCGGGCGAAAACATCTTGTCGAAACGGGCGTTTGCCTGCGCACATCCGAAGAAATACGTTGTTTCAAAGAGCGAACCAAAATATTTTTTAAAAATTTACAAGACCGCGAAATCGAATATTATGTACGCACATACAAACCCTTTGACAAAGCGGGTGGCTACGGTATTCAGGAATGGATCGGACTAACCGGAATCGAGAAAATAAGCGGTGATTACTACAACGTCATGGGATTGCCCACTTCCGCCTTATGGCAAGAATTAAAAGAAATACTCCGGCGGACTTCAAATATTTGAATATCAAAAGAAATGTAGTATTTTTGCACGTCGTTTCCGGGAACAAGGCAGGAAACGACACGGGAGAATAAAGTTTAACCCCTTCCGTTTGATTCCCTTAATTGCCTTGGTCAAGCGGAATACAAAGATATATTTATTATGTCTGACGAAATGAAAAATCAGGAACAAAATCCTGAAGAACTTCAAGCGCAAGAACAAGAAAAACAAGAAACAAAAGCGCAGGAAACACAAGAAACGGTTGAAGCCGAAGTCCAAGAACAAACCGAACAAAAAGTAGAGCAACCGGTAGAAGAAACCGTGCCGGCCAAAGTCGAACCGGTTACCTCACCAGACAGCGATGAGGATTTCGATTGGGAATCTTTCGAAGAAGGTATCGATAATTTGGACTCGGATAAACTTAAGGAATTTGAAAAACTTATCGAACAACAACTTCATGTTTTCGAAGAAAACGACGTTATCGAAGGCGTGGTTACCAAAATTACCGATAAGGATGTGATTATCGATATCAATTCCAAATCCGAAGGCGTTATTTCGAGAAACGAATTCCGGTATAATCCCGATTTAAAACCCGGCGACAAAGTGGAAGTAATGGTCGTAAAAAAAGAAGATAAAAACGGCCAATTAGTACTTTCACACCGAAAAGCCCGCCTACTCAATGCATGGGAAAAAGTAAACGAAGTTTACGAAAAAGGCGAAATTGTCAAAGGGTATATTAAATCCCGCACCAAAGGTGGAATGATTGTAGATGTATTCGGTATCGAATCATTCCTCCCGGGTTCGCAAATCGATGTAAAACCCATTACCGACTACGATTCGTATGTAGGTAAGACGATGGATTTTAAAGTGGTAAAAATCAATCCCGAATTCAAGAATGTGGTAGTTTCGCATAAAGCCATCATCGAAGAAGAACTCGAAAAGAGAAAAAGAGAAATCATCAAGACACTTGAAAAAGGTCAAATCCTTGAAGGTGTGGTTAAAAATATCACTTCATACGGCGTATTTGTAGATTTGGACGGTTTGATCGACGGATTGATTCACATCACCGACTTATCTTGGAGTCGCATAAATCACCCCAGTGAAGTGGTTAATGTGGGAGATAAGGTTAAAGTGGTTATCTTAAACTTCGATGAAAATAAATCGAGAATTCAGTTGGGTATCAAGCAATTGGAACCTCATCCGTGGGAAACACTCGATCCTGATTTGAAAGAAGGAGATAAGGTAAAAGGTAAAGTTACAGTCGTGGCCGATTATGGTGCATTTGTGGAAATTGCACCCGGTGTGGAAGGTCTTTTACACGTATCGGAAATGTCATGGAGCACTCACTTGCGATCCGCACAAGACTTTGTGAACGTCGGTGACGAGGTGGAAGTCGTTATTCTGGAACTCGATAGAAAAAACAGAAAACTTTCCCTCGGTATGAAACAATTGACCGAAGACCCATGGAAGGATATTGAGAAAAAATATCCCGTGGGATCCAAACATAAAGGAAAAGTCAGAAACTTTACCAATTTCGGTGCATTTATAGAACTGGAAGAAGGCGTGGACGGATTAATCTACATTAAAGATCTCACTTGGGATAGAAATGTAAAACATCCCTCGGAAGTATTAAACATCGGCGACGAAGTAGAAGTCGTGGTATTGGAAGTTGATCCGGAAGGAAGAAAAATCAGTCTCGGATTGAAACAACTTCAAGAAAATCCATGGGACAAATACGAAGAAAAATACCAAGTAGGTAAAGTTTTCGAAGGCGTAGTAAAAGAAGTTTCCGGCAAAGGTGCCATTATCTTGCTTGACAATGAAGTGGAAGCATTTGCACCCGGACGGTTACTTATCAAAGAAGACGGTAAGAAACTGAAGAAAGGAGAAACCGCTAAATTCAAAATCAAAGAATTTGATAAAGAATTCCAAAAAATCGTTGTTTCTCATACCGACACATATCGCGAAGATGAAGAAAGTGTGAAAGATACGCTGAAAAAACTTAACAAATCGGCGGGAAAAGCCACTTTGGGCGACTTGGAAGAATTGCAAGAACTAAAAAAACGAATGGAGAAAGCCCAAAAAGACGATACCGATACAAAAGAAGAAGAATAAAAATTATTCCTCTTACAAAACAAAAAACCGCCCTTTCTCGAGGGCGGTTTTTTTACATGATTTCAAAATAATCCCGTCATCCGTAACCGGAAGTGTCATTTGCTTTCGGCAAATAATTCGGCTACTTTGTCCCAATTAATCACCCGGAAAAAGTCATCGATGTAATTTCCCCTTTTATTTTGATGCTTTAAATAATAGGCGTGTTCCCACACGTCCATGCCCAAAATCGGCTTGCCCGAACAATCTACAAATTTCATCAACGGATTGTCTTGATTGGCCGTGGTACAAATCGATAATTTTCCGTGGCTACTTACCAGCCAAGCCCATCCGGAACCGAAACGTCCCAGCCCGGCTTTTTTAAATGCGTCTTTGAAACTATCGATAGACCCGAAATCTCTTTTGATGGCATCGGACAGTTCGCCTCGGGGTTCGCCGCCACCATCGGGCGACATGATTTGCCAATAAAGATTATGATTCCAATATCCGCCGCCATTGTTTCGAATTGCCGTTTCGTGAATATGAATGGTTTTCAAAATCTCGTCGATACTCATATTCTCGTAACACGTGCCTTCAATGGCAGCGTTTAATTTGTTGGTATAACCTTGATGATGTCCCGTATGATGTACACGCATAGTGGCTTCATCGATATAGGGTTCCAAGGCATTATAATCGTACGGTAAATCCGGTAATTTGAACATAACTTTAAATTTAATTGGTTAAAACAAAAATAAACAAAAGTTACGTCAAATCGGGATAAAGGTTATAATTTTTTCCAATAAACAAATAAAGCATCTCAATATAATTTGACCAAAGCCCTGACTAATTCTCTTACGACAGGTTCCGCTTTTTTGGCTTCTTTCATGACTTCTTCATGATTGACGCTTTGGATTAATTCCGGATCATCGATGTCAGTGATAACCGAAATACCGAAAACTTCCATATTCATGTGTTTGGCCACAATAACTTCCGGCACGGTACTCATTCCCACTGCATCGGCACCCAATACCCGCACCATATTATATTCGGCTATGGTTTCGAAAGTAGGTCCCGAAAGTCCGAGATACACACCTTTTTGATAACAAATTTTATGTTCCTTGGCATATTTTTCCACCACGGCAATCATTTTTTTGCTATACGGCTCGCTCATATTGACGAATCTCGGGCCGAAACGCGGATCATTCTTCCCTCGCAGCGGATGTTCGGGAAAGAAGTTGATATGGTCGCGAATGAGCATCACATCACCTATTTTATAACTTTTATTAACGCCTCCCGAAGCATTGGACACGATTAATTTATCGATACCCATTAGTTTCATCACCCGTTCGGGGAAAGTAACCTGATACATGGAGTAACCTTCATAAAAATGAAATCGCCCGTTCATAGCCATTACAAATTTTCCGGACAACATGCCGAAAATCAACGATCCTTTGTGTCCTTCGACCGTGGATACGGGAAAATTGGGAATATCTTTGTAAGCCAGTTCGATTTCTATATCTATATCCTCAATTAAGGTGCCCAATCCGCTTCCCAAAACAATCGCATATTCGGGAACACGACCGCCGGTTTTGTTCAGCAGGAATTTAGCGGTCTCATTGGCTTTGTCAAACAAATTTTCCGGTGTTAGCATAATTCAATATTTTTTGGTTAAATTTTTCTTTTTCTTCAATTTCCGCCCTGACGGGAATATAATACAAGGCCTCTATTTTATTTTTCAATTTATAAAAATCCTTTTCCGTTGTCAAAACGACATCGATTTTTTTCCGTTCCATCATTTTTCGAATTTCGTTCAGTTCCTTATTTCCGTACTTTGCGTGGTCGGGAAAAGCAATGCTTGCAAATTTAATCTTTTTCGCATTAAGAAACCGGTACAAAGGTTCCACTCGCGCAATTCCGGTAATAAGCAAGACATTTTTTTGTCGCAATTCGTCCCATGAAATTTGTCCGCCGGCTTGATTGACGGGATTTTCATGTGCCAAATAAGAAAAAAATATTTCCTTGCCATAGATTTTTAAACGTTTTTCAATTTCTTTTTTTCTTTTATTCGCCCCTTGGGGCGATTTGGTTACGACAATCATATCGGCGGCACGTGCACGATCGGGCAAATCCCGCAGATTTCCTAACGGGAAAAGAGAATCTTCATCAAATGTTTTATCAAAAAGAGTAAGCAAGATATTCATCCCGGCCTGAATACGGCGGTGCTGAAAAGCATCATCCAGAATAATCACATCAGGCCTGCAATTTTCCTGCAATTTTGTAATTCCTTCCGCGCGATTTTCGGCCACGGCCAAGCAAAATGCGGAATTTTTGAATTTTAAATAAATTTGATAGGGTTCGTCGCCGATATTTTCCGGTAAGGCCTTTTCGTCTGCCAGGACAAAACCTTTAGTTTTTCGTTTGTAACCCCGGCTTAAAACGGCTACTTTCTTATTTTTTGATAATAAAAAACGACTTAAATATTCTACCATCGGCGTTTTGCCACTTCCTCCGAGATTGAGATTCCCTACATTAATTACGGGAATATCGAAACGCCGGGATTTCAGGATATGCCAATCATATAATCTATGGCGAAACCATAAAATGCCATAAACAAATGCGGAAACAGGTCCGAACAAAACAAACCGAAATATTTTTTTTAGTCCCATTTCCAAAATCTTAGCATTAGCGTTTCGATAAGTATAAAAATGAGCGCCAAGATGAGAAAGAAACGTCCCAAATCAATCGAAGAGAAATTATGGTCTTGTTTTCCTTCTTTTTCCGCTTTAAATAGGTCGGCATTGTAAGGTAACGAACCATAATCGTCGAAATATTTTAAGATACTTTCACTTCTGTGATAATTCAAGGCCACCACATCAACCGTATCCCCTTGATGGACTACATAATAAATTCCCGCTTCCCGAATCAAATCTTCGGGATATAACACCGTAAATTGGCCGTGTTGTTCCTGATAGGGAATGATTGAAAAATCACCTTTTAGCAGTCGTAAGGGTTTGTTTGAATTCCGTTCCAATTTGACAGGAAATTTCATGTCCGTGGTCAAGTATTGATATAAACTATTTTTATCCGAATCCATCCATAAGGGTTTAAAAAAAACCGGAATAACCAACGGAGACAAATAAAAATCCGAAACCGGATGGCCAAGTGCCGATGAGAAAATAAACATATTGCCTTGTTTCACCAATAAGGGACGCCCGCCTTCCAATTGCAATAAATCCAATGTGCGGGATGGAAGACGATAGGAAGATTTGAATACGGGTGCCCTGAAATTGGTTTCTTTTTTCTTAAACACATTTCTAAAAAAAGGATGATTGTACCGAATACGCACCAATTCCCTTGTAATCGTGTCGGATTGCGTATGGGGCCAACCCAATGATGCATAAAAGATTTGATCGTTACTTGTAAAATCAGGAATAAAAATAAATTTTCCTTTATGCTTGCCGGTATATCGCTTGATCAAATCGATATTATAAAAAGGTTTCCACCCTTTAAAAATAATCAAATCGAAATTTTCCAATTCATCCCAAGGAATTTTTCCCGGTTTGACAAAATTCACTTGTATATTGGGATGGTCATAAAGCGTTTCGAAAAACGAAGGGATTTCATCTCCTGCTATTAAGATGTTATAAGTCAACGGGATAGGCATTTTAAAATACATATCGTTATCAAATCCCAAATTATTTTCACCTTTCAAACTTATTTTCCCGTACCGGACCCTGTGTTTTTTAGGAATTTCAAAGCGAAGTGTATCCGATTTGTTTTTTTCCAACGAAAACCGCCGCTTATATAAAATATTATTTTCGGTATAAAGTTCCACGGCCAAATCAAAATGCCTACCCATACTTGCCACCACCACGTTCATTTCATAGGATTCCAACCTGTTTGAAGTGAGATATAGCGTATCAATCCATGCATTGGCCGGAAAAGCGGGTTTTTTAAATATAAAATGCCATTTAGACAACGTATCGGCCCCAATCAATTTAAAATCCGCCGAAGTTAAAAATTGACCGTCCGTAAGATAAAATATTTCCTTATTCTCGGACTTACGTATTAATTGATTAATAATCGCTTCGTGATCAAATACAAAGGGAGAAAATCCCGCTTCCGTCACTTTCTTAAGCACGGTCTCTTCGCCCTCGTATTCATACAACGTGTTGGATATTAACAATTTGTAATCTGAATTTTTATTTAAAACGGCTTGAAGATCGGACAAAAGATCTGCCCGGATACTTCCCGTCGATTCCGTGTAGGAAGTGCTCAAGGAATTGTCAAAAACAAGATAATAATCGATTTTTTTTTGTTGCTCCCGTGGAATATAGGGCCGTGCAAAAGCCAATACCAAAAAAAGAAAAATCAACATCCGCGTAAGCAAAACCAAATATTTTTTTAACCGCCTGTTACGTCTCGATTCCTTTTCCACTTGGCTTAGAAAAGCCACATTGGAAAAATCCACTTTTTTGAATCGCCGGAATTTAAATAAATGAACAAAAATAGGTATTAGCAAAAAGGCAAGTGCGTATAATATGTGCGGATTCATGAATTTCATCAATAGCAAAGATATTAAATTTATATCCTTTATATTTGTACACCTAATTTTTTTCGGAATGAAAATAGCGCTTGCTCAAATCAATGTGATTATCGGGGATTTTGAAGGCAATTTTCAAAAACATGTTCACTATATCAACCGGACCATACGGGAAGGCGCAGATATGATTGTTTTTCCCGAATTAAGCATCACGGGCTATCCGCCCCGCGATTTTTTGGAGTTTAAGGATTTTGTAATCCGGGCCAACGAAACGGTTGAACGGCTAAAAGAATTTTCCCGCGAAATAGCCATAATCGTAGGCACTCCGACCGTAAATCCGGTCATCGAAGGGAAAGACCTGTTTAATTCGGCCGTATTTTTATATGAAGGCAAAGAAATTTTCAGACAACATAAAACTTTGCTTCCGACCTATGATATTTTTGACGAAGCGCGCTATTTCGAGCCGGCTTCTTCATGGAAAATAATTGAATTTAAGGGAAAGAAATTGGCATTGAGCATTTGTGAAGATTTATGGAATTTGGGTAATGAAAATCCACTTTATACCATCAATCCTTTGGATCAACTCATGGCTTCCGGGCCGGATTTAATTATCAATCTTTCGGCCTCGCCATTTGATTACGAACATGCCAAAGAGCGCATTAAAGTGCTGAAAGCCAACGTTAAAGCATACGGATTGCCCATTGTGTACGTCAATCATACCGGCGCCCAAACCGATTTGGTTTTTGACGGCGGTTCACTTGTTATGACGCCAGAGGGAAATCTTTATCGCGAACTTCCTTTCTTTGAAGAGGCATTTGAAATAATCGATATCGAACGGATGGACCAAGTGAACCGCGAACGTCCCAAAGAAAAGATACCGCTCATTCATCAAGCATTGGTAACCGGCATCAAGGATTATTTCGGAAAAATCGGTTTAAAGTCCGCTATTCTCGGACTTTCCGGCGGAATTGATTCCGCCGTGGTCGCCGTTTTGGCTGTCGAATCTTTAGGAAAAGAGAATGTGCATGCCCTATTGATGCCATCGCGTTATTCCTCTCCTTCTTCCGTAAGTGACGCAGTTGAATTAGCCGAAAATCTGGGCATCTCATATGATATCATCTCCATTGACAAACCCTTCGAAGCCATTGAGCACGAACTCGATCGCTATTTTCCCACCGACGGCATTACCGAAGAAAATATTCAACCCCGCATTCGCATGATTTATTTGATGGCCTATTCCAACAAAAAAGGATATATCTTGCTTAACACAAGCAATAAAAGCGAGTTGGCCGTCGGCTACGGCACCCTCTACGGCGATTTGGCAGGCGGACTTTCGGTACTCGGTGATGTATATAAAACCGAAGTTTACGAATTGGCCGAATATATTAACAGCCAAAAAGAAATTATTCCCCGTTCGATTATCACCAAGCCGCCCTCGGCCGAACTTCGACCCGATCAAAAAGATACGGACACTTTACCTCCTTACGAAACGCTTGACAATATTCTTCGTCTATATATTGAAAAACGTCTGGGCCCCCAAGAAATTATTGCGCGGGGTTTTGACGAATATTTAGTCCGGCGGGTATTGAAAATGGTTAATCGCAATGAGTTTAAACGTTACCAAACCGCACCTGTTATCCGGGTCAGTCCGAAGGCGTTCGGAATGGGAAGGCGCATGCCGATTGTAGGTAAATATTTGGAATAACTCATTCGAGCGATTCGGGCGAATCATCTCCTTGGTCTTCGGCACGGCGAAGTAAATCTTCCCGAAGACGTTTTTTGGGCGACAAACCCAATTTCCGGATATTTTCGACCCGTTTTACCAAACTTCCCCTTTTACCGTCGGTTAATTTATTCATCGATGCTTCATAAAACCCCTTGGCATCGTCCAATTTTTTACCCAATTGAATCAAATCTTCACTGAATCCGACGAATTTATCGTATAATTCACTGGCTTGTCTTATAATTTCGCGCGTATTTTGATGTTGGCGTTCGGTTTTCCATAAAGATTCCACCACTTTTAGGGTGGCCAACAAAGTGGAAGGCGTAACCATCACCACATGCGACCGCAAGGCCTCGTCGTAAAGTCCCGGGTCTGCTTTTAATGCCAATGCAAATGCCGGCTCCAACGGTATGAACATCAATACGAATTCGGGTGTTTTGCCTTGCAATTCCTCCAACGCATGATAATTTTTTCTGGCCAACTCCCGGATATGATTTCTTACGGACATCAAATGGGCCTGCAATAATCGTCTTCTTTCGTTTTCGTCCTCGGCACGTATATACTCCGTATAATGTTTGATAGATACCTTGGCATCTATTACCAAGACTTTGTTTTCAGGCAAATAAACAATCACATCGGGACGGTAGCGTTTGAAATCTTCGCCGGATTCCGAAAAACTTTGTTGCATTTTATATTCCCTACCCTCTTCCAATCCTGATAATTCCAATAAACGTTTCAATGTAATTTCGCCCCAATCGCCCATTACTTTACTGTCTCCTTTCAGCGCTTTGGTTAAATTGACCGCTTCATCGGCCATTTGCTTATTCAAATCGCGCAGATGCTTGATTTGCTCGGACAATTCGCGAATGCGGCCGTATTGTTCCTTATCGGTCTTTTCCACCTTGGTTTTAAACTCGTTCAATTGTTCCTTAAACGGTTCGATAATATGTTTGAGTTGCGTGGTTTGTTGTTCGGATAATTTTTTGCCGGTTTCTTCCAATAATTTATTGGCCAAATTTTGAAATTTCTCTTCCAAAAGCGTTTCGTTTTCTTTGGCTTGTTGTTGCAATTCGTCCAAACGCTGACGCCAACGCTTGATTTCGGCTTCGAAATTCTTACGTTCACTTTCGATTTGCATCAATAAGCGGCCGGTTTCTTTGTCCTTCTCCGACTGTAAGCGCACCATTTCCTTATCCAAAGTATTATATTGCGCTTGCCATTTTTCGCTTTCGGTTTTCCATTTTTCATTGTCGGCCGATAAATTTTCTATTTGGTTTTTTAAATCCGTATTGGCGGTTTCCAAACGGACAATTTCGGCTGTTAAACGCGAGCGTTGCAGCAAAAAGGCAATGGCAAAGCCAATGATAAAACCCGTCAAAACCCACATCAATATGAAATACCACTCCATCATTTTCTTAATTTAAATTGCCGGTTATTTTTATCAAAGATAAGCAAATCGTTGGTAAATACCCGGGCGAAATCTCCGTTTTCCATGGCCGTGTCCATAGCGGATTTTGTTAGTTTTCCCTCATGAATGATGACGACGTCATCGGCGATATCGGTTATTAAATCAAGATAATGAGTGGAAAATAACACGGTCTTGCCGGAACGGGCAATGCGCTTGAGCAACACCAACATTTCCGCCCGGTGGGTGATGTCCAAATGCGTGTCGGGTTCATCGAGTAACATTACGGGCGTATCTTGCACCAAGGCCCGGGCAATCATAACCCGTTGGCGTTCGCCGTCGCTCAATTCCGTCACGGGCCGCCGGGCAAAACGGCTGAGGTCCAAGTCGTCCATCACTTCGTCGATTTTTTTCAAATCGTTATTTTTCAACAGGTTAAGTTTGTTTACATACGGAAACCGCCCCGAAGCCACCACTTCCCGCACGCGCAAGGGCGTTTGCACGGGTACGGTTAATACCACGGAAATAAATTTGGAAATTTCTTCTCCTTTGAAATCCCTGATGTTCCGGTTGCCGATCCATACTTCGCCCGAAAAATCCCGGTGCATGCCGGCCAAAATGCGCAACAAGGTGGTTTTTCCCGAGCCGTTTAATCCCAATAACACACTGAGATTGCCCGGCGTAATTTCAAAATCCGCATGCGAGAATACTTCATGGTGTCCGTAGCGGGCCGTTAAATCCTTGGCTTTAATCATTTGGAAAAATTATTACATAATCGTTTTTTCCTACACTTCCGGTAGAAATGCCGGATACGGGAAATGCTTGGAGTTTGCGACGCACATCTTCCGGGAGATTTTCCCATTGCGCTCTACTCAAAATATATACCGCTCCCGGGCTGAATAGCGGTTTTTCTTCAAAAAAATTATCCGGATTTTCCGGCACTATTATTTGGCTCGAAGGATGGTATTTTTCCAAATAAAAAATCAAACTGGGCGGATGGGCATAATGATTCAATACAATAATTTTACCGGCATTTTTGTTCCGGTTTTCTATCGTTTTCGCGACGCGAAAAGTAGCGTTTTTGTATGATTCGGCAAGAGGAAGCACAAGCGTGAGTAATCCGGCGCTCCACCAAATCCCTGAAAATAATAATATGACCAGTACATGAGACGAATACCCTTTTTCGTGGGTTTTCATGGCCCATACGGTTAGAAACACCACACCTATTAATAAAAGAAATAGCATGAAGAAAACAACCGAACTTCTTTCGGGTATCGGAAACGGTTTAAAGGAATATATAAAAGGAACCGCTATACTTAATCCGGCAAAAATAATCCACTGAACGATCAATGGAATCCTCAAATCGATTTTCCATTCCCTTTGCATTACCTTTTCCGCAGCCACTCCGAAAAGCAAAGCGCCGGCAGGATAAGCCGCCAATACATAAGCGGGCAATTTACTGGGCAAAAATTCATAAGGAAGCCAGCCGGCAATAAACCATAGTATGAGAAAACGAATTGTTTTGTCGTTGATTTTCAAATACTTCCATATAAATTTAAATACCAACCACACCAAGGGCAAATAAGCCAATCCGAATAGAAAAAACAAAATAAAATAACTTCCCGGCGGACCTGTCTGCCCCAATACCGCCGAGTGGGTCCGTTTCAGAATGTACCAGTCCGTCCACCACCGGACAAATCCGGGATTTTGTTGCCATACCGCGAATATCCATATTCCGAAGGGAAGAAGAGCCAATATTCCGAAAAACCACGGATGGGTACGAATAACGGATTTTTTATCAGGAAAAAATAATATCAACAACAACCATAAAAAACCCGCCCAAAGCAAAATAGGCGGACCTTTGACCAACATACCCAAAGCAACGGACAAATAAAAAGAAACCAAAGCGATTTTCCTGTTTTTTATTAAATAATCAGCCAACGATAGCCCCGCCCAAGTATAAAAAAATAAAAGCAACCCGTCCGTCACGGCCATTTTACCCAACATCAAAATAAACACATTTCCCGCCATAAACATTGCAGCCAAAAGAGAAGAACGGTCTCCTAATAATTTTTTTCCTTTAAAACGAATCAAAAATATGCTTAACCATACCGCTACCGCCGAAAAAAAACGAACGGCAAAAGTGTTGATACCGAACAATTTATAACTTAATGCCATCAGCCAGAAATGAAGAGGCGGCTTGCGGTGAATATTGCTCCAAGTAAAATCGGGAATTATCCAATCTTTTCCTTCGAAAATGCGTTTGGCAAAACCGGCATAAGCGGCTTCATCTTGATCCCAAAGGGAAATATAATTATTAAATGCCAATAAAACCAAGGCCAAAAAGCCGAAAAAAATCAAATCAAACGGGGAGACCTTATTTTTAAAAGTAAATGTCACTTAACAAAACGTTTGAATAATCCGTATTTAAAAATCACATAAATAGCCCGGAAACCGTCCTTCCATCCGATTTTTTTGCCTTCGGCATAGGTGCGGCCGTAATAGGCGATGCCCACTTCATAAATACGGACGCCCGGAATGCGCGCGATTTTATTGGTGACCTCCGGTTCGAAACCGAATCTTTTTTCTTTTAAGTCCAAATTTTGTATCATTTTGGTGTCAAACAACTTATAACAAGTTTCCATGTCGGTCATGTTCAAATCCGTGAAAACATTGGACAAAAAAGTGAGGAACCGGTTGCCGATGGTATGCCAGAAAAACAAAAGCCGGTGGGGTTTGCTTCCTTTGAATCTGGAACCGTAAACCACATCGGCAAAGCCCTTTAGTACGGGATGCAAAAGTGCGTTGTAATCCTGCGGGTCGTATTCCAAATCGGCGTCTTGAATAATGAGATATTCGCCTGTGGCTTCCTTGATGCCTTTGTGCAAGGCGGCGCCTTTGCCCATATTTTGCGGTTGCAAGAAATATTTGAATTCCGTTTCGGGATGTTGGTCGATGTATTTCAATACTACTTCTTCCGTATTGTCGGTTGAGGCGTCGTTGACGATAATGATTTCTTTTTTAATACCGTTTGGCAAATCCACAGCCAAAACCGCATCTAACAATTGCACGATAGTATTGGCTTCATTGTATGCCGGGATGATGACGGAGAGTTTACGGATTTGCTTCATAAAATTTTGCTAATTGCTACTTGGATTTTAAATTCAAAAATACATAATTCCTTCTTAATTTCCTTTTACATTTCCGGGTTAGCATTAAAAATCATCATTCCACCGGGAAAGGAATGTCTATAAGTCGAAGGGAAAAGTTGCATTAATGTATCACGACTTATAAATCTTTTTCGTTTGATGGCATCAAAATAAATAATCATTGCTCCCGAATCTTTTACTTGGTAAAGCAATTGTTCGGCCGGGATCAACCGGTCCGTAATCACCATTTCTGTGCAATCCGTATATTCGGGTTTGTATCCGAATTTAAATGCCAGATATTCCGGCGCATTGGAGATGATCTTATGATGGCTATTTTGTATCACGGGAATAAGCGCGCTTACCGATTTTTCAAAATCTTTACCCGAAAATGCATATCCGTTTTGATAATGAAATACCGCGGACCTTAATCCACTCAAAATCATTAATCCGGCTAACAGATATGCCAAATACGGACGTCGAATACATTTTATCGAAAACCAAAGTAAAGTCAAATAAATAAACGGAAATACGGGCAATAAAATGCGACCGTTAAAATCCGTAAGCGGATCGAAAAAATGCACGGTTACCCAAATAAAAAGAAAATAAACCACGGAAATAATTATCCATTCACGCAATTGTTTGAATTGGTGTGCATGACAAGGAACAATTTTTTTTCTTTCCCTTATAAATAACCAAGCGAAAATAAAACCTGCCAATATTAAAATGATAATAAATACATATTTTTCTCTAAACGGCAAAAACCACATCAAAATAGACTTAATTCCCCAGATATATTGATCAATGTTTGCAGGATGCCATGAGAGATGTCTATCTACCGCATTGATATGATAATTCAGGACAAAAAATATCCATGATAAGATGATCATAGACGAGGGTAATAAAACAATAACAAGTTGACGAATCTTCTCTTTAACGTTATTTTGTTGCAGGATGATTAATATAACATAAGCACCTATAATGCCTAATGCGGCATAACGAACCATGAACATCAAGCCGAGAAAAAATCCCAAGAGTATGATATAAAAAATCCGGTTTGTACTTCGAAATTTCAACCAGAAAAAATAGGAACACAACAATAACCACAAAAATAAAATCTCACTCCAGACCATTAAGGAACTAAATATTACGGCATGTGACAATACAAATGCAAATGAAAAAATATAAGATTCAACCGGCCCGAAAGAAAGTTTTATTAATATATGACGAAAAGAAAATGCTATGAGTAAAAGCAATAATAAATTCAAGATTCTTGCACAAATCAATAACGAATCCGTTTGAATCGATTTACATAGAGCCCCTAAAACGAACGGATAACCCGGCGGCCAATGTGTTTGAAGGTGCCCGTCTATAAAAAACGAGGTATAACGGGAAAAGGATTCGGCTGTTAATAGATAACAAACCGAATCGGGCGAAACACCCATACCATATGAAGTTGTTGAAAACCAGTAAATTACAATTATTATTATAAAAATAACAATCTGTACCGGCCAAAATTTCTTCATTCTTTTTTTTTATTTAATGATTTTTATTTTTAATGCCGTACTTTTCTTATCGCTGATTTCAGTCCAAACCGCTGCTATAATTCCTTTATAATAATCCAACCCTATATAGTCGCCAAAAAAAACATCCTTCACCGGCACAAAAGGTTTTTCACTCATTTCAAGAATTTTACGGGTTTTCCGGGCCGGATTATAAAACAATAATTTTACTTCCGTAAGCGGACCTTTTGTTTGGCTCCTGTCATAATATAACATGATTATATTGCCGTGCTTATCCAATGAGAAGGCGGGGAAAAATTGGTCGCGGTTCACATCTCCTAATAATTGCGGCCCGTGCCATGTTTTTCCTTTGTTTTTACTGTAAATCATTTTGATATCGGCGCCGGTTTCCTCATTATAATCACCGAAAATCACGTAAAAATTTTCTTTATCGTCCATTTTAAAATTAGGAAGTCCGTTGGTCCTGTATATACCTTCCACATCGAAGGACCATCCCGCTTCCTGCTCGGCTATAGGTTGATCTTTATGCCATGTTTTACCGCCGTCGGTGGAATAATCCAGCCAAATCTTGCCGTCATAAGCCCAGACCACATAGACATTTCCATCATTATCAAATAAGGGAACCGCCCCTTCGACCGTTTTGTCGTCATCCAAGCAATCCCCTTCTATATCGTTGATTCTTAACGGTTTGCTCCAATTTTCTCCTTGATCGTCCGAAAAGGAAATTAAAATTCGTGATTTGTCTTCCGGATTTTTACTGCCGTATTTGTCAAATTCCGTCCATGCAAGCGCCAAACGTTGGGTTTTGCTGTCAACGGCCGGCCACGGTTTATCTTGTTGTTTTTCTCCGTTTTTTCCGATTAATATTCCGTCGTTCCATGTTGTTCCGCCGTCATCGGAATATTGCATCACAATACCTTCCAACCAATGACCTCCCTTGCGCAGGCCGCTCGCCAAATGGAAATAATAAACCCGACCCCTACTGTCCGAAATTAATACCGGATCGCCATATACGCCGTATCGGGACTGCAATTTGTTTTTATGCCAAGTTTTCCCCGTATCCCGTGAATAGAATACATTGTCCAATACCGCCCCGCCTACAATATTTGCCGGCTCTTTCCTGTTTATTACAATATGAGGTTCGGAAAACGGATAGTCGAATTTTCCGGAAAAAAAACTCCGTTCTGCAGCAGTTTCATAATCGGGCAAACGTATATCTACGGTCCTACATCCGGAGAAAAAGAAGATAATTAATAAAGGAAAGAAATATTTCATGGGAAAATTTTTCCCAAAATACAAAAAAGTTTATCGTCTGTGTTTTAATAATAGATAACCCGTATTATTCACATATTTTAGAATCATTTCGGTTCTATTTATTTTAATGATTTCAAATTCGCTTCTATACCCTCCCCTATCGATTAATATTAATTTTTCGGGTTCGGTATCTTCCTTCAATTCATAGTTAAAGTAAATAATTAAAATTCCCATACTGTTATAAAAATAGATATGATGATGGGGTGTGATTTCCACTTTGTTATCATAAGCCGTGGCGGAAATTAAATGACCGTTCGAGTCATATTCTTCCATTTCGTAATATTCCCATAATGGACCGGTCAATAATTCTTTGACCGACGGTTCAGCTTCTTTTTTCTTGCAGGAATTACCTGCTATCATTAGAACAGGAAAGATTAAAAAAATGAATAGTTTACGCATTTTATTTTTATTTAATTACTATTCTTTTTTATACTTATAAATAAAATATCCGTCACTAATGTCTTTTCTCAAAATCATTTCATTTTCATTAATCTCCAATATTTTATTTTCAACCGGAGTTCCTTGATAGGGTGTGGCAATAATTTTTTTGTCAGATTCGATGACTTCGTATTTACCGTAAATTATCAAATTTCTCGAATTCGTAAATGCATAAAAATTCCCAGAAGGAGTAAATTCATAATATAATTTGACGGAAATATAAAATACCTCATTGCCTTGAGCGTCGAATTTTTTCGATTCGTAATTATACCATACGCCGGAGGTGAGCAATTCTTTGATTGTTGGTTCTTTTGCTTTCTTCTTGCAAGAATAAAGTCCGGTCATTAATAAAACCGTAGAAAGTAGGAGGAATAATTTAGTTTTCATTACTAACGGATTAATTAATTTATTTTATTGAATTTATAAATCACATAATAGGATCCGTGATCTTCTTTGAATTCCATTTCGGATTCATCGAATTTAGCTACGCTATAAGTAACGGGATTCCCGTTTCGGGGTAGTAAACTAATGGTCATAGGGTCGATGTCTTCTTTCAACTCATAACTTCCATATTCCACAACTTGGCCGGTATTATCATAGATATAATAATAATCATTCATCGTAAATTCATAATCTTTATCCATAGCGAGCACGGCCGACACATTACCCGTACTTGTTTCATGTCTTTCCAATAAATAAAGATTCCACATGGACCCAGTCAATAACTCCTTCACCGTAGGTTCCGGCTCCGGCTGATTTTTCTTGCATGATACAAGACTTGACACAATAAAAATGCCTAGAATCAATAGAATGAATTTCTTTTTCATGGCTTGCGTTTATATGTTACTATTTAAATATAAATTATAAAATAAAAATTTACAATGTTAAAAGTCATAAAATAGATATTTTTATTATTTCTTTATAAATTTTTATTCTTGAAATAATGAAATATGAATTCTAAATAAATGAAACTTAGTGTTTTTTTATGATAACATATTAAATGAAGTTACATAATATAATATAGATGCCTCAAAAAAAATAGGATTAAAACATACTTAAATCAAACAAAAACTAAAAGAGAAATACATAAAATATTTTTTAAAATGATAAAAATTTATTTCCAATCCGATTCTTCCAATATAAATAGTTCCTTTACATCTTTATTAAAGATATGAGCTAATTTCAGCGCCAATAAAGTGGATGGTATATATTTCCCTTTTTCGATGGCATGAACGGTTTGTCGACTCACCCCGACCAATTGGGCCAACTCTTCTTGTGTCAGATTTTTTTTGGCTCGTTCGACTTTTAATAAGTTTTTCATATGCGCATTTCTTTTTTCAATTTATACAACGACCAATGGAATTTAAAAATAAAGAAAAACAATACTGTAAACATATTGAATACCATCACCCAAAGAAAATCCAGTCCGTAAAACAATAAGAAGGCAAGTAAAAGAATAAAATAATTTACATATACCGCCCAAACCAAGGAGTCCAGCCGGATTTTGGTAATAAATTCATCTTCATTCTCCACGCGGGAAAAAGCCACCAAAATTCCACCGATAATCAATAAGAGTCCGATAATTTCTTCGATAAGGTTGTCTTGTACAAATCCGAACGAAATCCATCCGCGCTTCGTGCTTTGACTCAAGAGGTCATTATCAATAATAATGGCCGGCATTTTGGCATTTAAAAAATCCGGCTCAAACGGATAGAAAATATACACCAACCCTAAAATTAAGCCGGGAATAAATAAAAACCATCCGATTTTTTTCCATTTGGCAGGAAATAAATATTGTGTTTTCATAAGATAAAATTTTCTACAAATGTAAAACTTATTTTACAATATGTCAAGTTTACTTTACTTTATTCGTATATTTTACTCAAAATTTTTCATTTTAATTCTATATATTTCTTTAAATAAGGGTATATGGCGTGCATGGAAACAATCCGTTCCGAAAAAAAATAAAAACATGGAAGCCAAAGGATTTTAACGGCGTTTTTTTTTAATTCTAATCCTTCAATTTCAGCACTGCCATAAATGCCGATTGCGGGATTTGGACTTTACCTATTTGACGCATTCGTTTTTTACCTTTCTTTTGTTTCTCGAGGAGTTTGCGCTTACGGGAGATATCACCGCCATAACATTTGGCGGTTACATCTTTGCGAAGGGCTTTGACGGTTTCGCGAGCGATGATTTTAGATCCGATTGCAGCTTGAATCGGAACGTCGAATTGTTGACGAGGAATAAGTTCTTTGAGTTTACTTACCATTTTTCGTCCGATTTCATAAGCCCTGTCCTTATGGATAAGGGCCGACAGGGCATCTACGGGTTGACCGTTTAGTAAAATATCCACTTTTACCAATTTTGAAGGACGAAACCCGATTTGGTGATAGTCAAATGAGGCATAACCCCGTGAAACCGTTTTAAGTTTATCATAAAAATCAAATACAATTTCCGCCAGCGGCATATCGAAAGTCAATTCCACGCGTTCGGGCGTCAAGTAGATTTGATTTTTAATTTCGCCACGTTTGTCCATAGCCAATTTCATAATGTTGCCCACATATTCGGCTTTGGTGATAATAGTGGCTTTGATATACGGTTCTTCCACCCGATCCAATTTGCCCGGGTCGGGCAGATCCGAAGGATTATGGATTTCTATGGCTTTATCGGGATTTTTTTTAGTATAAGCGCGGTAAGGCACGTTGGGCACGGTAGTAATGACATTCATTCCAAACTCCCTTTCCAAACGTTCCTGGATAATTTCCATATGAAGCATTCCTAAAAAGCCGGCGCGAAAGCCGAATCCCAATGCAGCGGAAGATTCGGGTTCGAAGGTTAGACTGGCATCATTGAGGCGTAATTTTTCCAATGCCGAACGTAAATCTTCATAATCTTCGGTATCCACCGGATAAAGACCGGCAAAAACCATGGGTTTCACTTCTTCGAAACCTTCAATGGGTTTATCGGTGGGATTTTGTGCATCGGTGATGGTATCGCCCACTTTGACTTCACGCGCATCTTTGATTCCGGAAATCAGATAACCCACATCTCCGGTTCCAACTTTAGGTTGCGGCATTTTTTTTAGTTTCAAAAAACCGACTTCTTCTGCTTCATATTCTCGTCCCGTGGCCATAAATTTTACTTTTTGGCCTTTTCGCAGGGTACCGTTAAATACTCGAAAATATACTTCGATTCCGCGATACGGATTATAAACCGAATCGAAAATCAAGGCCTGTAAAGGCGCATCCGGGTCTCCTTGAGGCGGGGGAATACGTTTGATAATGGCTTCCAGAATTTTGTCCACGCCTTGCCCTGTTTTTGCACTTGCCCATATAACATCATCGGGGTCGCAGCCGATCAGATCCACTATGTCTTCGGTTACCTTCTCGGGATCGGCACCGGGCAAATCCACTTTATTTACAATCGGAATAATTTCCAAATCGTGTTCCAAGGCGATATAAAGATTAGAGATGGTTTGCGCTTGAATGCTCTGCGAAGCATCAACCACAAGCAGTGCACCTTCGCATGCGGCAATGGCGCGGGAAACTTCGTAGGAAAAATCCACATGACCGGGTGTATCGATCAGGTTGAGTTTATATTTTTTCCCTTCGAATTCATAATCCATTTGAATGGCATGGCTTTTAATGGTAATTCCCCGTTCGCGTTCCAAATCCATATCATCCAAAACCTGGTTTTTCATCTCTCTTTCGGTCAGGGTGCCGGTGAGTTCCAATAACCTGTCGGCCAAGGTACTTTTACCATGATCAATATGAGCAATGATGGAAAAATTACGTATATTATCTATTACGGCCATCCCCTTGATGAATTTGCACAAAAATACATTAAAATTATTTACCGGAATTTATTATTTCAATGTCATACAAAAAATCCAATTTTTGAGCAGAGACCGCTATGCAGGGCTCTGCGAAACAAAGGCAAGACCGAAGGGCTTGCCGGTAAGAGCGGAAACCGTAACGGGTTCCGCGGCAAGCGGAGGAGACGCGTTTTTGCGGCTCCGAAGCGCTAACAAAAACAAAAATAAGCGGTTTCCGATAAATCTCAATTTCAACTATAATTTTTTTCATATCTTTATTTCAAATCAAAAATTTACGATATGAAGACATATGATGACAAACACATTAAGAACGTGGCTTTTGTCGGCAGCCACCATAGCGGCAAGACTACTCTTGCCGAAACTATGTTATATGAAGCGGGTTTACTGAACAGAAGAGGACGGGTGGAGGAGAAAAATACCGTGTCGGATTTTCATGAAATAGAAAAGGAACGTCGTAGTTCGGTATTTGCCACACCCTTGCATACCGAGTGGCGCAATTACAAGATAAATATTATCGACACGCCGGGTTTGGATGATTTTGTAGGCGAAGTGATTTCGTCGATGCGCGTGGCCGATACGGCATTAATGGTGATTAACGGACAGCATGGCGCCGAAGTGGGCACGGAAATTATTTGGGATTATATTCAACGTTTTCAAAGACCTACCGTGTTCGTTATCAACCAAATAGACCACGAAGATTTGGATTATGAAAAGGCGTTTCAAAGCATAAGGGAATTGGTTGGAAAAAATGCCATTAAAATCCAATATCCTTATAAAACACCGGACGGCCGTCAGGCAATTATCGATGTGTTGAAAATGAAGATGTATGTTTTCGGTCCGGAAGGCGGCAAGCCGGAAAAACATCCTATTCCGGACGATCAGAAAGAAATAGCCGAAGAATTACATAACGAATTGGTGGAAAAGGCCGCCGAAAATGACGAGGAATTGATGGAATTGTTCTTTGACAAAGGCACTTTATCGGAAGATGAAATGAAAATAGGAATCAAAAAAGGTATGCTCAATTTGGAACTCTTCCCGGTATTTGCTGTTTCGGCCTTGAATAATATGGGTAGCGGACGTTTGATGGGCTTTATTGATAACGTGGCTCCGGCCGCAGCCGATTTGCCGCCGGAACAAACTTTGGAAGACCAAATCGTGGAATCGAAACCCGATGCACCGGTTTCGTTGTTTGTATATAAAACCTTTTACGAGCCCAATGTAGGTAAGGTAACCTATTTTAAAGTCAAGTCCGGTAAGGTAAAAACCGGTGACAAACTACTGAATACGCGTACGGGCGAAATGGAAAATATGGGTCAACTTTATATTGTGAACGGCAAAAAACGGGAAGCGGTTGAAGAATTAACCGACGGCGATTTGGGCGCAGTTATCAAATTAAAAACCACCGAAACTTCCGACACATTGAGTGATCCGGAACATCCCGTTCGTTTTCGTCCGATTCAGTATCCGCAACCGCGTTTGCGTAAGGCCGTAAAAGCGGAATCCAAAAATGATGAAGAAAAATTGCAAGATGCCTTGCGTCGTATTCACAGCCAGGATCCTACGGTTTTAATTCAATACGACCGGGAAATGAAGCAACAAATTGTAGCCACACAAGGGGAACTGCATTTGCAAATCGTGGACTGGATGCTCAAAAAAGAATTCGGTATTAAAGCCGAATTTACCAAGCCCAAAATCTCATACCGTGAGACCATTCAACGACCGGCTTCGGCCTCTTACAGGCATAAAAAACAATCGGGAGGTGCCGGTCAATTCGGAGAAGTACATTTGAAAATCGAACCCTATACCGAAGGCATGCCCGATCCGGAAGGATTTCCCGTTCGGGGCAAGGAAGAAGAAGACTTGCCTTGGGGCGGCAAGATGGTATTTATCAATTCCATCGTCGGCGGGGTAATTGACTCACGATTTATGCCCTCGATTAAAAAAGGTATTTTGGAAGTGATGGAAGCGGGACCGATGACTTCATCACCGGTTCGTGATGTGCGGGTCATCGTATATGACGGAAAAATGCACCCTGTAGATTCCAATGATATCTCCTTTAAAATTGCGGGTGCACAGGCGTTTAAAAAGGCCTTTATGGATGCCAATCCGAAATTATTGGAACCCATCATGCACGTGGAAGTGAAGGTTCCCGAAGATGCTTTGGGAAGCGTAATGACCGACTTGCAAGGACGGCGGGCCATTATATTGGGCATTGACAGTGCGGGTAAGTATCAAAAAATTACCGCTCGGGTGCCGCTTGCCGAAATGTACAGGTATTCCACCTCATTGCGGTCCCTTACACAAGGGCGAGGTACTTTTACAAGTGAATTTGCCTCTTACGAAACGGTACCTTCCAACATCCAAGAAGAATTGATTAAAAAACATCAGGAAGAAAAGGATAACAAATAAACTCAAAACCGCCTTTCGAGGCGGTTTTTTTACATATTGTTTTTTTAATTTGGGATATGAAACGTAAACTCACGGCGGTTTTCATATTATTTTTCTTTATGCTTTCGGCCCAGCAAAGACCGGTATATAAACTTTCTATAGAAAAACCCTTTTCATATTCGTATGCTCATCATCGCTACATGAATTTTTTGACCGGTAGGTATGTAAACGGATTTCAAATCGGATGGATATTCGACCACAAAAATAAAAATACCAAGTGGGCCAAGGCCTATAATTTCCCCGAAAACGGTCTGATATTTACTTATCAAAATTTTAATCATCAAATTTTAGGCGAGGTATTCGGTTTATTTTATCATTATACATTCTTCCTTCTTCCAAGAAAATATGCTTCCAACCTGCTGCTGCAAATAGGACAAGGGGTTGCTTATAATACCCATCCATACGATAAAGCCGTAAATCCCAAAAATGTTATTTTTAGTACCCATCTGCTATTTTCATTATATTTCTCATTAAAATACCGCTATCGTTTAAATAAATTACCTTTGGAAACCGAAGCAGGGCTCAGCATTTATCATTACTCTAACGGCAGTTATAAACATCCGAATAACGGATTGAATTTGCCGGGTATGAACATTTCCTTGATCTATACCTTATCCCCTACCCGTCGGGACACCCTTGTTCAGTCCGGAAAAATTCATTTTGTTCCGCAGCATTCATGGAGCGTATTTTTCAAAACCACACTCAACATGCCAGATGTGCCGGGAATTAAAATGCGTCCCGGTTATTTGTTCGGTATGGAACATACATGGCGTCCCGGTTATAAAAATATTTTTTATGCGGGCATGGAAATAATGATAAATTATGCTTTGAAAAATTATTTGCAATATGAAGAAGCGGCCTATGGATTATATAAAGGAGATATTCCGGATTTTAAACGGATGGCCGTTACATTAGGACATCAATTGTATTTAAATAAAATGAATTTGGTAACCGGAATCGGTATATATTTTTATAATCCTTCGAAAAAAGAAGCCCCATGGTATTTTCGAGCGGGTTGCCGGTATCGAATTTCTAAGAAATGGCAATTAAGTGCCGTGTTAAAAACACATTATTTTACCGCCGAAGAAATGGATTTCGGCATACATTACAATTTTAATTTTTAAGCCATGAAAACTATAAGCCGTGAAAACAAAAAGATTTTTTTTATTAATTATCACAGGGGTCCTTATTTTACCTTTGCTATGTTCGTGTAAGAAAACTTTTCATTGCACACATTCGGGTGAATTATCCTCTATGCGCATTGAACTCAAGCCGGTTAAGCGGGTAGAAACTTGTAATAACATCGAATTGCATGTGGTCCAAGATCCGCGAACTTTTATATTGGTTCGGGGCGGTCGTGAAATGCTTCCTCATTTTTCCTATTTAATTGAAAACGGAAAACTTGTTTTGGATGATGCCGGAAAATGTATATTCAGGGGAGATGAATATAAAATCGAGGTCACCTTACATACCCCCGATTTGAGAGAAATAAGAAACTCCGCCAATTTCGGTATTTATTCTTCGGACACTTTAAAATTTGAGGAATTAAGATTGATTTCGGAAAATTATCATCAACCGGAATCCCCTGCTGCGGGCGATTTCGATTTAATTGTAAAAACTAATTATTTGGAAATTATTTCCAATAATTTATCCATGTTTAGCATAAAGGGTGAAACGCAACAATTACGAATAGGATTTTATTCGGGGATGAGTAAATTTATGGGAAAAAATCTGCGAGCCGAGCGCATATATTTCCTGCAAAGAAGCGTAAACGACTTGGAATTATTCCCGTTGCATGACTTGAAAGGTCATATTTATTCTACGGGCAACGTATTGATATTCAACGAACCGGACAGTATTCAGGTAACTCAACATTATACAGGTTCATTGATATGTAAATATTGATTTTTTTGTATATTTGCATCGCTTTTAAAACGGTGGCTATAGCTCAGTTGGTTAGAGCGCCTGACTGTGGCTCAGGAGGTCGTCGGTTCGAGCCCGATTAGCCACCCCGTTTAACCACCTCAACCGGGTGGTTTTTTTATTGTCTATATCAAAGAATTACAAATTCATCATACAAAAAAACCGGTCTTTGACCGGTTTTTCATATTCAGATGAGAACAAAGTAAATATTATTTACTTCAAACGGATGCCTATTTGATAGAGTTTCAAATCATGATCCGTAAAATACGGGGCAAAATCCATACCAAAGTATAATTGAATGCCTTTTACACCTATAAAACCACCCGCACCCCAAATCAATTTATTTTGATTGAAATATCTTTTTTCCTTTACATCATAGTGTGCATAATTGTCTTTAAATTGTAATCGTTGTTTGGCGCTCCTATAGAATTTTCCGTAGGCATGAAGCCCTAATCGCCATTTTTTGCTCAATTTTATTTTAAAGCCCACCGGCACTTTATAAAATAATGTTCTTAATTGGGTTTTATCCAAATTCTGACCGAAGTCCGTAAGTACCAATTTGCCATTATGGTCGATTTCATGATACATATTTGGTTTTTCGGGTTTGAGATAACTCCAAAGGAAATGAAACCCGGTATAGAAATTAAAAGTTTCTTTTTTATCCAAAGGAAAATTTAAATCGAAATCGATTGAAAAATAATCCGATTTCCATACATGATATGCCGAATTAGCGGTTAAGGCGGAAGTTTGGCCGAAGAAATTATTCAAACCGTATTGAAAGGCCATGTCCATATATATTTTGCGTCTTTTGGTTTCTTTTTTCTTTTCGGACTTGGACTTGTCATGCTTCGGTTTGCTACTTTCTTTATCTTCTTTATTTTTTTGAATGGATTTAATGATGGTTTTGGTAATAATTTCAATCGGTTGTTCCAATTCTTTGTCGAATTCCGTTTCCACTAATTCCAATTCCGCCTTGAGTTTTTCGGTTTCGGAGAAAATGCTGTAATTCATTTGATCTTCGAAACTATCCAGCAAGTCCAACATCATTAATTTTTTTAATTCCAACGAATCTTTTTCGGCATCCGTCAATGAATCGGTTAAGCGGGCCGTTTTCTCGAGTAAATTTTCGGATAATTTTTCTTGAATGCTGTCCAAACGTTGCACAAAGGTCTTGGTCTTTTGATACCACAAGGTATCTTGGGCTGCTAAATTCGACCATATACCGAATGCAAGCAGGATAAATGTTAGTTTTTTCATGATTATTTATTTTTGTTTTTCAAATTAATTTCACTGTAATCCATGTCCATAAATATAACGGATTTGGCATGGGGAGATTTAAAAAATCCTTTGTAATACTTCTTTCCGATTTTTTCTATTTTTTCTAAAAACTGCAGGCCGTTAAATTTAAAATCCCCATAATTAAGTTTTATTTCAAATACATAGGGCACTCCCCTATTATTATTTATTTCCACTTCTTGGTAATCACCATGTAATTTTATAATCCGGAAATTTTCAGGCAAATCCGTGATGTCGTATTCGTTAAAATCTCCTTTGCCCATCACATAAAAAGTTCGCTTGAGTTGGAAATCGCTATTATCCGAATCGATATTGATTTTGTAAACCCTGTTGGATTGCAAGTCTATAAAATCGCCGTCCACTTCCATTTTTTTACCTCTTTTGATGTAATAATCTGTATGATCGCCTTCGGCTTTTAATTTAAAATTCAAGTCCATCTTAAATTCCGAAAAATCGGAGTCTATCGCGACCGAATGAATATATTTGATATCCGCCTCCAAATAATCGCCCTTAATTTCGTTTTCCGTTCCATGAATATATCCCAATTGCAAATCACTGAAATCGGAATCTATTTTCAAGTTGGCTTTTAATTCCGGAATAGAAATTTTTAAATAATCGCCACGAATTTCCATATTCACATTTTCGGGCAATAAAATCATGAGTTGATGATGGAATTTTACATTATTAAATAAATTTATTTCGTATTGGCGGATGATAAAATTCAATTCTATTCGGTCGTCTTCGATGTTTTCTTCTACCGACCAGCCCTCCAGAAATTCTTCCAATTTATTCGCCGGACCGGATGCTTTGAGAATGGAATTTACCACGATTTTTTGTTCATCGTGTTTCCGCACGTCTATATGGGCAAAATCGGCATCGATCACCAATGTATTTCGACCGGGCTCGATATCGAAAACTTTTACATAATTTCTTACTTTTTCCACTTGTTGGGCATGCATGCTCAAAAGCGGCAGCGCAAAAAAAGCAAGCAGGATTTTTAGTTTATAAACTATGTTTGCGGTTTTCATAGCGTTTCATTTTTTCGATTTGTATTAATTTGGTTTTCAAATCTTGAAGAATTTTGTCTCTTCGTTTGGTATTTTCGATCATGGCATCCAACACAAAGCGATTGCCCGTCCGGTGAAATTCTCGGCGGAGTTTGTTGTAATCATTATCCAATCTTTCCAAATATTGGTATGTTTCTTCGATAAGTTTTCGGGATTCGGGCGTTTCGAATTTTTCCCAGGTTAAAAAGTTTTCCTTTAGATAATCCGATATTTCTTCTTGTTTTTCAATAACTTTGGGGTAGATTTTATCGCCATAGAGAATGGATTTCCACGAATCGTTCATGAAAAACAATCCCAAAAGTATCAACACGGAAGCCACCGCCAATTCACGCTTAATGCTGAATTTTCTTCGGCGCGGTTCGAACCTGGCTTTTAATTTCCTTTCAAATCGTTCCCGGTGACCTGCGGTCGGTTCGAACAAATCATAAGGATTTTGATGTATGTTCATAATATATTGTTTTCGGTTAATATTTTTTTCAATGCCGCCTTGGCTCGCGAAAGCATGGTACGGGCATTTTCGTAACTGATTCCCATAATTTGAGTAATTTCTTCGTAATCATATCCTTCCATATAATATAAACTCAATATGGTGCGGTAATTATCTCGTAATTTTCGCATGGCGCGAATAATTTTTTCTGGTTTTTCGCTTGGCCAATCCGTTTCGTCCGGTTCTTCAACGGCTTCGAATTCATTTTCGTTCCGGTTGGTACTAAAACGGCCGTATTTTTTTATCCATTGCAAACTTTCGTTAATAATAATTCGTTTGAGCCATGCCCCGAAACTCGCACTTCCCCGGAAACTTTCTATCCGTTCGAATGCCTTGATGAATGCTTCATGCATCACATCTTCGGCGAAATGAAAATCATTTACAATACGCAATGCCGTATTGAACATAGGGCGATAATACATTTCATAAAGCATACTCATGGCCTTGGTATCGCCTTGTTTACATTTCTCGATTAATATCCTTTCCTTTTCATTCATTCGCCGGGAAAGTTCTTTTCATGGTAAAGATAAGTTTTTAGCCCAAATGTTACACTTGCATCACAAAAGTAGTCGCAATCATAAAATCCGGCCGTGATATTTCTTTTTTCATATCAAATAAAAAAATAAAATGCCCCTTTTTTCTTATTTTGCAAAAAAAATACCTCCGATGAAAGCATTTTTCATGAAATATAAATATTGGTTTGCAGGTTTCGTTATTTTTCTTTTAACCGCCTTTTACCTGTATAAACCCGTATTGGAAGGAAAAAAATTAATGGGCACGGATAGTTTGATGTTTCTTGCCATGGAACAAGAAAGGATTAATTATTTAAAAGAACACGGACATGAGACTTATTGGACCAATTCGGTATTCGGCGGTATGCCGACTTATCTGCTCGGCGCAAGCTACCCAAACGATTTGCCTTCGAAAATCGATAAAATTCTAAAATTTTTTCCTCGCCCTATTGATTCGCTCTTCCTGTATTTCATTGGATTTTTGATCTTAATGTGGGTATTAGGTGTCCGGCCCTTGCCCGCCATTGCCGGTGCCATGGGTTTTACTTTATCGACCTATCTGATTATCATCCTGCAAGTCGGCCATTATGCGAAGGCCACTGCCATTGCCTATTTTCCTTGGGTATTGGCTGGCGTTTTTTTGGTCTGGAAAAGGCATAAATACCTGCCGGGATTCATTCTGACCGCCATAGCCATGGCATTGGAAATTCATGCCAAACATTATCAAATGACCTATTATCTGGGACTTGCCATCGTGATTCTGGGTATTTTGTATTTGATCCGGGCAGTTGAAGAAAAACGCATCAAACAATTCTTTTTTGAAAGTTTATTGTTATTAGCGGCCGTAGTCATTGCCACAGGTCTTAATTGGACCAGCATGGCCGCCACCAAGCAATATATTTCGCAGAGCATTAGAGGCGAACAATTTTTGACTATCAATCCCGACGGAAGCAAGAAAAATAAAAAAGAAGGACTCGATTATAATTATATCACGGAATACAGTTACGGCATAGCCGAAAGCATGAATTTATTCATTCCCGGATTTTACGGGGGTTCCAATCAGGAAAAATTGGGCGAAAATTCCGCGTTATATCAGGTGGTTAAAGAAAAGGCCGGTACCAAAACAGCCAAACAATTTATCGAAAGGGTTTCGTTGTATTGGGGCGACCAACCTATTGTGATGGCGCCCGCTTATATCGGGGCGGTAATTTGGTTATTGGCATTATTGGGATTGCTTCTTAGCAGAGGCACCCTAAGGAAATGGATAATCATTACGTCCATTTTGGTTTTGTTGCTTTCATGGGGAAAGAATTTTTCATGGCTGACGGATTTGTTTATTAATTATGTGCCCTATTACAATAAATTTAGAGTAGTGGCCTCCATTCAAGTCATTTTGGAATTGCTCGTTCCGGTATTGGCCGTATTGGGAATCACCGCTTTTTTCGATACCCGGATTGATAAAAATCGCAAATTAAAGGCCTTAAAAATTTCAACGGGCATTTTGGCCGGATTGGCGTTGCTGTTTATGATACTCGGCGGAAGTTTGTTTGATTTCACTTCTCCTCATGATAGTATGTACGAGCAATACGGTTTGTTGGATGCATTAATCAGGGACCGTAAAACCCTGTTATTCAACGATAGTTTGCGAAGTTTGGTTTTTGTTTTGCTTACCGCAGCCGTATTATGGGCATATTTGCAAAGGAAAATTAATGAAGTTTGGGGCATATCAATTGTCATATTATTGATAATCATAGACTTGGGAGGCGTCGCCATGCGATATATCCACCAAGACGATTTTATGACCCAAAGAGAGATTAATCGAATTTTTCAACCTACTCCGGTTGACAAGGCGATTTTAAAAGACAACACCTATTACCGTGTCATCAACTTGGCCCGGAATCCCCTTACGGACGGTTTGACCTCCTATCATCATAAAAATCTAGGCGGATATCATGCAGCCAAACCTCGACGAATTCAAGATATTTTCGATTTTCACCTTACCGGAAACATTCACTATCCGGTGCTTAATATGTATAATGTAAAATACATCATTTTCAACGATAAAAAGGGTTTAAATTACACCCCCAACCCCGAAGCATTCGGAAATGCATGGTTTGTGGATAAATTGGTAAAAACCGGTCATCAAAACGAAGAGATAAAAAAATTGGATTCTATTGACAAATCAGTGGCCTACTACTCGGAGGGCTATCCGGATTTGGAAGGATTTACACCGGTTAAGGATTCTACTTCCACCGTCAAATTAGTTCGCTATGAACCTAACCGGTTGGAATACGAAGCATCGAATCCGGGTGACGGATTTATTGTTTTTTCGGAAAATTATTATCCATACGGGTGGCATGCGGAAATTGACGGCAATCCGGCCGAAATTTATCGAGTCAATTATAGTTTGCGTGCAATTAAGTTTCCGGCCGGAACCCATAAAATTGTTATGAAATTCGATCCGGAAGTGGTGCGAAAAGGCAGTTATATCCAATTGATTTTCATTACCTTATTGCTTATTTCAATATTAATTTATGTGATTAAAATTGCATGGAAGAACAAAAGAAAATAAAATTTTCATTCATCATTCCGGTAAGTTCGGAATTGCATCATATTCGCAATCTGTTGGACAGCATTGCCATTCAGGATTTCGATCCGGAAGAATTCGAATTTATCCTGATAGACACGCGCCGAGACGGTAAGTTAAAAACCCTCGCGGAAGAATTCAAAAAATTACATCCGGCCTATCAAATTAAAATCATTCAAAAACCGTCCGCGTCTTTGCTGGAAGCCCGTAATGCCGGTATCGGTCAGGCACAAGGAGAAATATTGATTTTTGTAGAAGACGATGTGATTTTCGAAAAGGATTATTTTAAAAATCTCGTCGAAAATATTTCACAAATAAGCGGGGCTTTTGCGGGGGGCGGTAAAATTATTCCCGTTTTTGAACAACAAAAACCGCCTTGGCTCATTAAATTTTTCATGCCCTTATTGGCGGAAGTCAATTTAAAAGAAAAACATAAAGTCTTTCCGAAAAAATTATATCCATACGGCATTAATATGCTTGTACACCGGAAAATTTTTGAAAAAACCGGACTTTTCGATCCGACGCCCGAAACAAATCACGGTCCCGAACATACTACTTTGTCGGAAAAAAAATTCATTGACAGGGTTAGACAAGCAGGATTTCCGGTTTATTATTTCGGCAATTTATTGGTTTGGAACTATATTCCGGATGAACAATTAAACCGGAAATATATCAGAAAACAAGCCGAAATTGCCCTTCAAATGGAGTTGGAAAATGCCAAAGAAAAAGGAAAAATCAAGTTTTGGCGGTTTATTTTAAAAGAACTCCTCAAATACATCGCCACCATAGGTATCGGATTTTATTACTTAATCACCACCCAATGGGAAAAATTAAAGTCCATTTTTCAATACCGGTACTGGTCTTTCAAAATTATCCTCCAAAGATTATTAAATAAAAAATAGCCACTTTTCTGACGATTGTCATTTTACTTGATATTTTTTTTCATAAGTTTACTTTACGATAAAAGAAACTCTATTATGAAAGACAATATGTTTACTTCACCGGAACCCTGGGAAAAATGGGAAACCAAATTAGTAGTTTACAGCATATTGACCGGCATTGCGGGATTAATTGTTTTGGGGATTTTAATTAATTGGCTCATCCTCTGATGAAATCATTAAAATTCGATTGCCGGCTTGTTTTCGAACAAAACAAATGGGTTTTGTTATGTCCCGCTTTTAATATTTCCGGTTCGGAATGGGAAGATTTAAAAACGGGTTTAATAGATTTTTTATCGCAAAATTATCCCGGCCGTCATATTGAAATTTCCTATTATTTTGACATGAGCAGCATTCCGAAATGGTTTCATCAATATCAAAACCACTACTTCAACGGAAAATTTAAATTAACAACATAACGCGCTATGGAACAAACAAATACAAAATGGTATTCAGGCATGCTCACCAAAGAAGACTGGTGGGCGGCATGGCTTGGATTATTCTTTTTCGGTTTGGGTTTATTATCCATTTGGGGACTCGATGCAGTGGGTTGGATGATTAAGCCCAAAACATGGGAATTCACCGATTTAATGAGTGATTTTTCATGGACGAAATTATTAAAAACTTCATCCAAGCATTACAAGGATTTACATCCACTGATTGCATTATTTCTATCTTATTTTGTTTTTACATTTCTTACAGGGCTTGGTGCCTATTTCATGAATTGGAACGTAAAAAAATACCTTAAAGGTTTTACCATTATCTTTTTCTTAACGGTTCTGATGTGGATTATCGGACATGAAGCCCATTTGTCGGCAGTGGATGCAAATGTAAAAGGACACAATTATTACAAAGAATTTAATTTGAGTTGGGGATTGCAGCTCGGCGGCGGGGTTTCCTTTATCATTGCCTTACTGGTAGGTTTGATAATCGGGAATTTTATGCGTCAATTCGCCGAAGAACTCCGCGAAGCGGCCAAACCGGAATGGTTCATCAAGACCGCTATTGTATTATTGGGTATCAAATTAGGCATCATGACCATGAAAGCCGCAGGATTTACCTATGAATTGGCCTTGGCCGGTGCGGCGGCCGCATTTGTCGCTTATTTGCTTTTCTGGCCCATCGTTTATTTCATTGCCCGGAAGTATTTCAAGCTCAATCGCGAATCGGCAGCGGTTCTTTCCTCGGGCATCTCCATATGCGGGGTATCGGCTTCGATTGCAACGGCCGGTGCCATCAAAGCCAAACCTTTGATTCCGGTAGCGGTTTCTACATTAATTATCATCTTTGCCATGTTTGAAATGATTGTATTGCCACCGTTTTATGTGAACGTCGCATCCAACCAACCGATTGTGAACGGAGCCGCCATGGGAATGACCGTCAAGACGGACGGCGCCGATGCAGCCGCCGGTGCCATACTCGAAGAACTTCATCAGATTAAATTCATGAAAAAAACCGGCAAAAAATACGAAGAAGGAAGTATTTTAAGTGCCGCTATTTTAACCAAAATATGGATTGACATTTTTATCGGTATTTGGGCATTCGTATTGGCGGTAATTTGGATGAAATTCGTGGAGAAAAAGCGTGTACAGCAAAAAATTTCGGCCATGGAAATATGGCATCGCTTGCCCAAATTCGTTTTGGCTTACCTTTTGGTTTGGTTTATTTTATTGGGTATTATGTACTTTTTGCCCGATATATTGGATGCCGTTAAATATGGTGCCAATATCGTGCAGGGGTCGTATAGAAAATTCCTTTTCATGCTGACCTTCCTTAGCATTGGTATAGTAACCGATTTCAGCAAACTGAAAGGCATGGGACGTTTAACCCTCTTGTATGCCATTGCTTTATTTTTGATCATTGCACCGATTGCTTATCTGGTCGCAGTGATTTTCCATCACGGCATGTTGCCTCCGTTGGCAGATTAAATGGCCGACAATAAAATATATGATTTTGCGGTAGTCGGAACCGGTATAGTCGGACTGGCTACCGCATATTTTTTGAGCCGCAAATTTCCTTCGGCCTCAATCCTTATGCTGGAAAAAGCACATGACGTGGCCTTACATCAAAGCGGACATAACAGCGGCGTAATTCATTCGGGCATTTATTACAAACCGGGTAGTTTTAAAGCCGAAAATTGTTTGGCGGGATATAAATTATTAATCGAATTTTTGGAAAAACATCATTTGCCATATCGCTTAGACGGAAAATTAATTGTGGCAACAGACAACAAGGAAATAGAGCGATTAATCCGCTTGTATGAAAACGGCCTCCAAAACGGGCTTCGAAAAATCATTTTACTCGACCGGGAAGGTATAAAAAATTACGAACCGCATATTGCGGGACTTCAGGGTATTTATGTCCCCTACACCGGCGTTACGGATTACCGGCTTGTAAGCAAAAAACTCTTGGAAATCATACAAGCCGAAGGCGCCAAAGTCCTGTTTAATACCAATGTTGAAAAAATTATTCCCGGCAATATTCCCGACCTATTAACCGGTAAAGGTACTTATAGAGCCGCCAAGGTGGTAGTGGCTGCAGGGCTCCATTCCGACCGGCTTTACGGCGAAAACGAATTTCGTATTATCCCTTTTAGAGGCGAATATTATTATTTGAAAAAACCGTGGGCCGAAAAAATTCGTTCTATGATTTACCCGGTGCCGGATCCCCGTTATCCTTTCCTAGGTATTCATCTGACGCGCCATATTGATTCAATGGTGAGTGCCGGTCCCAGTGCGGTCTTATCGCCCGGAAGAGAAACCTACCGGAAATTTCAAATAAATGTTCATGATTTAAAAGACACTTTTCTTTATAAAGGTTTCCGGAAAATGGCATTTAAAAATTTTCATACGGGAATAAACGAAATTTTCCGTTCGCTATTCAAACCGCTTTTTGTAAAAGAGGTACGAAAATTTTTACCCGGCATTCCCACACATGCTTTATACGGTTATCATAGCGGCATTCGGGCCCAATTGACTGACCGCCAAGGAAATTTGATTGACGATTTTGTGATTCGCCATAAACAAAATGTAACTTATGTCTTGAATGCCCCTTCTCCGGCCGCTACGGCATCCTTGGCTATCGGCGAACAGGTATCAAACGAAGTATAAATATTTCTAAAAACAATTTGAAATCGATTTAATTCCAAAGTAGATAAAAATACAATTCATACACATCAAACTTCCCGTAAAAAAATAGTAAATTGCACTTCATTCCATATCGTATGAAACAAACAACCAAACAACCGGAAAGAAAAAGAAATACCATTTATCCGATTCCCAAGCCCATTGTATTCACCGCACGCATATTAGAAAGAATTTCTCCTTCCACCGCCGCTTCTTTTTCACGGTTTTTCTTTAAAAGGCCGTTTTCCAGAAAAATTCGTCCCGAAGAAAAAGCATGGCGAGCCAAGGCCAAACAAGCGGATTTACATATAGAAAGCATTGGAAAGACCATCAAAACATATAAATGGGGCGATTCACCGCGAAGAGCATTGGTTGTACACGGATGGTCGGGACATGGCACCTCGTTATGGAAATTGATACAAAGACTTTTGGAAGCCGGGTTTGAAATATATAGTTTTGATGCCCCCGCTCACGGTCAATCCCCCACTTCATCCACATTAATGTTGGAATTCATCGAAAGCATAAAAAAAATGCATGAAGCATACGGCCCCTTCGAAGTGATTATAGGCCATAGTATGGGAGGCATTTCCGCCTTAAATGCCGCCGGCTCACATGGCGTAGTGCCGAAAAAATTGATTACCATCGGCATTCCGGATAGTATTAAACGAATTTTTTATCAATTTGCCGAAGCCATGGGTTTAAGCCCCAAAATAGCGGAAAAAAATATTGTGTATTTGAATAAAGTTTATGGAATGGATATCGACAAAATATCCGGTAGTTATAATGCCAAACGAATTGATATCCCCGTTCTTGTCATTCATGATAAAGATGACAAGGAAGTTCCTTATACGGAAGCGCTTTCCATTGCCAAAAATTTAAAGCATGGACAATTATTGCTCACAAAAGGATTCGGTCACAGGCGTATAATTCGTATGCCAGAGATTCTAAACACCATAATCGAATTTATAAATAACTGACCGATGGGAAAAAACAAATTGCAACGTTTTGCCGAAAACGAGACGTTTCCACATTTTTTTCAACCCGGACGTAATGAATTATTATCAGGAAATTTTCCATTAAAAGGCCGCTGGAATATCGATTTTTTTAAAAACAATAATCCGATTGTATTGGAGTTAGGGTGTGGAAAGGGCGATTATACCATTGCCCTTGCCAAACGTTTTCCAAAAAAAAATTTTATCGGTATTGACATCAAAGGAGCACGTATGTGGAGGGGAGCTAAAACCGCACTGGAAGAGAACTTACCCCATGTCGCATTCTTACGCATGCAAATCGAATTAATTGACTACGCTTTTTCGAAAAACGAAGTCAACGAAATATGGATCACTTTTCCAGATCCCCAAATGAAATTCAAACGGAGCAAACACCGGTTGACCAATCCTTCATTTTTAAATAAATACAAACGTATTCTTTCACCCAATCATATCATTCATCTCAAAACGGATAGCGAATTTTTATACGGTTACACATTAGGTGTCCTCGAAGCCGGCAATCATGAAATCCTTTATGCACATCATGATATTTATCACAATCCCCATGCACCGGAATTGGCGGTAAAGATTCAAACTTTTTATGAAAAAAAATGGCTTGAGGAAGGAAAAAAAATTACCTATCTCAAATTCAGAGTTTGACTATTTTTCTAATCCAAAGGATCCATAATAATATCACTATTCCATAAATGGAAGCAGGGAAGAATACCCGATGACTCACATCAAACCATTGTGGATAAAAACGGTAAATTAAACCTAAAACGTAGATTCTCAACAAATTAATTCCCCAAATAAGAATCATTCCTATAATCGAATACCATATTTTTCGTGATAATTCGGCAGGAAAAGCCCATATAAAAGCCAAAAAAACAATAATGACACTGATGCCGTTACAACCTTCTATTATTTTTACCAACCAGTCATGCCCCGAAAAAATTCCGATTTCGGCAGGATTGGAAAGAATTTCATAATGGGCATTAAAACCCGTCAAATTATATAAAAAAGTAACTTGTTTGGAGGTCAATACGGTAAAGAAATCCGGTGTGTGTGCAGAAAGTATAAAATTATAAATTATCAATAGAAAAAAATACAAAATAAAAAATAATAATACAATTTTCAGGATAAGTTTTTGCGAGTCATTTAATTTCACACTCATTTTTTTCGCTTAATTATTCACATTTCCTTCGAAAAGATATAAATTTTTTTTTATACATGAATAAATTCCTCTAAAAATAAGTAATAAAATCTACCGGCTGCATGATTTGACAGGGCGTTTGCAGAGTTATTTATTGTTTTGACCGCCATAGCGATATTTCCATTTTTTTTTCAAAAATTCTTTCATTTTTATTTCACGTGGATTTTCTTGCGGTACATAAAAATTAAGGGCTTCCATGTCCGAAGGCCAGTAATGCTGATTGACGAAATTCCCCGGATAGCCATGCGGATATTTATATTCGCGACCGTAACCTTGTTTTTTCATAAAACTATTGACCGCATTACGTAAATGGAGCGGTACATCCAAATCGCCCGTTTCCCTTACTTTCTTTTCGGCGGCTTTGATGGCCTTGTAAGCGGAGTTGCTTTTGGGCGACGCAGCCAAATAAATCACGGCCTCGGATAAAATAATTTTTGCTTCGGGCATACCGATTTTATTTACGGCATCAAATGCCGCATTGGCAATTAACAATGCATTCGGATTGGCCAACCCGATGTCTTCCGCCGCCGAAATAACCAAACGTCTTGCAATAAAAACCGGATCTTCGCCGGCACCCAGCATCCGGGCCAACCAATATAAAGCCGCATCCGGATCGCTGCCCCGAATCGATTTGATAAACGCGGAAATGATATCATAATGCCAATCGGATTTTTTATCATACATAGCGGGGCGTACCTTGGCCGCTTCTTTGATATCTTCGCGGGTGATTTCCTTTTTATCGCTCGACCATACCACGGCTTCCAATAAATTCAACATTTTTCTTACATCTCCCCCACTATATGCGATCAAACTTTCTTCATCTATTTTGGTTATATTTTTTCGTTTTAAATATTCATCTTCCGCCATTACACGCTTTAAAATCGACCGAAGGGCCGATTCTTCCAACGGATAAAGGACAAAAGTATGCATGCGGGAGAGCAGCGCATTATTTACTTCAAAACCCGGGTTTTCGGTGGTGGCTCCTATTAAAATGATTTGACCGGTTTCCACCGCTTCCAATAATGCGTCCTGCTGGGCTTTATTAAACCGGTGAATCTCGTCGATAAACACAACCGGTGCTTTGGAAAACAAGCCGGATTTAGGATGCTTGGCTAATATTTGTTTAATATCTTTTACGCCCGAAGAAACGGCGCTCAGCGCATAAAAAGGACGTCCCGATTGCTTGGCAATTATTTTGGCCAATGTCGTCTTTCCGCTTCCGGGAGGCCCCCAAAAAAGCATGGAAGGAATAAAATCGCGGGCTAACATTCGTCGCAAAATACCATTCTTGCCGGTCAGGTGTTCTTGCCCGGCAACCTCATCCAAAGTTTTCGGCCGCATTCTTTCGGCCAAAGGTGTATAATCTTCCATACATTTACAAAGGTAAATATTATTTAATTTCCATTTCCGCTAGTTCAACTTCGGCATCTCAAACCGATATTAATCGTATTGGATATGCATTGTTTTTTTCTTAATTTTGAAACAAATTTAGCCCTCATGAATATCTATGAAATTGTTATCATAATCCTCATTTTGTTAGCAGTCATCGATTTGGTTGTAGGCGTCAGCAACGACGCCGTTAATTTTCTCAATTCGGCATTAGGAACCAAGGCCTTTTCTTATCGCACCATTATGATTGTAGCGAGTTTGGGAATTTTCGCGGGAGCGGTTTTTTCCAGTGGTATGATGGAGGTGGCCAGAAAGGGAATTTTTCATCCGCAAATGTTTACTTTTCATGAAATCATCGTGATTTTTTTGGCGGTCATGCTGACCGATATTATCCTTTTGGATACATTCAACCGCTTGGGGCTGCCTACTTCCACTACCGTTTCCATTGTATTCGAATTACTTGGAGCGGCCGTTGCGGTCAGTTTATGGAAAATATACGAGAGTCCCGATTTTCAACTGGCTCATTTGGGATCTTTTATTAACAGCTCGCGAGCTTTAATTATCATAGGTGGGATTTTGTTATCCATTGTTGTGGCATTTACCATTGCCGCTATCGTACAATTTTTTGCCCGTTTGATGTTTACCTTTCAATACAATTTGGAAACACGCAATGTTTCGGTAGCCATTTTCGGGGGTATCGCTTTTGCCAGCATCAGTTATTTTATTGTACTCAAAGGACTCAAAGGCACGCCTTTTTATGGAGACGTGAAAGATTTTATCAAGGAACATACTTGGAATATTATACTTATTTCACTCGTTGCAGGCATGATATTATCTTATGTTTTAAATAAATATTTGAAATATAACGTATTTAAACTCATCATTTTATTAGGTACTTTTTCGTTGGCACTTGCCTTTGCGGGAAACGATTTGGTCAATTTTATCGGTGTGCCGATTGCGGCCTATAATTCTTATGAATTTCTCATGCAAAGCCACGGCGATCCCATGACATTTATGATGGAAGGACTGGCAAAAAAAGTGCCCACCCCCACCCTGTTTTTAATCGGCGCGGGCGTAATTATGGTGCTTACCTTGTGGTTCTCTAAAAAGGCCTTAAAAGTCACCCAAACCACTTTGAATTTAGCATCGCAAAGTGCTACGGACGAAAAATTCGAACCGAATCTTTTCTCCAGAGGTATCGTTAAATCGGCCATCGAAGTAAACAAGGCGCTTATGTCATTGTTACCTAAGAAAACCATCGATTGGATTAATTCACGATTCCAAACTCCTGATAAACATAAAATCAATAAAAAAATAAAAGACGCACCTGATTTCGATTTGATTCGCGCATCGGTAAATTTACTTGTGGCCGCTATTTTGATTAGCATTGCCACCTCTTATAAATTGCCTTTATCTACCACTTACGTAACTTTCATGGTGGCTATGGGCTCCTCTTTAGCCGACAGGGCTTGGGGTCGAGAAAGTGCCGTGTATCGAATAGCAGGAGTAATCGGCGTGATAGCCGGATGGTTTGCCACCGCTCTTATAGCATTTACTGTAGCAGCCATTTTTGCATCCTTAATTTATCATTGGTTCGGCTTCACTTTTATTCTCTTTGCCATCGCCATGTTTTTGGTTTATAAAAATCATCTGCGTTTCAAGAAAGAAACCAAAGAAAAGAAAGAAGAAGTTATCAGCATCACCCATATTATCAGTGACGACTTGAAACAAATACTTACCAAAACCTTTATGCGCTTGAGTTCCTTACTTTCGTTATTAAAAACTCAATATTCGGGCATCGTAGAAGGTATCAAAGCATACGACGACGATAAACTGGAAGAAATTAATACGGATATAAAGAAAATATTTTCACAAGGCAACAAATTGCGGGAACAATTGTATTATGTACTGCAATATGTGGACAAAAGCCAAATTAAAATTGCCAACAATTATATTAAACTTATCAACAGGGTGCAAGATATTATTCAATCCTTGCATTTTATCTCCAAAGCATCACGGGATTATATCAACAATCAACATGCGCCCTTGTTAAAAGATCAAATCCAAGATTTGGAGAATATTTCCAATCGATTTACCGAATTTATCGAAATTGTAGAAAATGCCTATAAGAATAATGATTTTAGTACGCTAAAAAAATTCTATAAATCCACTTCGGAATTGGAACAAATTATTGACGAAAGCATAGAAAGACAAATCAACAGGGTGCAGGAAGGCAAAGTGGATGTTAAAAATAATGCTTATATGATGGGAATTCTCAATGAATCGCGTGATTTAATTGATAGTTTCAGACGAATTATTAAAATAAGCATCAAATTGAATAAACCGATTAAAAAAGCCGCCAATCTTCAACAGGATACCGGTGAAGAATCATAATAAACCGGGCATATTGGAGTTAGTATAAATAAAAGTTTGCGAATGAAATTCAGAAAGATTCCGATATTCATATTATTTGTCTTTTTTGTCATATCGATGAATGCCCAATTATTTGACACCTCGAAGGATTTCAATTTATTTAGAAAATATAAACCCTGGGGAATTCAATTTTCGGCTAATTTATATCCGTTTTACACCCATACGACCCCTTCCGTTGCGGAACTGACACCCTTGCGGTACATGATGTGGGGCGGTTCGGCCGGATTGGTCTATCATTTGCGTTTTACCAATCATTTCGGGCTCAAATTCAACCTCAAAGCTGAAATGCAACCCGTTTATTCCTATAAATTTCATTTGAATGACGCTCAGACAAGCGATGGAAATGATTTTAATGACAATACGGGAAATCAATATGGCTCATTTCAATTCAGGTTACCGGTCGGAATGGAATTTCGAAGTTATTACATGCGGCGATATATTTTCTTTATGCAAGCCGGTATGGATTTCGGTTATATGTTGGGGTATAACAAGATAAAATCGCATAACACTTATTTTCAAACGGCTTTTATAGGTAAAAATTTCTTCACTTACGACCCGTATGTCAAATTCGGATGGTATTATGAATTTCCGCGACTTTTATGGCAAACGGCCATAGTATATCGGCATACTTTAAAAAATTATTACAAAGGCGGCTATACCGTCAATCATATGAAAACCGCTCCTTCGGAAACGGGATTCATTTCTCAAAGCGGCAAATATATTGGCTTGGAATTTGTATTGTATTTCAAGCGGCCCGATACCGGCGAAGCCGACTGTCCCGGCAAAGTGCATAGCAAAAAGGTTTTGAAAAGACAACGAGCCATCCAAAAAGCCCGCCGGCGTGCAGAAAAAGCCGAAGACAAGATTCGCCGAAAAGAAATCAAACGTAACAGAAGATTGAAACGAAAAAACAAAAAGAATAAAAAAAGAAAAAAATTTATTATATTTTGATAAATGTTAGCCCTATGAAAAGATTTATTTACATCGGATTAATCGCCTTATTTATTATTTCTTGCAAAACCGTAAGTTTTACCGGCAGGAAACAATTGAATTTTATATCCAATTCTCAATTATTCCCGGCCTCTTTCGCCCAATATGATGCATTTTTGAAAGAGCATCCCGTAAGTCATGACGAGACCCAAACCGAACGCATTGCACGTATCGGTCAAAGATTGGTTAAAGCCGTAGAATTGTATTATAAATCGAAAGGATGGGAAGATCAATTACAAGGTTACAAATGGGAATTTAATTTGGTTTCAGATTCGGTAATGAATGCCTTTTGTATGCCGGGCGGCAAGGTGGTTTATTTCGAAGGTTTATTGAAAGTAACCGAAACGGACGATGAAATTGCAGCCGTAATGGGGCATGAAATCGCGCATGCTTTGGCCAATCACGGGGCGGAACGTATGTCGCAAATGTACGCCCAAAATGCGGGCGCCATTCTCACTTTATTGGCCACGGCCAATGCCTCACCCGAAGACCGGCAAAAATGGATGGCTATTTACGGTTACGGTTCCACATTGGGTGTGATACTACCCTACAGCAGAAAACATGAAGCGGAAGCCGATAAAATCGGACAGATTTTAATGGCTATTGCCGGATATAATCCGGATGCGGCCGTCAATGTATGGATTAAAATGAGCCGGATGGCCGGACAGCAACCGCCGGAATTTATGTCCACTCACCCGTCGCATCAAAAAAGAATCGAAAATTTAAAGAAATGGGCTCCCGAAGCCAAAAAAATCGCACGAAAATACGGTGTGATATTCCAATAATTTGACGTAACTTTATATTTTAATCATTTAAACTTAAAATTATGCCTATCAAACGCAATCAAGTGGTAAGTATTTCTTACACATTGAAGGACCCCGAAACGGGCGAACTCATCGATCAAAGTACTCCCGACCGGCCTTTGAAATTTATCACGGGTCTCGGACACATTATTCCCGGTTTGGAAAACGAAATTCTTAAAATGGAGAAAGGCGAAAGTAAAGAAATATTAGTCAAATCGGCCGATGCTTACGGACCGGTAAATCCCGAAGCCATTCAAGAAATTAATCGAAGCGACTTGGCTCATATCGAAGATTTGAAAGAAGGAATGATTTTGTATGCGCAAGACAGTCAAGGTCATCAAATTCCCGTAAAAATCATCAAAGTATCGGATGACAAAGTGACTATCGACCTGAATCATCCTATGGCCGGAAAAGATTTGTTATTCAATGTAAAAATCATGGATGTGAGAGATGCCACGGAAGAAGAATTGGCCCACGGACACGTTCATGACGATGACGGACATCATCATTAAATCAATCCTTCTCGTTTGAAGTATTCGATTATCGCCTTTTTGTAAAAATTAATGTGTTCCTTGCCTTCCAATGAGGGCAAGGATTTTTTTTGTACATAGACGGGCCAACCGTCCGAATCGGTTCCTTTTTTTTCATAAAAACCTTTCGGTTCCAACACGGCACATGCTCCGATATGCATCAAATTTAATTTATCGTCTTTCGAAAAATCAATAAAACCTTTTCCAAGTTCCTGTACGCCAATAAGATACAAAATAGTATCCATGGAAGGGGTTTCACCTAAAGTAAAATTTTCCTTAAAAAAATCCTCTATTTTTTTCCATTGAATTTCTTGCTCGTCCATCTTTAAAAACCTAAAATTATTTTGGCGATACTAAAAAACAAGAACAAACCGATAATATCATTACTGGTGGTAATAAACGGACCTGTTGCTACGGCGGGGTCGATACCGTACTTGTCTAAAATCAACGGGACGAATGTACCCACCAAAGAAGCATTAATAATCACCACAATTAACGAAATAGCCACGGTAACGGCCATCATCAAATCGAAACCTTGCAGAATATGTCCCAAAAATAATTTTCCGATCAAAAGCAACAAAATGGCCAAAACCAATCCGTTAAAAAAACTCAAAACAATTTCTTTTAATAATCTTTTCAAGATCGAACCTTGAAAACTACCTTTTGCCAAGGCCTGTACTACAATGGCCGACGATTGCACACCCACATTTCCTGCAGTTGCCGCAATCAATGGAGTGAAGAAAAATAAGGTGGCGTATTTGGTTAATGCTTCGCTAAAACCGTTGAGTACCACCACACTTAAAAATCCACCCAATAAAGCCACAATTAACCAAGGCAATCGGGCTTTCATCATATTTTTGATGGTATCATCCGGTTCCACTTCATCCGCCAAACCGGCTACCATTTGAAAATCTTTTTCGGCTTCTTCTTGCACGTAATCCATCACATCGTCCAGCGTAATTTGTCCTACCAAATGGCCGAAATCGTCCACTACGGGCACGACAAACAAATTATATTTCTGCATTAAATTGGCCACATCCCTTGCATGATCGGATACGTGCACATAATGAATATTCGGGTTATACACATCCTTGATAGCGGCCTTGGTTGAAGTAGTCAGAAGACGTTTTAAAGATAACCGTCCTTTGAGTTTATTATCATCATCCACCACATAAATGGTATGGACTTGCGGCATATTTTCCGCTTGTTTTCGCATTTCGCCCACGGCGCGCAAGATATTCCAATTTTCGTTTACTTGGACCAATTCTTTTCCCATCAAACCGCCCGCGGTATCTTCGTCATAGCGCAATAAATCCACAATATCTTTGGCATGTTCGATGTCATCAATCGAAGTAATGACTTCCTGTTTTTGTTCGGGAGGGAGTTCCGAAAGCAAATCCGCCGCCTCGTCGGTCTGTAGTTCTTCCACAATTTCGGAAATCTCTTCGGGCGAAAGTTTATCCAATATCTCTTCCTGCAAATCTTCGTCCAATTCCGTAATCACGTCCGCCTCCACTTCGTCCGGCAATAACCGTAGGATATATACGATTTGATCAATCTCCAATTTTTCCAAAATATCGGCTATATCGGCCGGATGCATACCGTCCAACAAACTCATCACCATGCGGTTGTCTTTCTTTTCAACCGCCTGTTGCAATCCGGATAATATGTCCTTTTGTTTATTTTGCATCTCGTTGCATCAAATCATATAATTTTAAGAAATCACCGGGGGCCAATTCTTCGGCTCTTTTGGACATGAATTCGGTCCATGGCTTTTCGAGCGGCAAGTTAATACTTTTTAAACTGTTTCTCAAAGTTTTTCTGCGCTGATTAAAGGCCGTTTTGACCAATTTTTTCAATTCATCAAAATCGACCTCCGGCATATTCTCTTTCCGTTCCATCTTTAAGACGGCCGAATGTACTTTGGGAGGTGGAACAAACACGCCCGGCGGCACGGAAAATAATATTTTTACTTGATAAAATAATTGGGTCAATACGGACAAAATACCATACACTTTGCTACCGGGTTGGGCGGCAATCCTTTCGGCCACCTCGGTTTGAAACATGCCCACGGCTTCGGGAACTAACAAGCGATTTTCCAGTATTTTAAACACAATTTGGGTAGAAATGTTATAAGGAAAATTTCCAATAATACCCATGGGAGCATTCCGGCTGAGGGCGGCCAAATCGGTTTTTAAAAAATCTCCGTGGATGATTTGAATATGTTTGTCTTTATATTTTTTCTTTAAAAATTCATAGGCCTCTTCATCCTTTTCTATCAGGATTAATTTCAAGGGCAAATCAATCAAAAAATCGGTAAGGAATCCCGTACCGGGACCCACTTCCACCAGGTAATCGTATTTTGAAGGGTCAAGGGCCCGGACGATTTTACCGGCAATATTTTTATCTTTTAAAAAATGCTGGCCGTAATGCTTTTTGGGGCGAACCATGTTTTATTTTTTTCCGGTACTTCCGAATCCACCGGCGCCACGTTCGGTTTCGTCGAGTTCATCTACCGGGTGCCATTGAATTTGCTCGAATTTATTAATCACCATTTGAGCGATTCTATCCCCGTCGTTTATCACAAATTCTTCTTGCGAAAGGTTAATCATAATAATTTTAATTTCCCCCCTGTAATCGGCATCAACGGTGCCGGGAGTATTAAGCAAAGTAATGCCGTGTTTGATGGCCAATCCGCTTCTCGGCCTGATTTGGGCTTCATATCCCGGGGGCAAAGCAATATAAAGTCCGGTAGGCAGCAACTTGCGTTCACCCGGCTTGAGAACCACCGGTTCGTTCAAATCGGCACGCAAATCCATGCCGGCCGATTGGGAGGTTTCGTAGGAAGGTAAAGGGTGCTTGGAGCGATTAATAATAGAGACTTTTAACATCATTGACTTTTTTTGCAAAGTTAAAGAAATGGATTTAAAATTTTTCCATTAAAAAAAAGCCGGGAAATTTCCCGGCTTTATGTGCATTGAATCAGAAGTTTTTTATGGTTCAATTTTGTAATAAGCGCATACATCATAATAGTTTTTTACATCCACTCCTTCTTGACTTAAATGTTCAAGAATCGATTGTTTTGAACTATTACTTGCATGTTGTCCACCGGGAATGATCACATATCTAAATTTATTGGATGAAGGAATAACGAATGGCGTATTATTGGTGTTATCTTTTAAAAAATAATATAAAATAACATGATTAACTCTTATTTTGAAATCAAAATAAAGTATATCAGCTATAGTAGGTAATTGCCAGACATCATTCGCATAATTCTTCCAATATACCAATACTACACCATGATCAAATACATCCTGCGTGAGTTCATTCTCTGAAATATCATATTTCTGCACCTTTGTTCCGTAAAAATTATCCTCCGACCAGGTAGGCGTAATCCAATCGGAATAAATTACATTAGCCGTCCCGGGAGGACCTTGAGGACCTTCAGGTCCTTGACAAGATAACATTAATCCAATAATTAATGCAAAGAACAAATAGCTTAGTTTTTTGAAGTTTTTCATGGCTTTATGATTTAAATGTTTAGTGAAAAGTATCTCAATGTCAAATCATTTGGAATGACAAAAATCATAAAATGCTTAACTCATATTTTTATGTTTTTTTTACCCACCGAAATCGTCATACCGGATGTTTTCGGGCGGCACGCCCAAATCTTCCAACATTTGAACCACGGCCTTGTTCATCATCGGCGGGCCGCAGAAGTAATACTCGATATCTTCGGGTGTGGGATGTTTGCTTAAATAATTGTCATATAATGCTTGATGGACAAATCCTATAAATCCTTCTCCTTCCGGGTCGTCCAGTGATTTTTTCACTTTCCAGTTATCTTCGGGCAACGGGTCGCTCAATACCACATAGAATTTAAAGTTGGGAAATTCCTTCTCCAATCCGCGGAAATGATTCAGATAAAACAGTTCCATTCTGGACCGTCCACCATACCAATAAGATACTTTTCGATCGGTTTTCAAGGTCTTAAACAGGTGGAACAAATGCGATCGCATGGGTGCCATACCCGCGCCACCGCCGATATATACCATTTCGGCATCACTATCCTCGTTGATAAAGAATTCGCCGTAAGGTCCGGAAATGACCACTTTATCGCCCGGTTTTCGTGAAAAAATATAGGAAGAAGCAATTCCGGGATTTACATCCATCCAGGTATTTTTCTTTCTATCCCATGGCGGAGTGGCAATACGGACATTCAACATAATGCGACGTCCTTCGGCCGGATAACTGGCCATGGAATAGGCCCGGATAACTTCCTCGTCGTTACGCATAACCAAAGGCCATAAGTTATATTTATCCCAAATAGGTTTGAATTTATCCGGTTCGCCGGGATGTTCTTCGGGATGAGCCGTAATATCTATATCGGTATATTTCACCGTACAAGGCGGCACTTCGATTTGAATATAACCACCCGGTTTATAATTAATATCTTCGGGCACTTCCACCACAAATTCTTTAATAAAAGATGCCACATTATAATTGGACACCACGGTAGCTTCCCATTTCTTCACACCGAATACTTCTTCGGGCACCTCAATTTCCATATCTTCCTTCACCTTCACTTGACAACCCAGCCGCCATCCTTCTTCTTTTTCTTTTTTGGTAAAATGCGGTTCCTCGGTCGGCAATAATTGGCCGCCGCCCTTCAAAACTCTCACTTTACATTGCACACAACTACCTTTCCCTCCACATGCCGACGGAATAAAAATTCCTTGTTCGGCCAATGTACTCAACAAAGTTCCGCCCGATTCGACCTCCAGTTCCTTCTCACCATTGACAATAATCTTAACTTTTCCGCCCGGAACCAATTTGGCTTTAGCGTATAACAACATCGCCACCAACAGGAGCACCACAGCCAAAAAAACGAGTACACTTATTGAAATTAATTTAATATCCATTTTCTATTTTTAATTTAGATTTTTATTCCCATAAATGCCAAAAATCCGATGGCCATCAGGCCGGTGATAATAAAAGCAATACCCAAGCCACGCAATGGAGCGGGCACGTTTGAATAGGCGATTTTTTCTCTAATGGCAGCCAAAAATACAATGGCGAGCAACCACCCTATTCCGGAACCTAATCCGTAAACAAAGGCCTCACTCAAATGAGTAAATCCTTTTTGTTGCATAAATAACGAGCCACCCAAAATAGCACAGTTTACGGCAATCAAAGGCAAGAAAATACCCAAAGATGCATATAATGCGGGAGCAAAACGCTCTACAAACATTTCAACCAATTGTACCATGGAAGCAATGACGGCTATAAACATGATAAAGGTTAAGAAACTCAAATCCACATCGGCCAAAGACGGGTGCAACCATTTCAACGCACCGGGTTGCAAAAGATACTTATTCAGTAAGAAGTTAATGGGCACGGTAATGCCCAATACGAAAATCACGGCCACACCGAGTCCTACCGATGTTTTTACCTTTTTGGATACGGCCAAATAGGAACACATACCCAAAAAGAAGGCGAAAATCATGTTTTCGATAAAAATGCTCTTTATGAAAATATTTAATAGTTCCATCGTATTATTCTTTTTCGGTTAAACCGGGCATCAAACTTCTTTGTACCCAAATAATAATTCCTACCGTAATTAATGCCATTGCGGGCATCAACATCATACCGTTGTCCATATATCCGTGTTGGTAGAACCAGTCAGGAATAACTTTTATATTAAATAAAGTTCCCGACCCGAACAATTCGCGGAAAAAGGCCACGATAATTAAAATCAATCCGTAACCGGCTCCATTCCCGATTCCATCCAAGAATGAGGCCCACGGCTTATTGTCCATCGCAAATGCTTCCAAACGGCCCATAACAATACAGTTGGTAATAATTAATCCGACAAAAACGGATAATTGCTTGCTCACATCATAGGCAAATGCCTTCAGAAACAAATCCACCAAAATAACCAATGAAGCAATAACGACCAATTGCACGATAATTCTAATCCGCATGGGAATGTAATTTCTGATAAGGGAAATAATCACGTTACTAAATCCCAAAACCACCATTACCGATAATGCCATGACTACGGCGGGCATCAATTTGACCGTCACGGCCAAAGCCGAACAAATACCTAAGACCTGCACGGTAATGGGGTTGTTTTCAAAAAGCGGATCCAATAATATTTCTCTTTGCTTTTTTGAAGCCATAATTATTTATTTTTTTGATTTTTTAATTTCTTAAAATATACTTCGTAATGTTTGACGCGTTCATTAATCATTTCTTCCACGCCGTTACAGGTTAATGTGGAACCTGAAATGGCATCCACCTTATGATCATCTTTATTGGCTTTATCTTCCAAATTTTTTACCAAATCCAAGCCCACAAAGTTGCCTTGTTCGTCGAACAATTTTTCTCCTATAAACCTGTCTTCAAACCATTTGCTTGTAATTTCGGCTCCCAAACCGGGGGTTTCGCCTTTATGGCCGAATTTTACTCCCGCAATGGTACGCAAGTCCGGTTCCAGTGCCAAATAACCCCAAATATCGTCCCATAAACCTTTACCGTATAAGGGTATCACATAATATGTTTTTCCGTCTTTCTCGGCGATAAACAAGGGATAAACTTGCTCGGAAGCCGGTTTTTTTATTTCGGTTTTTAAATCCACGTCAAATGCTTTTATTCCTTCGACCTCTTCTCCCTTTTCGTTCAAAGCGATTTGTTTAACAAAATATTTTTCAAAATATTGTTCGATTAATTTATAACTTAAGTTTAACCCTTTGGCCTTGGCCACTTCGGCTAATTTTTGTTTGTCCAATCCGATGGTATATAGCAAGTCCGTCATTTTTTCTTGGCGGATGTTATTTTCATGAAAAGGTTTGAAAAACGTATATGCCGAAGCCAGCAAAATGCCTACCACCGAAACCAGAATGATGGTAAAAATAAATGTATAAATATTGCTGTTTCTATCGAATTTCATAATGCTTAATTTTTAAGTTTTAAACGTTTCATTCTTCGTTTGGCATTTGCTTCCACTACATAATAATCAATAGTAGGTGCTACGACGTTCATTAAGAGTATGGCCAACATGACACCTTCGGGATAGGCCGGGTTGAGTACCCGGATCAATAAGGCGAATACGCCGATCAGAAATCCGTAAATCCATTTTCCCGTTTTGGTCTGGGCGGCCGTTACCGGATCGGTAGCCATAAACGCCAAACCGAAGGCAAAACCGCCAATCATCAGATGCTGCCACCAAGGGAATTGCATTAATGAATTGGCGCCCCATGCATTGAAAATCAGTCCCATTAATATGCCACCTACCAAACCGGACAGGACAATGCGCCAACTGGCCACTTTGGTAAAAAGCAATAAAGCCAATCCGATAAGAATCATCAATACCGACGTCTCACCTATACTACCCGGCATGGTGCCTAAAAACATATCTTTGGCGGTCCAAGGAAATTCCCTTCCCTGAGCCAATAATCCCAAAATGGTTTCGCCCGAAATGGCATCGTGTTGAGCGGCTCCTGCCACCCATACCTTATTTCCGGACATGGTGGCGGGATATGCAAAAAAGGCGAATGCACGTGCCGTTAAAGCGGGGTTCACGATGTTCATACCGGTTCCTCCGAAAACTTCCTTACCGAATATCACGGCAAAAGCCACGGAAACAGCCAAAATCCAAAGCGGAATGGTAACGGGCATGATTAAGGGTATCAATAAACCCGTGACCAAATATCCTTCGTTTACTTCATGACCGCGCCGGATGGCGAAATAAAATTCGATACCGAGCCCTACTACATAAGAAACAATAATCAGCGGCAAAACCTTTTTGGCTCCGAATAATAATTCTTTCCAAAAACCCACCGAACTTTCAATACCCGCCGGAACGGCTTGCAAATAATATTGGTGCCCTACGTTCCACATGCCGAAAATGGTAGCCGGAATCAATGCCAGGACTACGATAAACATGATTCTTTTCAAATCGACCGCACTTCTGATGTGGGCACCTTTTTCCGTCACCAATTCGGGTGTATATAAAAAGGTGTAGAAAGCGCGGTAGGCGGGCGCCATTTTTTCATATTTTCCTCCTTCGAGAAAATGATGTTCGTATTTTTTAAGTAATTTGTGTAACCCTTTCATAATTTTATTTTTAACCTACTTCTATCATCATTACATTCAAGCCGTCGCGTATAATATTTTGTGCATTGATTTTACTTGAACTGATATAATCGACCAGTGCAAAATCTTCCGGTGCCACTTCCATAATTCCCAATTGCTCCATCTTATCGACATCGCCCGTCAAACATGCTTTGAGCAAATGCACGGGATAGATATCCAAAGGCACCACTTCTTCCACTTCTTCCGTCATCACAAAGGGACGCTCTTCTCCGTGCAAGGAAGTGTCATAAGATTTTTCTTTATTGGAAAACCAATCGAAATCCACCCGATAAACGGTTTTGCGCGAGGTACCGAAAAACGGCATCCAACCGAAAAATCTCGCTTTGTTTCCTTCTTCCAAAACGGTCACGCTGCTGTCGGCCGTATTCATAAAACCATCCGAAGTGATATTGGTTCCGGTCAAAGGATTTCCGCTGATTATTCTTACGTTTTTCCCTTTCTTAATTTTTGCCGGCATAATATCATTTAAATAGGCACCTGAAATGAGTTTGTAGTACTGCGGATTTTCGAGCATATCGCCTGCAAAAGCCACATTTTTGTGCATATCCACAATTCCTTTTTCAAACAAACGGCCGATAAATACCACAATCCACGGTGGTATTACCCATAAGCGGTCGCCCTTGTTAACCGGATGGGTTTTGGCAATGGACAAACTTACATTGCCGGCAGGATGCGGGCCGTACACTTTGATCAATTCGACATTTTCGGTTTCATGAAAAAAACTTTTTCCGTTTCCGTCCACGGTTAAATAAACTTTACCGGAAGTAAGTTTGTTTATCACATCGACACCTCTTTGAAATTCTTTCCGGTAATCATGCATGGCAAAGGAATAGTCGGGTGCAAGGGGCGCCGTATCATAGGACGGAATATAAATCGCCGAAGGAATATCTTCGGGACTGGGCACAATGTCATAAGGCCTTTGCTTAATGTAAGGAAACAGGCCTGAAGCCAACAATGCTTTCATTACACTGTCGCGCGATGAATCATCCGTGCGGAAAGTTTTATATTCATCATTCGAGTCGGCTTCGATAATGACTCGCAATATTACCCGGCGCTTACCTCTTACAATTTCTTTTACGGTTCCGCTTACGGGCGACGTAAAAATCACATCGGGTTGATATTTGGAATAAAACAAGGCATCCCCTGCTTTTACTTTATCGCCCGGTTGGACAAATAAACGCGGGTTGATTCCGATAAAATCTCCCGGCTTTACCGCATAATACTTTGAACGCGGCAATACTTCTACGGAAGTTTGAGGTTTCCCTTTCATAGGAATATTCATTCCGCGTTTTACTTTTATTTCGATACTCATTTTGTTTGAATAATTTTATTGGATTTTCCTTGCTAATTTCGAATGTAAATTTTGCGTAAAATCTCTTAATTTATTATGATTTTGGTCATGTAAAACAACTAAAAATCCGTTTTTTTAAACGGTTTATTTTCAATTAATATAACTTATAAAAAGGGCCGGCCGCCGGCCGACCTTTTTTATATTAATTACCCATTAAGCCGGGGGCTTTTCGCAATTCGACCGGTTTGTGTTTTAAAATTCTTTTTTTGACGCTTAATTCGTCCAATAATCTTTGCGCACCGCCATATTTATCGATAATAAATAATACATACCGGATATCCACCATAATGCTTCGGGCAATTTCCGGACGATAATAAATATCTTCCATCACGCCTTCCCAAACCCCGTCAAAAGCCAATCCGATTAATTGTCCGTCAGCGTTCAATACGGGACTTCCGGAGTTTCCGCCCGTAATGTGATTGGTTGCCAAAAAATTCACAACCATTGTGCCGTCCGTATTTCGATAGCGTCCGTAATCACGTTTTTCATATAACTCGATTAATTTGGGGGGCACGTCAAATTCGTCGTCACCGGGTATATATTTTTCCATCACACCGTAAAGATGGGTAAAAGGTTTATAAACAACCGCATCACGCGGACGGTAGCCCTGTACGCGTCCGTATGAAACACGCATGGTAAAATTGGCATCGGGATAAAATACTTTTTCGGGATAGGCCAGCATTTGGATTTTCATATATTTACGCATGAGTTCCTTCATTTCTTCATTAAAAGCCGAAAGCGGACGCATCACTTTATCTTTGAAATATTCATCTTGGGTTTTTAATAAATTAAATCCGTAATCTTTCTCCAATATTTTGATAAATTTTTTCCGCTTTTTACCGAACAATTCTTTGAGTTTTTCTTTATCGGCCAGCACCGATTCGCCGTATAATTTTTCGGCCACATTTTCGGCTCCGTTTTCAAACTCCGCTTTAAATTCGGGTGCGATATAATCTTGCGGAATGACTTGGAGGTAATGATCCATTAATGCGGCAAAAATTTCCTTATCGGCATCTTTATGATAATTTTTCAAAACCCGATTAAGCAAGTAATCTTCTATTTCGGCTTTTGTTTTGTCAAAACGTTTTTTATCCGCCTTTGCAACCCGGTATAAGGAATTCAATAGCGCATAACTGATAGTCGCATCGATGTTGCGATAAAAAATTTCGCGGTGTATGTCGGCGGCCACTTGTAATTTTTCGGTTTTTTCATATAATTTTTTCAATTTGGCCAATACATCGCGGTATTTTTCTTTCCATTCGGGATTTTTTTCGATTCTTCTTTGCAATTCGGCTTCGTAATCTTCTTTGGCTTTTACGGCATTAAATTTCTTGAGTCCTTTACTTTCGCCAATCCAGAATTTCCAATAATTAGCCAATGAAGCAAATTTGGTCGAGAGTTGCAATTCGGCTTTGGGGTCTTTTTCCATATATTTTCTTAATACATCAAGTGTTTTTTCTCTTACGGCTACACGGGCGGGGTCGCGCAAATCCTGAATTTGTTTCACCGCATAAGAAGTCAAATAAGCATTGGTCCGGCCGGGAAATCCCATTACGATGGTAAAATCACCCGGCTCTACTCCATTTAATGATATCTCCAAATATTTTGCGGGCTTGTAAGGCACATTCGATTCGGCATATTCGGCCGGGCTATTGTCAGGAGCCGCATATACACGAAAAATGGAAAAATCGCCCGTGTGACGGGGCCACATCCAGTTGTCGGTATCGCCGCCGAATTTTCCGATGCTTTCGGGCGGGGTTCCCACCAAACGTACATCGGGATATTCGGTAGATTCTATAAAGTAATACTTATTGCCTTTGAAGAAGGGCTTTATTTGATACCGTTTGAATTTCTTTTTGGCAAACTTAGACAGGAATTTATGTATATTCTTGTCTATCAACGATTGGCGTTCGCGAGCCGAAGCATCTTCGGGCACATTTTTAAGGATGATATCCGTTACATCGGTGATGTTATTTATTAGATGTACACTCAAATTTACGGGTATTTCTTCGTCAAAACTCTTGGCCCAAAAACCGTCTTTCAGATAATTATGTTCGACTGACGAAACCGACGCAATGGCCGCATAACCGCAATGATGATTGGTAAATAATAATCCTTTCTCGGAAACGAATTCCGCCGTACATCCGTTGCCCAATTGCACGACGGCATCCTTAACGGCCGGTTTTGAAGTGTGCCAAATATCTTCGGCGGAAATTTTCATTCCCATTTGTTTCATATCCGCCTCCACCTTTTTGATTTCATTGGGAAGCCACATACCTCCTTCACCTTTTTGTGCCATTAAGGTCAAGGGAAGCAATAAAATAATCAAGCTGTAAAATAAGTTTTTCATGTTTGTTTTATTTAAATATTTTCTTTTGTTCGCCATTTTAAAAAATTAAAAATATGCTTGACATTCGTCCTGTATTTTTTCATCATAAGTTGAATGGAAATATTTTCCAAAAAGGCCAAGCTGGTCCATAGAAATACTATTTTGAAAAAAAGCGGATCGAATCCTTTATAAAAGAGCCAGAAAACAAATGCCGACTGTAGTAATCCTCCAATTTTCCATGAATATAAATGCAAACTTGAGATTTTTCCGAATTTTATCCATGAAAACAAATCCGTAAATATGAAATAAAATAAAATTAATACGGCCGCCCATTTATATTGTTCGAAATCATTCCATTTCAGTTGGTAAATACCAAAAATCGTTACTACATATATCATCAAATCGGCCAAGGAATCCAAGCGGGCCCCGAAATCGGTTTTCAAATTAAAAGTGCGGGCAACAAATCCGTCCAAGACATCTGTTGATACACTAAAAATCCATAAATAAAAAAATTCGTTTTCCTGTCCGCTCAGCGCAAAGTATATCAGAAAAGGCACGGACAAAATTCTCAGAGACGTAATAATATTGGGAAGATTAAAATTCTTACTCATAGGAGAATTAATTTTTTAATGCGTTCTTCTCCGATTTTATCATTCATATTTTTGATAATCATTTTTTTGCCCCGGTTTAATTCATCACGCATCGAAGAGGAATTAAGCCATACCTTCAAGGTTCCGTCTTTGAATTTTACACGGGTGGTATAAGGTGCAAGGGTATTATCCATCATCTCATACCATATTCTTTTGATTTGCTGTTCGGTGAGATTACGGGACAATTTTTTGTCTTTTTGAAAAAGATTATCCAGTGCTTGTTTTAAATTAAAAGTATTGTGTTCGTCTTTATTCATATCCTGAAAATCATAGTTTCCTTAGGAATATCTTTCAATAAACGTTCCAAGCGTTCGGGGTGCGTATCGCTCAAAAATACTTGACCGAACATGCCTGTTTCCACCCATCGAACCACTTGTTTGACCCGTTTGGGGTCCAATTTATCGAAAATATCGTCAAATAACAATATGGGTGCGCTCTTTTTTCGTTCTTTCAAACTTTCGTATTCGGCCAATTTTAATGCAATCAAGAATGATTTTTGCTGTCCTTGGCTTCCGAATTTTTTTACCGGATAGCCGTTTATCGTAAAAATCAAATCGTCCCGATGAATTCCACGGGTGGTGTGTTGCATTAATTTATCGCGTGATAAATTTTCCTTAAACCATTGAATCAGTGGTTTTTGATGCAAATCCGATTTATAAATAATATCCACTTCTTCGGTATGACGTGATAACCATGCATATTTGTCCTGTAAAAAAGGCCTGAAATTATCCACAAAAATTTTGCGTTTTTCAAAAATTCTCATACCGTACACATGAAGTTTTTCGTTATAAACTTCAAGGGTGTCATGATCGAAAGTATCGTTAAGTGCAAAATATTTCAGCAGACGGTTTCTTTGAGATAGATAACGGTAATAAGCCGTTAAATCGGCTAAATATTCCTTATCGAATTGCGAAATAATTTTATCGATAAATTTTCTTCTGATTTCTCCTCCCTCGCTAATCAAATCGCGGTCGTAAGGCGATATCATAACTACGGGTATCAATCCGATATGGTCGGCTAATCTCTCATAAGGTTTTCCGTTTCGCTTTAAAATGCGTTTTTCTCCTTTTTTATATTGGAGCAAAATTATTTCGTCGGTCCGATTGACGGGATCGTAAAATTCACCTTTAATACTGAATTCATTTTCGCCGTGTCTGACAATCATACTCAAAGGCAAATGAAAATAAGATTTACCGAATGCAAGCATATTAATGGCATCCAATATATTAGTCTTTCCCACCCCGTTATCACCTGCAAAAGCATTCAATGTTTCGGCAAATCGAAACGAAACCCTGTCGAAATTTTTAAAATTGTAAAGATGTAAATGTTTTAAAATCATTTTTCTTTATGAAAAACATATTTAAAAAATTGAAAAGCGGTAGCCAAAACAAATAAAAACGATAGTAAACTAATGGGTGGTAAATGACCGTACCATGAATCCACATCAAACCACCGAGTGGCATGAAAAACGGATAGATGTAATCCTAAAAAAGTTAGAAAAACGAAGAAAAGTTTTTCGAATTTAAATGAACCGCCGTAATCCATATCTTTTACCGCCCGGAAAAAAACTTTGCTGATAAGAACGGTAAAAATAAAAGTGATAATACCGAAAAGCACCATGGATGCTCCCGAGAACAATATTTCTCCTTCGGAATTAAAAATAGTTTTGAAAAATGTGGTAGGCAATAAGACCGCCGAAAGTAGTAAATGCAAAATGGCCATCGAATATATCATCAAACCAAGTAAGGCCCTGTCCAAGGATTGGATTTGATGTAAATTCACAATAAATAGCAAGATTACAAACGAAAAAGCAAACGCTTTGTTCATGATGAATAGCGGAATGGCATTTATGTCATATGGCCCTATCACCACATAGCGTATCACTGCGTAAGCAAATGCTAAAAAAAATACGGCAATTACCACCAGAAAAGTTCTTTTTCTTTTCTGCGGATCCGGGTTATTTATTTGATTTATATCGATATTCATATTTTTTCTTTTTTGGGTAAAGGACTGATAATACGCACATCATAAAATACAATCATGCCTTTTATTATGGCCTTGATAAGTTTATACAGGGCGTTCACAATGCCTTTTTTATAATTGTCCGTATAATGTACCAAACTGATTTCGCGAGCGGGTTCCGGTTTTTCGAAGGTTTTTAAGTATTTTTTATCCTCTTCGCACAAATCAAGAGTATGCAAATAAGGAAGCAATGTCATGCCCAATCCTTCTTTAGATAATTTAATTAATGTTTCGAAACTTCCCGTTTCCAAATAGAATTCGTCGGGAAAAATATTATCCGAACGACAAATATTCAAAATATTATCTCTAAAACAATGTCCCTCTTCGAGCAATAATATATCATCGACAGCCAAATCCTGATCAACTAATTTTTCTTTCCCGTACAATCGATGTCCTTTAGGAATAAACGCCACAAAAGGTTCGTTGTACAACGGCAATTCTTTGATTTTCGAATCTTCCAAGGGAGTAGCCAATAAACCCGCGTCCAATTCTTCTTCTTTCAGCATATCGATTATTTCCTGTGTGGTTCGTTCATAGATTTTTAATTGTACTTCGGGATATTTTTTAATAAAATCTTTCAGAAAGACGGGAAGCAAAGTGGAAGATAAAGTAGGGATGATCCCCAATTTAAATTCTCCGCCGATATATCCTTTTTCGTTTTTTACAATTTCTTCTATCTTATTATTTTCTATTAAAATCTTTTTGGCTTGTTCTATGATTTTTTCACCGATAGGTGTAATTTTCAGTGGTGTTTTGGAACGATCGAAAATTTTTACGCCGAGTTCTTCTTCCAGGTTTTTAATTTGCATGCTTAAGGTAGGTTGTGTGGCATGCACCTCTTTGGCGGCTTTGGTAAAATTTCTGTATTTGGCTACGGCCAATAAATATTTCAGTTGTGCTATCGTCATTCAAATAATGTTTTGATATTTTCGGCAGGCCTGCCCAAAACGGCTTTATTTTCAAATATTACAATAGGCCGTTCTATTAGTTTCGGATTTTGTGCCATTATTTCAATCAATTCATCATCGGTTAATTCCTTTCCTTTATATTTTTCTTTCCAAATTTTTTCTTGTTTACGTAAAATTTCCCGAGGACTCTTGTTCATCATTTTCAACACCGCCCTAAGTTCGGTTGCAGAAGGGGGGTCATCCAAATATTTTCTCATATGAACCGTATGTCCTTTTTCTTCGGCTAATTGCTTCAATATATTAAACCCTTCTCTACTTTTTCTGCATCTCGGATTATGCCATATTACTACTCTTCCCATTTTCTATTTTTTTGCTTCGCAAATTTATAACAATTCGAAATAAATTTTAATCTTAGATTTTTTCCAATTCCACCGTAAAATGCCTTAAAATAGGCGGCTCATATACAATTCGATAACCGGTTTTTGCCTCATGGCGTGTGCCGTAGATATGCTTAAGCACCTCCGCTACAAAATTCATGTGATTATTGGAATAAACACGACGCGGAATAGCCAGCCGTACCAATTCCAATTTCGGATAGCGATTTTCCCGCGTAACCGGATCGCGGTCGGCCATAATAGTTCCTATTTCCACCCCTCTAATACCTCCCACCTTATATAATTCTATTGCTAAGGATTGTGCTCTGAATTGCTCGCGGGGAATGGTGGGCACAAAACGATTGGCATCCAAATAAATGGCATGCCCTCCGATAGGTTGTTGTACCGGTACTTCCAATTCCATTAATCTACGTCCCAAATAATGCACTTGTTCCACCCGGCTTTCCAAATAATCGAATTCCGTCGCTTCGTCCAAACCTACCGCCAAAGCCCCCATATCACGACCGGCCATTCCGCCATATGTAATAAATCCTTCATAAAGTATATTGTAAACGATTGCCTTTCGATAAGTTTCCTCGTCTTTCAAAGCAATAAATCCTCCGATATTGACCAAACCGTCCTTTTTGGCACTCATCAGCATGCCATCGGCATAAGAAAACATTTCTTTGGCTATTTGCTTGATGGACTTGTCCTTAAATTCACGCTCCCTTTTCTTTATGAAATAAGTATTTTCGGCAAACCGGGCCGCATCGAAATACAAAGGAATTCCGTATTTTTTGCATAATGCCGAAACTTCTCTGATATTTTGCATACTTACCGGCTGTCCGCCCGCAGTGTTACAAGTCACCGTCACGATGACAAAAGGAATCCTTTGACGGCCGTATTTTTTGAAGGCATCTTCCAATTTTTGCAAATCCACATTTCCTTTAAACGGATGATAGTGTTCGGTATCATATGCCTCATCAATCGTGCAATCCAAAGCCGTGGCTTTTCTTAATTCGATATGGGCTTTGGTGGTATCGAAATGCATATTTCCCGGAATAATGTCGCCTTCCTTCACCAAGGCGGAAAATAATACATTCTCGGCTCCCCTACCCTGATGAGTGGGAATCAAGTACTTAAAACCCGTAATACGTTCTACTGTTTCTTTCAATAAATCAAACGAACGGGAACCGGCATAGGATTCGTCTCCCCGCATCATTTCGGCCCATTGCTCGTCGCTCATAGCACCCGTACCGCTATCGGTTAATAAATCGATAAATACTTGGTAACTTTTGAGTTTAAACAAATTATATTTGGCTTCTTTAATCCATTTTTCCCTTTCTTCCGGCGTACTACGACGGATTTTCTCCACCGTTTTGATCTTATAGGGTTCGGCGAATGGGAATTCGGGAATATTCATGTCATGAATTTTGTTGAAAGATAAGAATTTTTTTGTTGCAATTGTAACCAAATCATCATTTCTTTCTTCGTTTAATCCGTTAAAAGAAATATTTTTAATTGCTTGTTTGATTAAAATAGCAGACTTATTGCGATGGCAATTCAGCCGTTAGTATCTCCCATTCATTATTTGCTTCGAATGTAATAGTTTGACCGGCAAAAATCATCAAAGTGTCACCATGATCGGCTTCAATTCCATTAATTTTAATCTTATGCCCGAAAGCATTTAAAACGATCAAAAATTTTTTCGTTTTCATTCCGAATAAACTCCTAAGGGGAATTCTTTTTACAATAAAAAAAGGCGTCTCCAATATATGCTTGTTGATTTTTAGCGGTCCGGCTTGAAAATTTATAGCGCGCAATGCTTTTTCTACATGCAACTCTCGTGGTTTTCCTTTATCATCCTTGCGATTATAATCATAAATTCTATAAGTAATATCGGAGCTTTGTTGAATCTCTGCCAATAAAATTCCCGCTCCGATAGCATGAACCGTACCTGCCGGAATATAATACCAATCGCCGGGTTTCACTTCTATGGCATTCAATATACTTTCCACACCGGCTTCTTTTAAGCTCTTAATATAATCCTCACGAGTAATTCCGGGTTTGAATCCCAGATATAATTTGCTCCCCGGCTCAGCGGCCAAGATATACCATGTTTCATTTTTACCATATGATTGACGTTCTTCCCGGGCCATTTTATCATCCGGGTGAACTTGGACGGACAAATCGTCTTGCGCATCGATATATTTTACCAATAACGGAAAATCTTTTTCCAATTCCACCTCGCCCCAAAATTCCCCGTCCAAGACTTTCCATAAAAAACGCATGTCCATCCCTTTAAAAAAACCGTTCCGTACACGGGATTCCTTTTGTTCCACGGCCGATACTTCCCAACTTTCACCTGTTTTGTCCGAGGGAATTTGTTTGCCGAAAAAAGTCTTTAATCGATTGCCACCCCAAATTTTTTCTTCAAAATGCGGATCGAAAATAAGAGGTTTATCCATAAACATTTTTCCTGCCTCACGAACCAAGACTTCATAAGATTCATTAAAAATAATTTTGAACCATGCCGTGTATTTTTCCGGATTTTTTTTAATATCTTCCTTAATTTCAGATAAATACATATATTCGTAGGCATCCGCTTCCTTTGGATTTAGTTGGGGCTCGCCGTCAAATTTTCCAATAAATACATGATCCAATTCATGTTCGGTCAGTCCCCGGTCCAATTCGGCTTTGTATATAAAATGAAAGATTTCGCGAAGTTCGGTTGCAAATCCCATTTCTTCTTGCAATCGCCTTTCGGCCGCCTCAATCGTTTCTTCGCCGGGTCGCGGGTGACTACAAACCGTATTGGTCCATAAACCGCCCGAATGATACTTACCGCTTGCCCGGCGCTGCATCATTAACCGGCCTTCATTATTAAATATAAATACCGAAAAAGCCCTATGAAGCAGGCCTTTTCGGTGCGCTTCCATTTTGGACATTACTCCTATCGGATGATCCGAATTATCTATAAGTATAACTTTTTCCTCCTTTTTCATGAGACAAAAATAGTCAATTTCCAGCGCTTTATAAGGCAATAAATTAAATTCTTATATTTGCAACAAAAGTTACATAGATGAAGAAGCACAATGGTTCATGTCCGGTTGATTATCGTCAAATCGATCAAAATTTAGTGCGAGCATATGCGTTTATTATTTTTGTCATATTACTGTTTTTACTATTATTTAAATGGAAAGGATTATTAGTTATACTGATTTTGGATTTTTTTCTACGCCTCCTATTCGGTATCAAAGGCGGTTTATTTTGCCGGCCTTTATCTTTTTTGCTGAGGGCATTAAAAATTGCAGAAAAACCTATCAATGCCTTACCAAAAAAATTTGCAGTTAAAATAGGATTTCTTTTTTCGATATTATTGGGCATCTTTTATTTAAGCGGTTGGCATACGGCTTACGGCATCACGTTGTACATATTCCTTATTGCAGTCGGATTGGAAGTTTTTTTTAATTTTTGTCTGGCGTGTTATTTTTATGGTTTTTTTACCAAAAATTCATCTCAAGACGGAATTTTCAAATAAACTATCTGGCCCAATGTCCCGGATTCGCTGAAAAACAAAAGGATTTTCATTTTTCCAATACCTTTTTGTAACATTTTCAGTGCATTTACGTATATATAAATGAACCAAAATTTTATTTAGCCCGATGAGACAATTAAAAATCACCAAACAAGTAACCAATCGTGAAACCGCTTCGTTGGATAAATATTTGCAAGAAATTGCAAAAGTGGACTTGATTACCGCAGACGAAGAAGTGGAACTGGCACAACGTATTAAAGCCGGCGATCGCCAAGCTTTGGAAAAATTAGTCAAAGCCAATTTACGTTTTGTTGTTTCCGTTGCCAAACAATATCAAAATCAAGGACTTTCCCTACCCGATTTGATCAACGAAGGCAATATGGGATTAATCAAAGCGGCTGAACGTTTTGATGAAAAACGCGGCTTTAAATTTATTTCTTATGCCGTTTGGTGGATACGCCAATCCATTTTGCAAGCCCTTGCCGAACAATCCAGAATTGTCCGCTTACCGTTAAATAAAATCGGTGCTATAAACAAAATCAACAAAGCATATGCCCGTTTGGAACAAGCCCTGGAACGTCCGCCTTCATTGGAAGAATTGGCCGAAGAACTGGATATGCGCGTGGAAGACGTCAAAGAATCTTTGAAAAATGCCGGACGACATGTATCGGTAGATGCCCCGTTGGTGGAAGGCGAAGATTCCAATTTACTTGACGTATTGCGGGCCGGTGACGTACCGAATCCCGATAAAGAATTAATCCAAGAATCTCTTAGAACCGAAATAGAAAGGGCGCTTTCCACATTAAGTCCGCGCGAAGCCGACGTGATTCGTTTATATTACGGACTGAACGGAAATCATCCTTTAACGCTCGAAGAGATAGGCGAAACATTCGGATTAACGCGTGAACGTGTCCGTCAGATTAAAGAAAAGGCCATCCGCCGGCTTAAACACAGTTCGCGAAGCAAAATTCTAAAACAATATTTAGGATAATTACATTCTAAAACCTTATTACTAACCGCCTTTAGGGGCGGTTTTTTTATTACTAATAAATTTCCTTGTTGAAATGCTTATTAAATCACATTATAACTGAGATTTTTCATTTTTCAAAATTTCAATTAAATCCTGTGGTGATAATGTATTTTCATGATGAGTTCGTACATAAATATCCGCCGCTTTTCCATGCAGAAAAACGCCTTTTAATGCACTTTTCCATGGCGACAAACCTTGTGCCATCAATCCAGTAATAATGCCCGTCAATACATCGCCGCTTCCGGCTTTGGCCAAGGCGGGATTTCCGGTAGAATTAAATACCATTTTCTTCCCGTTTGTAATTAAAGTATGGGCGCCTTTCAAACATAAAACCACTTTTGTTTCCTTGGCAAATGCCTTGGCCGAGTCGAATTTCTCCAATGAATCGGCAGGTTTTTTCCCGGTCAATCGCGCAAATTCACCCGCATGTGGGGTCAAAACGGATTGAGCAGGCAAATATTTAAGCCACCGCCTTTTCCGGGCCAGAATATTCAAGGCATCCGCATCAATCACAGCCGGTTTTTTTAGTTGTCTTAATAATTTACCGAAAGATTGAACGGTTTTTCGATGCAATCCCAAGCCGGGTCCTATTCCGGCAGTAAATGCCATATCGGGAAGAAGAAAATCTTCATGAAAACTTTTTCCTTTAGCTCTCATACACATAATTTCGGGCATGGCCGTTTGCAAGACCGGAATTAATTTCCGCGGCACCATGGCACTGACCCATCCCGCCCCAATTACAAAGGCCGCTTTCGATGCAAATGCCACCGCACCGGCTTTGCCTTCCGACCCGCCGATTAACAACGCATGACTGTAATCTTTTTTTGATGAAAATTTTTTCCTTGGCGGCAAAGGATCTATGGCCGTCAAGTAAAACTTATCGGTATGGGTTTGACGAATGGCTTCGATATCCAATCCGATGTCCACCAATGAAAAAGAAGGCACATAAAGCCCGTTTTCTTCAAAAAAGAAACTGTATTTGGGAAATTGAAAACTAAAAACATGTGTGGACTTTACGATAGGATCTTTTTCCGAATTAAGCCGGTCGGCATAGAGCCCGGAAGGCATGTCTATTGCATAAATTATGCGACCCGATCGGTTCATAAATTCGATGGCAGCGGCTGCAATTCCGGAAGCGGGCCTGTTTAATCCCACGCCAAATATGGCATCGATATATAAATCCGCATCCCTCACAAGCGTTTCATCGAAATCTTCAACCGGCACTTTGGCTTTCAGTAATCTTTTGTAATTAATTTGAAAATCATCGCTTTCTTTTTTGCTAAACCGCACCACATATACCCGGACATCCATTCCTTTTTGCCATAATTTTCGTGCCAATACCAAACCGTCTCCCCCGTTATTTCCCACACCCGCCATGATATTGATTTTTTGCAGAGGATTTAACATGGGTTCCAAATGTTGCAACAAACTATCCACCGCTCTTTCCATCAATTGTTCGGAAGTTATTTTTTGGTTTTCAATGGTTTTTCGGTCGATTTCTTTGATTTGCGGGGCGGAAAAAATTTTTATGCATTCCATTTTATTCTAATTTTGCGATATGAAGTTAAGAAATAATGAATAAACAAGACAAAAAATCATTGAAAATAATTTTTTTCGGCACGCCGGATTTCGCCGTAGAAAGTCTCAAACGCATCGTAGAAGACGGCTGGCCGGTAGAAGCCGTCATTACAGCGCCCGACAAACCGGCGGGAAGAGGTAAGAAATTACGCGAAAGCGAAGTCAAAAAATTTGCAAAAGAACACGGTTTGAAAATCCTCCAACCCGGAAATCTCAAATCGGATGAATTTATCGAAGAACTAAAGAAAATAAATCCGGACGTGGGCGTAATTGTCGCTTTCCGCATGTTACCCGAAAAGGTTTGGGCACTCCCCCGTTACGGCACCTTTAACCTGCATGGCTCCTTGCTTCCGGATTATCGCGGTGCCGCACCAATCCATCATGCCATCATAAACGGAGAGGAAAAAACCGGTGTAACGACTTTTTTTATCGATAATAAAATCGATACGGGTGAAATTATCGATCAAAGAGAAATAAACATTGCGCCCGACGAAACATTCGGAGAACTTTACGATAAATTAAAACGTCTGGGAGCGGATTTGGTCTTGGAAACACTTAAAAACATTTCCGAAGGAAAAATCAAAACCCGTCCGCAGGATGACCGGAAAGCCAAACATCCCGCCCCGAAACTCACCAAAGAAAATACCAAAATCAATTGGAACCGGCCGGTAAAACAAATTTATGATTTTATTCGCGGATTATCGCCGTATCCGGGCGCATGGGCATGGCTCGAAACGGACGGAAAACCCAAAAGAATTCATATCTATAAAGCGGATTTTGAAGAAGCAAATCATCATTTTTCACCGGGTCATGCCGTGATTTCCGGCAAAAAATTACGCATTGCCGTGCCCGGCGGATATATATTACCCTTGCAATTAAAGCCCGAAAGCAAGAAAAGCATGAATGTCCGCGATTTCATAAACGGAATGAAGCACAAAGCCCGAATTCTATTCAAGTAATTGACACATACCGATTTAACACATACGGCTTCGTTAAAAAAACAATATAATTATTAATAATTCAAACTTTTATTTTTATCAAAACATCAAATAAATCAAAAGCATAGCAGATTTTTAATTTTTTTTTTATATTTGTTGCATCAAAAATATATTGCTATGAACAAGACCCAATTAATTGAAGCTATGGCCGCAGATGCCGGCATTAACAAAACCCAAGCAAAAAAAGCATTGGAATCATTTCTTAACAATGTAGCAAACACCTTAAAAAAAGGTGGTAAAGTTACATTGATCGGATTCGGAACTTTCTCCACAGTTACACGCAAAGCACGCGAAGGTCGTAATCCCGCCACCGGTAAAAAAATTACTATCCCCGCTAAAACCGTAGTAAAATTTAAAGCAGGTTCCGAATTACAAAAAGGTTTGTAATTTAAAAGAAACCCTCTTAACTTTATACCGTCTTTTCGCACGAAAAGACGGTTTTTTATATTCAAAAAATTATGAAAGGGAAATTATTAATTGCCACGCCCGAATTGCTTACCGATTCTATTTTTTCGCAAAGCGTTATTCTTATTGTTGATGATCATGAAGAAGGAACCGTAGGATTTATTCTAAACAAACCTCTTCCGGTTTTGGTCAAAGAAGTAACCGATATAAATAGTTCTTTACAAATCTACGATGGCGGGCCCGTATCGATCGATCAAATGTATTTCCTTCATAATGCGCCCGAAATCATTCCGGGTGGTCAGCAAGTTTATGACAATTTATTTTGGGGCGGCGATATTCGCGTGGTAAAAGAAATCTTTGATGATAATGAATCCCTGCTTCAGGACAGAATAAAATTTTTTATAGGATATAGCGGCTGGGGTAAAGAACAACTTGAAAATGAAATTAATGAGGGCGCATGGTTGGTCTCGGAAAAAAAACTCGATATTTTCAAAATCAACCCGAAAAATCTTTGGAAAAAACTTCTTGTGGAAGTCGATCCTGCGATGGAATTATGGAAAAATGCACCACAAAATCCCGAATTAAATTAATTTTTTAGGATAAATATTTATCTTGCGACAAATTTTTATTTATGAAAAAGGCCTACATTTTTCCCGGTCAAGGTTCGCAATATCCCGGCATGGGAAAAGACCTCTATGATAAATTTGATGAAGCGAAAACCTTATTTAAACAAGCCGATAAAATTCTCGGTTTCCCCTTATCCGACATTATGTTTAACGGTTCGGATGAAGATTTAAGGCAAACCAAAATTACCCAACCCGCCATTTTCGTTCATTCCGTTATTGCGGCAAAACTCTTGGGGTCCGATTTTCAACCCGACATGTTAGCGGGTCATTCATTAGGCGAATTCTCCGCCCTCACAGCAGGCGGCGCCCTCTCATTCGAAGACGGACTTCAATTGGTTTTGCAACGGGCCTTGGCGATGCAACGGGCCACGGAATTACGACCATCCACAATGGCGGCCGTATTGGGATTGGATAATGACACCATAGAGAAAATTTGTGCCGAGACCGAAGGTATTGTGGTGCCAGCTAATTATAATACGCCCGGACAGTTGGTTATTTCCGGCGAAGTGGAAGCCGTGCAAAAAGCCGCCGAAAAATTGCAAGAAGCCGGCGCACGTCGTGTGGTCATGCTGAATGTGGGCGGTGCCTTTCATTCCCCCTTGATGGAACCCGCCCGTAAAGACTTGGCAGGAGCCATTGAAAAAACCGAATTTAAACAACCGATTGCCCCGGTCTATCAAAATGTAAGCGGCCTTCCGGAAACATCCCCCGAAAAAATTAAAGAAAACTTGATAGCCCAATTGACTTCTCCCGTCAGATGGGTACAAACCATTCAAAATATGATTCATGACGGCGCCGGTATTTTTTATGAAATAGGTCCCGGAAAGGTACTCTTGGGTATGCTTCGTAAAATCGACCGTTCGGTGAAAGGAGAAAAAATCGAACTTTAACTCGTAATTTAAAAATTACCTTTAGATACATATCTTTGCTTACACATTAAATCTAAAATGCATCACATCGCCGTCTTGCACCACGTAATCTTTACCTTCAATGCGTAATTTTCCGGCTTCGCGAACTTTGGCTTCGGACCCGTACTTGACAAAATCATCGAAAGATATGACTTCGGCCCTGATAAATCCTTTTTCAAAATCCGAATGTATCACACCGGCTGCCTGCGGGGCTTTGATACCCACAGGAATAGTCCATGCGCGTACTTCTTTTTCGCCGGCGGTAAAAAATGTTTGCAAACCCAATAATTTATAGGCCTTTTTGATTAACTTGGATATACCCGGCTCATCGAGTCCCAAATCTTCCAAAAACATTTGCCGTTCCTCATAGGTATCCAATTCCATGATATCCGATTCGGTTTTGGCATCGAGGATTAAAACTTCCGCACCTTCCTCTTCCGCCATTTTTTCCACTTGACGGGTATATTCGTTTCCGCCGGCCCGCAATGTTTTTTCGTCCACGTTACAAATATACATCACCGGCTTGGCCGTCAGCAATTGTAAAGGTTTGATATATTTTTCAAAATCATCCTTGTCCAAATCCATTTTCCTGACGGAAATACCTTGCTCGAGATAGTTTTTCAGTTTTTTTAATACTTCCAATTCCGCCTTGGCATCCGCCATTCCCGCTTTGGCTTGCCGTTCGACTTTGTCCATTCTTTTTTCGACCGTTTCCAAATCTTTCAATTGGAGTTCGGTTTCGATTATTTCCTTGTCCCTTACCGGATCCACCGAGCCGGCCACATGAGTAATATTTTCATCATCAAAACATCGCAATACATGCAATATGGCATCGGTTTCACGAATATTGGCCAAAAACTTGTTTCCTAGCCCTTCGCCTTTGCTGGCCCCCTTTACCAAACCCGCTATATCTACAATTTCCAAAGTAGCCGGTACCACGCGTTGCGGTTTGACCAATTCGTTAAGTTTATCCAAACGTTCGTCCGGCACATTGACCATGCCTACATTCGGCTCAATGGTACAAAAAGGATAATTGGCCGATTGGGCACGGGCATTGGACAGACAATTAAAAACCGTGGATTTTCCCACATTCGGCAAACCTACAATACCTGCTTTCATTCCTTATTTAAATTTCGGCAAATTTATGGAAATAATCCCATTAATAAAGCAAAAGAGACACCCGTTAGAGTGCCTCTATAATAAATGACATGGAATTGTTTCCTGTTTAAGCGGTTTGTGCGATCTCATTCTCGGCCGGATATAATTTTTTACGCAAGGTTTCGTATGCCACGGCCAATGCGAAATATACAATGGGAGCCGTTATAAATATTCCTATAATAAACATCAAAAATCCGAGAATCATCAATAAAACGGCAAATATATAGAGAATAAACAGATTGCCTACATGACCGCGAGTGATTTCCCACGATTTAGACATGGCTCCTATAAAATCGATATTTTCATCCACTATAAAATAAACCACAAACATTAAGCGGATACTCAAATAAATAATTACCGCTATCAAAATCAAAAACATAAGTATGGAGAAGAGGGATAATTGACCGAAATCAACATCTAACTTAAGCAAATCTTTCATGCCGGCCGTGCCCATTGTCAATAATAAAATAAAAAATACAATCCCGTAAATCAGGATCAGGATAATAATTGAATACAATGCATAATTTAAAATTTTCTTTAGCGTGACGGACTGCGCAATAACCTCATTCAACCCGAATTTCTCATGGCGAACAACCTTGATTGCATAACCCGTAATAAATAATGATGCGACGATGGATACAAGAATCTGAAGTAAAAACAGAAGCATATTTTTGCTTCCCCAAGCGGCAAAAACCATTTGAAATGCAAATGCCACAAAAAATACAAAAACGTGGATTAAAAAATTTTCTTTTAATAAATCAAACGCCTTTTTTACGGCGTCGCCGGGATTAAAATAGATTGGTTTCATAATTAAGGATTTTTTCAAATTTAATAAAAAAAATCCGGAATTTCCCTAACAAAAAACCGCTCTTACGAGCGGTTTCGGCTATTTTATAAAAAGATTTCGTTAAAAATTTATCCTTCTTAATGATTAAACACCGGACTTTTTTCTCTTTTTCTTTTTAGATCGACTTTGGAAGGATCGATTACCTTTCCTTTTATTTTCAGAATTACCACACCATTGGATTCATTGACCGCGTTGGTATATACCGTGATGGTCTTTCTGAATGCACCCGGTTTTTGAGTATTATAATGTACTTTAATGATACCTTTTTCACCCGGCATAACGGGTTTTTCAGGTTTTTCGGCCACCGTACATCCACAACTCGAACGCACCCGGCTAATAATTAAGGGTTCATCTCCGGTATTCACAAATTCAAAAGTTCGGTAGCCATCCGATCCTTTGACTACTTCACCATAATTAATTTCCTTCGAAGTAAAATGTATTTTCGGGCCTTTCTGACCAGATTGTCCGAAAATATATCCGCTTATTAAGATAGTGAATAGAAATATTGCCCGTTTCATGACTTTGATTTTTAAGTTTAAATTTATGAATTAAATTTGCAATTATTGTAAACAAATTTAATGCCAATGAACATTAATTCCAAATATAATCCTGCGGAAGTTGAAAAAAAGTGGTATGACTACTGGATGCAACATCGATTTTTCCATTCCGAGCCCGATGAACGAGAACCTTACACCATTGTAATTCCTCCACCCAATGTAACGGGCGTGCTGCATATGGGACACATGCTCAACAATACGATTCAGGATGTATTGATTCGTCGAAAACGTATGCAAGGATACAACGCCCTATGGGTGCCGGGAACCGATCACGCCTCCATTGCCACGGAAGCCAAAGTAGTAGGAAAACTTAAAGAAGAAGGCATTGAAAAAAATCAATTGACACGTGAAGAATTTCTAAAACATGCATGGGATTGGACGCATAAACACGGCGGCATTATTTTAAAACAATTGCGCCGTTTGGGTGCCTCATGCGATTGGGAACGAACCAAATTCACGCTCGACCCCGACTTATACGAATCGGTAATCAAAGTTTTTGTGGATCTATACCGTAAAGGAAAAATATACCGCGGTTACCGGATGGTGAATTGGGATCCGGTGGCCAAAACAACCGTTTCGGACGAAGAAGTGATTTATACCGACGAAGAAGGTACGTTGTATTATTTACGCTACCCTATCGTTGGCAGTGAGAACGAATTTATCGAAATTGCCACCACACGTCCCGAAACCATTTTGGGCGATACGGCCATCGCAGTAAGTCCGCTTAATGAAAAATACAAACATCTAATCGGTAAAAAAGCCGTGGTGCCTATAGCCGACCGGGAAATACCCATTATTGCCGACGATTACGTGGACCCGGAATTCGGAACGGGTGCTTTAAAAATTACACCGGCACACGACCCTAACGACAAAGAAATCGGCGACCGCCATCAACTGGACTTGATTGATATTTTCAATGAAGACGGCACCCTTAATCAATACGGCTTGCATTACGAAGGCATGGACCGTTTTGACGTCAGAAAGGCCATTGTCAAAGAATTGGACGAAAAAAATTATTTGGTCAAAACCGAAAAACACACCCATCGTATCGGGCGGTCCGAACGGACCAAAGCGATTATCGAACCCCGTCTTTCGCGTCAATGGTTCTTGAAAATGAAAGAATTGGCCGGTCCCGCCATCGAAGCGGTTAGAAATGGGGAAATTAAACTTATCCCCAAAAAATTCGAAAACCTGTATTTTCATTGGATGGAAAATGTGCGTGATTGGAACATTTCGCGACAATTATGGTGGGGACACCGCATTCCCGCTTATTATTACGGCGAAGGCGAAAACGACTATGTGGTTGCCGAAAATCTCGAAGAAGCCGTCAAATTGGCCCGTGAAAAAACAGGGAACCCTTCCTTGACCGAAAAAGATTTGAAACAAGATGAAGATGTTTTGGACACTTGGTTCTCGTCATGGCTATGGCCCATTACCGTTTTCGACGGCATACGTCATCCGGAAAATCCCGATTTCAAATATTATTATCCGACAAATGATTTGGTTACCGCCCCGGAAATTATATTCTTTTGGGTGGCACGCATGATCATAGCGGGCTATGAATTTGCCGGCGACAAACCCTTTTCAAATGTCTATTTCACCGGAATTGTACGTGACAAACTCGGTCGAAAAATGTCCAAATCCTTAGGCAACTCGCCCGACCCCATTGAAATGATAGACCAATATGGCGCCGATGCAGTCCGGGTGGGCATGCTCATGACCTCACCGGCCGGAAATGATTTGCCTTTCGATATTGAATTGGTCTATCAAGGACGTAATTTCGCCAATAAAATATGGAACGGGTTCCGCTTGCTTAAAAACATGAAGATAGATGAAAACAAAGCCCAACCCGAATATGCCGCACAAGCGGTAAAATGGTTTACCAACCGTTTTCTCCAAATACTTTCGCAAGTGGAAGATGACTTCGAAAAATACCGTATTTCAGAAGCGCTGAAAAAAATATATTCCTTGGTCTGGGATGATTACAGTTCATGGTATTTGGAAATTATTAAACCTCCCTACGGAGAAAAAATCGATCGAACCACCTTTGAACAAAGCATAAACATTCTGGAAAATATTTTAAAATTATTGCATCCGTTTATGCCGTTTATCACCGAAGAAATTTGGCAAAACATTAAACCGCGTTCCGAGAACCAAGCGATTATTATCTCATCCTATCCCCAAACCGGTGAATTCGATAAGAATTTAATCTCGGAATTCGAACATATCAAAAACATCATTAGTAACATTCGAAAAATTCGGAAAGAAAAAAACATTCCCAATAAAGAAAAATTGGTCCTCTATATGGTGGAGAACCGCAAACTCAATCCGGAGTTATTATCCGTTTTATACAAAGCCGCCAATCTATCAGCCATTCATTATGGAAATTATGAAGATGCGGCACTTTCCTTCAGGGTGGATAAAAACGAATATTTTATTCCCATTGAAAAATTAGTCGATCCGGAAGAAGAAAAGAAAAAATTACAAGAAGAATTGACTTATTTGGAAGGATTCCTCCATTCGGTTCGAAAAAAACTTAATAACGAACGATTTGTTCAAAATGCACCGCCGCAAGTAGTGGAAAAAGAACGAAAAAAAGAATCCGACACACTGGAAAAAATTAAAATCATCACTAAACGTTTGGAAAAACTATAGTAAAATTTAGACATCAATTAAAAAGAATAATATGAAAAACAAAATCATCGGTCCCCTATTAATTATCGGTTCCATCTTTTTTATTTTGGGATTTATCACATGGTTAAACGGCTTATTAATCCCTTATTTAAAAACCGCTTGCGAACTCACCGACTTTCAAGCATTGTTTGTGGCATTTGTATTTTATATCAGTTATACGGTAATGGCCTTGCCTTCATCATGGATACTAAAAATAACCGGCTTTAAAAACGGCATTTCATTGGGTTTGTGGATCATGGCTTTGGGAAGTTTATTCTTTATTCCCGCTGCCTATACACGATTATATCCTTTTTTTCTTGCAGGGTTATTTATTTTAGGTGCGGGAATGGCCATTTTACAAACCGCCGTTAATCCGTATATTACCATCCTGGGGCCCATTGAATCGGCGGCAAAAAGAATAAGTTTTATGGGAATTGCTAATAAGGTTGCCGGCGCCATTGCTCCCCTGGTACTGGCTTATTTTGTGGTTCATAAAGGAGATGATGAAATAATCAGGAATATTTCCAATATGTCCGTTGCCGATAAGAATATGTTTCTTGACGAATTGGCCATGCGCGTCGTGGTACCTTATTTAATCATGTCATTATTGCTCTTTCTTGCCGGTATCGGAATTAAATATTCCGGCTTGCCCGATATTGAAAAAGAAGAAGATACGGATGCGACGGTCACCCCTCATAAAAGTATTTGGGATTATCCTTATTTAATTTTAGGGGTGATTACTTTATTTCTTTATGTGGGTGCCGAAGTTATAGCCGGCGACACCATTATCCGCTACGGTCAATCATTGGGAATACCCATGGAAATTGCCAAAAATTTTACCACCTATACCATGATTGCCATGGTGGCGGGTTATCTGCTTGGTATTTTATTAATTCCCAAGTATATTTCACAAGAAAAAGCACTGATGGGATCCGCTATTTTGGGAATTATTTTCTCCATCGGCGCCTTAATGACGACGGGTTATACTTCCGTGATGTTCATTGCCCTGTTGGGCTTGGCTAATGCCTTGGTCTGGCCGGCCGTCTGGCCGCTAGCCATCAAGGGTTTGGGCGAGCATATCAAAACGGGATCCGCTTTATTGATTATGGCTATTTCGGGCGGAGCCATTCTTCCGCTGATATGGGGAAAATTGGCGGATGTATATAACACCCATACGGCTTATGTGCTACTGATTCCCGCCTATTTGTTTATTTTATTTTATGCCGTTAAAGGTCATAAAATAAAAAGTTGGAAATAATTTTTTTTGAACACGTTTTCAAAAAAATCGAATCCCCGGCGGCATGCATGCGGACCGAAGAAATTATCCGATGACAAGCAAACCCACTTTATTGATTCTTGCAGCGGGCAAAGGCACGCGATACGGCGGATTGAAACAATTGGAACCCGTCGGTCCATACGGGCAAACCATTATCGATTACTCCATTTTTGACGCCGTCCGGGCGGGCTTCGAAAAAATCGTTTTTGTTATTAGAGCGGAAACCGAAAAGGCCTTCCGGGAAAAATTCAATGGAATAACGGACACCATCGTACCGATTGAATATGTGTTTCAACAAACCGAACTTCCGGAAAAATTTCAACATTTAAACCTTAAACGTAATAAACCCTGGGGAACCGCACATGCCGTATGGTCGGCCGCCGATAAAATAAACGAAGCATTTGCGGTCATTAATGCCGACGATTTTTACGGGCGGCAAGCATTCGAATCAATGGCTTCTTTTTTTCAACAAAAAACCGGAAAATATGCATTAATCGGCTATCCTCTGCATCGTACTTTGTCCGAACATGGAACGGTGTCACGAGGCATTTGCCAAGTGGATGCTAACAACCAACTTGTCAAAATAACCGAACATACTAAAATCGAAAAGAAAAACGGAAAAATTATTTCTCATTTCAACGGCCGAATCATTGAACTCGATAGAAACGAAACGGTATCAATGAATTTTTGGGGTTTTTTGCCGGATATTTTTCCTCATTTGGAACGGGAATTCATGGATTTTCTTTCAAAAAACATACATCATCCGGAAAAAGAATTTTATATTCCTTCGGTAGTAAACAAAATAGTGGAAAATCATATAAAAAAGGTGTCCGTTCTCCCCGGCGGATCGCTATGGGCGGGAATTACTTATAAGCAGGATAAACGTCGTTTGGAACAAACACTCGAAAAATTGATCAACCAAAAAATATATCCCGAAAAATTATGGACAATCAAATAAGAAAAATCGCTTTCCGGTTTCCCGTGATCCAACAAATTCTCCATATCCAAACATACGGTTCGGGACACATCAACGACACCTATAAAATTGAGACGAACAACGGAGATTTTATTTTACAACGAATTAACACTCAGGTCTTTAAAAATGTGGACGGACTTACCGCCAATTTTAGGGCGGTGAGCGATTTTATGAAGAAAAAAATTAGTGTTTCCCACGAAAAAATGATGTTTCCCGAACTTTTTCCCGCCGAAAACGGCAAGTATTATTTCCGGGACGCGCATAATCAATATTGGCGATTGATGAGTTTTATTCCGGATAGCCGGTCGTTCGATAAAGTCGAAAACAGTCAAATGGCTTACAAAGGCGGCAAGGCCTACGGCTGGTTTATCAAAATGCTTTCGGATTTTCCGGTGGACCGGTTGGTAGAAACCATTCCGCGTTTTCATGATATTGATTTTCGTTTGGATAATTTTTATGAAAGTTTGAAAAAAGATATGGCAAATCGTTCAAAATCAGCGAAAAAGGAAATTAATACGGCCCGGAAATACGCTCCGCTCATGCACCGGCTCAAAAACTTGGGACAAGAAGGAAAAATCCCCGTTCGTGTAACTCATAATGATACCAAAATCAATAATGTTTTGTTCGATTCCCGGATGGAACCGGTAGCCATAGTCGATTTGGATACCGTGATGCCCGGTTTTGTCCATTACGATTTCGGCGATGCCATCCGCACTTTTACCAATGCGGCTTTGGAAGACGAACCCGATTTAAATAAAGTAATTTTTCTAAAAGATTATTACGATGCCTTCCGCGAAGGATTTCTTTCGCAAACGCAAGCCATTTTGAACGAAACCGAAATTAGGAACCTGCCCTTCTCGGCATTGTATATGACTTATATAATCGGCCTGCGCTTCCTGACCGATTATTTGAACGGCGATATTTACTTTAAAACCGCATACGATACCCATAATCTGGTGCGTGCCCGCAACCAATTTCACTTATTGGATCAGATGGAAAAACAACTGAAATATTAACTTCATATTATCATTCCTTTTCATGCACATTTCTTTCTTGTAATAATGCCGATTTTTTTTACGTTACTGACGGAAAATTAAACGAGATATTAACTAACTTTGTAAGAAAATAATTACTTGCCATGTTTATTATAGGAATCGCCGGGGGAACCGGCAGCGGAAAGACCACGGTGGTTAATAAAATCATTTCCGAACTCGGTACGGACGATATCGGGGTAATCTATCAAGATTCGTATTATGTGGATTTAAGTCATCTTTCCCTGAACGAACGAAAGGCATTCAATTTCGATCATCCGCGGGCCATTGATTTCGATTTGTTATATACCCATCTTCAGGCATTAAAAAACGGCCAAAGCATTCAACAACCCGTTTATTCGTTTATTCGATACAACCGCACCAAAGATACCGTAACCGTACATCCGAAAAAAGTAATGATTGTTGAAGGAATTTTGATTTTTACCGATCAAAAACTGCGTGATTTGTTCGATTTGAAAATTTATGTGCATGCCGACTCGGACGAACGGCTCATACGCCGTATCCGACGGGATATCACCGAACGCGGACGTACGGTGGAAGAAGTGCTTACACGTTACCAAACCACCCTTAAACCCATGCACGAACAATTTATTGAACCGACCAAAGTATATGCCGACATCATTATTCCCAACGACCGGCGTAACGAAACGGCAATTGAAGTGATAAAAAGCGTGATAAATCATAATCTAACCGACGTTGAACTCTAATGAACATATAAACACCGCCTTTGAATTCGCCAAGAAAAACCGGTTACTCATTTTGATAATCGGCGGAATTTTATATCTATTGTTTTTTGACCCCGATTCGATTATTTATCAATTTAAAATCAGTCGTGAAATTAAACAACTCGAGCAAGAGAATACCAAATTGAAACGTCAAATCGACAGTACGAAGATTATGTTGAAAAAAATGAATGACAAAAAATACTTGGAACGCTATGCCCGCGAAGTTTTATTGCTGCGAAAAGAAAATGAAGATATATATCTATTAGATACCACCCGTTATGAAAAAAAATAAATTCCTTTTTGAAGAATTTTCGCCGGTTTCGGCAAAAGAATGGAAACAAAAAATCCAATTCGACCTTAAAGGGAATGAGTACGCGACACTCATTACCAAAACCCTTGAAGGAATCGATATAAAACCTTTTTATCACCGCGATACTTTTGTCCGGCTTCCTTATTCGTATCAACCCGGAAAATTCAAAATTCTTCATGAATATGCTCAGCCGCCCTCGGAAAAAGACATTGAATTTTCGTTCAAGCAAGATGTTGATAAAGTGCGCTTTATAGCCAATTCGAAACCTAATGTCGAATTATTATCCACTCATTCGAATGTTGAACCGGAACTTCGGTTTGCGGACAAAGACTTTATGCATCTTTTGGAAGAAAAAAATATCGGATACGTATTCGATCCGCTTTCCCACTTACTCCGAAGCGGCAACTGGTTTTACAACGAAGAAAAAGATATGGCACTCATCGGGGAAATACACAAAAATTCGTCGTTTTCCTTGGAAATCGATTTGAGTATCGTGCAAAATGCAGGTGCCAATATCGTTCAACAAATCGCTTACGGCTTGGCACACGGCCATTATTATCTCGAAAGATTCGGAAAACGGATTTTACCTGCCATTCGGTTTAAATTCGCAATCGGATACAATTATTTTTTTGAAATTGCCAAATTCAAAGCATTCAGGTATTTATGGAAATTGATAAGCGAACATGATGCCGAACCTCTCATTTATGCCGTTCCTTCGTTACGCAATAAAACTTTATTCGATCCTTATGTCAATATGCTCAGAACCGGAATGGAAATGATGGCGGCCGTATTGGGAGGAGCGGACGAAATTGCCAATTATCCGTATAATTATATTTATAAAAAACACGATTCCAATGCCATGCGTTTGGCATCGAATCAATTAATTTTGTTGAAGGAAGAAGCCAAATTCAACCGGATGCTACTGGCCCCGGAAGGCAGCTATTATTTGGAAGAAATAGCCGTTCGATTAGCGGAAAAATCCCTGGATTTATTTAAACAAATCGAAAAAGCAGGCGGATATACTAAACAATTGTATGAGGGCGTGATTCAGCGGAAAATTCATGAGAATGCCCTTAAAGAACAAAAACTTTTCGACGAAGGTAAACTAGTTTTGACCGGCACTAATAAATTTGTCAATCCGGATGAAAAAGTGCCCGGCTATGATAAAAATATTTATCTTCCCGGAAAGAAATACGAAAAAACACTTATCAAAAAAATTATTCCGAAAAGATTATCCGAAAAAATCGAAAAAAACCGGATTCAAAACCTGCACAAAACTTGAAATACGCCGTAATAGATATTGAAGGAACCGGAGGCAATACGGAAAGAAGCCGTATTATGGAAATTGCCGTCTATGTTTATGACGACAAAACGGGTGAAATAATCGATGAATTTTCCACTTTGGTCAATCCGGGAAAGAAACCCGATGATTATGTCATCAAAATGACCGGTATTACGCAAAAAATGCTAAAAAAAGCACCTAAATTTCACGAAATAGCCAAACGCATTGTAGAAATGACCGAGGACGCCGTACTCACCGCCCACAATGCCGGTTATGACTATGCCATGCTTCGTCAGGAATTCAAACGATTGGGATACACATTCGAACGCCCGCTACTGGACACGGTACATCTGAGCGAAGTATTGCTTCCCGGAATCAAGTCACCCGGATTGGACAATTTGGTGAAACAATTGAAAATTCCCGCTCCCGACCGGCATCGGGCATTCGGCGATGCCAAAGCCACCGTGGAAATTCTTAAAATTCTACTTCAAAAAGATCCGGCGGGTAAAAAAATATCGCAACTTATCCATTATCCTTCTCCCAAGAAAAATACCCGTGTAAAGAGACGAAAAGAATATAAAATCCTGCAAAAATTACCTCACAAACCCGGAATTTTGAAATTTATCGATGAAGAAGGAAAAATTCTTTATGTCATTTACACCTCCGATCTGCGATTGAAAGCGGAAAACATCCTTTCCAAATCAAGTAATAAATTTATCCGGTTGCGACAAAAAACGGCCGACATCACCGGTAAAGTTCTTTATTCCAAGGTGATAGGAAAAATCGAGACTCAAAAAATCAGGAAAGAACTCCGGCCGCCATTCAGTCCTTATATTTTTAACGAACATCCCGTTCATTTGCCCGAAAAAACCATACTGCTGTTTGACATCGGGCGAAATCCGTATGAAAAAAGTGTGATTCTTATAGAAAAAGGCAAACTCAGCGGTTATACCTTCGCCGATTTAAATTGGCAATCGGCTTATTCGAAAAAATTAAAAAAGAGATTGACTCCATTGCACGACTGTCCTTACGGCCGGTATATTATTGACCGGAAATTGAAAAAGAATTATTTTTCAAAAATTCAAATTATCGATGACACGCAAACCGGTACTCATTAATCTTGTCGGCCCCACCGCTTCGGGAAAAACGAAAGTAGCCCTGGAATTGGCATTGGCTTTAGGGACGGAAATCATTTCGGCCGATTCGCGCCAAATATACAAGGAAATGCGTATCGGTACGGCCGTACCTTCCGAAGAAGAATTGCAAGCCGTCAAACACCATTTTATCCGCTCGGTTTCCATTCAAGAACCTTATTCGGCTTCTCAATTCGAAAAAGATGCTTTGGAAAAAATAAAAACCTTATCCGAAAAATATCCGAAAATTTTGATGACCGGCGGAACGGGCTTATATTTCCATGCCGTAAACTACGGTTTGGACGACATACCCGAAGTACCCCTGGAAATAAGATTAGAATTAAACCGGCTGTTTGAAACCCAAGGTATTGAAATATTGCAAAAGGAACTTTTGGAAAAAGACCCCGCCTACTATCGTTTGGCGGATATTCAAAATCCCCGCCGGTTGATCAGGGCCTTGGAAGTGATTCGACATACGGGCAAGCCCTTTAGTGATTTTCGACGGGCAAAACCCAAGCAAAGACCATTCGAATCCATTTGGTTCGGATTGTATTGGCCGCGTGAAATTCTTTACGAACGCATCAACAAACGAACCGAAATGATGATACAAAACGGTTTATTAGCCGAAGCCGAACAATTGTATCCGTTCAGGCATTTGAATGCTTTACAAACGGTGGGATATCGGGAATTATTCGAATATTTGGATGGAAAGATAAGTTTTGACCAAGCCGTCAATGAAATCAAAAAGAACACACGCCGTTATGCAAAAAGGCAAATGACTTGGTTTAATAAAAATCCTGTGATTAAATGGATAGACATGACCCGTGAAAATCCCATTCAAGTCATCATGGAACAAATTGAAAAATTATAATAAAAAAAGACAATAGGAACCGTCCCGCTCAGAAGCCGATAGGCATCAATAACATGATAATTTCTTCATTTTCCCCTACTCCGTCCATGGGACTAATCAATACAGCCCGTTTGGGAGCCGACATGGTCATTTGAACATCTTCACTGTCGAGATGGCTTAACATTTCAATCAAAGAACGAGCGTTAAATCCGATTGAAATATCTTCGCCATTATAATTGACAGTCATGGTTTCAACCGCCTCACTGGCCATTTCTTCGTTTTTGGCAACGATAGTCAATTTGGATCCTTCGAAATCCAAACGAACCAAATGGGTGCTCTTGGCCGCGTATATGGAAGTTCGTTTGAGGGCTTGCAAGAAAAGTTCACGGTTAATAATCAACACGTAAGGATTATCTTTTGGGATAACCAGTTCGTAATTCGGGAATTTTCCCATAATCAAGGTCGTGTTAAGAATATAATTACCGAAGGAAAATTCAGCCGCCCGATCGGTAAATCGCATTTGAACGGGTTCATCGTCGGAAGCGGCTAAATTCTTAATAATTTGGGCGGGTTTTTGTGGAAAAATATATTCTTGTCCTTCTCCGTGAAGGTTTTTTACGGTATATTTAACCAATTTATGTGAATCGGTTGCTACGAAATTCAATCCTTCCGGCTTAAAATGAAATAATATCCCGTTCAACATCGGCCGCATTTCATCGTTTCCGCATGCAAAAATGGACTTGGCAATGGCTTCGGAAAGTTGCGAACCTGCAATTTGACGTTCAAATGCTTCTTCCAAAGGTGCCGGTTTGGGGAAATCTTCTCCGGGATATACCGGCAAACTGTATTTGCCGTTTTGAGCGGTAATTCTCAATTGATTGTCTTCCAAATGGAAGGTCAAAGGTTGTTCGGGAAGATTTTTCAAAGTATCCACCAATTTCTCGGCCGGTACGGCAAATAAAGCATCATCATTGCTTTCCATGTCCATTTTGGCTTGCATGGTGGTTTCTCCCGTGGAGCCCCATACCGTTAATTTCCCGTCGTGAATATCAAAGAGAAAATTATCTAAGATAGGATTGGTATTTTTACTCTGAATCACGCTTTTAACCGCTTGCAAATTATTCAACAGGTCGGTGCGGGATAAAATAAACTGCATAATCATAAATTTTGTTCGAATACAAATTTACAATATTATTTTAAAATATTTTTTTCAGCTCGGCTTTTTGTCGGTAAATTTTTATAAAGTTTCCTTCAGGTATATCTTTAATTCTAATATAATGATATTAGCATGTTTACTTTATTGATTTTAGCAGAAGAAATATTTTATAACCAAGTATGAATTTTATTATCATAATAATTAAAAAAGATATATATTTTATATACACTCCTCTTTTTTTTTATAACAAAACTCATTTTTATATGTTTTTTCTTTCACTCCCACCTATTTGAAACTATATATTCAAAAAAAATTTATATTTTGCGAAAAATTTTAAGTTATGAATATTCGATTTGTTGCCTTACAACATACTTTTGACAGAAAACCCAAAGAAATAACACCTGTCCCGCAGCGCTCCGCTATTTTTGAAAGTCATGTTTTTAATGATCAAAAAATGCGTCAATATCTTGACGAACAAAGTTTTAAGGCTTTTCAACAAATCAAATATGAAGGAAAAGTTGTGGACAGACGCTTGGCGGATCATATTGCTTCGGCCATGAAACGGTGGGCAATGGAAATGGGTGCCACTCATTATACCCATTGGTTTCAACCCTTAACGGGCGCCACCGCCGAGAAACACGATTCTTTTCTTGAAAAAACGCCCGAAGGCAATGCATTGGAACGCTTTACGGGAGATCAACTCGTGCAACAAGAACCCGATGCATCCAGTTTTCCAAGCGGCGGATTGAGAAATACCTTCGAAGCGCGTGGTTATACCGCATGGGACCCCGGTTCGCCGGCATTTATCATGGGTACTACGCTTTGCATCCCGACGGTATTTATTTCTTACAACGGTGAAGCCCTCGATTATAAAACTCCTTTGATTCGTTCGGTTCAATTCTTGGATAAATATGCTACGGAAACGGCACAATTATTTAACCGGGACGTAAACCGGGTATATGCCACCTTAGGATGGGAGCAAGAATATTTTCTAATCGACCGGGCTTTGTATAAATCCCGTCCGGATTTGGTCATGACAGGCCGGACACTTGTCGGTCATCCACCGGCCAAAAACCAACAACTCGACGATCATTATTTCGGTTCCATTCCCGAAAGGGTAATGGCCTTTATGCGTGACTTGGAAATTGAAGCGCTCAAAATAGGGATTCCGGTCAAAACAAGACATAACGAGGTCGCACCAAATCAATATGAAGTGGCCCCGGTTTTTGAAGAAGTAAATTTAGCCGTCGATCATAATTCCATGCTTATGGACTTGATGAAAAAAATCGCACCCCGCCATCATTTTGAAGTATTGCTACATGAAAAACCTTTCGAGTTTATTAACGGATCGGGAAAGCATAACAACTGGTCATTGATGACAGATACGGGAATTAATTTATTAAGCCCGGGAAATACACCTAAAAGAAATCTACGTTTCCTTACTTTTTTCGTCAATGTAATAAAGGCGGTTAATGATTATGAGGAAGTGATTCGCGCTTCCATTGCTTCAGCTGGAAACGATCACCGGCTTGGCGCCAATGAAGCACCTCCGGCCATTATTTCCGTCTTTATCGGACATTATTTAACTCAAGTAATGAACGAACTCAAGCAAGTTCGAAACGGGAAATTATCGCCCGATGAAAAAACCGAACTCAAATTGGAAGTCGTAGGAAAAATACCGCAAATTCTTAAAGACAATACAGATAGAAACAGGACTTCGCCCTTTGCATTTACCGGTAATAAATTTGAAATTCGTGCCGTCGGCTCTTCGGCCAATTGCGCATCACCCATGACCATTCTCAATACCATTGTGGGATATCAACTCAAACAATTTTTGGCCGATTTTCGAAAAATGCGTGCCAAAGGACTTAAAAAAGACGAAGCCATTTTTAATATTTTACGAGACTATATCTATCAATCCGAAAGAATCCTATTCGAAGGAAACGGATATAGCGAAGAATGGCATCGCGAAGCCGCCAAACGCGGCTTAAGCAATTTAAAAACAACACCCGAAGCGCTCAAGGTGATTAAAAAAGACAAAGTGGTTAAACTGTTTGAAGAATCCGGCGTTTATACCAAAGCGGAATTGGAATCGCGATACCATGTCCATCTGGAACAATATAATACCAAACTGGAAATAGAAGCCCATGTGCTATCCGATTTGATTTCAAATCATGTGGTACCTACGGTAATCAATTATCAAAACCGGTTGGCAGATAGTCTTTCGAACTTAAAATCACTTTATCCGCGAACCGAACAAATATGGAAAAATAACGAGAATTTGCTGAAGGAAGTTTCCAGTGTGTTTAATGAATTACTCAAACAACATAAAAAACTCGAAAAGGCAATTATTAAGATTAAAAAAATTCAAAGTGAAGAAAAAAAATCGGAGTTCATAGTAGAAAATATTAAACCTGTTATGCAAAAAGTACGTGAACTTTCCGACAAATTGGAATTAATGATTGATGATGAATTATGGACATTAGTCAAATACAGGGAAATGTTATTTACCCGATAAATTTCTTTCATATTTAAAGGCATCTTTTTTGAAGCCGGGCTTATTTGTCCGGTTTCTTTTTGTTAAAAAGCAGAGAATCAACTTACTAACTCAATCAATATAATAAATAATTCGAATAAAAAAATAAAGAAAGGTATTTTATTAACTATTAGCAGGGTTTTATTTTAGATTCAAATTATCCCATTTCATGCGATACATGGGCGCTAAATTCATTAAAATTTCATAAACCAAATTTTGATTTACCGTATCGGGCCCACCGGAAAGTATCCTCACCAATTCGTCCGATTTGGTATCGAAAAATAATTTAATAAGGATATCGGCATTTTTATTATTCACCGTTTCAAGATATTGAAGTGAACGGATTATATTGGTTTTTCCCTCCATGGGATCATCGGCCATTTTGTCCAATCCCAGCCGGTGATAGGTATAAAATGCCTTATGAAACATAATATTGCTTGCCAGTAATAATTGATCGACCCATTCGGCACGGGAGAAAAATTTTCCTTGATTTTCCCAACCGGCAAAACCTTGTCCGGCGGCAGTGGCCTGGATGGATTTTGCTTTCTCGAAATAAGGGCGACCGGCGTTTAATTTGAAACTATCGAAATCATAACCGATAATCATATAGACATAAAATGCCAAAACGGCGGTTAAATTATTATCCAACATTTCCGCATTAAAACTAATCGGTTGGTATTCAAGATAGGTAAACGTAAAATTTTTATCGGAAACAGTGATGGTATTTGTTTCGTAGGAGGAGTTATAAACCGGCCGGATGCCCGACACATTCAAATCACAAACAAAACGGTTGTTTTTGTATTCCTTTACTACAATATAAAAATTGGCTTTAATTTTTTCTTCCGGCTTAAATACCTTATTGGTCCACCGGGTAGTATTTAAAAACTCGGTTATCGAACGCTCGAGGGTTTTAAAAACATTTTTATTAACCGTTGTGATCCCCGGCGCGCTTACCACGACATCGGCTTTGAGTTCTTGTGCCCGAAATGTTTGGGCGAAAAAGAAAAAAGTAATGCTATAAAAGATGAGTAATTTCCTCGATGATATCATGGGCCAATTCTTTTTTGGTCTTGAGCGGTAACTCTTTTTTTCGACCGTCTTTTTTAATGATAATAACTTTATTGGTATCCGAATCAAAACCCGTTTTTCCTTCCTTATCTGGGCTGTTCAGTACAATCATATCGGCATTTTTCCGTTTTAATTTATCCAAAGCATGTGCCAATGCATGATCGGTTTCCAAAGCGAATCCCACTACGATTTGTCCTTCTTTTTTATTTTCGCCTACATATTTTAATATATCCGGCGTGGGTTTGAGTTCTAATACTAAACGTTTGTCTTTCTTTTTTATTTTGGACCGGGCCGTATTTTCCGGGCTATAATCCGAAACCGCCGCCGACATGATTAAAATATCTTGCGAATCCATGCGTTTTTTTGTTTCCTCGAACATTTCCCGGGCTGTTTCCACCCGGACCACTTCATAAGCCGGATTGGCGGGCAATACCTTCGACGGACCCGAAATGAGTGTAACCTCCGCCCCCGCATCGTAGGCCGCTTCGGCCAAGGCCACACCGGTCTTTCCCGATGAACGGTTTCCTATAAATCTCACGGGGTCGATGGGTTCGTAGGTAGGGCCGCCGGTGATGAGTACTTTCTTCCCTTTTAACGGGCCGTCTTTCGGGAGGTGTCTCCGTATTTCTTCAAACAACGTTTCCGGCTCGGGCATGCGTCCTTTACCGCTTAAACCGCTCAGCAATTCGCCTTCGGCAGGTTCGATAATTTTAAATCCGTAGGAAGTTAATTTATCGAGATGATTTTTGACAGCCGGATATTGAAACATTTCCCTATCCATTGCCGGAGAGAGCAAAACCGGCTTGTTTTCGGCCGACATCACCACGGCAATTAAAAAATTATCCGCCTGACCTTGCGCCAATTTTGCCAAAGTATTGGCCGTAAGCGGCGCAATTAAAATCAAATCCGCCCAGCGGGCCCATTCCACATGATTGTTCCATTGATCTCTATCGGTAAATTCGGTGACTATGCGGTTTTGTGATAGAGCCGAAAGCGTTAAAGGTGTGACGAATTCATGAGCCGAACGGGTCGTCATTACACGAACCTCGGCCCCTTCTTTTTTTAATAAACGAATTAATAAAGGAATTTTATAGGCGGCAATTCCTCCGGTGATGCCAATAATGATATGTTTCCCGCGAAGGGACATGAAAGGATATTAAAATACTTTATCTTGATCCGCTTCATCGGCAAAACGCCATTTAATCTTACCTTCCAACCATTCTTGCAAGGCCATGGCCCAAGGTTTGGGAAGCCGTTCGTATTTTTTGGAAATTTCTATATGAGCGGGGTCTTCATGAATTTCCTGTAAGGTTTCTTGAATTTTGTCTAAGGTTTCCAAATCCTTTTTGAAGGATTCCTTCATTTCCTGTTGAATTTGCTCCGCTCTTTTGGCAATAATCACAATAGCCATATAAATATTATTGGTTGGCTCGGATACTTTGTCGCGATTGATGGTAATGGTTGTAACAGGTGCTTTACTTTCTTTGAAATCTGTCATGGTATTAAAAATTTATGCCGATTTTAATTGTGTTTCGAGTTGTTTTTTTACTTTTTCCACTTTATTTAAATATTTCGATTCGGGAAAAATTTGCTTAAACTTTTTGTAATATTTTAATGCGTTCTTAATTCGTTCTTGTTTTTTGGATTCCACACTGTTTAAAGCCAAATTGGCCGCCGCCATAAAACGCCAATAATGTGCTTCTTCACGTAACGGAGAACCGGGATGGTCAATGAAAAATAAATCAAAACTCTTTACTGCCGATTTATAATATTCCAAATTATAATACAATTTGGCCTTTTCAAAATCCTTTCGCTGAAATCTTAAGGTTATATCCTTGGTCATGTCATTTATGGTATCCAAAAATTTAGAATCGGGATACTCCCGGATAAACCGGTCGGCTTCTTCCAACATCTTGGTCCCATAAGTCAAATCTCTATAATATTCGGGCACGAGTTTGTAATAACATTTTACGATATAGTAATCGGCTTCTTCCGTTTTGGAACTCCCGGGAAATAATTGCGTAAATGTGCGAAATTGATAACCCGCCGAATGGTATTGTTTTAAATGATATAAACTCTTTGCCCTATGAAACTTAAGTCGTTCGTATTTGGGATGGGTTTTCATCGGTTCGTCCGCCAATGCATATAATCGCTCGGCTTTGGCATATTTTCCTTGATCGAATAATTTTTCCGCTAAAGTATATTGCTCCAACGGATTGCCCGAATTGAGCACCTTTTGATACTCGCCGCAAGAGACCGTAATGAAAATGACGGAAAGTATGGTTAATATCTTTTTCATAGGTTTATTTAGACTTGCAAAGATACTAAAATTCACTTTGTCTTGCAATGCCGCAAATTTTACGCCAAAACCAACCAACCCGATATCGGATTGTTTCTTAAATCGATATAAAAACTGTGCTATGGAAGCATTTCCTGTCCCGGAAACGTCAAACGAATGCTTCTTAGAATACCTCTCCCTAATGAAAACCTAAACCTGTAATTTTTAGGATGAAAAGAGGATATTATAATTCATAAGTGGTGAAAAAAGTAGCATATATATACAATGTAGTTGATATGTATTTAAACTGTTTTAAAATTACAATCAAAGAAAATAGGTATTTCTTAATTTATTGTATATTTATTTTTTAAATCAATCTATATACTTTAGTTTAGCATATATTGATAACTAATCGCAATTCTTTTTTAATTTATTTAAATGATGAAAAAATATTTTAAATACGCACTTCTTATATTCATGCTTTCTAACTTTCAAAATCTATTTTCACAAGAGATTTTTTTTCGTAACGGAATAGGTATTTCCGGCTATAACGATCCGGGAGACGGCATGGTTTTTACTTCCGAAATAGGTTGGGGTTATCAAAACTATTTTAGTATAGTGGCCACTTATACTCATTTGCATCAAAATAATGTAAAAAAAGCCATTTACCGGTACTATAATAATGAAAGTGGTAACGAGTTGACTTACACTTTGCCGGAAGGATATTCCTATAGCGAACTTTCCAGCAGTTTCCGGCTTTTTATTTACGGGAATCTTCTATCGGTCTTCCCTAATAAATCTCTTAGAAAATGGCGTTTGAATGCCGGAATCGGATTCGGACGTTGGCAAGGCATGAGCAATCATTACCGGAATGAATCCGGACAGGTAAAAATGCTTTTTAGCGAAACCCGAACGGGCTTTGATTTGGTGGGTAGAATTAATTTGGCATATTATTGGAAAACTTGGCAAATAGGTTTAACGGGAGGAATTGATCATGACGGAATTTATGAAGCGGGTGCCATTGCTTTTCTTGCTTTAAATGCCGGAATACAAATCCCATTGGGTGCAAAAAAAAATAAGGAAAGAATATGAAACAAAAAAAGCCGTCTTATAACAGGGCGGCTTTTTAGATAAATAATACTTCCTCTACTTTTTATTATTAATTTAAACTTTCCTATACCAAAATAAATGTAATATTATTCGGTCATTTCTTTTATGCCCTCCTGTTTTAGCCATCAGGACACCCAAATTAAATTATTTATCTTTTGAACGAGATTTTTACCTAAAATTTTATATTCATTTTCCTAACAAGTATTTTCTTTTGTTCTTTTGTCTTGATACAAAAGAACCATCCACAGGATCCCTTTGGGAAAAGATCAAGGCAAAAATATGCTTCATCGCGCTCTGACCCGCCGGGAGAAAATCTAGCAAAAGACGAATTTCCTTCGGAAATAGATGACAAGCACTTTTGCTGATTTTCTATCCCGGCGTGCCATTCACAGCCAACACCCGGCCCGCATTTTTGCCGGGCCAGCCCTCCTTCCGCCTGACGGCGGACTTTGAAAAATTTCTATATGTGGGAAAGGAGTGAGAATAAAAGATTCTGAGACACCCAAAAATACCAAAAATTAATTATAATTCGCTTTAAATCATCATATTTTTTTTGGCTTAAAAAAGTGGCAAAAAAAGGAAATACTATTCGGTCATTTCTTTTATGCCCTCAAAAAATGATTTTTTTTCTTTCTTGTCTTTCTTGTCTTTTTTGGGCCGGGGCACTTGATAAATTTTATCCATGGAATCCAGTTTGCGTTTGATGTCGGATTCGATTTTTTTATAAATTTCCATAAACGTTTCGGGGCGGTCCAAATAATAATTCAAGGATTCGTAAAAAATCGTGCTATCGATACCGTGTTTCTTAAAAACACTTCGTGACAAATCGACCTCCAAACTGTCAATTTCTTTTTTCTTTCGGGTATAAAGTTCATTGGCAAATAACAAATCTTCGATAACCGCCCGCATTTGTTCTTCTTCGAGCACTTGAGCGGGTTTCTTATTTTCCGATGTGCATGAAACGGAAAACAGCGATAGAATTCCCATCAAAAAGAAAATTATATAATGCTTCATAATTTGCCCCACATATTTTTCCATTTTAACTTCAAAACGCCTAAAATTCCTTCCCTCACTATGCCGCCCGTCATCTTCGAGACCCCTTTTTGGCGATTTATAAAGATAATGGGAATTTCTTTAATGCAGAAACCCTTTTTCCAAGCCCGGTATTTCATTTCGATTTGAAATCCGTAGCCCACGAAATGAATTTTATCAAAATTCAAAGCATTTAACACTTCGCGTCGATAACCGACAAATCCCGCCGTGGTGTCTTTGATATGTATGCCCGTAATCAATCGCACGTAAACCGAAGCAAAATAAGAAAGAATCACGCGAGACAGCGGCCAATTGACCACATTTACGCCGCTGATATATCGCGACCCGATAACCATATCGCATTGTTCGTCGCGCAAAACGGACAATAAACGGGGCAAATCCGCAGGATTGTGCGACAAATCCGCGTCCATCTCGAAAATGTATTGATAATCATGACTTAAGGCCCATTTAAAACCACTCACATACGCCTTTCCAAGCCCTTCTTTTTTTTCGCGAATCAAAAGATGCAAGCGACCGGGAAATTTTTGTTGCAACCGTTTCACTATTTCCGCCGTGCCGTCGGGAGAACTGTCATCGACTACCAAAATATCGAAGGCCTCTTCCAACGAAAATACCGAATCAATAACATCGCCGATATTTTCGGCTTCATTGTATGTGGGTATGATTACCAATGCATCACCCATAGGTTTAGTCTGTCATTTTTAAGATAAAATAAGTTTTTTTGCCCCGTTGAAGCAAGATATACTTATCGTTAATTAAATCCTCTTCCGTAAGGACATAATCGGCCGGCACCTTTTGTTTGTTTACCGATACGGCATTTTCTTTCAAAGCCCTGCGTGCTTCGTTGCCCGATTTCATAAATCCCGATTCGGTCAGGGCTTGCATGACGGGCAGCCCTTTTTTGAGCAGTCCTTTTTTCATTTCTCCAGCCGGCACCCCTTCGAAAATCTCCAAAAAAGTACGTTCATCGAGGTTCTTTAGGGCAGCGGTCACGTTTTTTCCGAATAAAATACCGGATGCTTCCACCGCTTTTTTCAAAGCATCTTCTCCGTGTACCATCCGGGTTACTTCTTCGGCTAATTTTTTTTGTAATACGCGGTAATGCGGTGCCTTGCGATGCTCTTCAATCAATTGTTCAATGGCATGGCGGTCCAAAAAAGTAAAAATCTTAATGTATTTTTCCGCATCTTCGTCCGATACATTTATCCAATATTGATAAAACTTATAAGGCGAGGTGCGCTTGGCATCCAACCATACATTTCCGCTTTCGGTTTTGCCGAATTTACTACCGTCCGACTTGGTAATGAGAGGCACCGTGAGGGCATAGGCCTTTCCTCCTTCGATTCGCCTGATCAATTCGGTACCGGTGGTGATATTGCCCCATTGATCCGAACCGCCCATTTGAATTTTGCAATCGTAATTTTTGTATAGATGCAAAAAATCGTATCCCTGCATCAATTGATAGGTAAATTCGGTAAACGACATACCCGACTGGTTGTCCGCCGAGGGGTTCAGCCGTTTTTTTACGGAATCCTTGGCCATCATATAATTAACCGTAATATGTTTTCCTACATTCCGGACAAAATCAATAAACTTAATATCCTTAAACCAATCGTAATTATTGAGCATTTCGGCCCGGTTGGGTTTGTCCGAGTCAAAATCGAGGAATCGTTTCAATTGTTTTTTAATTCCTTCTTCGTTCCGGCGCAAGGTTACTTCGTCAAGGAGATTCCTTTCGGCCGATTTTCCGGAAGGGTCGCCTATCATGCCCGTAGCGCCGCCCACCACGGCCAACGGTTTATGACCATAGCGTTGAAAATGCATCAATAAAATTATCGGGACCAAATTTCCCACATGAAGCGAGTCGGCAGTCGGATCGAAGCCGATATATCCCGTTACTTTTTCTTCTTTTAACAAGCGATCGGTTTCGGGAATATAATCGTGGATCAATCCCCGCCATTTCAATTCTTCAAAAAAATCTTTCATACTTATTCAATTGATTCCGTGCAAATATACTGATTTTATAATTGCACAATTGCATTTAATCCTTTACCGTTCAGAACAAATTGGCAGTTTAATTTTTCATTGAATGCTTGAAAAATTACCAGCAGTCCGCGATCTATTGAAAGAAAGATTGGCGGTGAAATTTGATTTTAATCATCCTCTTTTCTTTTTTTTATCGGGCGGCAATTAGACTTTCAATATTTTGGATTTTTTGCACTGACAAAGTGCATATAAATTCATTTACCGGCTTTTTGGTGAAAGGGAGAATAATTATTCCAAAAAAAATTGGATAATCAAGCGGTAAATCATATATTTGCGCATTGTAATGAAAAACTAAGAATCAATGTCAGGAAAAGGATTAGTCAAAACGTTTGCACTCCTACTTGGAATCATCAGTATCTATCAATTGTCTTTTACTTTTATCGATCAGAAAATCAAAAAACAAGCCAAAATTTTTGCGCAAAATGATTTCACCAAAGAAAGACAATATTTGGATTCCATAAAGAATGAAGAAGCATTCAATTTACTGGGGCTTAAATTCACTTACGACGAAGTGAAGAAGCGGGCCATGAAATTGGGTCTGGACTTACAAGGAGGAATCAATGTGATTCTTCAAATTTCGGTTCGCGATATTTTAAAAGATTTGGCCAACAACTCGCATGACCCCGATTTTAACCGGGCGCTCAAGATGGCCGATGAAATGCAGAAAGAGAGCGACAAACCGTATTTGGATTTGTTTTATGAAGCATGGGACGAAATTGCCAAAGAAACGGACAAAAAACTCAGCAGCCCCAAAATTTTCGGTAACAAAAAACTATCGGGCGAAATCACCCCCGATATGACCGACAGCGAAGTTAAAAAAGTCATTCGCGACAAGGTGGACGAAGCCATGGTGAGTGCTTTTGAAGTATTGCGTAAACGGATTGACAAATTCGGGGTGGCCTCGCCGAATATTCAGCGATTAGGAAAAAGCGGACGTATTTTAGTGGAACTTGCCGGGGCCAAAGATATTGAACGGATTAAAAAATTATTACGCAGCACAGCCCAATTGGAATTTTGGCCGGGTTATAAGCAAGAAGAATACATGGATTTTCTGCCGGTAATAGATCGCATCATAGCGGCCCGCAATCAAACGGAAACAAAAAAAGATACCACCGATACGGAAGAATTGATTGCAGAAGATTCTACAAACGTGGAAAATCTATTGGCCGAGCGAAGACCGTTTACCTCATTAATTAAAAAAGGCGGTTACGGCCCGGTAATCGGATATTTTGAAATCAAAGATACCGCCAGAGTTAACCGGATGCTTCATAATCCGGAAGTTATCAAGGCACGACCCGAACATCTGCGATACGCCAAATTCCTTTGGGGCAAACCCGATCCGGATTCCGATGTGATTCCGTTGTATATTTTAAAGGGTAATCGCGACAATATCCCGCCCTTAAGCGGAAGCGTGATCGTGGATGCCAGACAGGAATTCGATCAGTTCGGTAAGCCGGTGGTTACGATGGCTATGAATACGAAAGGTGCCAAAATCTGGGAAAAAATGACCGATGAGGCCTTCCGTAACAAATCCACTATTGCCATTGTTTTGGACGATATCGTTTATTCCGCTCCAACGGTGACTAACGGTCCCATTTCGGGTGGAAGAAGCGAAATTTCAGGCAAATTCAGCATTGAAGAAGCCAAAGACTTGGCCAACGTGCTCCGGGCCGGAAAATTACCCGCCCGTGCCGAAATCATTCAGTCGGAAGTGGTCGGTCCCACCTTGGGAAAAGAGTCCATTCAAAAAAGTTTAATCGCTTTCTTCCTTGCATTGGTACTAGTCATGCTTTGGATGATTTTCTATTACGGACGTGCCGGTGTGGTTGCATCGATCGTATTGCTTGTTAACCTGATTTTCATCTTCGGCATTCTGGCCAGTTTGAAATTGGTACTTACCTTGCCCGGCATTGCGGGTATTATATTGACCATCGGTATTTCGGTAGATGCCAACGTGCTGATTTACGAACGTATTCGCGAAGAATTGCGCATGGGCAAAAACATGAAGCAAGCCATTGCCGAAGGGTACAAAAATGCATTCTCATCGATTTGGGATGCCAATATAACCACCTTCCTCACCGGTGTAATCCTGTTTATTTTCGGAACAGGCCCCATTCAAGGTTTTGCTACCACATTGATTATCGGTATTGTAACCTCGATGTTTACGGCCATCTTGCTATCCAGAGTGTTTATTGAAGAATGGATGGAAAAAGGCAAAAAGATGACTTTTTCCACCAAATGGACGGAAAATTTCCTTACAAATGTCAAATGGGACTTTCTGGGGAAACGAAAGATTGCCTATATCTTTTCAGGGATTTTAATTCTTATCAGTTTAATTTCCATTTTTACCAAAGGACTTAATCCCGGTGTGGATTTTGTCGGTGGCCGGACTTTTACGGTTAGGTTCGCCAATCCGGTAAATCCCAATGAAGTAGCCGCGGCATTAGGCGAAGTCTTTATCGACGAAAAAGGAAATAAAATCGTTCCCGAAGTCAAAACTTTCGGAGGAGATAACCAATTGAAAATTACAACCAAATATAAAATCGATGCCGAAGGCGAAAACGTAGATACAGAAATCCAACAAAAATTGTATCAAGGTTTGAAACCTTTCCTTCCGGAAGGATTTACTTATGATGAATTTGTCGGAGTCGCGGGAGAAAAACAATACGGCATCATGCAGTCCATGAAAGTAGGCCCCACCATTGCCGACGATATTAAAAAAGGCGCCATATGGGCCATTATATTATCTCTCATCATCATTTTCTTATATATCCTCTATCGATTTAAATATTGGCAATTCTCCGTGGGTGCCATTGCCGCATTGGTGCATGATGTAATCATCGTATTGGGTATTTTCTCTTTGACCTACAATATTATGCCTTTTGATATGGAAGTGGATCAAGCGTTTATTGCCGCCATCCTTACCATCATCGGATATTCATTAAACGATACGGTGGTGATCTTCGACCGTATCCGGGAATTTATGAAAATCCATATCAGTTGGAAATTACCCGATATTATCAACAGTGCTTTGGGCACTACCCTCTCCAGAACATTGAACACCTCATTTACCACCTTATTGGTATTGATTGTAGTCATGTTCTTCGGAGGAGAAAGTATCCGGGGATTTGTCTTCTCCTTGATTATCGGGGTGATTATAGGTACTTACTCGTCGGTATTTGTGGCCACACCGGTGATGTACGAATTGCTTAAAACCAAGTTCAGAAAAAAATAATCGAAACGATATTTTTAAATTTATTCAAACCGCCTTCACCGGGCGGTTTTTTTATTTATCAAACCGGCGCCCTTTCCATTCGAAGGGGGAATTTATTATTAATTTCAACCCGAGCAAAACGTATAAAAGCGGAAGTGCGATTTGAATGGACAAAAATTCCGGAAAATCCAATCGAATACGATAAGTCCTTGCCGTATGGCGAAGCAATCGATAATGTAATCCTATAATTAACATCAACCAAATTAGCCACAAAACAAAAAATTCCGGCCTATAAACGCTCACCGCAAATAGAAGAAACCCTTCAAAGAAAGTCCACATCTGTAATAACAAAAACATCATTCCGAAATTGAATTTGCCGGCAGTTTTTTTGCTCCAACGGACTCGTTGTTGTATCCATGCATTTAGATTGGTAACCGGCTTTGTTTTTGCGGCCGCCAAAGGAGATTTCAGATAGGAAAGTTGGGTGGGAAAATGCTTTTTGAATTTTTCCATAAGAAAAATATCATCCCCACCCGCAAAATCCATATGACCGGCATAAGCCCCCGTTTCAAAAAAGGCCGATTTGTCAAAAGATAAATTGGCTCCATTGGACAAGAAAGGATTTCCCCTTAAAAATCCGTACTCGGTCAATGCTTGAAGGGCCAAAAATTCTCCCTTTTGTATCCGGCCGATAAAAGAAATGGCGTCTTCAATCAATACGGGAGCCGAAATCAATTTTATTTCGCTGTTTTCAACAAGAAAATCATTTCGAATTTGCAAAAATGCCGGTTCGATTGTCACATCGGCATCCAAGGTAATGATATGCGAATAACGTGACCGGCGAATACCGGTTAGCAATGCATTTTTCTTTGGCGAACCCGCCCCGGATTCGGCATCCAATAGCAGATAAGGAAAAGAAATTTCCGCATGTCGAATAGTTTCCACGGACGCATCAATCGAATGGTCATTCACAAAAATAACTTCAAATTTATCCTGCGGATAACGTAATGCATTTAATGATGCTATGAGGGAAGGCAAATTATTTTGTTCGTTTCGGAAAGGAATGATTATGCTGAACTCGCCGGCCGGCTGGTGATTTTTTAATTCAAACACTTTGTTACCCTTTAAAATACGGATAATCCGAAGCAAAACAGCGGCATAAATTAATGTAATCACCCTAGAAAATTTTTCTTAAGCGTAAATAAAACCATAATTGCCCCGCCAAGGCCGGGAAAAAGGTATTCCATATCCACAACCATAGCATTATAAGAAGTAAAGAGTTTTCGGCCGGAAATAGGCCGGAAAAGAATAAATATGCCACCGAAGTTTTTACCGGCAAATCCAATCCGGGAATTAATGGAATAAAAGAAACCGCCGCATAATATAGGGCAATTTGTGAGCCCAATAAAAATATATCGGGTGTTCTATCACTCGAAAGGATTAACAATATCAGTAGAAAACCGCCGAATACGAAGTAGCGGAGCAAGGACAACAGCAAAATATTTCGAAACTTTTTTCGGAGAAAAATACAAACTGCCGCTGCCGTTATTAATAGGAGGACAGGTATATAAACAGGAAATTCGAAATAAATCGTCAAGGCGGTTATCCCTAGCCATAAAGTGATAATCATTTGGGAACCTTGTTCGTATGCGACTAATTTTAAAGCGGCCTTTTTGTTATCGAAAAATAAAGGTTTTTGCACAAATTCGCCCGAATTAAAAGGCGTAAAAAACGACCATGAAAAAGTGCTAAGTTGTTGAAATGCAGCGTCTTTGAAACTTGTTTTTTGTAATCCGGATGCCAAGAATTGCCATTTTTTAATACGGAGGACCCAATTTAAACCACCCAAAACAATACCGGCTCCTGCCCACAGGGGATTTACAAATCGAGTAGCCAAAAACATCACATCCACCCGAAGGGATTTATGATGAAAAATATAAAACAAATAAATTACGGAAAAGCCCAAAATAACGTAAGCGACAATTTTCAAGGTATATCCGGGCGGATTAAGTATTTTTGCCGTAACTTTATTCATAGAAAATCTATTCAGGTGCAAAATACAAAAAAACATCATGATGAACTGATTATTATGGGAGTGGACCCGGGCACAATCGTGATGGGGTTCGGAATTATAAAAGTGAGCGGCAGCCGCGTTAAACTCCTTTTGACCGATCACTTAATGTTAAGCAAATACGACGCGCACGCCCTTCGTTTGAAGAAAATTTTTGAACGCAGCATTCAATTAATAGAAACCTATTTGCCGGATGAAATTGCATTGGAAGCACCGTTTTACGGCAAAAACGTCCAGTCGATGCTAAAACTAGGCCGGGCACAAGGCGTGGTGATGGCGGCGGCACTCAGTCGTGATATTCCGGTGGTTGAATATAGCCCGAAAAAGGTAAAAATGGCCATTACGGGAAACGGAAATGCTTCCAAAGAACAAGTAGCCGGCATGCTTAAAACTCTTTTACAACTCAATGCCATGAGCGTCAAACTCGACGAATCGGATGCATTGGCCGTGGCCATGTGTCATTATTATAACAGAAATAATATTCAATCCGGCCAATCCTATTCGGGCTGGAAAGCGTTTGTAAAGAAAAATCCCGGAAGAATTAAATAAAAATTTATCAACAGCCGGATCAGGTGCCGTTTTGTTTCTCTTTCAGTTTTACTATACTCATATTCAATTCATGTCCCAGAAGTAAAATCACCGCATATACATACATCATAAAGAGCAAAATCAATAGCGCACCGATAGAACCGTAAAGTTGATTGTATCGATTGAAATTTTTGATGTAAAGCCCGAACAAATAAAAACCGATTAAAAAGAATATGGAACTCATCACACTACCGGGGGAAATTAAGGGTAATTTTTTTCCTTCCTCGGTGCCGAATTTATAAATCACCGATACCGAAAGAAATATCATAATAAAATAAAAAATACGCTTGGACCACATTAACCATGGAGAAATATTTTCGATTACGCCATGTTTTTTTAAAGTGTAAATAAAATAAATTTCGAAATAAATCATACCGGCCACCGAAATAAATAAAATTAAAATCAATATCACCGAAATTAATAATGCGTAGGCATATTGCTTGTAGAATTTGCGGTTGTGATATACTTTATTGACCGAAGATTCGAATCCCGTGAGGATGGCATTCACACCGTTTGCCATAAAGAATAATGACAAAATAATACCGGCCGAAAGCAAACTTTTACGGCGATTGGTAGCGATATCGTATATGATACCGTCAAAGAGTTCGTGGGTTTTGGGTGGCAGTACATCATGAAAAAAATTAATTACACCTTCTTGAAAACCTTCTATCGGCACGAAAGCAATGGCGCTTAAAACCACCAATAAAAAAGGGAATAAAGCCATAAAAAAATTGTAGGCAATTGCCGATGCACGCATGGTGAGGAAGCCCTCGATTACACCGAACGAATAAAATCGTAATATATCAAACAAACTCAGTTCGGGATAAAAGGGGACTTTGATATGTTTGGCCCAGAATTTTAACTTGACCGAATAACCTAAAAAACGATATTTTATTTTTCGAAATAAATTCATTAATCCGGTAAATTTTTTAACCAAAATCGCATGGCATTTTCGCCCGTTATCATTCGGATTTCTTCTTCTGAAAAACCTTTTTTTCTCAATTCTTTCACCAGAAAATGCAAGCCCCTTACATCGGTAGGCGTAACCACCGCACCGTCGAAATCAGAACCTAAGGCCACATATTGCACCCCGACCAAATCCGCGATATAACGCATGGTTTCGGCCACATGTTTGTAATCGGGTTTACAAACGGTATGGGCAAAAAATCCCACCCCGATTAATCCGCCGCTATGCGCTATGGCACGAAGATGTTCATCGGATAAATTTCGACCGTTATTGCATATTCCTTTGGCTCCCGTATGCGAAGTAATCAAAGGTCTCTTGGCAATGGAAAGTATATCGTCAATGGCTTTTTCGGAAGCGTGCGCCAAATCGATTACCATACCCAATTCATCCATTTTCTTAATCACTTCCTTGCCGAATGGGGTTAATCCGCCTTTTTTCTCGCCTTGTGCGGAACCGCCCAATTCATTATCAAATAAATGCATGGGGCCTGCCATACGCACGCCGGCTTGATAAAATATATCCAAGTTATCGACATTGCCTTCCAAACTGTGTAAACCTTCTATACCTAACATTCCGGCCGCCAAAATTCCATCGGTTTGATGCAAATCGTTCAAGTATTTTTTCAAATCCCCCTTGGTCTTAATCAAACGCAAGGTCCCGCCCGATTTGCTTGCATATTTTTCCAGTCGTTTGCACTGTTCCAATACTCTGTTTTTCAAGCTGAACCATGTGGCCGGGTCGCGCCCCGATAAGATAAAAGGAACGGTCAATTTATCCGAATCGGACGAATTGGCTTCGATGCTCAAAGATTTCGGCACCTTGCTGACAATTGTAAAAATCTGAAAATGGGGTCTCGATTCCCTAAGCCAAGGAATATTGACCATGCCTCCCTTATGAGTGCGATTCAAATCGGTCCCCCACAGGAGTGCATCGGAATGCATATCCACGGTATAGGGCAAGCGATCGTATATTTTCTGATATTCCGGCTCCGTCTTTTCGTAAGGACCGCGTTGGACGGGCATATTATAAGCCGAAAGCAAATATTCGGGTAAGAAAAGATGAAGAACCGTATAAAGGAAAAACAAAAGAAAAAGCACGTACAATTTTTTCATGCTATTTTTTTAAGCAATTTAAAGAAAAGCGTTTGATTTATAAAACAAAACTTCTTTGGCAATAGATAAATTTCTTATTTGAACATTTAGAAATTGATGAAATAACACCAAAAATCAATAAATCCGGAAATCGATATTTATAAACCTCCGGTTATAAAGCCGCCTCGATAATAGCCAAGAAATCTTCCGGCTTAAGCGAAGCGCCGCCTACCAAACCTCCATCCACATCGGGACGCGAAAACAAATCGGCCGCATTGGATGGCTTCACACTTCCGCCGTAAAGAATTCTGATTTGTTCGGCCGTTTGTTCGCCGGCCATACCGGAAACGACTTGCCGAATGAACCGATGCATTTCCTGTGCTTGATCGGGCGTGGCGGTCTTACCCGTTCCTATAGCCCAAACGGGTTCGTAAGCAATGGTCATCCGCGACCAATCAGCCGGAGTCAAAGCATGCAATGAAGCTTCCAGTTGTTCGCGTACCGTATCAAAATGCCGTCCGGCTTCGCGTTCCTCCAAAACCTCTCCCACACAAAAAATAACCTGCATCTCGTGGTCCATTGCCGTTTTTACTTTTTTAGCCAAAAGTCCGGCATCTTCACAAAAATATTGGCGGCGTTCGGAATGTCCGAGAATAACCCGGTCAATACCTACCGAAAGCAGCATGGGCGCGGATACTTCACCAGTAAATGCCCCGGCCGTTTCCCAATGCATATTTTGGGCCGACAGTTCGATGGCACTGGCTTTCAATATTTCCCGTAGGGGATATAAATAAGGAAACGAAGGCGCCACCACGACTTCGACCTTATCTCCGGAATGAAAATTTTTCTTTAACTCTTCAACCAAATCAATGGCTTGCTTTAAAGTGAGGTTCATTTTCCAATTTCCGGCTACTATTTTTTTTCTCATAATGATATATATTTGATTATTAATAATCGGCTAACTCGATACCGTTAAAATTCTTGTACCATTCGATGGCTTGTCGATCACTCATCGAAGTAACGAACATTACCGCATCCATAATTTTGTCATACCGCGTTTGTCCCGTACGGTATGCCAAGGGCATCAATAAATGATATTGTTTAAACGATTCGGGATTCAAACGGGCGGATACGAATTTTTCCAATAAAAACGGAATCACCGTCTTGCCGGCCGCTTCATTTTTCAACACGGCGGAATGATGATAAATTTTGGCAATGCTTTCTTTTAAAATCTCGTCCAAAACCGACTTCAAATCCTCGTCTAACATGGAAATTAAAGAATGCGAAAAATGCCCCGAAACGATATCTTCCTCGTTATCAACGAAAATTTCCACCACTTCTTGAATCAAACGGTTGATTGCATGGGCACGCAAATACCCGATTAACTGCTTGAACGGCAATAGTCGAGTGGAAATATTTTGTTGCTCTTCATTGAGCGAAGTCAATCCTGAAAACTTTTCGACTATTCGATCCTTATCAATCAATCCCAAATAAAAACCGTCTTCATAATCGAGTAAGGTATAACAAATATCATCGGCCGCTTCCGTAAGATAAACCAAGGGAAAACGGTGCCACTTTCTTCTCTCCGGACCGGAAGCATCTATCAGCGACAAATCGCGGGCTATTTCCTCGAAAACCGGAATTTCGGACTGAAATAATCCGTACTTACGAGTGGATTTATCCGGATTCGAATGAACTTCCTGCGGATATTTGACAAACGCACCCAATGTGCCTAAACTTAACCTGAGTCCGCCGCGGATTTGCGAAATATGAGCAGGTGTATGAGTCAGCACGCGAAAACCTGCGGCATTGCCTTCGAAATTTTGAAAATCGGCCTTTTGTTTCTCCGTCAATCCTTCCAATAAACGTTCTCCTTCGTCCGAGCGAAAAAAATCCGAAACGGCTCTTTCGCCTTCATGCCCGAAAGGCGGATTGCCGATATCATGAGCCAAAGCGGCCGCCGATACCATATAACCGAAATCTTCGGGTCGCAGGTGCAATTCCGCAGCAAGAGACGGATATTTTTCCAAAATCTTTTTACCGGTCAAATAACCCAATGACCGACCGACCGAAGCGGTTTCCAAACTATGGGTCAACCGGTTTCGAACCTCCTCGGATTTCGGTACGGGCAAAACCTGCGTTTTGTTTTGCAAGCGCCTGAAGGCATCAAAAAAAATAATGCGGTCGTAATCCCTTTGAAATTCCGAACGGCTTTCATCGGAATTCACTCCTTTTTTCCCCAGCCGCAAACCGGCATTCTTCAAGTAATCAAACCAATTTGACATCTAAAAAATCGTTTTTCAAACTTACGGAAAATTTTTATTGAAAAAACTCGTTACTATTTTAAAAATGCGTATTTTTACAAACGATAAATTATTGAAATCCATGAAAAAGATACTATCTGTTTTTTTAATCGTTTTGATAAGCGGAGGAATTTGGGCACAAGAAAAAAAGATTCCCAAAGGTCATGAAAACACAAGCAAATTCAGACAATTATACGATTTGCTTCCCACACCTAACGCGTACCGGGCAGCCGACGGAAATCCCGGACCGGACTATTATCAAAACCGGGCCGATTATTTGATGAACATCCAATTGATTGACGACAAAAAACAACCCGTTTTAAAAGGCGAAGAAACCATTGTCTATCATAACAATTCGCCTCAAACCTTGCATTATTTATGGGTGCAATTGGATCAAAACCGCAGAGCACCCGATTCGTTTACCAAAAAAATTACGCCCGATGGGAACAACGTGATGCTGAGACCGGGAAAATTCATTTCCGAATTTACCGATTTGGGTTACGAAGGCGGTTATCATATCGACTATGTAAAGGACGACACCGGAAAAGATTTGAAATATACCGTAAATTTCACCATGATGCGGGTGGATTTACCCAAACCGCTCAAACCCGGCGAAAGTTACATGTTGAAAATCAAATGGTGGTATAATATCAACAATTTCACGCAGGATTGGGCACGTTCGGGATACGAAGAATTCCCTGACGGCGAAAAAGAATATATCATCGCCCAATTTTTTCCCAGAATGGCCGTGTATTCCGATGTGGAAGGATGGCAAACCAATCAATTTATAGGCACGGGCGAATTTGCATTGCCTTTCGGAAATTACTCCGTTACCATCACCGCACCGGCCGATTTCGTATTGGACGGAACGGGTGTTTTGGTCAACCGGAACGAAGTTTTTACCAAACCGCAATACGAACGTTGGCTCAAAGCCACCAAAACCTTTGACAAACCCGTCATTGTGGTCAGCCAAGAAGAAGTAGCGAAAAAAATAAAAAATCCCGAAACCGAACAAACCAAAAAATGGGTTTTCAAAGCCAAAGATGTCCGGGATTTTGCCTTTGCCGCCTCACGTCGTTTTATTTACGATGCCATGGCGGTGGATATCAACGGCAAAACCAAAATGGCCATTTCCATGTATCCGCCCGAAGGCAATCCTTTATGGGAAAAATATTCCACGCGAGTAGTAGCCCACACACTTAAATCCTATTCCGATATACTTTTTGATTATCCATATCACAAAGCCATCTCGGTCAATGCCTATCGTCAGGGTATGGAATACCCGATGATTTGTTGGAATTACGGGCGCCCTAAACCCGACGGCACCTACAGCGAGCGGATTAAAAACGGCATGATCAGCGTCATTATTCATGAAGTAGGCCACAACTGGTTCCCCATGGTGGTTAATTCCGACGAACGCCAATGGATGTGGATGGATGAAGGACTGAATACCTTCGTGCAATTATTAACCCAACAAAGATGGCAAAAAGGATTTCCTTCCCGGGGTTTCCCCAAGGACTTGGTTCCTTTCTTACTGGGCGACCAATCCAAGATGCAACCCATCATGGTCAATGCCGATAACATGTTTCATCGCAGCCAAACGGCTTATCACAAACCCGCCGCCGGACTCTATATCCTGCGCGAAGTGGTATTGGGACACGAACTTTTCGATCATGCATTGAAAACTTATGCGAACCGGTGGAAATTCAAACACCCTTCGCCCGCCGATTTCTTCCGCACCATGGAAGACGCATCCGGAACCGATTTGGATTGGTTCTGGCGCGGATGGTTCTTCACCACCGAAGTTAACGACATCGGCATTAAGAAAGTGGACAGATTTTACATCACAGACAAACCCACCGAACGCATCAAGAAAATGGCCCAACGCTACGGAGTCAAAGTATCGGAATTGCCGCCGTTTATTTCGCTCATTTCGGAAGATAGTCCGGATTTTGACCCCGGCCTAAAAAAGAAACAACATATTTTGGCGCAAACACCGACATTAAAAGATTATCTGAAAAAAAATTATGACGTGGATATCAACCGGGTAAAATATCCGCGATATTTTTACCGGATCGTTTTCGAGAAAAACGGTGGGCTGGTTATGCCCGTGGTATTGCAAGTTACTTATGAAGACGGCAGCACGGAAAAAATCATTTATCCCGCCGAAATTTGGCGATTTAATGACAAGGAAGTAAGCAAATTATTAGCCACGGATAAAAAAGCCGTGAAGTTTGAAATCGACCCGGAAAACATTACCGCCGACGTCAATCCGGACAATAATGTTTGGCCGAGAAATTTAAAACAATCCAAATTCGAAAATTTGAAAAAAGAACTCCGTTAATATTTTGGCATAGTTATTGTAACACTAAAAACGGGGGTTCTTTTCATAATTGAGTTTTTTTTGGAAGGCCGCTACGGGAAACCGCAGCGGCTTTTTCTTTATGTATAATCGGATATTAATCCGGATAATATGATCTCTAATTTCAAAAAACGGAACCACTTTATGCGGCAACGGATTTTTCGGGAATGTTTTTGAGGGTTTCCAATAAATAATTCCAGAATTTTTTTACCGACGGAATATTGACGCGTTCGTCGGGCGAATGCGCTCCTTCAATCGTCGGGCCGAAAGAAATCACATCCAAACCCGGATATTTGGCCTTCAAAATACCACATTCCAATCCCGCATGACATGCTTCCACATGGGGTTGTTCGTTAAACATCTCGACATACAGGTCTTTCATCACCGCTAAAATGCGGGAATCCGGATCGGGCTGCCAACCCGGATAATCTCCGGAAGTTTGCACGTCATATCCGGCGAGATTAAATACCGATGTCAATGCATTGACCAAATCATACTTGGACGATTCGGACGAGGAGCGGGTCAAATTCCCAATCTGTATCTCTCCGTTGTCCACTTTTACCTGGGCCACATTATTGGATGTTTCCACAAGTCCTTCGATATCGGGACTCATTCGATAAACCCCGTTATGCGCACCGTAAACGGCCCGTAATAATTTCTTTTGGTCGGAAGAAGCCATCACTTGCGACGGCATTGCAGCCGGTTCGATGATTATTTCCAATTCCGGATCGCGACGTTTCTGCTCCGCTTTTATATCTTCGGCCAAAGCATTGACCTGCTTTAAAATGTCATCCGCCCAGCCGGCCGGTAAAACTACAATGGCTTCGCTTTCTCGCGGAATGGCATTACGCAATCCGCCGCCGTTTATCGAGGCCACCTGCCCCGATAAAGAATCAATTAGATAAAGCAACCGGTTCATGATTTTATTGGCATTGCCCCGGTACAAATGAATGTCCATTCCGGAATGACCGCCGGTCAGTCCTTTGACGAAAATTCGGTAGGATTTTCCACCTTCCATGGGACGGTCTGTCTGATACTTTCCGCGGGCCGTCACGTCGATTCCGCCGGCGCATCCGATGTCCAATTCCGTATCGTTTTCGGTATCGAGATTGAGCATAATTTTTCCTTTGAGCAGTCCGGGTTCCAATTGATGGGCACCGGTCATACCCGTTTCTTCGTCAAAAGTGAATAGGGCTTCCAAAGGCGGATGCGGAATGTCTTTGCTTTCGAGCAAGGCCAAGATGGCCGCTACTCCGATACCGTTATCCGCTCCGAGTGTGGTTCCGTCCGCTTTTACCCAATCGCCGTCAATTAGCATTTTGATGCCTTCTTTCTCAAAATCATGTTCCACGCCTTTATTTTTTTGGGGCACCATATCCACATGGGCTTGTAAAATAACCGTTTCCCGGTTTTCCATGTCGGGCGTAGCCGGTTTCCTGATAATGACATTGCCCGCCTTATCTCTAATAGTTTCCAAACCTAATTTTTTTCCGAAATTCTCCACATATTCCAATGCCTTTTGTTCTTTTTTGGATGGTCTGGGAATTTGATTAAACTCTACAAAATTCCGCCACAATATTTCCGGATCCAGTTTGGCAATTTGTTCATGCATATTTTTTGTGCTCATTATAGTATGGATTTTTTTGATTTTACCAAAGGTAATGATTTCACCTCAAAAGCCATCTGACGATGACTCGATCGAGACGATTAAGCATATTGAAAAAAAATAAATAAGAAATATTCGAAAATATATCTTCCGTTCAGGCCACTTCCCTAAACCATGCATTAAATTTTTCACCCAAAATAGGAACGGGCTTCGACTGCCCCTGTAAGGCATAAATTACACCTAAGAGCCATAATACCAACAAAAACAAACCTCCCAAGAAATAAATAATAAAACCCAAAACGGGCAACATGGCTACTACGACCAATACTAAATACGCAATGTGAATGCCCAAAGATTGACGGATATGAAAGGCGACAAATTCATCCTTCTTGTCGCGATTCAGTATATAGGCCACAATTAAACCTACTATGGGAATGTAGGAAATTACACCGATTAAATTTTTTTCAGTTTGATTGCTCATGTTTTTTTCTTTCAATATAATTATTTTACCGATAAAATGAAGTGATTATTTTATTTTTTATCCGTTTACGAAATAAAACTATCCATTCAATTAATGAAATTATATTTTTAGCCAATCGGTATTGGCCAGTAAACTTTTCTGCCGTTATCTTTGAATTGCAGAATCCTTAAATATTTCATGGGGCTTTCTTTTCATCGGGGATTAGGGCAAGAAAAAGGGCGTATTTTTTTCTTCTTAAGTTACGCCCTTTTTCTATTTAAACAAATGAAAATTCAATTTTTTACCGTTAAAATAAATTGATTAAAAGGAGATTAACCCTTTTATTTTTTTGATATTAATATCCTTGAAAAAATAAAGAGGAACCATTCCTCAAAAAGAATTAAATGGTTATAAGTTAACAACTTACAAAAACACCTTTATTTTCGCTTATACAAAAACGTAAAACCCAGCCACACCAAAATAGCGGCAATGCCGGTCCAAATTAAACCGGGATAAACGGCCTGCCATACCAAGTACGTATGATTAGAAGCATCGCATTGCCCCTCTTTGATTAATCCGTGTATATGGAAAACGGTTCGTAAAAAAGTAATAATCAATCCCAACACAATCACCCATCCCGTGACCACATTCCGTAAAATTTTGTATCGCGGCCTTCCCGCCTGACTTTCAAGCGGTTTATTCACAAATTTATCGCCTTCCAAGATTATACCGCTCATAAAAATAGCGGGCCAAATAAAAAAATAAACCGAACCGCCCAACAAAACTATTTTCCATTCATTGGTCCGGCATATATTTTCTTTGTTAATCAATATAAATGCCGCATACATCATGATGGCTCCCAAAATAAAAGCCCCCGTTAATATTTCCCAACGCCTGTTTTTGCTGATTATAATTGCGTTTTCCATATGATTAATTTTAGTTAAGTTTTATTCAATAAAAATAAAAAAATATAATTTACCGAACAAAGCGGATTTCTATTTCCGGATAAAATCTTCAAAAAACCCGCAAAAAATTTTAGTAAAAACCTAATAATCAACACATTACATGTTTTAACAATCTTTCAATCCGTTGAAGCAATAAGTCGCATCGCCCCCGCTCAAAGCCCCTTTGAGAATCCCTTGGCCGCATAGCGCATTCTGTAGAAAAAGCCAATCATACATCATTTATTGATTCTTTATTATGCTATTCCCTACCACACTATTACATAATCACACTCTTTCACTAATTATAAGATGCCTCCCGCCTGAGGCGGACACGGCGCCGCTTCTCCGATTGATATCGGAGTTGCTTATCAAACCCAAAGGGTGAGGCCGTGCCCCTCGGCATGACACATTCCATTATTAAATTGTGTTAAACGCAATAAATCGCTCCTCTACTATTCACTAAACCACTACCTCACTATTTCACTCAAAAAAATTGTTCATTGTTAATTGTTAGTTGTTCTCTGAATAAATTTTTGGTTTAATTTTTCACCACCTCCGCCAACAACACCGCCGGGTGCACGGCATCCTTATCCAACACGTCGTCGATTTGATGGCGGCAGCTGATGCCATTGGCGGCGATGACCGTGTCATTTCCGGCTTGGCGCAAGGCGGGGAACAATTTCAGTTCGCCGATTTTTAAGCTTAGGTCGTAATGCTCTTTTTCGTAACCGAAACTGCCGGCCATACCGCAACATCCGCTGTCCAATAACTCCACCGTGTAGCCGCGGGGAATGGACAGGATTTCGGCGGCGATTTTTTCATCGGCCAGGGCTTTGTGGTGGCAATGCACGTGCAGAACGATATGTTTTTCCTTGTCCGTAAAATCATCCGCTGTGATGCGGCCGGCTTTATATTCGTTGTAAATGAATTCTTCAAACAGCAAACTGTTTTCGGCCAAGCGCTTGGCGGCTTCCTGTTGGTCATCGCGGGCGAGCCGTAAATATTCATCCCGGAAAGTCAGGATGGCTGAGGGCTCGATACCTATCAAAGGTGTTTGTTCGTTTACCAATCCGTCGAAATAGTCGATATTGTTGCGGGCAATTTTTTGAGCTTGTTTGAGGAAACCTTTGGAAATGTAGGCACGCCCGCTCTCGCGTCCCGTGACGGGCATTACCTCATAGCCGAGAGCTGTCAGCACTTTAACCACGGCTTGCGCAGTGGGGCTGTCCATGTAATCAACAAATTCATCGGCAAAAAGATAGACGGTTTTCTTGGGCTCCCCTACCCGTTTTATTGTAGCGCTTTGATGTTCGAACCAAGTGCGGAAACTAACGCCGCTTAGTTTGGGCAATTTTCGTCGCGGTGCGATGCCTATCAGCCGTTTAATTAATCCGCCGGCTATGCTTACGCCCGCGTTGTAAAGGAAAGGCAGATGCGAAAACCACCGGTTGATGCGTCCCGAGTAGCCGAAAAAGCGGTTGCGTAGCGAATAGCCGTGGGTTTCCTGCCATTGGTAGAGGAATTCGGCTTTGAGCGTAGCGATGTCCACCGTGGACGGGCATTCGGTTTTGCAGGCCTTACACGAAAGGCACATACTGAGCGTTTCGTAGAGTTCTTCGTAATCGAAGGGGGTACCCGGGCGGTTTTGAGCATAATGTTGGGTAAGGAATTCGCGTAAGCCGTTGGCACGGGCACGGGTGGTGTATTTTTCTTCGCGCGTGGCTTGGTAGCTGGGACACATCACGCCGCCGGCTTCGGGCAGTTTGCGACAATCGGCCGAACCGTTGCATTTTTCGGCCGCCCGCAGGATGCCTCCTTCTTTGACAAATTTATAAAGCGTGGGAATTTCCGGTTCTCGGCGGTCTGGTTCGTAACGGAGGTTGCGGTCCATGGGCAGCGGATCCACAATTTTGCCGGGATTGAAAAGGTTGTCCGGATCGAACAGGTATTTGATTTCGCGCATGAGGGCATAATTCTTTTCGCCCACCACGCGGGGGATAAATTCCGAACGCACGATGCCGTCGCCGTGTTCACCGCTGAGCGAACCTTGGTAGTCGTGTACCAAATCGGCCACTTCGCTCACCAATTCGCGAAACAGCTGGACGTCCGAGGATTTTTTCAGGTTTAAAATGGGCCGCAAATGGATTTCGCCGGCGCCTGCATGGGCGAAATAGACCGGTTTTTTGCCTTTGGCTTGCATGATGCGGGTAAAATCCGCGATATAATCCGGCAGGTCGTGAATATCCACGGCCGTATCTTCGGTGCCAACCACGGCTTTGTCGTCGCCGGGCAGGTTGCCCAGGAGGCCCAGTCCCGCCTTGCGGAGTTCTTCGGCTTTGGCGGCTTCGGCGTCGTAGAGTTTGGGGAAGCCGTAGCCCAATCCCGCCGCGCGCAAGCGTTCGATCATTTCGTCCGCTTGGCGTTCCAAATCGTTCATGTCCTCACCGCGGAATTCCAGCATAAGGATGGCTTGCGGGTCGCCTTGCAGGAAATCACGGTAATGCTTGAATTTAAGACTGTCTTTGGTGCAGTCGAGGATGGTTTTGTCCATTAATTCGCATTGGTACAGGTCCGATTCCATGGCCGGCGCCACGGCGCGCATGCTTTCGATGATATCGCCGAAATGAGCAGCCACCATAAGGCGGCGCGAAGGCGGAAGCGGGTCCAAGGCGATTTTGATTTCCGTCCAGAAAAACAAGGTTCCTTCCGAGCCGGCCAAGAGTTTGGCCAAATTGAAATCATTGTCATAATCCGGCGAAAACAGGCGGTTATTGATCAAGGTTTCCAAGGCATAACCCGTATTACGGCGGTGAATGGTGGGCTTGGGCATATGGCGGCGGATTTCGTCTTGCACCGCCGGATCCGAAAAGGTATCGCGTATGTAACGGTAAATGGCCCGTTCGCGCGGGTTGTCGCTATTGATTTTGGCGTTAAAGCCGTCCTTGTCCAAGGGGCCGAAAACCGCCGAAGTTCCATCGGAAAAGAAACCGCGGATTTCGATGATTTTGTCCCGCGTTACGCCGTATTTAATGGAGGTACTTCCGGAGGAATTATTGCCCGTCATCCCGCCGATCATACAGCGGTTGGCCGTAGAGGTGTTGGGACTGAACCAAAGGCCGTATTCCCGCAAGGCATTATTGAGTTGGTCGCGGATTACGCCCGGTTGCACCACCGCGTAGCGCTCATCGGGATTGATTTCCAAAATCTTTGTCATGTATTTGGACACATCCACAATGATGCCTTTGCCCACCACCTGCCCGCCCAATGACGTGCCGGCCGTCCGGGGAATGAGGGGGATTTTGTTTTCGTTGGCGTATTGGATAAGCAGGCGGATATCGTCATCCTCCTTGGGATAAGCAACCGCTTCGGGCAAGATGCGGTACACGGATGCATCGGTGGCATATATATGGCGTGTCAAATTGTCGTAATGCAATTCGCCCTTCAATTTTTGTTGTAGGGCAGCCAATTTATGATTAATGCGCATGGCGGGATGGTTTTATGAGGTGAATTTACATCTTTTTTTGGACACAGATGACGCAGATTAGGGTGGATATTTTAAACACAGATGACGCAGATTAGCGCGGATAACGCAGATTTTGGAATACAGAAAGGGCGGATGGTAATAAATCACCCGTTTCGATTATTTCTATCCCGCCACCATATTTCCGGATTACGGCGTATATACCGGCGGATGCGGTTTAATTCCCGTTTGTCGCGGATTTACCCTGTGAAATAATCGCCAAGGCGATTTGTCCTATAGATAATTTCACGGGGTAAATCCTATCGTGAAAACGGGAGGAAGGTATGCGATATTTTCCACGGTATTTTTCGGAAGGCATTTTATTTTGTTTGAAACGGTATTTAAAAATATTTCCAAATTACAAATTTTGATAATTTTGTCTTATGAATATATTACAATTCCATACCGAGCAAATTAAAAACCTGTGCCGTCGCCATAGCGTAGAAAAATTATACGCTTTCGGATCGGCGGTGAAGGGTAATTTTTCGGCCGTCAGCGATATTGATTTAATAGTCCGGTTTAAAGAAATGCCGGTGTAACAATATGCAAACAATTATTTCGTTTTTCCATTTCTTTGGAAAATTCTATAATCGCCCCTCGGATTTATTGGAAAAGATAGGATCCCAAAAAGTGTGTATGATAGTTTATTGATGCATTTCAAGATAATCTTTTTCTTAATAATTTTTCCATGCTTTACCCAATATTAAAAGATAAGTAAACAGCAATTTGTTACCTCCGGTACTTTTTAATATAATAAAAAGGCGACCCATTCATTTTTATTTCCATTTCCGTCTCGGATAATTTTAAAATTTCCCCCTGCACCAATTGCCCTCCGCTAGAACCACCGGTTGAATAAATGGTCAACTTGAGAATCATTGGATCACTACCTTCATCTATAGTATATGTACCATAATAAATTAAATGAGAACTATCTTCATACATATAGAAATTATTACTAACCGTATATTCTTCCCGGTAATTTAAAGAATTGCTTGCTCTAAGATTACCTGAAGAATCATAAGTTTCAATGAGATAATAATTCCATATACCACGAGAAATTAATTCTTTTGCAGTCGGTTCGAGGTTTCTTTCTTTCTCTATTTCCTTTTTCTTACATGAAGTTAAACTACTCGAGAAAATAAATGCGAATAATACGAAGATTAAAAATTTTGTTTTCATGGCTTGGAGTTTTTGTGATAAAAGTTACGCAAATATTATACCAATTCCAATTAATATTTACGTAAAAAATTATATTAATCGTTTTGTCCGTATATTTTTATAATTAAGAAAATTTCTCAAGAAAATTTTAATAAGATGAACTAAAATTTCTTAACTTTCATAAGAATCATAATCCATAGTTGAAGCATTTTACCCCACCCCTCCTATTTGACCTTTGTTATCTTAAACACAATAGCATATTTTTCTTCGGGCGAAAAATTGAAATGAGGATTTTTTGGAAGGTAGATAATCAAATTTTCGGATTTGTTGCGCCATTTTAATTTTTCCGTTTGTCCTAAAATGCTAATTTGTGCACCGGGCGCTGCATTTACATTTTTTACGACCAATTTATTTTTCTTCAAAAGCGGAGTAATCACATAAAGTGTTTGTCCCTTTCGAGTAAAAAACAATTCTTTTCTGGCATGGCCCGGCTCGGGACGGAGTGTTTGCTTTAATATATATTCGCCACTCAAATAATGTGTATTTTTTTCATATTCACGTTTACCCTCGGACCATTGCACCGGTGTTGTCCATACGGATGTGCCATATATGGCTTCACCGTTGGTTTTCAACCATTTACCCATTTGCAATAAACGTTCTTGCATGATAACGGGTATTTTTCCATGCCGGTCGGGACCAATGTCAAGCAGGAGGTTTCCGCCATGACTTACAATATCTATCAGCATTAATATCAGGGCTTGGGCGGAGTTATAATCATCAATATCTTCGGCCCGGTTATAACCGAAAGAGAAGCCCATTCCACGACATTCTTCCCAAGGTTTATCAAACTCGGCCGAGGATTCATATTCCGTGGTAAAATAACCGCCGTGTTTTCTTCGGGTATCCTTCCCCCACCGGTCGTTTATCACAATGCTATTTGCCACAGGCGATTCGTTAAATAACCATGCCAACAATTCCGGTGTGTGCCATTCTTGCGAAGTTAAATCCCATTCACCGTCCGCCCATATAATATCGGGTTTATAGCGTGTTATCAAATCTTTGAATTGCGGGAACATATGGGCGGTGATATATTTTTCCTTATCGCTAATCCATAACGGATGAAACCATTCGTATAAGGAATAATACAAACCGAATTTCATTCCTTTTTTTCTGACGGCCTTCCCCAATTCATCCACCAAATCGCGATGCGGACCCACATCCACACTGTTCCACGGAAAACCTCTATCACCGGCTTCTGCGCTATCCCAAAGACAATAACCGTCGTGATGTTTGGAAGTAAGAATAACATATTTTGCACCGGCGGCCCGGAAAAGTTCGGCCCATTTATCCGGATCGAATAATTCGGCTTTAAAAAGGGGCGCAAATTGATAGTAAGTAAAGTCCTTACCGTAGGTCTTAATATGATAATCATATACTTCGGTCCCTTTGAATTTTCCATTGCCGAAAACCACTTTGTTTTGCAACCAATATTGATACCATTCCGCATAGGTTCCTTTAGGGCTCCATGCCGGCACGGAATAGACACCCCAATGGATAAATATACCGAATTTGGCTTGACCGAACCATGGGGCTACCGGACGGGCATCAATAGATTCCCAAGCAGGTTCCAGCTTTCCGCCTTGTGCCGAAGCATTTAGCAAAACAAACCCCAAAATAAAAGAAATGAAAAATTTTTTCATGAAATAACGTTTAAAAACTTCCTTCTCTTTTCGACCCTCAAAATCAAATACCGGTTATTTTATTGAAAATAAAGTCCCTGCGAAATGTATGTTTTTCAAAATTAACAAAAATAAATGTCGTGCCGAAGTTCCATTATATGAAAAAACGGAATGTATGTCTTTTACTTCATTCGTTAAAACATTTTACCCATAAAAAATATGTTTTTATACGAAACAAGAGATTTTTTTCGTTTTATGTAAAAGATTAAATTGCATTGGAAAATATATGCCGGCTAATTATGCTTTTCGGATTAAAAAAAATGGAATGACAACTGCCAGATATTTCTTGATTATACTTTTACCGCTCTTTATTTCCGGCTCATGCCTTAAGCTCGGCCCCAAAGAAAAGATTAACTACAAACAAGAAATGCGTGAATTCGTTCAAGAAATAAGCAACTATGCCAAGGGAATTAATCCGGATTTTGTTATTATCCCGCAAAACGGCGTGGAATTAGTCAGCAAAACGGGTGAGATCGGCGGACAGCCGGCTACCGCCTATTTGGAAGCCATCGACGGTATCGGTCAGGAAGATTTGTTTTACGGCTACCATGCCGATGACGAACCTACGCCTGCGTCTGAAACCGATCGACTTATCTATTTTTTGGATTTGGCTAAAAATCACGGTCGCATAAAAATTTTGGTCACGGATTATTGTTCGACGCATGCAAAAATAGATGATTCCTATAGGAAAAATAATGCCAAATCATACATTTCCTTTGCGGCCGACCACAGGGAATTGGATCACATTCCCACCTATCCCAACCCCATTTATCATGAAAATACCGGGTTAATAAGCCGCTTGCAGGAAGCCAAAAACTTTTTGTATCTCATTAATCCCGATAATGAATTTCCCGACAAACAAACATTCATCCAAGCCGTCAGACATACTAATTATGACGTCTTGATCACGGACTTATTTTTTAACGGAGAACCGTTTAGTCCCTCTCAGGTTGAGGAGCTTCGAACAAAAGCCAATGGCGGAAAACGTCTATTGATTTGCTATATAAGCATCGGAGAAGCGGAAGATTACCGTTATTATTGGCAACCGGATTGGCGCGTCGGTCATCCTTCGTTTATCGTCAAGGAAAATCCCGATTGGGAAGGAAATTACATTGTCAAATATTGGGAAGATGCATGGAAAAATATCATTTTCGGTCATGACGGATCCTATATAAAAAAAATTCTGGACGCCGGATTCGACGGGGCTTATTTGGACATCATCGATGCATTCGAGCAATTTGAAGATTAAATTTTCCGGTTTTATTCCACTCAGCTTATCCTTTTTTCCGTCATATTGGTATATTTTTTGTTTTATCTTTGTCAAGCATCATTGTTTATTTCATGATTATACTCCATTCACGCCGTTTGATTAAACTATTATCTTTAAACTTTGCTTCGGCTATGGCATTGTTTCCCTTCATCCTGATTAAACATGCTCATCTAAAAGAAAATCGAGCTTTGATAAATCACGAAAAAATTCATTTACGGCAACAATTGGAAATGTTGATCGTATTCTTTTATTTGTGGTATTTGCTTGAATTTTTATTCTTATTGATTAAATACAAAAATCATCGCGAAGCATATGAAAACATTTCATTTGAACGGGAAGCATATGCCCATGAACATGATTTGGGCTATTTAAAAAAGCGGCCTTTTTGGAATTTCAGAAAATATATTCAATTATTCTAATATTCTAATGAGGTTTGAAGAAAAACCATTCCGTTAAGATATGCATTCCCAATCACCGGTCAATTATATAAAATTTTGAAAGAATACGGATTATAATTTTTTGATATTTTAGTTTAAAAAAACCGGGGCTGCCTAAAAGACAGCCCCGGTTCTATTTTACACGATATTATACGCTATCGAATGGCTTTGATAATACGTATTCTATCGTTATCCAATTTAACTTTAAACAGCAGAACTTGTGTAGGTAATGCTTGCAAGTTCACTCTCAACGTTCTTACCGGACTCTGGGCATTCATATCAAAGAGTTTCTTGCCTTCGAGACTATATACTTCCACTTGCTTGATGTGTTCTTTATCACTCACAAGTGTAAAGATACCGTTATCGGCAAAGATACTTACTTTGACATCATCTTGAAGATCGTTAGATTCGCTATCGGCAGTATTCTCCATGGTAGAATTGCTTTGCGAAACAGTAACTTCCACATCGTCAATACCCACACCGTAACCATATTGTCCGGTTGCTTGGAAAGCAATATAATATTCACCGGAAAGGTTAGGCAAGTTGATGTTTCGCTCTGTCCAGTCACTCACATTGGATGTGTATTCTTCCAATAAAGTCCAATTTCCATTAGCGGAAGTTTTGTAATAAACTCTCAATTCGTCTTGATCGGGACTCCATTTACGTTGTACGTGCCAGAATTTCAAATTTGCGGAAGAAGCACCACTCAAGTCCATAGGAGGCGTAACCAATTTAGTTACATGAGCCGATGTGGACCCGTGATAGAATAATGCATTATAATCGCCGGAATGGGCGCTAGCGGGTTTACCGGAATATCCACCGTCTTTATAATCCCAATCTTGTGTACCGGTTACATATTCATTGGCCCAACAATCAGGCAATTCACCATCTTCAAATCCTTCCGTGAAGGGGAAACTGCTTACCACACCGCAAAGCGTTTTGAAACTCACATTTGCACCATAAGAAGTTCCTTTGGAGTTAGTCGCATATGCTCTTACATAGTAGGTGGTATTGGCATTCAAATTAGTTAAATTAACCGTATAACTTCCTGTTCCCGAACCATTGGACGCATGGCTATCGGAAGTAGTAGGATTCTTGGATGTACCCCAACAAACACCACGTTCGGTTACACTTGCGTCGCCGGCATCGGTTACATTTCCGGCGGCAGTAGCGGAAGAGGAAGTGATTGAAGTTACCGAACCGGTTGTCACTTTCGGTGCACCGTTATTGGCCACCATTGTTACTTCCACATCATCAATACCTACCCCGTAACCGTATTTACCCGTGGCTTCGAACGCCACATAATATTCACCGGAAAGATTAGGTAATTCGATTGTTCTTTCGGTCCAACTGGTTATATTGCTTGTATATTCTTCCAATAAAGTCCAATCGCCACTGGCCGAAGTTTTATAATAAACTCTCAATTCGTCTTGATCGGGATCCCATTTGGCTTGTACATGCCAGAATTTAAGGGTTGCCGAAGAAGCACCACTCAAATCCATTGGAGGAGTAACCAATTTAGTTACGTTAGCCGATGTGGATCCGTGATAGAATAATGCATTGTAATCACCTCCGTGTGCATTGGCCGGATGGCCTTTGTATCCACCGTCTTTATAATCCCAATCTTGTGTGCCCGTTACATGTTCATTGGTCCAACAATCGGGAAGAGATCCGTCTTCAAAATCTTCGGTGAAAGGGAAACTGGTTACCAAACCGCAAAGGGTTTTGAAACTTACATTATCGCCGTATGAAGTACCTACCGAATTGGTTGCATAAGCTCTCACATAGTAGGTGGTATTGGATTCCAAATCCGTCAAATCAACCGTATAGGTACCGGTACCCGTGCCACTGGAAGCATGGCTATCGGAAGTAGTCGGATTTTGCGAAGTACTCCAGCAAATTCCACGTTCGGTTACACTGGCTGAACCTTCATCGGTAACTTCACCGGATGCTTTGGCCGAATTACCGGTAATGGATGTAACTGATCCGGTTTTGACCGTAGGAGGCGATTCGGATTCCGTAGTGAAACTCACATTATCACCATAGGCCGTGCCGGTGGAATTTTTGGCATAAGCCCTTACATAATAGGTGGTATTGGGACTCAGACTGGATAAATTCACACTGAACGTTCCCGTTCCGCTTCCACTGGACGAATGACTATCGGAAGTGGTAGGATTCTGCGATGTGCTCCAGCAAATTCCACGTTCGGTAACACTACTGGATCCTTCATCGGTAACTTCGCCCGATGCGGTAGCAGTGGTAGTCGTAATATTGGTTACCGATCCCGTAGTAACGGTCGGTAAATCTTTCTTAGTAGTAAAGCTCACATTATCTCCGTAGGAAGTTCCTTCGGAATTAGTGGCATAAGCCCTTACATAGTATGTGGTATTGGGTGTCAAGTCGGATAAGTCCACGGTGAAACTTCCCGTTCCGCTTCCACTGGAAGCATGGCTATCGGAAGTCGTGGGATTTTGTGATGTACTCCAACAAACACCGCGTTCGGTTACACTACTGGAACCTTCGTCGGTTACTTCACCGGATGCTTTAGCCGTGGTGGTAGTAATATCGGTTACCGAACCGGTTGTCACGGTAGGAGTGCTCTCATCTTCGGTAATACTTACTTCCACGTCATCTATACCTACCCCATAACCATATTTGCCCGTAGCTTCGAATGCGATGTAATAAGTACCCGATAAGTTGGGTAATTCAATATTTCTCTCTGTCCAACTGGACACATTACTTTTATATTCTTCCAATAAAGTCCAATCTCCGGTAGGAGAAGTTTTATAATAAACCCGTAATTCGTCCTGATCGGAACTCCATTTGGCTTGTACATGCCAGAATTTAAGGTTAGCCGAAGAGGCATTACTCAAATCCATGGGAGGAGTTACCAATTTGGTTACTCTCGGGTCAGTACTTCCATGATAAAACAGGGCATTATAACTACCTCCATGTGCATGAGCGGGATGTCCGGAATAACCTCCGTCTTTGTAATCCCAGTCTTGTGTACCGGTTACATGTTCATTGGCCCAACAATCGGGAAGGGAGCCGTCTTCAAAATCTTCGGTAAACGGAAATTCCGTAATCAAACCGCAAAGTGTTTTAAAGGATTTGGTATCTCCGTAAGAAGTACCGTTCGAATTAGTAGCAAATGCTCTGACATAGTAAGTCGTATTGGCATCCAATCCGGTAATGTTTACCGAATAAGCACCGGTACCTGCACTCGATGCGGTTACTTTGTGATCATTCACTGTAGGATCGGGGCTTGTTCCCCATACCACACCTCTTTCGGTTACATCACTGGCACCGCCATGAACCACATTTCCGGCTACGGTAGCCGAAGAAGCCGTGATATTGGAGATATCCAAAGTAACCACGGAAGGATTATCGGAAGGCACAATAATACCTGTTACGATTAATGAATAAGCTTGATCATCGTCCAAGTCTCCTTTATGGCTTACCGTAATGGTATAAACGTCACCGGGATTGGTATTGGCTACATCAATTCTTTCGAAAGGATCCACGGTATTGTCACCGGTTCCGTTTGCGGTTACAGAAGTAAGTCTGTAAGGTGTATATGTAGTATTTCCTCTAGTAATCCTGATATCCAAATCATTGACCAATGCGGCCGTATGATCATTAGTACCGTCAATAACCGGACCCGGAGGATCGGTCCAGGAGATGGAGGCCATTAAAGGTCCTTCGCCACTGGCGATTACTTCTATAGTATAAGTACTGTCATCAGCAAGTGTAAGCTCGTCAATAATTGATTTTTTTCCATTTAGGGCTATAGTTTGCGCCGCTCTTTTGGCATTGAGCAATCCCCAGCCGTAAACGGGATCGGGACCCGCATTACCGGCATCGTCGGCCGTATGCAATGCCAATCCTTTAAGGGTTGCAGCACGCATATAACTATTATTCAGGTCATGATAATATTGTTGTAATAATAAGAGCGTACCGGCTACGTTGGGCGACGCCATGGATGTTCCGGTCATATTGCCATAAGCACTATCGCTATCGTCAATAGTAGAATAAACTTCCGTTCCGTTACCGGTAATATCGGGCTTGATTCGGTAATCGTCAGTCGGCCCTTCGCTACTACTGGAATGTATGGTTACACTTACTAAATTTCCATTTTCATCAATATTGGCATCTTGGGCATTGGCTACTACCAAATTATTTTTGGCAGTGGCATGACCGAATAATTTATCATAGTTGGAATTATTATCCAATGGGCTACCGTTCGAAGTGTTATCATTACCGTCATTACCGGCAGCACACACCATCAGATAATAAGGGGCATTATACATAATCGTATCCCACGTGGTGGCATCTTCACCATATTGACCGAACCAATCATCGGGTATATTTCGGGCAATATATCCGTATGAATGATTGGAAATTAACATCGCATCATTGGCTGCCGCATCTGCAGCTTCGGATTCATCATTGTTCCAGTCGTATCCAACGGCACTCGCTTGAGGAGCCATACCTTTGGCATTGGCATCCACCCCCGAAGCGATAATAGTTCCGGCTACGTGTGCCGAGTGGTCGTGGGTGGTGTTGGTATTGTCTCCGGCGGAATACCTGTCGTTTCCACCGTCTCCGTCATATTCTCTATGGGTTCGTCGAGCCAAAGCGGCATCCCATATATGAGCGGTCATTCCTTGACCTTCAATATTGAGATGTAATAACCCGCCGTTATGCAGGGTATTGGCTCGTGTAGAACGGGCGGCGTTTACGTTAAAGGTGGTAAAATAAATAGGTTTTCCATCCGGGGAAACCTTTTGCAGTTCCATATAACGTCCGTCACGCTCAATTACAACAGGCCATCCTTTTTCCTTGGCCAGTTGGAGGGCAAATTCTTTTTCTCTCTGATACCTTTCAGAAAGTCTTAATTTTAATTCCGTAAGAGCCTTTACGTTGGTTTCTCTTCGGATTTTCTGCTTCGCTTTACCTGCTTGCGCATAGATGCCACTTGCAAGTAAAAGGGCAAAGATAGTTAGTAGTACTCTTTTCATAATTTAAAAAGGTTTTGTTTTAAATGAATGATTAAACAAAGATATAAATAAAATTTAAAAAAACAAGCATTTATCTGCTATTTAAACAACGTAATGTTGAAAGTTTTTCTAAATTTTAAAAGTTTTAACATTTTAATTAATTCCGGAAAATAAACACTAAGAAATAGAATATTTATACATTATTATATTATTTATATGTCTATAAAACCAGCGTAAAGATTCATTTTTAAATTTATACGGCAATTATATGTTCACCATTTATCAATATCCGCATATAAATTAAAAAAGGAAATTTCTCAATGGTCAAAACTCAAATAGGGGTATTTTTATTTATAAAATCCACCTCGAAGAAGGACGGCTTTCGAAGGGAGATCCAAAAAAATATTGTGTCGTATGACGGAATTGGAAAGCATTTCCTACTTGAAAGCCATTTCCGCCCCTCTCAAAAATTTTGTTGATACAAAAAGCGGGCATAATTGCCAAATCAAAGTTTCATTTACGAACAGTCAATACCGGTGGCGACTACCAAGCATACTTTCATGTGAATGGTTTAGTCCGAAAGTATCCATAATTTTTTTTTCATTATACGGTTTATTTTTGATAACCTTGAATAAGTTCTTCTATAATTTCGGGATTGGTCAATGTGGATGTATCGCCGAAATCGGTGGATCCTTGCACTATCTTACGAAGAATACGTCGCATGATTTTTCCCGAACGGGTTTTGGGCAATCCGGATACGAATTGGATTTTGTCGGGTTTGGCAATGGGACTGATTAATTTGGCCACTCCTTTGCGCAATGATTCTCTCAATTCATCATCCAATCCTTTTAATTTTTCAGGGGCAACAACGAATGCGTAGATTCCTTGCCCCTTAATGGGATGGGGATAGCCCACCACGGCCGATTCGGCTACCAATGGGTGTTCGTTAAGTGCATTTTCTATTTCAGCCGTTCCCAACCGGTGTCCCGATACATTGATGACATCATCAATACGTCCCAAGATACGATAGTATCCGTCTTCGTCGCGTTTGACGCCGTCGCCGGTAAAGTAGAGACCGGGAAAGGCAGAGAAATATGCTTGTTTATACCGCTCATGATCGCCCCAAAGCGTACGGGCCATACCGGGCCAAGGAAACTCAATACAAAGATTCCCTTCCACATTTTTACCATACAGTTTTTTTCCTTCATTATCCACAATAACGGGACGCACACCGGGCAAGGGCAAGGTAGCATAGGCGGGTTTGGTGGGGATAATACCTGCCAAGGGACTAATCATGATACCGCCGGTTTCGGTTTGCCACCAGGTATCCACAATGGGACAGCGTCCTTTGCCCACGTGATCGTGATACCAGTGCCATGCTTCTTCGTTGATGGGTTCGCCCACGGTACCCAATACGCGCAAAGTGGGCATTTCGTATTTATCCACCCATTCTTCGCCTTTGGCCAATAAAGAACGGATAGCGGTAGGCGATGTATAAAATTCATTGACACCGTATTTTTCGATAATTTGCCAATAGCGGTCCGGTTTGGGATATGTAGGAATACCTTCAAACATCACTGAAGTGGCGCCTTCCAGGAGTGGTCCGTAAACGATGTAGGAATGGCCGGTAATCCAACCGATATCGGCGGCACAAAAATAGACATCTCCATCCCGGTATTGGAACACATTTCGGAAGGTGTAGGCCGTGTAAACCATATAGCCGCCTATGGTATGCAGAACGCCTTTGGGTTTGCCGGTGGAACCGCTGGTATAAAGGATAAACAACGGATCTTCGGCATCCATAATTTCCGCTTCGCAGCGAGGGGAGGCGTCTTTCATCAAATCATGCCACCAGAGGTCGCGGTTGTCGTTCCATTGGATATTTTGACCGACACGCCGCACCACGATGGTTTTTTCCACTATGGGAGTAGAGCGTATGGCTTCGTCGGCGGTTTGCTTGAGAGGAATGACTTTGGTACCGCGAAAACCACCGTCGGCGGTAATAAGGATTTTGGCTTGGGCGTCGTTGATGCGTTCGGCCAGTGCTTTGGCCGAAAAACCGGCAAACACAATGGAATGAATGGCGCCGATTCGCGCCGTAGCCAGCATGACAATCACCAATTCGGGAATCATAGGCAAGTACATGGCCACCCGGTCGCCCTTCTTTACACCCAGACTTTTCAGTACATTGGCAAAACGGTTTACCTCTTCATAAAGTTCTTCATATGTCAATACCCTGTGAGGTTCCGAAGGATCGTTGGGTTCCCAAATAATGGCCGGCTGTTTGGCGCGCAGAAAAAGATGACGTTCAAAAATATTTTCCGTGATATTCAATTGGCCGTTGAGGAACCATTTGACTTCCGGTTTGTGGAAATCCCATTCCAAGGTTTTGGTCCATGGTTTATGCCAGTAAAAGGTTTCGGCGATATGTGACCAGAAGCCCGCGGGATTGGCAACGCTTTTTTGGTATTCGTAAAGATAGCCGCTGAGGGTGGAAATTTTAGGAACCATAGTATCGGATTTTCCCTCCAAGTTACTAAAAAACAGAAAAAACAAAAAAATCCGCCCCTTTGCGGAACGGATTATTCTGTAGCGAGGGGGGGACTTGAACCCCCGACCTCCGGGTTATGAATCCGACGCTCTAACCACCTGAGCTACCTCGCCAAAAACCGTGCAAATATACAAAAATTCCCATTCTTAAATTTATTTTTATCTATAATTTTTATTACTCATGAAACCTTGATTTTTCTTTATCAAAAACACAAAATTGCTTATCTTTGGTTTTCAATATATAAATGAATGGCAAAATTTTCCGAACTTATAAATGATACCAAACCTGTTTTAGTGGATTTTTCCGCCGAATGGTGTGGTCCGTGTAAGATGATGGGGCCTATTTTAAAGGAACTTAAAGGCATTTTAGGCGATAAGATAAAAATCATAAAAATCGATACGGATCGCAATCCGTCATTGGCGGCCAAATATCAAATTCGAGGTGTTCCCACTTTAATTTTATTTAAAAACGGCACGCCCGTTTGGCGCCAATCGGGTGTGATGCCCGCCTCTTCATTGGCGCAAGTATTATCCCAATATCTTTAAATAAGCTGTAAGTATGGAAACCCTGTGGTATATCATTTTATGGACCTTGCTCGGCATTTATATTTTGATGGAGGGCTATGAATTCGGTAGCGGCATGGTGTATCTTCTTTATGCCAAAACGGATGCCGAAAAGAAGAAAACATTGCTGAGCATTCGTTCCATTTGGGATGCCAATGAAATTTGGTTAGTGGCTTTTATCGGCTTGGCATATTTTGTTTTTCCCGAATTTTTTGCCCGGATCAATGAAGCATTCGGCGGATTGTTCTACCTGCTAATTTTTGCTTATGTCCTTCAATTGGTCATTCAAAACCTCATTTTGTTATTTTTCGAAAGTCCTTATCGCAAATTTCTGGATTGGATTTACGGCATAGCCAATTTTGTTATCGTGTTTATTTTAGGTGTGTTTATTGCCAATATATTACGGGGAAATATTTCGGGAGATATGCCCGTTTTCAGTGAAAAATTCTCTCCTTTTGCAGCTCGTACCGGTTATATAGATTGGTTTAGTTTATTATTTGTTATTCTTTTTTACATTCTTATATTAATGCACGGTTTGGGATGGTTGATTCATAAAAACCGGGATGCCTTCGGTAGAAAATTAAAATTTGCAGTCAAGCGCTTGGCCATCATTAGTATTCCGCTGGTATTCGTATTGGTCGCCGCAGTGTATTTTATTCAAAAAGACAGTTTCAGACAATTTTTTCTCTACCCCGCCCTCTTTATTTTTCCTATTTTGATGATCAGTTCGCTTGCCGGGCTTGTCATGATTCGAACTTATTCCAGTGAAAACAAAGGATTTTTATTAGCCACCAACTTATTCATTTATTTTTGGTCGGGATTTATGATTTTACTTTATCCTTATCTCATTTATTTTCACAAACATCACGAAGGTATATCCATATTTAATACGGAATTTCATAGTTTGGAAGAATATTATCTTCAATGGTGGGTGATCGGAATTGCCGCCATATTGATTATTTACTCCATACTGGTTTTCAAGTATAAAAAAGGGCAAGCATTACAATTGGGAAAATAAATGCTCCCGCAAAATGCGATTGATGGCAAAAGGGTGCGTCATTACCGCCAAATGTGCGGCTCCTTCGACAGGTATTATTTCGCCTTTTAAATAAGAATAAGGAAAAATATAATCCCGGGTGCCGTGAATGTGTAAATAAGGTCCGTCGGGCAAATCGTGTTTCCACAGCAAAAAGTTTTTTATGGCCCATTTGAAATATGCCCGGTCATGAATTCCCATGTATCGCTCGTATAACCGGATTCGTTTTTTTACGGTTTTTAAAATCACATATGGTTTCAACCGCTCGGGACGGGCAATTAATCCGTAGGGCAAAAAATTCCATAAATGCATGACCCTGGCCATCCGGTACCGGGGACTTAATTCTTTGTGCGATTTTACCGTTGAGATAAAAACAGGCATGTAAACGGGCATCAATTTACCGATTTCGCTAACCATCACGCCGCCTAAAGACATCCCCACCAGTACGGAATCCGGTTCGACTCGAAATTTATCAACCAAGCGAGCAGCATAATGCAAAAAATCCTCCTCCGCTTCGGGCAAAAGCCATTCCATCGGATGGATTTCCAAATCTTTAGGGAAACGTAAACCGTTGAATATATCGGACTTAGCGCCCATCCCCGGCATGAGATATATCTTTCCCGAAAAATCTCTTTGATTAAGCATCGGACGATTTTCTTCTGCGACGCCATCTTCGGATTGCCCAAAGCACGAACAAAATAATCAGTATAAACGGCCATAGGTTGACTATTCCCAAAAGAAATGCCATAAAATTATTCCAACCGTTTTTCAAGTTCTTAATAAACAAGGTTCCGAAGCCGTCCAACCTGTTCGTTTTTTTATAAAAACTCACCGAAAGCGAGGCGTACCGTACATGATTTTGCAAATATTTTAACCGGCCTTCTATCGATTCGATTTCGCCGCGCAATTGGGCCAATTGGCGTTCAATTTCCAACATTTCCTTTACATTTTGTGCTTGTTTTAACAGTTCCAAATAGCGCTTTTCCAACTCCTTTTTGGCCTTTAAACGGGCGTTAATGTCGGTAAATTCTTCGGTGACATCCGTCATGGAAATATTCTTCACATCCAAAAAGGTCGCTTCCTTGGTAATATCTTCCACCAAATTATCAAAATTTTCCGCAGGCACCCGAATATCCAATTGATAGGTAATTCTATTGGGATCTTTAATCACATTTTCCGAAGCGATATAACCCTTATATTTTTTGACCGCTTCTTTTATGTCACGGTAGGTTTTTTCCAAATCATCCGTTTCGAAAGAAATAAAACCGTGTTTGATAATCTTTTGACCGGAACGAACTTCCGGCTGATCCGCCGTTTCTACCGAAACTTGCTTGGGGGCCATTCGCTCGACCACCGGCGCGGAATCGGAATAATGACCGTTAGAACAGGAAAAATTAAAAATACCAAGTAAAAATAATAATTTAAAAAAGCGTATGGTTTTCATTCCCAATGTTTTATTCATTCAAATATAGCATGATTTTATTTATCGTAAATTGACAAAAATACACTTTGTTACACCGGCTCGACTTCTACATAATCTCCTTGGATACGACGGAGTTTTACTTCCACAATACGATTTACCCATTGTGGATTGAACGGATGCATTACTTTGATGTAATTTTCGGTAAATCCGCTTATCATGCCGTCTTGATTTCGGCGTTCGAATAAAACTTGCCGGCGCTTGCCCAATTGTTTTTCGGCAAATAACAAATATTTTCGTTGGGAAAGTTCACGCAACAAACGACTTCGTTTTACAATTTCCTTTTTCGGCACGTGGTCTTTCATGCGAGATGCGGGCGTGCCGGGACGGTCGGAATAGGAAAAAACATGCAGATAAGAAACCGGAAGATCTTTCAAAAAACCGTAAGTTTCATCGAAATGCAAATCGGTTTCGCCCGGAAAGCCCACAATGACATCCACACCGATAGCCGCATCGGAACGAAGGGATTTAATGGCGGCTACTTTGTCCGCATATAACTCGCGTTTATAACGCCTTTGCATTTTGCTTAAAATTTCATTGCTGCCGCTTTGAAGCGGAATATGAAAATGAGGTAAAAACCGCTTGGATTCGGTAAGCACAAAACGGATTATCCGGTCGGTCAATAAATTGGGTTCAATCGAAGAAATACGATAGCGCTCTATTCCTTCCACTTCGTCCAATGCCCGAATCAAATCATAAAAATTGCGCGTCGTGCCGGTAGATTTATCTTTAAAAGTTCCGATATTCACGCCGGTAAGTACAATTTCCTTAATTCCTTTCCGGGCAATTTCCCTTGCTTGCTCGACTATGGATTCCACGGTCGGATTTCTTCCCTTTCCGCGGGCTTGCGGGATGATGCAATAAGTACAAATATAATCGCAACCTTCTTGAATTTTTAAAAAAGAACGGGTGCGATCGCCATAGGAAAAAGCCGGAAGAAAATCGACTTCGGCCGGAGGAAGCGAATGATAAATTCCGCTTAATTCACCTTTTTCCAGCCGCGGTAATAGATCATTCAATCGGAATTTTTCGGCCATTCCGAGGACCAAATCGATATGCGGAATACGATTCACACTTTCCGGATCGCGTTGTGCAAAACAGCCGATAGCCACCACCTTGGCCTCCGGATTTCTCTTTTTAATCTGTTTGGTCAATTCGCGTAACTTTTTTTCGGCATTAGCCGTTACGGTACATGTATTGATGACATATACATCCGCCTTCTCCTTAAAACCCACATGTTCGTATTGGACAATGCGTGATGCAATTGCCGAGGTTTCGGCATAATTCAATTTACACCCTAAAGTTTCGAAAGCGATTTTTTTCATAGATTCGAATGGGCTGCAAGTTAATCAATTTTATCCGGCATAAATATCGATTGTAAGGTCATATCTATTGTAAAGAGGGCTTTAATCCTTGGTTTGGGCTACCGGTTGGGCTAATTTTCGTTTATAATAATCGTAAATTTCAAACTGTGAACGGACCGGCTTGCCTTTCAGCGGACGATATTGATTGTCTTGGGCTTCGTTGAAAATACGCGCTTTCTGATTGTCGGCCCATGAAATTTCAAACACATCGATAATTTCTTTTTTGGCTTCCTCGTCATAAACCGGCGCCACCACTTCCACTCTTCTATCCAAATTCCTCGGCATCAAATCCGCCGAACCTATAAATATCTTTTCTTCGCCTTCGGGACCGAAAATAAATACCCGCGGATGTTCCAAATACTTATCCACAATGCTGATGGCTTCGATGTTTTCGCTCATGCCTTTGACACCGGGAATCAACGAATTGATGCCCCGTACAATCAACCGGACAGGCACGCCCGCCTGCGATGCTTCGTAGAGTTTGTTAATCATCCGCTTATCGGATAAACTGTTCATTTTCATACGAATAAGTGCAGGTTTACCTTCTTTGGCCCGCTTGATTTGTTCATTGATCAAAGCATTTATTTTCTTACGAAGATAATGGGGCGAAACCAATAGGTGTTTGTAGCGAGGAATGCGATAATTTATTTCGAAAAAGTCAAAAACTTTGGATACGTCATCCAATAATTCCTGATCGGCGGTAAAAAGCGTATAATCGGTATAAATTTTTGCGGTTTTTTCATTGAAATTGCCCGTACTGATAAATCCGTATCGTTTGATTTCTCCTTCTTCTTCCCGTTCGATCACGCAAACCTTGCTATGGACTTTCATGTCGGGAAAACCGAAAATCAAACGCACGCCTTCCTGTTTGAAAAGATTGGCATACTTGATATTTTGGGCTTCATCAAAACGCGCCCGAAGTTCGATTTGAACCGTTACTTGTTTACCGTTTTTGGCGGCATTAATGAGCGAATTGGCTATCTGGGAATTTTTGGCTAAGCGATAAATGGTAATTTTAATGCTCTTCACTTTCGGGTCCAGGGCCGCCTCACGCAAAAATTTTATGACATACTTGTAACTATGCGATGGTGTATAAAGCAACCGGTCTTTTTCGGCGATTTGTTTGAGAATACTTCCTCGCAAAGAAAACCCGGCAATGGGAAGCGGTTCCATAGGTTGATAAAGCAATTCCTTTTTCCCCAAATCCGGAAAATCCATAAAATCGCGATGGTTATGAATCCGTCCGCCGGGAATCAAACTATCGTATTCGTCAATTCCCATTTTTTCTTTCAGAAAATGAAGGGTATCGTCTGCGATGCTGCTATCGTAAATCAATCGTACCGGCTCGCCTTTTTGACGTTGTCGCAAATAAAAGGAGACTTTCTCCATGATATTTTTCGTATGATCGGTATCTTCGTCAAATTGGGCGTCACGACTGATTTTAATAATGTGCGCTTCAATATCTTCATATTCGAATAAATTGAAAATTTCGTCCAAATTATAGCGAATCACGTCCTCGAGCAACATGATATAATTTGTGTCGCCTTCGCGGGGAAGCACCACGAATCTACCCAATTCTTCGGAGGGAATTTCGACCAAGGCATAAATATTATTATTTCCTTGTTTAGACATTTTGACGGCCAGATACACCGAACTATCTTTAATAATGGGGAATTCGGGCAAATCGTTCAAAATAATGGTAAATAAACGCGGACTGACTTTCTCCAAAAAATATTTTCTGACAAAATCGCCTTGCTTTTCGTTTAATTCCTTTTCATTTATAATTTTTATGCCGTGATCCTTTAATTCTTCGATAATACGGCGTCTGACTCGTCGCATTTTTTCTTGCTGGGAAATGGCAATTTGATTGATTTGTTTTAGCAAACGTTTGGCTTCTCTGATTTCATGACGCGAACGCCCCGGAATTCGCCCTTGGCTGATGCGTTGAATTTTGGCATAACGCACTTTAAAAAACTCATCCATGTTATTCGAAAAAATTCCTACAAATCTCAGCCGTTCAAGAAGCGGAACCTTTTTGTCGGAGGCCTCTTGTAATACGCGCTCATTAAAAGAAAGCCAACTAATATCCCGGTTTATATACTTCTTTCTATTCATCCCAAAATATTTTTGTTAAATTACAAAGATTTTTTGTTTTAGGTATATTTTTTCCTCTCCGGTCGGTTTTAATTAAACAAAATCCCTTCACCTTATTTAATTTTCTTTTTTCTCCACTTATATTTAAACCATCCGAATTTATGACTTAAGCCGCTTATTTTTGACATTTATCCGTCATAAAAGGCCTTCAAAAAAATAAATTAATGGTCTCATCCGCCGTTTTCGGTCAATCAAATACCGATTTTATGGTTACGTTGTGATAATTTATAAAATTGTTTAGGAATTTCTGTCGGAAAACTTAGTATCTTGCCATTAAAATTATTTGAGATGCGAATCGGTTATGATGCAAAACGTATTTTCCACAATACGACGGGATTAGGCAATTACGGCAGGGATTTGGTGCGCATAATGGCATCGTTTTTTCCCGAAAACGAATATGTGCTTTATAACCCATATCAAGCCAAAACGCAAAGATTCGAGCCGAAAGAAAACATGCGGATAAAATATCCATCCGGAATTTATTCCATGTTTCCTTCATTATGGCGCTCCAAAGGCATTATTAAAGACTTGAAAAAAGACCGGATTGAACTTTATCACGGTTTAAGCGGCGAACTCCCTTGGGGCATATCGCGTACGGGAATTCCATCGGTGGTCACCGTGCATGATGTGATTTTCATGCGATTTCCCGAATGGTACAAATCCATCGACCGGTCGATTTATAAGAAAAAATTCCTTCGGGCGGTAAACGAAGCAAATAAAATAGTAGCCATTAGTAAGCAAACCCGGGACGATATCGTAGAATTTTCGAATATAAATCCGGAAAAAGTTGAGGTCATCTATCAAGGATGTCATCCTATTTTCAAATCGGATATTCCGGTGGATTATCAATTCCAAGTACAAGAAAAATATGCGTTGCCTGTTGAATTTGCGTTATATGTAGGCACCATCGAGCCGAGAAAAAATGCCTTTACGATTGTAAAAGCCATGAAGGACCTCCCCTATCATTTGGTATTGGCAGGCAAGGAAACCGACTATGCGCGACAAATCAGAGCATATATCAAAAGTCATGGCATGAGTGACCGGATACGTTTTTTGGGAAATTTGGACCTCAACGAACTTGCCGCCATGTACCGGCTGGCCAAAGTCTTTATTTATCCGAGTATTTACGAAGGATTCGGAATTCCTATTATAGAATCGCTATATTCGGGCACGCCGGTTATTACCAATGCGAAAGGCGTTTTTCCCGAAGCGGCGGGGCCCGGTGGCATTTATTTGGAAAATGTTTTCGATGAAAATGAAATGCGCGAAAAAATACGCTTTGCCATGGAAAACGATTTGACCGACTATGTCCGAAAAGGAAGAGAATTTGTAAAAAAATTCGATGACGAAAATATTGCCCGGCAATGGATGGAGGTATATAAATCTTTGAAAAAAGATAAAATCGAATCCGTGTGACGGATGACTTAAAAAAATTTTGGTAAACGTAAGATAGAATAAGAACCGGCTAATAACGGCCGATTATCTGCACTTCCCGTTCCAATTCCAAGCCGTATTTTTCTTTGATATCGTCGATGATTTTTTGGGATAAGCGGTAAATATCCCGTCCGGTGGCACGGCCGTAATTCACCAGCACCAAGGCCTGTTTGTGATGCACGCCCGCATCGCCTTCGCGGTAGCCCTTCCAGCCGGCATTGTCTATAAGCCAAGCAGCGGGAATTTTATAGGAATCATCGGAAATTTTATAGTAAGCCATAGATGGATAAGCACTAATTAATGCCTTGAATTTACCGGCATCCACCACCGGATTTTTGAAAAAACTTCCGGCATTTCCTATCTCCGCCGGATCAGGAAGTTTGCTTCGCCGGATATGAACCACGGCATCGAAAACATCTTTAATCGACGGCTTGTCGATATGATTTTCGGTAAAATATTGTTGTAATGCCCGGTAACCGGTTTCCGGTGTGCCGTTTGGAATCAGTCGCAATCGAATGCGGTAAATGAAATAACGATTTTTATTTTCCGGCCGTTTGAATAAAGAATCCCGGTAACCGAATTGACATTCTTCATTGGAAAACACACGATAACGCCCGTTCGTCAAATCGAATGCTTCGCAAGAGATCAGCACATCCTTTATTTCTCGACCGTATGCCCCTATGTTTTGTACGGGTGCCGTTCCGGCTTTTCCGGGAATTAAAGCCAAATTTTCTATTCCGGAAAGATTTTGCTTCACACTTAACTCCACCACATCATGCCAATGCTCGCCGCCTGCAATATCCCATATTTCATATTCATCCGTTTGTTGAACCACTTGGATACCCTTTATTTCATTTCGGACCACAATTCCATCAAAATCGTTGAGAAACAACACGTTACTTCCCTCTCCCAAAAACAAAATTCTTTCATCGGGAAATTTTTCTTTTAAATTTTCCAGTTGCTCCACCCTATCGACAGAAGTCAAATATTTTGCCTTTACATCAATGCCGAAGGTATTGTAAGGACGTAATGAAATATTTTCTTGTATTTCCACTTAACGCTTATTGTAGGTATCGAGCGCTTTTCGTAAAATTTCGACCGAACGCGCCAAATCCCGGGTGTTTAATACATACGCAATGCGTACTTGTTTTTTTCCGAGCACCGGATCGGAATAAAATCCGCTTGCGGGCGCCACCATGACCGTTTCGCCATTGTCATTAAATTCCGAAAGCATCCATTTGGCGAATTGATCGGCATCGTCCACGGGGAGTTCGGCCATCAGATAAAAAGCACCCTTGGGATGTCCGATTTTCAGCCCGTCAATCGAAGAAAGTTCTTTAATCAACAAATCCCGGCGTTTTTTATATTCATCGATAACTTCATCGAAATAGGATTGAGGAGTATGGAGGGCTTCTTCGGAAAGAATTTGCTCCACGGCCGGCGGGCTTAACCGCGCCTGTGCGAATTTTAACACGCTTTTCATCAATTCTTTGTTCTTACTTACCACACATCCGATTCGGGCACCGCACATACTATAGCGCTTCGATACCGAATCGATGATGATGGCATGCCGGTCCATTCCCTCTTCATGCAAGATGGAATGATGGCCGTCGCCCTCGTAAATAAATTCGCGATATACTTCGTCCGAAATGATAAAAATATCATGCTTGAGGGCCAAGTCACGCAATTTTTTCACTTCTTCTTCGGTGTAGACATAACCGGTGGGATTGGACGGATTGCTATAGAGAATGGCTTTGGTGCGGGGAGTAATCATTTTTTCCAATGCTTCGACCGGCGGCAGCGCAAAATTATCATCAATGGAGGACGGCACCGGCACCACTTTTACTTTAAACAGGGTTACAAAACTATTATAATTGGCATAATAGGGTTCGGGTATGATAATTTCATCTCCCGGATCGGCGATACTTCCGACCGAAAATAATAATGCTTCCGAACCGCCGGTGGTGATGATGATGTCATCCGCCGTGACATCGATTTGATTTCGCCGGTAATATTCCGCTAATTTCTCTCGGTAACTATCATATCCTTGCGACTTGGTGTAGGCAATGATATCCAAATCGATATTCTTCATTTTTTCGAGCACGTTACGCGGGGTTTTGATATCGGGTTGACCTATGTTAAGATGATAAATTTTAATACCCCGTTTTTTGGCCTCATCGGCATAAGGAACCAATTTTCGTATGGGCGAAGCGGGCATTTGTCGCGACAGTTCGGATAATTGTGGCATAATTCATTTGGTTTTGAGCAAATTTACGAAACGTTTTTTTATTTTTGATTAAAAATCCCTAGGACAAAGAAAGATTAAATTCAGTAAATTTTAATGGGGGAATGAAAAAAGAAATTTTTCAATTCTTATTTAAAGAAAAATCTTGATTATTATTTTGTTTTATAGAATTTTTAATCTGAAGTATTGTCGTTTTCTAATTTTTTCCAGAGTTAATCATTTTTTATTCATCGTCTTTGCCTTCAATGAGTTTTTTTAATTCTTCTTTACTGGGTAAAACGGTTAAATATTTACTTGCAAATATTTGTTCATTGTTTTCCGGTAAAGTGATTTCAACCAAAGCGTCATTTTTATCCTTACATAAAATGATTCCAATTGTTTTGTTTTCTTCGGGAAGCTTAACAAACCTATCGTAATAGTTGACATACATTTGCATTTGTCCCAAATCTTGATGGGTTAATTGCCCGATTTTCAAGTCTATAAGCACGAAACTACGTAGTAATCGATTATAAAATACTAAATCCACTCTAAAATGGTCTTCTTCAAAAGTAAAGCGAACTTGTCTTCCGACAAATGCAAATCCTTTTCCTAATTCTAATAAAAATTGCTCTAATTTATCTATTAATTTTTGTTCCAATTCGGTTTCGCTGTATTTTGAATTTTCTTTAAGTCCTATAAATTCAAGCACATAAGGGTCTTTCAAACTATCTTGCGGTGTTTCGATTATTTGTCCTTTTTCGGCCAACTCTTTCACTCCTTTTTTGTCTCTACTTAATGCAAGCCGTTCAAATAGAGCCGAATTAAATTGCCTTTTAAGTTCTCTTAAACTCCAATTGTTCGCAATGGCTTCTTTTTCATAAAAACTTCTTTCTTCGGGATTGTCAATTCTCATCAACAATAAATAATGCGACCAGCTTAAATTGAAATCAGGCATTTTGTTCTTTGTCAATTCCGCAGACAGTGTTTGCGTTTTTGTTTCCATTTTATTCTCAGCATGTTTTCCATATACGAGATAAAATTTTCTCATTTGTTCCAGATTTCTTACGGAAAACCCTTTTCCAAATTCGGATGTTAGTTTTTTTGAAAGTTCTCTGATGAGTTGTTTGCCGTATTCTGCCCTTGACTTTCCTTTTTGTTCTTCTTCCACAATGATTCTACCTATTTCATAATAAGTATAAACCATTGTTTTGTTAATGGTTCTTACAACCGAATTTCTTGCTTGCTTGAGTAATTCAACTATTCTGTCGTAAAATTCGTTATGGTTCTTTTGAATTTTAGTCATGCTATTGTCTTCTAACAAAAGTAACTAATTTTCCGTTAAAAGGTTTGATTTCGGATAAAAATATATCTCATTTTTTACGGGAAAAAATGTCTTTGCTTGATATTTGTTAGATCATTCATTACGGGCGGAAGATTTTTGGGCTTAATTTCCCGAATGTCGATAAAACCTTTATTTGGAACTCATGAAATCCCGGAATAGGTGACGGATATGGGTGAATTTGGTTTTTTTATCAAGATGAAATAACAAAATCCATGTTTAAATAAAGGTTTATATTTTTATAGAATTTGAAATTAGCCAATATGGTTTTAGGTTGTAAAACATTGTTTATTTTTGATTAAAAATCCATATGACAAAGAAAGTGAAACTCTCCGCTGCAGCCACACTCCAATTGGGATTAATCGCTTCTATCGGCGATTATGTCGGATGGCCCTATATGCGATATGTCCTCTATGCTACGATTTTCTTTTTCCTTCTGACGCTTATTTTTTTAATTGTCGATTTGGCCAAGGATTGACATCCCGAATAGTTACCGGGAGATGATTAACGATTGTAGATTATCGATTGCAGATTGCAGATTTTAAAATAGTTAGTCACCCCTTAAAAAATCTTTTCTCCTGCTGAAAAAATTAAAGGAGGAGTTGAAATTTAGTTTGTAAAATAGCAAGTTTTATCGTATTTTTACTTTATAATCTTGCAAATTATGCTTGGTAAACCTCCCACTCCCGGACAGCGCGAATTGTTTAATGTTTTTCTTAAAGACATTATCAATCCTCAGCACGAATTGGCTCTTTTGGCCGATAAAATCGATTGGAATTTTTATCGATGACTTGGAAATAAATCTTATCCCTTTTTGATTTAATCTTTCCAATCCACATATAAAATAAAGCAAAAAAGTATTTTAACACCCAATAATACGTATTTTACATACTAAGTTATTGATTGACAACTATATTTTTTAAAGTCCAAAATAACGCGGTAAACAGGAAATAGCAATCTATATGAGCATTTGCTTTAATCATATATAAACGAACTGTCCCAATATATTTGGGACAGTTCATGATTGTTCAAATATTTATTCCTTCTCTCAAATAATCAGGAATAAATGACGGCTGAAACTAATTAACTTATGTATTCCACTAATTTTTAGAACGTTTTAAAATAATTTCCGTCAAAATACCACCAATTATGATGCTAAAAAATATAAAAAAGAGTTTATTAGATATTCTTGCAGACCACCATAAAATAATGATAATAATAAAAAGTATTATTGCTAAACGAATGAAATTAATATTTTTCATTTTAAGAAAATTATTAATTTTTTATCCATGATAAAATTTTTGATACTGCACCTGTTGAGGAACTGATAGCCCCACCAGCCGCGGACCATGCAACCGTGCCCCAATCAATTTCTCCATTAACGATGGCCTGCCCAGTTGCTGCAACTGCAGCACTAATAATTCCTCCCACTATATCTGAACCAACCCATGCTGGAACTGCTGCTAGATTAGCACTTATCTGATTTTCATTTCTTTCCTCCCACCATTGCAATGAATATTTAGAAATAGCCAAAATTGTTCCAACCATTTCACCTTCACTTCCTTCTTCAAACCCTATCGAATTAAATTGATTTATTAATGATTCAACATTCAACTTCAAATCACTATCTGATAAATTTCCCAAATAATGACTTTTCAAATCATTTGCTAATGATAATAAAATTTGACGGGAATCCTGCCCAATAATGTTTTCATTATATATGTATTCAATTAACTCGAAAATATTTTTATTTTGAATGCTATCAATAATATCATATATTCGAGATTGAGAATTATCTCCAAAGGCACGATTAATTAATGTCGTTTGATTGATAAATGATTTATTTTCATTAAGGCCTGTTTTTAGTGCTAGTTTATTTGAGCGATATATATTTAAAGAATTTGCAAAATCCATATTAAATTGATTTATAAAATCTATCTTTTCTTCCTCATTCGAAATATTATTATTTACAATAAAATTATCCTCTACATTAGTAAGAAATAGATTGTGAATTTCTCCAATAGTATTAAAATCAGAAACAACAAGTGTGTCTTTATTGTTATCTTGTTTTTTACAAGAAAACATGTTACCAATTAAAATAACACCTAATAAAATTAGAATTTTTTTAATTTTCAAACGGTTTTAAAGGTTAAACAAAATTTTTCGATACTTGCTATTCCGCCTCTCTCGGCGGTTTTTAATTATTTTTTTACTGCTCCGGGGAGCATAACATACCTTATCCGCTATGGCATAAGCGGTACACTATTCCGTTTTATTACAACGGCACTTATACGGGCTTGGCCAAGCCGTAGATTTAAATCTTTGAAAAGGGCGCCCTATTTACAAAGAGTTAAATCTATACAAAGAAAAAAAAAAAAAACAATTTAAAA
>Ga0256835_1000023_pt1 | contig 154817 bp, 172 predicted proteins | sample PIR30metaG_FD_185972 | JGI IMG/M metagenome (GOLD analysis project Ga0256835, IMG submission 185972) | Hydrothermal vent microbial communities from East Pacific Rise, Pacific Ocean - PIR-30 | ecosystem: Environmental > Aquatic > Marine > Hydrothermal vents | place: Pacific Ocean: East Pacific...
TGGTGGGGGGGGCGGCGGGGGGGGGGGGGGTCTGGGGCTATTTGTGACAGGGCTTTATGAGTGTGCCTCTGCGCATTGAGACGAGGTCGGCTAGGTGGTCTAGGTGGCCTATGACCGCGGTGTTGCCTGTTGCTAGGGCGTAGCGGGCTGCGGCCTCTACCTTGGGGCCCATGCTGCCTGGGGGGAAGTATCCCTGCTGGGCTAGTCTCAGGGCTTTATCGGCGCATATCTCGTCTAGGAGCCTTGCCTGGGGTGTGCCGTAGTCCATGTATACGCCTGGGACGTCCGTGGCTATTACCAGTGTGGCTGCGCTGAGCGTTGTGGCGAGGAGGGAGGAGGCGAGGTCCTTGTCGACTACCGCGTCTACGCCCCTGTAGCCCCCCGTGTCCTCGGCCACGGGTATTCCTCCCCCGCCGAGGGCGACTGTGATTCTGTGGGGCCTGGCTGTGGCGGAGATGAGGGGGGCTTCGAGCACCTTGATGGGCCTGGGTGAGGGTACTGCCCTCCTCCAGCCCTTGCCTGGTATGTGTATCATCTTCCAGCCTTTCTCGCGTGCGAGCCTGGCTGCTTCCTGGCGTGTATAGTAGGGGCCTATGGGCTTTGTGGGCTTCTTGAAGGCTGGGTCGCTGGGGTCTACTAGGACGCGTGTGGTGAGGACTGCGGTCTCGGTGCCGGGGTCTGCTGCTGAGGCGGCCTGCTGTATCATGTAGCCTATGAGGCTCTGGGTCATGGCTACGCAGGCGTGGAGGGGGAGCCTGGGGAGGCCTGGGGGCGTGTGCTCCTGCTGGAGGTAGAGTAGGCCTACCTGGGGGCCGTTGCCGTGTGTTAGTATGAGCCTGTGCCTGCGGGCTAGGGAGGCTAGGGTGGGGGCTATCCGTGTGAGGTTTTCGAGCTGCTCGCTGTATGTGCCTGCCTGGCCCTTCTTGACGAGGGCGTTGCCGCCTAGCGCCACTATTACCGGCGGTTCTCCGCCCATGTGGCTGGTATGTGGCGGCCTGATATATCCTTTGGGCGGGGCCGGAGAAGGGCGGGGTATAGTGTAAAAAGAGGGGGCTATTTTTTCAGTATCTTCTTGAACTGCTCGAGGGCTTCGCGTACGGTGAGGGCGTCTATCTCTACGCCCTTGTCGCGGAGGGCGTGGGCTAGCTGTACGACCTGGGGCGGCTTTATGGCGGCCTTCCTGAGGGTCTCTATGTCTGTGAGAACCTTCCTGGTGGGGCCGTCCATGAGTATCTGGCCGTTGGCGATGAGTATGGTGCGCTTTGCCACCTCTGCGACGTAGCGCATGTCGTGGGTTATCGTTACTATGGTGAAGCCCTCCCTGTTGAGCTTCTTGGAGAGCTCCGCCAGGATCCAGCGGCCCTTGTGGTCCTGGCCGGTTGTGGGCTCGTCGAGCACGAGGACGTCGGGCTTCATGGCGAGTACGCTGGCAACTGTGAGGAGCTTCATCTTGCCGTAGTCGAGGTCGTAGGGGTGTGTGTCCTCGTAGCCCTGTAGGCCGACGAGGCTTAGGGCCCACTCGACGCGCTCCTTTATCTCCTCCTCGTCTAGCCCGAAGTTCTTGGGGCCGTAGGCGACCTCGTCCCACACCTTGCTCTCGAAGATCTGGTGGCTCGGGTTCTGGAAGACGTAGCCGACGCGCTTGACTATCTCGTGTGTGGGTACCTGCTTTGTGTCGAGGCCCTCCACGAGGACGCGGCCCTTGGTGGGCTTGTAGAGGCCGTTGAGGTTCTTGGCTAGGGTGGACTTGCCGCCGCCGTTCTGGCCTATTAGGGCTATGAGCTCGCCGCGCTGTATCTCGAGGTTCACGCCCCTGAGCGCCCAGAAGTCGCTGTCGGGGTACTGGTACCAGAGGTTTACCACCTTTATTATCGGGTCCGCCATACCTAGCTCACCCCTATGGCCTCCGAGTATATCTTAATGGCCTCGTCCAAGGTTATGGGCACCTCGAGGCTGGTGCCGAGCTCCTTGTTGAGGTAGTATGTTAGCTCGGTGACGCTTGGCGGGTCCACGCCGAGGCTCTTGAGCTTCTCGACCTGCGTGAGGACGTCCCTGGCGGGGCCGTAGGCCTTTATGCGGCCCTGGTCTAGGAGGAGGATGTTGTCGGCGAAGGTTGCGAGCTCCTCTATCTCGTGCTCGACGACGACTATCGTGGATCCCTCCTCGGCGAGCCTCTTGATCACGGAGAAGACCTCGAACTTGCCTATGGGGTCTAGCTGGGCTGTGGGCTCGTCGAGCACGAGGACCTCGGGCTTGACGGCGAGGACCGTGGCTATGGCCAGTCGCTGCTGCTGGCCGCCGCTGAGCTCGAAGGGGCTGCGCTTCTCGAAGCCCTCTAGGCCGACCTGCTTTATCGCCTCCTCGACGCGCCTTATTATCTCCTCCTTGGGGAAGCCTAGCATCATGAGGCCGAAGGCGACCTCCTCCCAGACGGTGAGGGCGAGCCCCGACATCTGCTCCTCGGGGTCCTGGAAGACTATGCCCACCTTGGTCGACAGCTCGGCTACCGTGTGCTTGAGAACCTCCATGCCTGCCACCACTACGCGGCCGCCGTACTTGCCGCCGTAGAAGTGGGGTACTAGGCCGTTGAGGGACTTGCAGAGCGTCGACTTGCCGGCGCCGTTGGGGCCTATTATGCCGAGCACCTCTCCCTTCTGCACCTCGAAGCTCACGTCGTAGAGTACGAGCTCCCTCTTGGGGTAGCTGTACGCTAGCCTCTCAACCTTTATTATCGGCTCCATACTATCACGCCCATATCCATTCTAGGTGTGCTATCGGCGAGTAGCCGATGGTTACGTAGACCCATGCCAGGAAGACCGTGGCGGCAGCCATGAGGCCTAGGAATATCCAGTCGGCTACCCCGAGCTTGGCCTCGTAGAGGAAGGTCTTCTTGACGGGGGCGCTGAAGCCCCTCGACTCGAGGGTTATCGCCCTTGTCTGCACCTTGTTGAGCGCGCTTATGGTGAGCGGTATGACGACCGCGAGGTAGTTCTTTATCCTCTGGAGGACGCCTACGTCGGTGCGGAGGCCCCTGGATATCTGGGCCTGGATGATGGTGTTGGCCTCGTCGAAGAGGAGGGGTATGAACTGGAAGGTTGCTATTATCATATAGATGGCCTTGAAGGGCACCTTCATCTTGAAGAGGGTGGCGACGAGCTTGGCCTGGTTGGTGGTGAGGTAGAAGAAGAGTGCGGAGCTTATGGCGACGGAGATGCGGAGTGGCCACGTGATGCCCCAGCCGAGGCCCTCGAGGTATACGGGGAGCCTCCAGCCGAGTATGTTGATGTAGCCTATGACCGTCTTGTTCCAGGGGAAGCCGAAGGGCAGTGAGAGTATGAGTACGCCTAGCGCTATCCAGGGCACTATGATTATGAGGAGCGTCATCGCTATGGGCTTGAGCACCTTGGCGTAGGCGGCCATCGCGAGGGTCACTACGAGGAAGGCGAGGGTTAGGTAGGGGTCGTAGAATATGTAGACGATCACTGTCGCCCAGATGAAGTAGAGGAACTTTACTCTGCCGTCGAGGCGTTGGAAGATCGTGTCGGCCTCGACAGCTGTCCTCTTGAGTAGCGAGATGCCCGCTGACAAAAACTTTCACCAGTTAAAAAATAAGGTCTATTTGGCTAGAATAAACCTTTTCGGTATCCTAGAGGCTATTATCACCGCGATCGCATAGCTGATGGGCTTGTCGATTATCTCGGTGGAGACGTTCTGCAGGTAGTTTGCGAGGTAGAAGTTGCCGGTCGACTTGAGCACGGCCGCGTAGACCGCCGCGGGTATGGGCTTCCAGAGGGGGCCGCCGCCGAAGACGCCTATGGCGATCGCGGTGGTGAAGGCGGGGTATACGAAGCCGAAGAGGCCTATGACCGCTGCCCAGGTCTTGGGGCTCTTGAGGTCGGTGAGGCCCATCTTCATTAGGAAGTATGTTATCGCGGCTACGGCGACGTTGGCGAAGCCCCAGACCCAGTTGGGGAGGCCCCACATGGTGAAGGCCATTATAATGTTGTAGAGGAAGCCGCCGGCTGCGCCTACCCAGAAGCCTCCGATGAGGGTGCCGAGCATTGTGCCCCAGGTGTCGCCCCAGATGGGGGCCTTGAGGGCCTCGACGATGACGCCGCCGACGTAGTTTAGGGCGGCGATCGTTGGGATTAGGACTACGGCTATTATTGCCTTGCCTGTCGGCGAAATCTCCTTCATCTCGATTTCCTTTGTCTCGGCCATGGCTGGCCTACCGATAATATAGGTGTTCGGTAAAGCATATTAACTTTATCACATATCCTAGAGAACCGTCCGAAAAATATATTTTTACAATCCCGGCTTTAGTGGAAAACCGTTATCTCGGCGGCAGCCCCCTATACAATGATGCCATTCCGCAGCCTACTGGTCTCGGACGCCGAGCTCGTCCTCACCATGAGGTCGCCCGGCGACATACTGAGGCGCGAGTCTGTGTACGTGGAGGACGGCGTCATAGTGGACGTGGGGGAGAGGGGCGAGCTCGTGAGGAGGCACGGCGAGCCGGACGTCGAGGTGGACGCCTCGGGGATGCTGGTGGCCCCCGGGTTCTATGACATGCACACCCATATCGTGATGGCCGGCTTCAGGGGGCTGGCCGCGGACAGGAGCGACGTGATATACAGGGTGTTCTGGCCCCTGGAGAGGAGCCTGGACCCGGACACCGTGTTCAGGCTGGCCCTGCTGGGCGGCCTCGAGGCGCTGAGGAGCGGCGTCGTCCTGGTGGCCGACCACTACTTCTTCATGGAGAGCATCGCCCGCGCGGTGAGGGAGCTCGGGATGAGGGGGCTCCTGGGCCACACCTACATGGACTGGAAGGGGCCGTGGACGGGTGACGGGGAGCTCAGGAGGGCGGAGGAGTTTCTCAGGAGGTGGCGGCGGGACCACATGGTGAGGCCCGTGGTTGCGCCCCATGCCCCGGATACTGTGTCGCGCGAGAACCTGCTTTACCTAAAGGGGCTGGCGGAGGAGTATAACACGCTGCTCCACATGCACCTGGCGCAGTCGAGGGCGGAGTTCGACGATGTGAGGCAGAGGTATGGGGAGACTCCTGTCCGCTTCGTGGCCGGCCTCGGCCTGCTGGGGCCGCGCACGCTGGTCGCTCACTGCAACTACGTGGACAGGGAGGAGGAGCGGATACTGGCGCACAGCGGCTCGATACTGGCGCAGTGCCCCTCGACCTACCTGCTGGAGGGGCTCCACTTCCCGGCTTTCGAGGTGTGGCAGCTGGGGGGCCGCGTCGTGGTCGGGACCGACGCGCCGTGTTACAACGATAACGTTGATTTCTTCGAGGAGATGAGGCTTATGGTGTACGGGCAGAGGTTCCAGCATGGGAGGGACGATCTGTGGACGGCGTGGGACGTGCTGGAGATGGCGACGCGGCGGGCGGCCGAGTACCTGGGCGTGAGGGGTGGGATGGTGGCGCCGGGCTATAGGGGTGACCTTGTGCTGGTGAGGCTTGACAGGCCGCATATGAGGCCTCTCTTCGACCCCTACTCTAACCTCGTCTACGCGGCCAGCGCGGGGGACGTGGACACCGTGGTGGTGGCTGGCCGCGTCGTCGTGCGTGGGGGGCGGCACACAGTGCTCGACGATGGCCGCGTCGTGGAGGCTGGCGAGGAGGCGGCCCGCGAGGTGGCGAGGAGGGCGCTGGACGAGGATCCTGGACTGGAGGAGCTGCTGGGCAGGGTAATGCTGGGCTGACCCCCCCCCGCGGGGCACTTTCAGCGTTCCGGGTTAGAGTGATTAGGTTTACACTACCATATTTAAGCGTGGACGGCCTGCCGCCGAGGCTTCTCGGCGTCTGGGAGGAGGACCCGGAGGGGCTTAGGTTTACCCTAGCCTCGGCGATCCTGGCCCTGCCGCTGGTCGGCTACGCGGTGTACGTGTACCTCTTCTCGCTGCCTCCCTCCGCGCTCTGGCCCCTCGTGGAGGCCTCGCTGGCGGTCCTGCTGCTCACGCCGATCCACGAGTCGTTGCACTTCCTCGCAGCGCGCGCCCTGGGTGTGCGGTGCAGGTGGGGCTTCACGGTCACGGGGCCCACGGCCATCCTGGAGGAGGATAGGGGCCGGGAGGCCCTCGTGGTGGCGTTGGCGCCCCTCGTGCTCCTCGGGGCCGCCGCGCTCGTACCCGAGGCGGCTGCCTTCTTCATCTATATCTACGTGCTCGGGGGTCTCAACGACCTCTACACGGCCTATAGGGTTGCGAGCCGGCTCCTGGCCGGTGGGGGGTAGCCGGCACCCCTGGGAGGGGGTAAGGGTATATGGGTGTGGCCGGCCTAGTATAGTGTATGAGCGAGAGAAAGCCGCTCCACATACTGGCGGAGCCGGGGGACGTCGCTGAGCGCGTAATCGTGGCAGGCGACCCCGCTAGGGTGAGGCAGCTCTCCGAGTACCTTGATGGAGCGAGGCTTGTGAACGAGAACAGGGGGTTCCTCGTCTATACGGGGGAGTGGCGCGGCACGCCGGTGACCGTGGCTACGCATGGGATAGGGGCGCCGAGCGCGACGATAGTTTTCGAGGAGCTGATAATGCTGGGCGCCAAGGTGATGGTGAGGCTCGGGAGCTGCGGCGGGATGCTGGGCGAGATGGAGATAGGGGACGTCGTGATACCGACGGGGGCCAGCTATGGGCTCGGCGGCACGATATGGAGCTACGCGCCCTTCGACTGTACGGCCGCGGTCCCTGACTACGAGGTGCTCGGCAGGCTGGTCTCGGAGGCGGAGAGGCACGGCCTGAAGTACTTCCTGGGCCCCGTGGTTAGCAGCGACTCGTTCTACGGCGAGGGGGAGGACTACATTAGGAAGTGGATCGAGCGCGGCATGATAGCCATAGAGATGGAGGCCGCCAGCCTATTCGTCCTCGGCAGGCTCCGGGGGATAAAGACGGGCGCCATGCTGCTTGTCAGCGACAACATCAAGGAGCCGGGGAAGATGGCGACCGCGGAGGAGCTGAGGGACGCCGTCGACAGGGCGAGCAGGGCGGTCTTCGACGCTATAGTAGGGGTCAAGCCCTGAGAGGCTGCCTGGATGAAACATTTTTCCCTTTTAGCCTCCGCTAGGAAGACATAGTGCCACCCTATGTGGCGGTTCTACCCCTCGGCGAGGACTGGTACGTATAGCCGCGGACACTATCAGGGAGCATTGGCTTAAGCCGTCGGACGCCCTCCATGTAGCGGCGATGAAGAGCCGGGGGGGTCTCTAGGATAGCTTCTGAGGGCTCGGGATCCGACAAGACCCCCTGGATAGGCGGGCTCTGGATCGGCTAGGGGTCATATGTGCCCCCGGGGGCGTCTAGGGTAGGGGGGCCGTTTTTCTAGCCCTCCGGCCTGCTTATCCTCCTGGCCGCGGCTGCGAGGAGTGCTATGGCCGCCGCCGAGAGGGCGAGGCTGGCGGCGAGGCCCGCGAGGGGGCCTAGGCGTGCGTCGATCATGTAGCCGTATAGTATGCCTGCCGCCAGGACGCCGCCGCCGACAGCCGTGTTGAATACCCCGTAGACGGTTGCCCTCTTCTCGGGGGACGTGAGGTCTGCGACGACGGCCCTGTAGACGGCCTCCCTTGTGCCGAGTACTAGGCCGTAGATCGCGGCTGCGAGCACTATCGCCCATGGGTTCCCCGTGAGCGTGAGGGGGGCCACCGCGACTGTTAGGAGGAAGGGTATGTAGAGCACCCTGACGCCGTGCCTGTCGTAGGCTAGGCCGGAGGCGAGGGCCATGGGCGCGTCGACCAGCTGTATACCGGCGTATATCGCGGGTATGGCCCAGGCGAGGCTGGGGCCGAGGACGGTGGCCGCCTCGTATAGTATCAGGGGGGCCGGTAGTAGGGCTAGGGTGTTGAGGACGACGGCCGCGATGTAGGTGGCCGCTGCGCCCCCCATCCCGGCCGTGGGGGCCGCCTTCCTTGGAGTCTGCTCCTCCACGTAGCTGTGTATGCTCCTGTAGACGAGGTATAGGGCTAGCATGAGGGCGGCGTAGGGCGCGGCGAGGGCGGCGAAGGAGAGGTCGTAGCTCCCCGTCACGGCTATTATCGCGGCTAGCGCTAGCGGCCCCGAGACGGCGCCCACCTGGTCTAGTAGCTCGTGGAGGCCGAATGCCTTGCCCCTCCCTATGTGCCTCGAGATGAAGGATATTATGGTGTCCCTCGCGGGGGTGCGGAGGCCCTTGCCCAGCCTCTCCAGTATTATCAGCGCAGCCGCGAGCAGCCAGCCTCCCGCAAGGCCGGCGAGGGGGAGGAGGGGGAGGGCGGCTATGAGTCCGTAGCCGAGGAATATGAGGGGCCAGTAGCCGCCGGTGCGGTCCGCGAGGACGCCGCCTGCGAGGCGGGAGACGTAGGATACGAGTTCCCCGAGGCCGAGGACGGCGCCGACCACGACTGCGGAGGCGCCGAGGAGCTTGAGGTACTCGGGTATGACCCCGCGTGCCCCCTCGTACACCATGTCGCCGAGGAGGCTGACTATGCCTAGCATTACCACCGCCTTGTAGGCGTTCCTCTTCTCGACGCTCGACACGGGTAGTGATGGCCCCGCCTCTATACTTAAATCTTCGAGCATGTGTTAGAGGGGGGACTCGTGTTGGGCGTTGCAGCCGTGCTCTCCTACCTCCTGCTGGGCCTCGCGGCAGGCTTCGCCGGCGGCCTCCTCGGCGTCGGGGGCGGCTTCCTCATGACGCCCGTGCTGATACTCCTCTTCGGGATGCCACCCCACACAGCGGTGGCCACAAGCCTCTTCGCCGTGACGATGACCTCGATGTCCTCCACCCTCTACTACGCGAGGAGGGGCATGATAGACTACAGGCTGGGCATGGCGCTCGAGTCGGCCTCGGTGCTCGGCGCCATAGTGGGGGCGCACACCGCGATAGCGCTTCCCGGCAGCGTGATAGAGATAGCCTTCGGCCTAGTCCTCGGCTACGCCTCCATAAAGATGGCGCTGGACAGCGGGGCCCGGGGCGGGGGAGGCGGGGTGAGGGGCGGGTACAGGCACCTCTGGGCCGGCATAGCCGCGAGCTTCGCCGCCGGCGTGCTCTCTGGGATGCTCGGTATAGGCGGGGGCACGGTTAAGGGGCCGATAATGATGCTGATAATGGACGTCCCCGTGCACACGGCGGTGCCGACGAGCAGCTTCATGATAGGGCTGACCGCGGCGGCCGGCACGATAGTCTACCTGGCCGCGGGCTACGTGGACGGCGTGGCGGCCGCGCTGCTCAGCCTGGGCGTCTTCGCGGGGGCTCAGGCCGGGGGCCGCGTGGCCGTGAGGATGAGGCCCCGCCTGCTCCGCCGCGTCTTCGGGGCCGTGCTCTTCATAGCCGCCGTGAGGATGATACTGAGGGGGCTGGGTGTCTGAGATGGCCGGGCTGTACGTGAGGGTGCTGAGGATGTGTATAGCGGCGAGCCTGGCCGCGCTAGCCACGGGCCTCGCACTATACCCGGTCGACGGGGGCAGGGTGCTGGGCGCGGCCCTCTGGGTGGTGGTGGCCTCGCCCTACCTGGCGCTGGCCTCGCTCGCGGTGGAGGAGAGGGATAGGAGGATTAGGGCCGAGGTGGCCTTCATACTCCTCCTCGTCGCGCTCGACGTGGCTCTCTCCCTGGGTGTGGGGCTTGCTGGAGGCTAGGCCCCTCGCCCCCGTGTACCCGCTCGCGGGCCTCCTCAGGCCCTTCTCGAGGCTACCGGGCCTCCTGGGGCTCGGCTACGGCGTAGCGCTGCTGCCCGGCGAGGGCAGGCTACTATACCCCTACAGCGAGGAGGGTGAGCTCTACAGGAACGTGGACCACGTCTACAGGTACAGGGACTATGAGAGGATCGCCGACTTCATACCGAGGCCGGGCTGGCGAGTCGTGGACGCCGGCGCCTACCTGGGCGTGTACGCTCTGCGCGCCGCGAGGCTCGTTGGTTCCTCGGGGCTCGTGGTCTCGCTGGAGCCCAACCCCATCACCTACGGGTTCCTCAGCGCCAACGTAGTCCTAAACAGGCTGGGCAACGTGGCCACGCTCCCCGCGGCCCTCTCGGCGCGGAGCGGCTGGGGCCGCCTCCACATAGGGGAGAGCATGGTGAACTCGTCGCTCAGCCGGGGCTACGTGGAGTACATGTCGGCGCCCGTCGGCGAGGCCGAGGTGCCCCTCGTCACCCTGGGGGAGATAGCTGGGCGGCTTGGCCGCGTGGATCTCGTGAAGCTGGACGTGGAGGGACACGAGCTCGAGGCGCTGAGGGGCGGGCTGGAGGGCGTGGAGAGGGTGGTCGTGGAGGCGCACCCGCCGCTCGTCGAGGCGTGGGAGGTGGCCAGCCTGCTCTCCGAGGCCGGGTTCGACACCCTGACCGTCTCGGGGGAGGCGGAGCACCAGGCGTTCGTCTACGGGTGGAGGCAACACGTATAGAGGCGGCCGCCGCATACATTATCGATGCCATACCATATTCTCGCGGAGAAGGGCGACGTGGCGGAGCGCGCCATAGTTGTGGGCGACCCGGGTAGGGCCGAGTTCGTCGCAGGCATGCTCGAGGACGCCAGGCTGGTCAACAAGCACCGCGGACTCCTCACATATACGGGGGTGTGGCGCGGCGTCCCAGTCACAGTCTCCACGCACGGGATGGGAGGCCCCGGGGCGGCCATCATATTCGAGGAGCTCATAGAGCTTGGCGCCAGGGTGCTGATCCGCTACGGCACGACGGGCGGGATAAGGAGGGGGGTCAAGGTGGGCGACTACGTCGTGCCGGTGGCCGCGTACTACTACCACGGCGGCCTCTATACGGAGTACTTCGGCGACATCTCGCCGGCGCCGGCGCCCAGCCTCGACGCGGCCTGGACGCTATACACGGTAGCCGGCGAGAAGGGCGTGAGGGCGTGGCCCTACCCCGTGGTGAGCAGCGACGCGTTCTACGCCGAGGACAGGGAGATGGTGGAGAGATGGGCTAGGCTAGGCCCGGTCTCCGTGGAGATGGAGTGCGCCACGCTGTTCTCGATAGGCTGGCTACGCCGCGTCAAGACGGGGGCACTGCTCCTAGTCAACGGGAGCCACGTGGAGCCCGTGGACAGGCTCATACTCGAGGAGACGATGGAGGAGAGGCTCAGGCTGGGCGCGGAGATCGTGCTGGACGCGCTGGCCAGGCTGGAGCCCGGCAGGGACGCGCTACCGGTGTGAGAGCCTTGGGCGACCTGGGCTACCGGGAGCTCATGGACTATAACGTGGCTGGGAGGGAGCTGAGGAGGCTGAGGAGGCTGCTCCTCTACGGGACGTGCGTCAGGGACGAGCACCCCGAGGCGTACCGCGAGTGGAGCGGGGGGCGCGTCGCGCTCGCCGCCTGCCTGGAGAAGACACACTTCAACATGGTGTCGCTCAAGCTGGCCTCGATGTTCGCCAGGGTCGAGCTGGAGGAGCTAGTCGTGCTCACCGTGGACGGCTCCCCGCACTGCGTCCAGCTCCACCACGCGGTCGAGGAGGCACTCAGGGTGTCTGGGGCCCGTGTACCGGTTAGGCACCTCGTCGTGGAGGGCGGCCGCGTGGTTGAGGTGTCTAGGCGCGCGGTGAAGGCGGCCCGGTACCTCTCCAGGGTGGAGGGGCTGCTGCCCCCCGATAATACATAATATATTCTATGCCCGGGTGTAGAGCCTGTGGAGAGCGGAAAGGGGCGCGGTGCCGGGAGGGCAGTGTACATAGCGGTGGTCTCGACGTTCTCAGCGCTCACCGCGGCACTGACCTTCATGCTCAGGGTTCCGAGCCCGACGGGGGGCTACACCCATGTCGGCGACGCCGCCGTATACGTGGCCGCGGCGCTCTTCGGCCCCTATGTCGGGCTCGGAGTAGGGCTCATAGGCCCCGCGGCGGCGGACCTCCTGGTCGGCTATCCGCGATGGTACGTGACGCTCCTGGCGCACGGCCTGCAGGGCTACATAGCCGGCCTGGGGAGAGGCAGGGGCCTCGCGGCGCAGGTGGCCGCGATGCTCCTAGGGGGCGCCGCCATGAGCCTCACCTACTTCGCCGTGAACGTCTACCTCAAGGGTCTGCCCCTGGCCCTAGCCTCCCTGATCAGAGACTTCTTCGGGCAGACCCTCGTCTCCGTCGCGATAGCGGCGCTCCTGGTGAGGGCTCTCAGGGGCAACCCCTACGTGGAGAAGGCGGCCCGCCTCCTGGGCGGGGCGTAGCGGGGCACAGGCATCTATAATACCCGGCTCACAGACTTTTTCTACGTGGAAAGTCTGACAGAAGGGGTTGAGACCACCATATGGGAGGGCAAGCCGACCGCAGCGTCGTTCGCCGGCTACTACCTAACCTACTCGGCTCCACTCCTCGTACTCGCCGCCGTGTGGTGGCTGATAGGGGCTGCGCCGCCCAGGGTCGTCGACGCGCTCGCGACGCTGGCCGGCCTCGCCTCCTGGGCCTTCCCCGGCCTCACGGGCGCCGACCTGGCGCTATACCTGGGGGCGGCGGCGCTCACCGTCCTCCTAGGCATCGCGGTATGGGTTGTCAAGGTTAGCCTGAAGCCCCTGATCTACTACCTGGCCCTCTACGCGGGCGTGGAGGCGGCCCGGTACCTGCTGGGCGCGGCCTGGGGCCTGCAGGAGAGGCTTCTGGCGGTCGCCGCCGCCTCGCTCGCCGCGGCCCTCGTGGTCGACCTGTATAGGCGTAGCTTCCACTATAGGATAACGAGGCACACGGTCTCTATAAGCGGGGGCCTCGTCTCCTCGACGGAGCGCTCGGTGATGATATCCAAGATAAACGACGTCATAGTCATGAGGCCGTTTCTCGGCCGCCTACTGGGCTTCGGCCACGTCATCCCGGTGACAGCCACCCAGATAGGGCTGGGCGAGACCTTCAGCCTCACGGGCGTCGCGGCCCAGGTGCCTAAGACTCCGGTGGAGGTCGGCGTTGGAGGGGGCCGCAGCATAGTCGACTTTAGGCCGAGGCCGAACAACTCGCTCTACGGGGTCAGGGAGCCCGTGATGGTGAGGGAGATACTCGTTAGGCTGGCCAGCCTCAGCGAGGAGTACCTGAGGGAGAGCGCTGAGAGGCTGCGCAGCATAGATGAGGCTCTCCGACGCCGGGGAGGCGGGGAGGGGGGCGGGGAGTAGCCGGCCCCCTACAGGTGTAGGCTGAGCTCGTCGAAGAGCAGCAGGGCCAGGAGGTTGGCCAGCATTATAGATACGCCCTCGTCCACGGTGAGCCTGGAGTCGTCGGTTATGCTCCTCTCGACGAGCCAGAGCGTGAGCGCGGCCACGAGCAGCTGGTAGACGACGAAGCCGTCCAGCCTGAGGGGTACGAAGAAGGATATTATCGGGAATATAACCATTATCGTCTGCACTATCCCTGAGACGAGGTTCGATACCCCTATGTCGACCTCGCCCCTGAGCCCCCCCGTGATTGCGACGAAGTGCTCCGGCACGCTACCCGCGAACGCGAGGATGGTGGCAACTATACCGTAGGAGAGGTGCTGCGCCGACACGAAGTGCTCGATACTGCCGCTTAGCAGCTCGGAGCCCAGGATTATGCCTACGAGGCCGAGGGCGAAGGGCGCCAGCCAGCCCCAGCCCTCCGCGCGGCCCCCCTCCCTCCTGCCCGCCCTGGAGATGAACCAGGTGTAGGCGACGTAGGCGAGGAGCATTAGGGCGGCGGCCTCCACGGGGAGCGGGGTGTCGACGCCCTGGAGAGTGAACATGAACGCTGCGAAGGCTATGAGCATCGCGAAGACGGTCGTTATCCTCATGACCTCCATGTCGTATATGAGCGCCTCCCTGGGTATCTCCACGCTACCCCTCTTCCTGGCCAGGAGCACTATTAGCAGGCCCAGGAGGAAGCCGTTGAAGCTAGCAGCCAGCAGCACCGTCAGGACGGCTATCTCGCGGAGCTCGGGGTGGGCCGCCATGAAGAGGGCCAGCACCGCCTCGGGCAGGTTGGAGGCCAGGCTGGATATCACCCCTCCGACGTAGTCGCTCACGCCGAGCCTCGCTGCGAGGCCCTTGACGCCCTCCACCGCGTAGTCGCTGACCAGCGAGACGGCGGCTAGGCCAACGGCGCCCATGGCTAGGTAGTAGGCGTCGGCCGGGTACTCGTAGACGCTCATGAAGGCGGCGGCCGCCACCAGGGCCACCGCCGCCACCAGGTGCCTTGTCATCTTCACTACTTGCTACACCCCTGGTATATCGGCCGTAGATTTGATAAAAATTCCCTAGGCCGCGGCCACGGCGAGGGCAGCCATCAGCGCCGCGGCAGCAGCCGCGAAGAGGGCGTCGAGCCTGGTGAAGCGGGGAGGATCCACGTAGCTCCTATCCGGGTATGCGCCGAAGCCCCTCGCCTCCATGGCGAGGCCCATGTACACTGAGCGGCGCACGGCTACCGCGAGGAGCGGCGAGAGCAGCGAGGCCAGGCGGGCGACGGGGCTTCGGGGCGGCTTATACCCCCTTACCAGCCTGGCCGCCCTTATGTTTTCAAGGTCCCTCGCGAGTAGCGGCATCATCCTCAGTGTGACGAAGCTCATGAAGGAGTATATGTAGGGTACGTGCAGGCTGGCTGAGAGCGCCACCGCGAGGTCGCGGGGGCTCGTCGTGGCTACAAAAGCTAGTGAGTAGAGTATTATGACCGCCACCCTGGCCGCGAGCAGTAGCGCTAGGGTGGAGCTCTCCTGCCAGTCGAGCCCCAGGTTGTAGTGGTAGAGAGCCGCGTTCACCCACCACTGGCCGAACACGGCTGCCGCCGCGCCTAGGGCTATAAGCCTGTTCAGCCTGGGCCGTGCCACGGCTACGAGCATGGAGGCTGCCGCCAGGTGCGCCGCCAGCACCAGGGGGGTGCCCAGTATGCCCGCGTGGAACACCGCTACCGTGGATACGAGGAGCTTTGTCAGCGGGTTGAGCCTGTGGAGCAGGGTGTCCCCCTCGTAGTATAGGCTCACGGCATCGCACCCCGGATCCTAGCCCTGTATTCTGGGAGGGCGGCCGCACCCCCCTCCTCCAGCATTGGGGGAGGCTTGAAGCTCAGCTGGGGCCAGGCCCCGCGCTCCTCCAGGAGCTCCGCGAAGCCGCCCTCGTAGACTATGCGGCCGCCGCTGAGGCCGTAGACTCGGCACTCGAGTATCGCAGGTAGCCAGGAGTCGTGGGTGACAACTATCACCGCCTTGCCCCGCGCCGCCAGGCCCTCTATCTCCCGTGCGACTAGTAGGCTGTACCTCATGTCGAGGCCGAAGGTGGGCTCGTCGAGGAGGTATACACGCCTGTCCAGGGGCTCCACTGCCGCCAGGGAGACAAGCCTCTTCTGCCCCTGGCTGAGGCGGTAGAGGCTCCTCCCAGCGAGGCCGCCGAGCCCGTGCCTCTCGAGCAGCTCCTCCGCGGCCCGCCGTGCCTCGGGGGGAGGGTAGCCGAGTATCCTATAGGTGGCCTCGACCTCCCCGAGCACGGTGCGGGCTACGAACTGGTGCTCCGGTATCTGCGTGACGTAGACGGCGCGGCTCGGCGCCGGGGGGCCGCCGTCCACGGCGACGCTGCCCTCCCAGCCGTCCTGGACGCCCGCGAGGACGCGTAGCAGGGATGTCTTCCCGGCGCCGTTGGGCCCTAGGATCACCGCTATCTCCCCGCGTCTAACCCTTATGCTCACATCCCTCAGCACACGCCGCCCGCCAAGCCTGAGCGAGAGGGAGCCCGCCTCGACGAGCACGTCCCCCTCCCCTGTCCAGCGGGGCGGCGGCTCCACCCTACGGGGTGGGAGGAGGCGGGGCGGCACCCAGACCCCGCTCCTCAGCAATGTGTCGAGCCCCACCCGCTCGGCTAGGGCGTCTAGGCTCGGTGCCTCGGCCAGCCCGCCGCCGGACATGAAGAGGACGCGGTCTACGTACTCTTCGACGTACTCGACCCTGTGGTCGACCACTATTGCCGACGCGCCGCCCCCCTTCTCGCCCGCCACTACGCGGTATATCTCCGCGGCCGACGCGGGGTCTATGTGGGCTGTGGGCTCGTCCAGGAGGAGGAGGCCCGGCCTCGGGGCGAGGACGGCGGCAAGGGCGAGCCGCTGCTTAAGCCCGGTGGACAGGGTGTCCACGCTGCTCCCCCAGAGCTTCTCCAGTCCTACGCGGCGTAGCGCCTCCCCGGCTAGGCGCGGTATCTCGCCCGGCGGGTACCTGAGGTTCTCCAGGGGGAAGTACACCTCCTCGTAGACCTTGAACATGATCGTCTGGGCCTCGGGATCCTGGAGGAGGAGGCCTAGGTGCCTTGACATTGCCGCGAGGCCTTCCAGGCGGGGGTCGAGGCCGGCTACCCTGAGCCTGCCCCTAAGGTAGCCCGGCACGAGCCTCGGGATGGCACCCGCCAGGCCTAGGAGGAGCGTCGACTTCCCAGCCCCAGTGGGGCCAAGGAGGAGGAGCGCCTCCCCTTCCCCTACGTCCAGGTCGACCCCGGAGAAGACTGGTTCCTCGCCGAGGTAGCCTGCCTCCAGGCCGCTAGCCTCTACTACTGGCAAGCCGTGCCTCCCTCCCGACGGCGAAGTGGTCCAGTACGCCTGTCTCGGTCACCGCGTCTATGACCGCCTTGACGAGGACGCCGGCTATGAGGGCTCCGCTTATGAAGTAGAGGCTCCAGAAGATTATCCTCTGCTCGGGGCTCAGTGGGGCAACTATGTTATAGAGGAGAGTGTCCGCTGCGGCCGCCCATATGCTCGGCGCCGCGCCGGCGGCGGCCATTGTGGCCCAGTCCCACCTCCTGTACCGGGTCGCGGCGAAGACCAGCTCGCTCATCAGGCCCTGCATGAAGCCGTAGAGGGGGGCTGTGAGGTAGTGGCTCCCGTAGGCCAGCTCGGCCACGGCCGCTAGGAACTCGCCGAGGAGCGCTATACCGGGCTTCCTGACTATGTAGGCTGGCACGGTGGCGCCTATGTACCAGACGCCGTAGACGATGGGTAGGAAGAGGAGGCCTGTGAAGAGCTTGAGGTAGTCCCAGACGAAGTTGGACCAGACAAGGAATATTGCGCCGTTTATGGCTGAGAGTACCGCCGTGAGGACGAGCTCGATAGTGGTCGGCTTCTCCACGGTATCCCCCTCATTTCTCTTTATAACTAGGTTATAAATTTTCCCTTATTTATATCGATTATCAGCCAGCCACATTATAACCCGGTTATACCATGTTCCCTTAATTATGTAAAGCTAGGATATTTATAACCCCGTTAACATGTATCAAACAGAGAAGATGTTTCCTGAGGCCGTAGCACTCAACTCCTACATACCAGTGATGAGGAGACTTATAGCGCGGCGCCTCAAGAAGCGCGGCGTCTCGCAGACCGAGATCGCCAGGATGCTCGGCATAACCCAGGCAGCCGTCAGCAAGATCCTACGCTCCCAGAGCAGCGAGGCCAACATACAGACGAGGGGGCTCGACATAGGCTCCGTGGAGCTCAGGCTCGTCGCCGAGAAGGCGGCCGACCTCCTCTACGAGAAGAACATCAACGAGGCCGGCATCCTCGTCAACAGGTACTGGTGGCTCATAGCGGCCTCGGGCGACGCCTGCAGGGCCCACGAGAGGTACGGCTGGCGTAAGAGCGAGTGCTACATATGCACGAAGCTCGCCTACCCCGACCTCGACGTGAGCAGGGGGCTCACCATAGCCGACCTCGAGCGCGCCCTCCTCATACTCTCCTGCTCGAAGAACTTCCACCTCCTCATACCCGAGGTGCGCTCGAACTTCGCGGTCGCGATCCCCGGCGCCAGGAACATATACGACGTGGCCGCGGTGCCCGGCAGGATCTCGAAGACCCGTGACGGGGAGATACTCTACAAGAGGCCGGCCTTCGGGGCGTCGCGCCACCTGGCCAGCATACTGTTGAGCATCGGCGGGCGCTACAGGGCGCTCATAAACATAAAGTTCGACCACGCGGTCAAGCGCGTACTCGAGGACCTGGGCGTCGCCTACGGGGAGTTCAGTAGTGCCGAGGATGGGGGCAGCGTCGCCGCGATGGTCTACCGCGTACTCGAGGAGTGCCCGGGGTGCCGCGTCGTCATAGACAGGGGTGGCAGGGGGGTGGAGCCGGCCACCTACATCTTCGGGGAGAGGGCTGTTAAGACGGCGGAGCTCGTGGTGGATATGGCCGAAATTTACAGTGTGCTTGTAACATGAGAGGATTTTCCCTAGCCTAGAGTCGAGATAATTTATAATAATAACGCGGCTCTATAACCCTATATAGGGTGGAGGAGAGGGATGAGTGAGAGGGAAGAGGCTATACGCCTCCTCAAGATACTGGGCCTAACGGGTCTAGAGGCGGAGCTCTACCTACTCCTGCTGGAGAAGGGGCCGCTCAGCGCGCCCGAGATCTCAGACTACCTGGTCAGGCACAGGCCGCAGATACACGTCGCGCTCACGAGGCTCGTGTCCAAGGGCTACGTCGAGGAGCTCGGCGGCAGGCCTAAGAAGTACCGGGCCGTCGACCCGGAGATACTCTACGAGAACTTCATGAAGGACCTTGGCAGCATGGCTAAGCGCGCGCTCACCTATATGAAGAGCCTCTCGAAGCCCAGGATAGAGGAGAGGCACGGCGTCTGGATGGTGAGGGACGCCGACATAGCGAAGGCTAGGATGGCCAGCCTGATCGACGAGGCGAGGATAGACGTCCTGGTGATGGGAGACATAAAGTTCATCCACATGCTCGGCGAGAAGCTGGAGCGCGCCGCTAGGCGGGGGGTCGCGATATACGTGCTCGCGTACCAGGCGGACGAGAGGGGCGCCAAGTTCCTCGTCGACGACCTGCCGTTCCTGAAGAAGCTGCGCACGTCCATCTCAGGCGACATGATAGTCGTCGTCGACTCGAAGATCGGCGGCCTGGTGAAGAGTAGGCCCATCATGACTATGAAGCATGGCCTCATAATAGAGGAGAGGGCGCTGCTCGACTACCTGAGCCACGACTTCGTGAACCGCTGGGTCACGGCCAAGGTGATCGTCGAGAAGCGCTACGACTTCCCGCTACGCTTCACCTTCCACAGGCTGGCGCTCTACGAGACGCGCAAGCTGCTCCTCGAGGACAAGGAGCTCATGCTGAGGGCCAAGGGCTACGAGATAGAGAGCGGGACGCCGACAGAGGTTGAGGGACGCATACTAGAGGCGGTGCTGGAGCTGCCGTCGGGCTACGCGCACTTCAAGATAGACACGGGGGAGAAGGTGATACGTGTAGGCGGCCTCGACGCCGTGATGGAGGAGGTCGCCGGCGAGCTCTTCGAGATAAGGGAGGCCATAGACTAGTTGCGTGGGAGGAGCCGGATGGGGAGGCTGGAGTTCAGGCTCCCCTCCTACACCGTTGTGGGGGCGGGGGCGCTCGGCGAGCTACCCGAGGTGATCTCCGCCCTCGGGTGTAGGGAGGCGCTCATAGTCACCGACCAGACCGTCAGGAGGCTGTACGGCGAGAGAGTGGTGCGCGGCCTCGCCGAGGCCGGGGTGAACGCACGCCTCTACGTGATCTCAGCGTCGAACATGGACAACGTGGAGGCAGCCAGGCGTGTCCGCGCGGAGCAGGGCGCCTGCGCTATAGTGGGCATGGGTGGCGGCAGGAGCATAGACGTGGGGAAGTACGCGGCATACCTCGAGGGCAGGCCCTTCGTGAGCGTGCCGACAGCTATAAGCCACGACGGCTTCGCGTCGCCGATAGTCTCCCTCAAGGACAGGGAGATGAACCCTGTCTCGCTCTTCACGAGGCCGCCGGACGCCGTGGTCGTGGACACCGAGGTTCTGGCGGGGGCGCCGCGGCGCCTCCTGGCGAGCGGCGTGGGCGACCTGGTGGGCAAGGTTACCAGCGTCGCCGATGCGAGGCTCGCCCGGCTCTTCAAGGCTGAGGAGGTGCCCGCGCTGGCACTCGAGATGGCCGAGTCGGCGGCGGAGATAGTGCTGGGCAATATCGGCGAGATAGCGGCGTGGAGCGAGAGGGGGCTCAGGCTACTCGCCGAGGCGGGCCTTCTGGCGGGCTCCGCGATGAGCGTCGCCGGCAGCTCGAGGCCCTGCAGCGGGTCAGAGCACCTCTTCAGCCACGCGGTGGACAAGGTGTACCCCGAGAGGAGGAGCCTCCACGGGGAGCAGGTTGGTGTGGGCACGATAATGATGGCCTACCTCCACAGGATGGACTGGGAGCGCATAAGGGAGGCGCTGCGCGCGGTGGGGGCGCCGACAAACGCGGCGGGGCTCGGCGTCCCCGAGGAGAAGATCGTGGAGGCGTTGACTGTGGCGCACACCTTGAGGAAGAGGTTCACGGTGCTAGGCGAGGGCGGGCTTACGCGCGAGGCGGCTGAGAGGCTGGCCCGCGCCACGGGCGTCATAGGCTGAGCCTGGAGGCCAGCGTCCAGAAGGCCACCTCGGCTATGAGGCGCGGCGTCATAGTGGATACGGGCAGCCTCTTTTTCCCGGGGTACAGCTCCTCCTCGCTCACGGTCTCCTTCTCGTCCCCTATCCCGGCAAGGAGGCCGCGCCTGGCCTTTTCTATGGACTCCACTAGCCTCCTATACTCGTCGTCCCCCATGACGCCGGCCTCGTGCTTGGCCCTAGCAAGCTCCTCGGCGGCGTTGTAGGTGGCCCTCGCTATGCCGGGCCTGTCCAGCCAGAGCGTCTCGTAGTTGAGCATCTCATACCACGTGGGCGCCGTGAGGAGGCGGCGGTGCTCCTCGACGCCCCTGGCTAGGAGCCTGTAGCCCATCTTCTCCCCGTAGACGTAGGCTAGGCTCCCGGGGTCTACGAAGGGCGCCAGGGGGGCCACGAAGGCGGTCGCCTTGCCCCCGGACGCCCTGTGGGCCTCCCTGAAGAAGGGGCCTATTCCGCGCACGTTCTCCTCGTCCTGGTATGGAAGGCCGACCATGAAGTATAGGTCTACGCGCTGGAACCCTAGCTCGCCCACACCCCTCAGGAAGCGTAGGAGCTCGGCGTTGCCGTAGGGCCTCCCGAACGCCCTCCTCACCCTCTCGTCCGGCGACTCGGGGGATATCTGGAGGTATACGCGCGGCGACACGCGGCGCAGCGCCTCCAGGATCCTCCTCGGCGGCGGCCTGAAGAACTCGAAGAAGACCTCGGCGTCGCCAGCCTCCCTGGAGAGGAGTTTCACGAGCCTCTCCACGTAGTCCTCGCCCAGCAGCGTGAGGTCGCCGACGAAGAAGAGCGGGGCCCTTATCCTCTCCGTTATCTCGCGGAACTCCTCCACTACGGCCTCGGGGCTCTTCACCCCGAGCCCCCGGCGGGACATGTAGCGCCTATAGCAGAAGCTGCTCCCCCCGCACGTCGCACAGTTGTACATGCAGCCCTTGAACGTTATCACCGCCGTCACGGGGTGCTCGAGGAAGCCGCTCCAGGGTAGCGCGTTCAGCACGCCGCTCCTAGCGAAGCTTCTCACCACGTACTTGTACCTCGGCCTGTACTCGTCGAGGCTCTCCGGGACGAAGCTGGGGGGCTTGTAGACTATCCTGCCGCCCCTGCGGAAGGCTATGTTGGTCAGCCTCTCGAGCTCCCCCTCCCTGCCCTCGCTGTATGCCTCCACGGCGGCCATCACTATCGGCTCCGTGGTGTCGCCCAGTATCGCGGCGTCGACCCAGGGGTAGCGCTCCAGTATCTCGCGCCAGAAGATCGTCGTGGAGAGTCCGCCGAGGAATACCGGGGCCCCGTGCATCTCCTTGAGGAGCCTGGCAACCTCTATGGCGCCGTGGGCGTGGACGAACCAGTGTAGGTCGACGCCGTAGACCCTCGCCTTTATGCCGCGCAGGAAGCGCTCAGCGTCGAGGCCCGGGTCGCGGAGCATCCTGGCGGCCAGGTTGTATATGCCGACCCTGAAGCCGCGCTCCTCGAGGTAGCTGGCCAGGGAGAAGAAGCCGGCCGGGTACATGTCGAAGACCGGCTTCGAGGGCACGACGTCGCTTATTGGCCCGTAGTGCCTCCTCCTCAGCCTCCTGAAGTCGTATACGCTGGGCGCGTGGACTAGCGCTAGGTCGAGCATCACGTCCCAGCCTCAATCGGGGGGTGGGGAAGATAAACGTGTCGACGCGTAGACAGGTCGCTAGTGGCCCAGCACGGCCAGCCCCTCGGCAACGAAGACCCAGCCATAGTAGAAGAGGAGCACCGCCAGGACAACCTGGACTGCGTCCAGGAGCCGCTCGCTGAGCCGCCTGCCCTTGTAGGCGAGGTAGGAGAGCCCGCCTAGCCACGCGTAGTCCATCCACACGTGGAAGGGGTATGCCGCGGCGAGCGCCGGGAGGCCGCCGGCGCCCCAGATGTCGGTGACGAGCTTGAGGCCGGCCGTAGCCCACCACACTATGAAGAAGGGGTTGAGCGCTGTGAAGAGGAAGCCCACTAGGAAGCCGCCCATCGCCGCGTCGCCGCCACCGCCTCCCCGGCTCCCCCTGAAGGCGCTGGCCAGCAGCAGGATCGCATAGGCGAAGAGGGCTGCGCCACCTATGAGCGACACCCACGCCCTGAGCAGCGGGCTGGAGAATATCGAGGCCGCGCCGAGGCCGAGGAGGAGGTAGAGTGGGAGCTCGAAGGCCATGTGCCCCGTAGCAGCGAGGAGCCCGAAGCGCCAGCCCCTCCTCGCGCCCCCGGCCACGGCGGCGAAGGTCAGCGGGCCCGGCGAGAGGGCGCCGCTCGAGGTGACGGCGACTATCTCCGCGACGAGCTGGGGGGTGAGCACGCCCTATATTCCTGGGGCCAGGGTATAATAGGGTTACCCGAGGCCCTGTAGGAGGAGCGCCGACGCTATCTCTACTGCCTCACGGGCCGCCTCGAGGAGCCGCTCCCCCTCGAGCTCGCCGGCCATGCGTCTCAGCTCGCTCAGGCGGAGCATGTCCATCCAGAGGTGCCTTGGAAGCACCGGCAGGACAACGAGTATGTCGTCGCTCTCAACCTCGGCGGCCACCGCCTGGTACGAGAGGAGGACCGCGTCCCTGGCGGCGTCCTCCCAGCCCATCCCGCCGTAGCCCTCCTCGGCGGCCGTGAGGCGGCCCGCAGCCTCCCTGAGCACCTCGAAGCCCCGAGTCACAGCCGGCGCACCTCAGGGTATTACCTCCACCGTGTTGTTAAACGGCGGATAGTACAACATATCCCTATCCACAACCCCGCCGTCCACGAGGCGGCGGGCCTCCACCGCCGCGCGCAGCATTGCGTCTATCAGTCCCTGCGTGGCCCTACAGACCTCGCGGAAGCCCTCATCGCCCCAGTACCTCTCCATATAGGCGTAGAGACACCTGCCGCCGCACACGGGGTAGTATGGGCACGAGGTGCAGGGCTCCCCCACCGCGACGCGGCCCCTGAGATCCCGGGGGGTGACCTCGCCTAGCCGGCCCAGCTGCGCCCACCCCTCGGATACGGCTATGGGGCACGCCACCACGCGGCCGTCCGTGAGTATAGAGACCGCGTCCCTGCCCGCCCCGCAGGGCATCCCCTCGTAGACCCCCCAGAGGATCTGGCTGACTATCGCCTTGAAGGGGGCTATCCCCCACACCTCGCCCCCGGCCATAGCGTCCACCCACTCCCCGGCGAGCCGCTCTATGCCGGGGAGGTAGCTCCCATCCCTCCAGGCTGGGAAGTCGCGCCACCTGTCGCTCCAGACGACGTCCAGCTGCCAGTGCACGTGGCTGAAGGGGCCGAGGGAGAGCAGGTGCTTCACATCCCTGTATATGTCGCTGTCCTCAGTGACAGCCATCCTGGCTATAAGGTCCCCCCTGTAGCCGATCGAGCGGAGCCTCCTGGCCTCCGCGACCACACGCCTGTAGACGCCGCGGCCCCGGTACTTGTCGGTGAGCCACTCGACCCCATCTATGGATAGGAGGATGGCGTCGAAGCGTAGCCAGTACTCGTCTGGGAGGAATCTTCCCAGCGTGCCGTTCGTCTGTATCACGTAGTGGCGCGCCTCGATGTTGTCCAGGGCCCATGATATGAAGGGGGCGTTGAGGAGGGGCTCGCCACCGTAGAAGGCTAGGACCGCGTCGGGGTCGCTCTCCACGAGCTCCTTGAGAAGCCTGGGGTCGTAGCGGGGGCTCCACGGCACAAGCTCCTGGGGGAAGCTTCCGCCACAGTACCTGCAGCGCAGGTTGCACTTACCCGTCGTGTGGACTATGTAGAGCATCCCAGCCTCCTCGAAGCGGAGGGGGGCTTTCTAGTTTACGGAGTCACCGTCAGCCTGGGCGGGTACCCCTCGGGCTGCACCCACGTCACGTCGCCGCCCACAACCTCTATGTAGTAGCCCTTGAAGTTGAGGCCCGACGGCTTCTCGGGGCAGAAGACCTCGCTCACCGTCCCGTAGCCCTCGTAGCTGGCCACTATCCTGTCCTTGCTGCCCACCAGGTCCTCCAGCACCATCACGAGCATCCTCCGGGCGGGATAGCTCCTCGCCTCCACCTCCACGCAGTGGTGCACGTTGACCACCGTGGTGTTCCAGCCGGCCCAGAGGAAGGGCATCTTCAGCCCAGGCCTCACCGGGCCGCCCACCGTGTAGTTGATCGTGTACACCTCGAAGAGGTAGAGTATGTACACCGGCTTCACGAAGGAGAGGTAGGCGTTTATCCGGCCGCTCACACGCCCCTTGAACCTGGCGAAGACCTCGTAGACGACCTGCCTCTGAGCCGGTATCCAGGCGTCGCCCAGTGAGGCCCTGTAGACCTGGCCCCCGGCATAGACGGTGGCGGTGGCGTTGAGGATGTAGTAGGCCAGAGGCGATGGGTTGGAGACGTAGAAGCGTACGCCCACTATTGTCTCGTTCTCCTTCAGCTCGTAGTATGACACCGTGTAGTATACGACTCTTGTCGTTTCGGCCGAGTACCTGTTCAGTATGAAGAGTACCACGGTGACAACCGTGAGGAAGAGCAGGGTGAACTTGAGTATCGTTGTACTCTTCATGAGCCTTCTACGAGTGAATAGGAGGCCGGAGTGGTTATTATAAATAACCAGGGTGAAAAAGGTTGAAAGGCTTGGAAAACCTAGCCGCGCGTCGATAATAGACGGCTACACACCACCGCCCCTCCACGCCTCAACAATCCTCCTAGCCCTCTCCGGGTCCACCGGCTGCCTCCACTCCCCGCCCCTATGCAGGTACGTGCCCACGATCGCCCCGTCGACATAGTCCCTGAACATGGCGGCGTTCCCGGGCCTCAGGCCGCTACCCAGCAGAACCGGTGCGCCGCTCCGCGCCGCCTCCCGCACCGCCTCCGGGCTCGGCGGCTCCCCGGTGACGGGGCCCGTGACTATTACGGCGTCCGCGAGGCCCCTTTCGACGGCGTCGAGCGCCGCGTGGTAGTAGTCCCCCGGCCTCGCCGAGAGGGAGACGCCGTGCTTCACTAGTATGTCCGCGAACACAGCCACGCCTGACCCCAGCCGGGCCTTGAGGAGCTGCACCCTCCTGGCTAGGGGCTCGAGCAGGCCCTCGCCGGACGCGACCAGCTCGGTGTACGCGTTGACCCTTATGAAGGCGGCGCCGGCGGCCTCGGCGACGGAGAGGGCCGCCACCCCGTCGTTTCTCAGGATGTTGACCCCAACCGGTATGTCGAGCTCCTCCACTAGGCGGCGCGCTATACGCGTCATAGCGGCCACTGTTATAGGCTCCGCGTAGACGGGGAAGGGCCTGTCCCCGAAGTTCTCGACTATGACCGCGTCAAACCCCGCCTCCTCGATGGCCCTCGCATCCCCCAGCGCCTTCTCGGCGACTGCGTGGAGCGGCTCCGGCCGGGGGGAGCCCGGCAGGGGGAGGAGGTGGACGACCCCTATCAGCCTTTTCTCCGAGAACCATTCCCTGCCCAGCGGCATGGTCTGAAAACACGTGGAGGGGGAAAAAGGTTATCCCTTGAGCGCCTCTAGCAGCTGCTCCACACAGCGCAGTGGCAGCCCCTGCTCGCACTTTATAACGGTGACCCCTGGGCGCCCCGGGTAGCGTAGCTTCAGCTCGAGGCGGCCGCCGCCGAGGCTCGAGAGCCTGACCTCGGCCGTCTCTCCCCGCAGCGGTATCTCGACTACAGGCTCCCCGTCCTCTACCCGTAGCCTGGCGTCTAGCCCCCTGCCCTTGATATACTCTACCAGGGATCTGGCTACGGCTTCCATCCCCCACCACCATGTATACTATGGTTTACATGTATAAAGGCGAAGCGGCCCTTTTTACCCACCCCCGCTATAATAGTAGTGATGAAGGCTGGTTTCATAGGAACCGGGATGATGGGCTTCCCCATGGCCAAGAGGCTCATCGAGGCAGGCCACGAGGTGATAGTGTGGAACCGTACTAGGAGCAAGGCCGAGCCGCTCGCCAGGATGGGCGCTAGGCTGGCGGAGAGCCCCCGCGAGGTGGCCGAGGAGGCCAGCGTGATACACGTGATGGTCGCCGACGACAACGCGTCCCGGGCCGTCCTGGCAGGCCCGGGCGGCGTCGCGGAGGCCAGCCTTGAGGGAAAGATCGTCGTCAACCACAGCACGGTTACGCCGATGCACACCGTGGAGATGGAGAAGCTCTTCGCGAGCCTGGGGGCCGATTACCTAGCCGTCCCCGTGATGGGCGGCCCGAGGGACGCGGAGAGGGGCATGCTGCTGGCGATGGCTGGCGGCAGGGAGGAGGCTATACGCAGGGCGAGGACGCTGATACTGGCGTTCGCCAAGGAGATAGTATACCTCGGCGCGCCGCACGTGGCGTCCGCCGTGAAGCTAGCGGTGAACAGCCTCTTCTTCGCCTCGGCGGCGGCGCTCAGCGAGGCGATAGCGCTGGTCGAGGCGTGGGGCGCCAGCCACGAGGAGCTCTACAAGGTCGCCAGGAGGCTCTGGCTGCGCTCGCTGATAGACAAGTATGGGGAACGCCTGCTCGCGGAGGACTACCCGGTGAGCTTCAGGCTGGTGCTGGCCGCGAAGGATCTCGAGTACGCTGCCCGCTCCGGGTTCGAGAGGCGGCAGCCAATGCCCCTGGCTTCGGGGCTGGCGGAGCTCTTCCTGCTCGCCGCCAAGGAGGGGCTGGGTGAGGAGGACTACTCTAGGATAGCGAAATTTATAAGGAAAGTTCGTAAAAACTGAACTATAGTTTATATACCTATACTGCATTTTTACCGGAGCATGTTCGAGTACCCTGTCTATGAGGCCGCCGGCCTTCTCGAGGCAGAGCCCCCGAGCCTGCGGCGCCTGGGGGAGACCCTCTACTATCCCGACTACGGTGACCACTCCCTGATAAGGGTCACAGAGGGACTCGAGGAGCTCGTGCTCGGCGGCGGTGGCTGGCTCGCCGGCGCCGCCAGGGGGCGCCAGAAGGCCGTGCTCGTACTCATAGACGCCCTCGGCCTCTCGACCCTCTGGGCTCACAGGGAGAGGGCAGGCGTACTCCTCGAGCCGAGGGAGAGCTGGGTGCTCTCGAGCGTCGCGCCGACGAGTACGGCCACCGTGCTCGCCAGCATAGCCACGGCCGCGCCCCCCGCGGCGCACGGCGTCTCGGGATACAGGGTATACCTCAAGGAGATAGGTAGCCTTGTGAAGACCTTTGAGATGAGGCATCCGGGCGGCGGTGGTGGCCAGATAGAGCTACCAGAGGACTTCTCCCTAATAGTCGGCGACACCGTGTTCGAGAGGCTCACAGCCGCCGGCGCCGAGGCCGTGAGCATCGTGAACAGGCACTATGTGGAGAGCAGGTTTACGGGGGATCTCGTGAGGGGTAGCCGCGTGGTGGAGCACGCGTATGCAGCCGACCTGGTCGCAAACACCGTGGCCGCTGCGAGGAGCATGGATAGGGGCCTCGTCTACGCCTACTGGGGAGGGGTCGACGCCGCATCCCATGACTACGGCTTCGCCTCGCCCCAGGCCGGCGAGGCGGTCGGCCTGTCGGCGTGGATGGTGGGCCGCATCGTAGAGGAGCTCTCGGGCGAGGCGCTGGTACTCGTAACCGCCGACCACGGCCACGTGACGCGGGGCGAGGTACAGGCTATAGGTAGGTGCCCCGGCTGCATCGCCCCGCCCTTCGGCGAGCGCAGGTTCCTCTACCTACTCACGCGGGGCGGGTGCGGCCTCGAGGTGGAGGGGGCCGTGAGGATAGGGAGAGGGGACTATGGGAGGCTCTTCGGCGGCTACCCTGGCGACGCCGTCGCGGAGCGGTTCGGCGACTGCGCCTACGCCCTGGAGGGGGACGGGGTCGCGATATACCCCTATAGGAGCGGGGAGCTTGAAGACGTGATGACGGGGTTCCACGGCGGCCTCACGTTGAGCGAGTTGCTCGTACCGCTACTCACATACTAGGGGGAGGGAATATGAGGTTGCTCCTGGCCTCGCGCAGCCCCGAGAGGAGGAGGCTGCTGAGGGAGGCTGGCTTCGAGGTCGAGGTAGAGCCTCAAGACGTGGAGGAGGAGGCTGCGAGGAAGCCGCAGGACGTCCACTTCACGGTGATAGTGAACGCGGTCAGGAAGGCGAAGGCGGCCGCGGCCAGGCACCCCCGCAGCGTGGTGGTTGCCGCCGACACTCTGGTGTACGACAGCGAGGGCGTCTACGGGAAGCCCGCTAGCCCGGAGGAGGCGCGTGCGATGCTCGAGCACTTCTCCGGCAGGACGGTGCACGTCGCGACGGGGCTGGCGCTGGCGGTGCACGGGGCGATCAGGTGCGTCGTGGATAGGGCGCAGGTAAAGTTCAGGAGCTACGGCCCCGAGGAGGTCGAGGCCTACGTCGCCAGCGGCGAGCCCCTCGGCAAGGCGGGCGCCTTCACGATAAGGGGGCGGGGCTCGCTACTAGTGGAGAGCGTCAGCGGCCACCCCTCCACGATACTCGGCCTTCCGCTACACAGGCTCGTAGAGCTGCTGCGGGGCGCCGGCGTATACCCGGGCTACAGCAGCGCCACCTCATACCACCTGAGCACCTTCACGGCGGAGTAGTCCAGCGGCGGCACGGGAGCCGAGGAGGCGAGCCCCGGTAGAACGCGCCGCAGCGGCTGCGGCAGGGCCACGCCGCACTCCCGCGGCACCCTCCCCACACATATGTCCGCGTCGATCCGCGGCGCGGCGTCGGGTGGTATCCCGTCGAACCCCCTGAGCGCGAAGTCCCTGTCGAAGTACCAGCGCGCCCTCACCCTCCTATACCCGTTCCGCTGCAGCAGCGCCGCCGCGTAGCCCTCAACCCCCACCACGCCGCCCTCAAAGTACACCACAGCCCGGTTCACCTCTCTCCTGCCGTAGACCTCGAACTCTATGCTCTGGGCCCACTCGGCAGCCCTGGCCACCAGCTCGTGCTCGCCCCTGACGCCCTGGAGGATCTCCGGGGGCAGCCGCTCCACAGGCCTCTCAGAGGCGAACTCTATCAGGCGGCGGAGCGACTTGCCGACGGATAGTATGGACTCCCAGGGGACCTGCCAGAAGCCCCCGAACCGCTCGACGAGGCCCGTATACGAGGACACGCTGAGGGGCGCCGCGTCGTCCCCGAGCAGCGCCCTCGCCAGCAGCCGCGGCCTACTTCCCTCAACCTCGGCCGCGACCGCCACCGCCACCGCCTTCTCCCCCAGAGCCTGGCCCGGCACGACGGCTACAAGCGTACCCCCCACTATCTCGCTGAGATAGGGCTTCGACGCGGCCTCGACAGCGGCCCGTGCGAGATCCTCGTAGAACTCGCCGCCCCTCATGAGTAGGCGGGCCCGCCTCTCCTCGACGAACCTGGCCCCCAGCAGGCCGGCCGCGGCTTCGCCCGCAGCCCACCCCACGACTAGGAGGCCGCCGCCGAGCAGGTCCTCGGGGCAGGGTACCCGCTCCCCACCCCTGTAGCAGAGGGCCGGGCTTAGCCCGTCGAGCAGGGCGTGTAGGCCGCTCTCCAGGTCGACGAGCACGGGTGTGGCTGGCACTCCGGCCGAGGGCTCTGGGACATAGAGTACCTTCATGGCGTGCGCCCCCGCTGTCCAAGGGATCCCTGGCTACTTCGCGATAGCCGTTATCGCGGCCAGGAGGCCGTACCTCCTCACCCTGAAGTCCTTGAAGCCGTACTTGCCGGCCTTCTTCCTCAGGTCGTCTATGTGGGCCATCTCGTAGACGCCCCAGGCCCTGAGGATGGTGCGGAGACCCTCCCTCATGTTGAAGGGGACGACGGCCGCCAACAGGCCGCCGCTCGTTAGGAAGCGCCTCGCCACGGCGTAGAGCCTGTCGAAGCCCATCCTCCACGCGTCGATGAAGGTGTAGATGACCAGGTCCACGCTCCCCTCGTACTCGGAGGCCTCGTCCATCCTGACCACCCTCCCCTTCACGAGATACTTCTTTATATAGTCGCCCTGTATCTCCCTCACAACGTCGCTCTCGTAGAGCTCGTCGGTGTCGACTATTATGACCTCGCTCCTGGTCCTGAAGCCCGCCTTAACCCCCAGGAGGGGGGCTGGGTCGTTTATCTCCACTATGCGGCCGGACATCCCGTTGATGACCTCGGCTATACGGCTCATGAGGCTCGTGAACGCGGACTTGTAGAGCCGCGTCTCGTAGGAGAGCTCGTTGAAGAATACGTGGTACTTGTCCTCGCCGTCGAGCAGCTTCCTCTTGAGGGCGGTGAAGCCGTAGCGCATCACCTCGCTGACCTCCCTCATCTCCGGGGCGACCGGGACGCCGCTCATCCTGCTCGAGGCCGCGATCATGTCCCCCCTCAGGTTGTCGATCCTGGTGAGTATCATCCTGGCGAGCTCGGCCGCCTCGCTGCTGCCTCTGCCCTTACCGGTCTCCTCCAGCACGCTCTCCATGGTCTTCTTAAGCTCGGGGAAGAGCAGGAACGTCGCGTCGAAGTAGAGGTCCTCGGACATTATCCCACCACCTCGATGTCTATTATGCCCCGCTTATACATCGCCAGGAGCGCGTCCGCCCTGGAGTATACGGTGTAGGGGTTATCGCTCTTGAGGAGCTTCGCGACGTCCTCCCTAGGCACGTCGGCGACCGAGAGGAGGAAGTGGGCGTCGTAGCGCTCGAAGAGCATGCTGGGCTTATACTTCCTGAAGAGCATGGCCTCGGGAAGCCTGGTCCTAACGGAGAGCGTCGACGCGTTGGTGACCAGCCAGAAGACCTGCTTCGAGTAGAGGAAGTTCGGCTCCTTGAGTATCACGTCCAGGATCTTTATGGCGCTCAGGTAGTCGTTGGGGTTCTCAGAGTAGCTCGAGTCTATCGTCTCCACGAGCACGCCGGCCAGCCTCTTCACAACGCTCCACGTGAAGTCCCTCCTGAAGTCGAGGTCTAGGACCGCGTCGCCCTTCACAGCGTGCAGCATTACACCCTCCTCGGAGAGGTCGGCCTGTATCCTCATCCTAAGCTTCTTGAGGGTTAGCGCGAACCCTGCGATATTGTTGAACTCCCTGAGCGTGGCCGGCGGCAGCGTGAAGACGGTGTACTCCTCGCCCCCCTTGGCGAGGACGCTGTAGACCCTCACCCCCCTCTCGTTCCCGTTCCTGTCGATGTAGACCACGGCCGCGTGGTCGCCGTGCATCTCCACTATACCCGCCATGCCGAGCGGGTTCTCCCTCGCCTCCCTGAGTATGTCGTCGTTTATCTCTACCACTATGTCCCTCCCGCAGCGGGGGCACCTGGTCTTGAGGATCCTCCTCAGCTTGAGGCTCTGGCTAGACATACCTCCCCATCACCTCGTGTATCTTGGATAAGAGTATCCAGAAGGGCTTCTCAACGTTTATGCCGAGCTTGGCGGAGGTCTCCACGTAGGCTATCATCCCGTGCCTCTCCGCGAACGCCTCCGCCACCTCCCGGGGCACCATGCGGTACTCCGCGAGGTCGAGCTTGTTGCCGACCAGCACCGAGGGCACGTCGCCCACCGTGCGCTTGGACACGTCGACCCACTTCTCCAGGTCTAGGAAGGTCTCCTCTCTCGTGATGTCGAAGACGTAGATTATGCCCTTGACGCCCTTCAGGAATATGGGGGCTAGGAACTGGAAACGCCGCTCGCCGCCGAGATCCCATATCGCCACCATGAACTCGGAGTGGTCGAGGCGCACCCTCCTGAAGAAGTGCTGTATGCCGAGGGTGACGCGCTCGTCCGCCGCGAAGCGGTTCTCAGTGAAGCGGCGGGCTAGGCTCGTCTTCCCGACCCCCCCGTCCCCGCAGAGCGATATCTTTATACTCCTGGCCTCCTTACCGGTCAATCCGCCCACACTCACCGGATACTCTATAGCAGAACTCTCACGTTTAAAATAGTTATATTGATCGATGAAATATTTCTTACTACGAGAAAACGCCCCGCCAGTACAATCTACGACTCAACCCACTCCTTTACCCTCTCCATGCCGCGCTCTATATCCTCCCTACCCGTGGCGAAGGAGAACCGTAGATGCCCCCTGCCAGCCCGGCCAGGGAAGGCGGAGCCCGGCAGGACAACGACGTGCGCCTCGTAGAGGAGCCTGTCGGCGAGCTCCCTCTCGTCCCTGAGACGCTTCCTCTCTATGACGCCGCTGAAGTCCGGGAAGGCGTAGAAGGCGCCCTCCGGCTTCACGGCCTTCACGCCCGGTATCTCTGTGAGCTTCTCATAGATGAGGTCTCGGCGCACCCTGAACTCCTCCTTTATCGGCTCGAACCACTTGAGCTCCGGGTCGTGCCTGAGGGCCTCCGCGGCGGCAACCTGGGCGAAGGTCACGGGGCAGCTATAGATGTTGTTCGCCATCGTCTCGGCGCGCTCTATCACCGCCTTGTCGGCTACTAGGTAGCCGAGCCTCCACCCGGTCATCGCGAAGGTCTTCGAGAAGCCGTTCGCGTACATGGCGACGCTGCGCCACCCCTCGTGCTGGAGCACAGAGTAGTGGCCCCCGTCGTAGACGAAGTTGTCGTAGATCTCGTCGCTGAGCACCGCTATGCCCCTGTCCTCGGCGAGGTCGAGTATCGCGTCGACATCCTCTCTGCGCATCGTGGTCCCCACCGGGTTCTCGGGGTAGTTGAGGACTATCATCTTCGTGTTCGGGCCCACGAGCCGCTCCACATCCTCGTAGCGCACCCTGTACCCGTTCTCCCCGCTAAGCCTCAGGTACACGGGTATGGCGCCCATGAAGCGGGCCACGCTGGCGTAGGCCGGGTACCCGGGATCCGGTATTATGACCTCGTCGCAGGGCTCGAGGACCGCCGCCATGGCTAGGAAGACGGCGGCCTTGCCGCCCACGGTGATCATAACCTCGCCGGGCTCGACCCCGGCCCCGTACCTGGAGTTGAGGTACTCGGCGACCGCCTCCCTGAGCTCGGGCATGCCGCCGGCGGGGCCGTAGCCGCTGTACTCGTCGACCGCCTTCTTCACGGCCTCGATGGCGAAGCTGGGGGGCTTGAAGTCCGGCTGCCCGATGCCGAAGGACACGACGTCTACGCCCCTCTTCTTGAGCTCCATGCCCTTGGCGAGGTATATGAAGGCCTCCTCCGGCTCCATAGCCGCGGCGGCCTTAGAGATTGGGATCTTGAACATGCCTGGTCGCTATAGGAATCCTATGGTGTGATAATAACCTTGCCCCGGTTTTACACCAGCCGTGGAAAACGTTATCCACTCCCAGGCGATATAAAACATGGTGGCTGCCGTGGAGACAGGCCAGCTCATAGAGGCCATGAGGCAGCTACTCCACGCTATCGAGGAGGGGCTTAGGGGCGAGAAATTCCCGGAGACCTCGAGGGTCTACATACAGCAGCTCGGCCGCCAGATACGGGAGACGCTGGAGGCCGTCGACGCCGTTCTCAGGGAGAACACCGTGCAGACCGGTATAGCGCCCAGCTCGCGGAGCGCCATGTACCACCTGCGCCGCGCATTCTACGCCACGCTCAGCAGGCTCGCCAAGGAGCAGGGCGTCGACAGGGGGCTCAGCCAGGCAGAGTGGCGCCGCGCGGCCGGCAGGCTCATAAGGGCGTTCGAGGAGCACGGGATAAGCGAGGCGCCCTGCAAGGTAGTGCTTGCCTACGAGGTAGCCGAGCGCGGCGGCAAGAGGTATATGCGCTTCACCGACGCCAAGATACTCTACTTCGAGCTAGAGGGCGTCGTGCCGGTTAGCCTAGAGGAGGGCGAGTAGAGAGCCCTCTATAAGCTCGTCCACAGGCTCCCTGTAGGGGGCTAGCTGCCGCCCCAGGATGAGGCGGCGCACCCTAGCCTGGCCCATGACCAGCGCGGCCACCCTGAAAACATCCTCCTCCGAGCCCGTCCTGCGGGCCCTCGAGACATAGCCCTTGTAGTATGGCTTCTCGTAGACTATCATCCTGGCGGCCTCCTCGAAGACCTTGCGGCCCTCCGTGTTTAGCCTGCCGCGGGAGAAGTACTCCTCGTAGCCGAGCAGCAGCTTCTCGAGCAGCGGCTCCACGTCGGGGCCCCAGGCCACGCGCCGACCCACATGCCAGTCTAGGGGCTGGCCGGGTAAAAAGGGTTAGCCTGGCCGGCTAGTTTATCTTGACCCTGTAGACCGTCCCGTCGACCTCGAGGAGGAGGCTCAGCGGGGCCGCCTCTACACCCCTGAACTTGAATCCGTTCCTCGCATACCTCTCTAGGAACTCCTCGAGCCGCATGCTCACGTCGACAACCCTCTCCATCGCCTCTCACCTGGATAGTAGTGGCCTCGACCAGGTATATTGGGGCAACACGCGGCCGGGCCGCGGGCTACCAGGGTAGTACCGGGGTAGGCCGCGGGACATGCCGGGCGGGCGTGAACACCTTTAAGGGGGGCTGCATACACACCAGGGGGGAGGGGCGTGGGGGCCGCCGGCGAGCCGCTGGTCACGGTGGTGGTGCCAGTCTACAGGGAGCCTAGGAGGCTAGCCGAGATACTCGACGAGCTCTTGGCGCCGGGCTGGCCTCCACGCGAGGTCATAGTGCCGGCCGACGCGCCGGGCCCCGAGCTCGAGGAGCTGATAGACGCATACAGGGAGAGGGGTGTGCGGTTCCTCGTCTCCAGGGAGCGCCGGGGGAAGGTGGACGCGCTCAACGAGGCCGTATCCCTGGCGAGGGGCCGCCTCGTGGTGTTCCTGGACAACGACGTATCCCTGCCCCCCGGCTTCCTCGGGGACGTCTACCGGGCCATGGAGGGCGCGGAGGTGGGCGAGATAAAGAAGCTCGCGGGCGGCCGGGGCCTCCTCGCCAGGATGGTGGGCTACGACTACATGACCTTCGGCGTCTCCTGCTACCTCTTCTACAGCCGGCTGGGCAGGTGCGCCGGGCTCAACGGGGCGGCCTTCGCCATGACGCTCGACGCGCTGAAGGAGCTGGGCGGCTTCAAGAAGTGCGTCCTCGAGGACCTCGACGCGGGTTATAGGAGCTTCTTCCACGGGCTGAGGTTCCGCTACATCTACGAGACCTCGGTGACCGTCGACCCGCCCTCCTCGTGGAGGGAGTGGCTCGACCAGAGGAAGCGGTGGGTCGTGGGCACCGCCCTCTGGGTGAAGGAGTACTTCTTCCAGCTGAGGAGGTCGGCTAGGAGGAACAAGCTGCTCAGCGCGGCTGCCACACTGGTGCTCTTCCCCGCGATACTCTTCCCCTGGATAATACTGGGCTCCTCGCTTAGGCCCGTGGAGTCGCTGACGCTGATACTCCTCTACTTCCTCACCGGCTACGTCGGCGCCTTCTTCCCCCTCGCGCTCCTGCTGAGCTACGGCCTCTCCTTCCTCATACTCCGCACGCTTGCGGCGCTCACAGCCTACTTCCTCCTATATGCGGCCGCCATAGCCTACTATGCGAGGAAGATAGGGTACCCCGTGAACCCGCTATGGCTGGCCATATACTTCTTCCTCTACTCCCCCGTCTGGTACACCCTGCTGGTCGCCGGCTTCATACGGGTCATAGTGTTCAAGAAGAGAGACGTGAAGGGCTGGAAGATATAAGGTGGTGGCCGCCACAAGAAGGCGGGGGGATGGCGACAGAAGAGACGGCTGACGGCTCCAGGGTGAGGAGTACCGAACCGGCCGACCCCCCACCCCTTTTATCCCGCCCACACCCTAGGTATAGTGGTGGCAGCGCGTGGAGGAGGCGGTGATCATCTCGACCGGGAACGAGCTGCTGATAGGCAAGATAGCGAACACCAACGCCCAGTGGCTCGCCGAGCGGCTCACCCTCCACGGCTTCAGGGTCGCCAGGATACTCGCGGTGCCCGACGAGCCCGCCGCGGTCGCGGAGGCCTTCAGGGAGGCCCTCACGGCGCGCGTGGCCGTGTCGACCGGCGGGCTGGGGCCAACCTTCGACGACCGCACAGCGGAGGCCGTCGCCGCCGCCTATGGGAGGCCCCTGGTGCTGGACGCGGACGCCCTCGCCATGGTGAGGGAGAAGTACGAGGCGGCGGGCATGCGGCTGACGCCTGAGAGGGTGAAGATGGCCTACCTGCCGCTCGGCGCGGTGCCGATCAGGAACCCCGTGGGCACGGCCCCCGGCATCTACCTAGTCGAGAAGGGCACCCACGTCTTCGTGCTCCCCGGGCCGCCCAGGGAGATGAAGGCCATGTTCGAGGAGGAGGTGGAGCCCAGGCTGCGGCGCATAGCGCCCCCCGTGTACTGGTGCGAGGCAGGCTTCACCCTGAAGGGCGTGGCTGAGGCGGACTTCGCGCCCCACGTCAAGAGGGCGATGAGGGTCTCCCCGAGGGTGTACGTGAAGAGCCACCCCAAGGGCAGGGAGACCGGCCTATCGGTGATAGAGATCCACGTCACGGGGAGCGGCGGCGACCCCGACGCCCTCAGGAGGGAGGTGGAGGAGACCCTCAGGGTGCTCCTCGAAGCGGCTGGGAGGCTCGGCGGCAAGGTCGAGGGAGTGTGGGGGCCTAGGCTTAGGAGGCCCTAGGCCCCGGAAAAGGTTTTCAGTAAGGCCATGGAATACAGGTGCACCGGCTCCGAAGGCCGGCGTTATATAAATGATGTTACCGATGGAAACCATTAACTAGAAACGCTTTTCAGAGACTATTATCTGTCTAGATATCAACATTGATAACCTGGAAACATGTTTTTGGGCAAAGAGCTAATTGCCCCGATGCACCTAGTGTATAAGTGGGTGCTAGGATTGTCAAAGGTTATACGTGTGAGGTATGAGAAAGGAGTGCTAAAGCCTCTGGAGCCAGTAGAGCTTCACGAGGGCGAGGAGGTCATCGTGAGTGTTGAGAGAAAAATAACACATGGTCTTGCAGAGCTCGTAGAGAGACTTAGAAAGGAGACTCCTAAGGTTGATAACCCTGAAAGGCTTCTCGAGGAGATGAGGAAGTGATAGTCATCGATGCTAGCATACTAATAGATGCATTATTCAGCAAAGAACAGGAGAGATACGAGAAAGCAGGAGGTTATCCTCGGGTTTTGAGTACAGAGCGCGCCGCTGCTGGGCGCCGGGGCCGCCCCGTAGGCGGCTATAGTTGAAATAACATGTATATTACTGGCCGGGGCCACCACCAGTAGGGCCCTGCGCCTGCCCCTGCGCCGAGGAGAAGTCGTAGCCACAGTAGGGGCAGAACCTCGCGTTCAGCGGCACCTCCTGGCCGCACTTGGGACACTTCTTCACAAGGGGCGTGCCGCAGTTGTAGCAGAACCTGGCGCCAGGCGGATTGACAGTGCCGCACTTGGGGCACCGCACACCCTGGGCCTGCTGCGCCTGCTGTGGCGGGGCGGGCGGCTGGCCGGGCGGGGCAGCGCCGGGCGCCGCGGCGGCCGCGGGGGCGGCCCCAGGCTGGGCTGGGTATCCCCCGTAGGGCGGGTAGAACAGCGGCGGTATGAGCATCATGCCGGCGCCAAGGCCGGCGCCCTCTGACTTCCCGAGCTCCTTTGCCGCCACTTTCACGGTGTCCATGCGGAGCACCTCTGTCGGCGCGCCGGTGTGTAGGAGCCAGAAGAGCTTCTCCCTGTACTCGGGCGTCGTGTCTATGCCCTCGAAGCGCACGTCGACGAGCTCGAGGCCTATGCGCCTGAAGTCGTCGAGTATGTCCAGCTTTATCTCGGCCGAGATCTTGTCCAGCTGGGTGTAGAGCTCGACGAGCGTGTAGCGGCCGATGGACGCCATGGCCCGCTCGTTGAAGTATCCGCGGAGGAAGTCGTTGACGGCGGGGGTGTCGTAGGCCTGCTGCCCGCCGACCACCTCTACCACGAAGAGCTGGGGGTTGTCGACGCGGAAGAGGAACATCCCGTGGTACTTTATCGGGGCTAGATCCCTTGTCTGGCCCTGGCCGCCGAACCTGCCCTTGTGCTGCCTCATGCTGATGAAGATTATGTTCGCCCTGAACGGGGTCTCCTCGTAGACGAGGTTGTAGGCCTGCGACAGCACGGGTATGTTCTGCGTCGTGATGACGTGCCTGCCGGGGCCGAGGACGTCGTAGGCCTTGCCGTCCCTCATGAAGACGGCTACCTGCCACTCCTGGACGACCACTACGGCGCCCCAGGGTATCTCGTCGTTGGGGTAACGCCACACTATGTCGTCGGGGCCGGGGTTGACCCACTGAATGACGGGGAGCTTCTCCCAGCGGAAGTTGGGGAGCTTGGGGGCAGCCATCAGCTGGTCACCTCCTCGGCCTTGAACATGCGCTCCCTCTCCCTGATCGCGTCCTCGAGGTTGAACAGCATGTTGTAGATCTCGTCGATCATCTCCTGTATCTCCTGCGTCGACATGCCTGGGCTTATAGAGTACACCTTCTCCCTGATCGCCGAGGCCTGGGTCACGAGCTTGTAGTCGTACATCAGGAGCTGCTGCAACTGCTGCTCCTCTATGTGCACACGGTCGAAGAGGCCTGCATACCCGTAGGTGGCGTGCCTTATCATCTGGGCGACCTTCATGAGCTCCAGGCGCAGGTCGTCGAGGCGGAGCGCGAGCGATATGTCACGCCTCTTGACCTGGCCTATGAGACGCTCGACCCTTAGCCGGGCGTCGTCTAGCAGCGCGGCTACGCGTCTCCTGACGAGTGCGTCGTCCTCGCGTATGAGCTCGCGCCTCTTGTAGCCCTGGAAGCCGGGGATCATGAGCTCGAGCTTCTCCAATATCGTGAGTTCTTTTGACATACTGGGTAGAAAACGTGAAAGAAGGATATATATTTGCGGTTACGCGGTTACTCCTTCTTCCTACCGATAAAGCGGTAGACCGTGGTGCCACAGTAGGGACAGGTGCCCTTGTAGGCGAGCCTCCCGTTCTTGAGGGTAACCTTCCTGGGGTTCTTCATAACCACTATTTTCCGGCACTTTACACAATAGGCGGTGATCTCCTTGGCCATTTCTCTCACCGCTTCTTATAGGAGGCCTCTCCTTATTATCTTTATCTACCTTGAATGTTTATTTTGGCACATGAAAACTTTTTTCCAGGACTCAATTTAAGAAAAGAGAAATGGAATCGCTGGCAGATACTCCCTACCACGCTAGAAAAGAGATAAAGCCTATCTCTTTGATAGCGAGTGGAGCCTAAATATATCCTCCAGCGCAATATAGGAGTGGGCCATGGAGAGGTATGAACGCCTGATAAGGGTCATCGGCCGCGACGCGCAGGAACGCCTCAGGAGAGCGACTGTTATGGTCGCCGGGCTCGGCGGCCTAGGCTCAGCCGCCTCGCTCTACCTGGCATACACGGGCGTTGGCAGGCTGATCATAGTCGACAGGGATACCGTCGAGGAGAGCAACCTGGACCGGCAGATCCTCTACACGCCGCGCGACCTGGGCAGGCCCAAGGCTGCCGCGGCGGCACGCAGGCTCCGCGAGGCGAACCCCGATGTGGACGTCGTGGCCGTGGAGGCTGACATAGCCGAGGCCGCCCCGAGGCTCGTGGTGGAGGCCGACGTGGTGGTTGATGCCCTCGATAACTGGGATTCCAGGCTTGAGCTGAACAGGGCGGCGGTTGCCGCCGGGAAGCCGCTCGTGCACGCAGCGGTGGAGGGGCTGCAGGGCCAGATGATGGTCGTCGTGCCGGGGGAGACGGCGTGCCTCGAGTGCGTCTTCGGCGGGCTGAGGGGGAGGAGGGGTGGCGCAGTGCTCGGCCCGGTCGCGGGTGTCATGGGTGCTATGGAGGCGGTGGAGGCCGTCAAGCTCGCCGCCGGGCTGGGCTCGTCGATGGCGGGCAGGCTGCTCGTAGCGGACTTCTCGTCCGGCTCCTTCGACGTGATCAGGGTTGCCCGGCGGCCGGGGTGCCCCGTGTGTGGGGCGGCGCGGGATATATAACCAGGTATATTCCACCTATTATCCAGGTGGTATATGATTAGGCCTCCCTGCGAGCTGATGAACGAATACGTGTTCCCGGCAGTGAGGAGCCTAGTGGTAGAGTACCTCTACAAGAAGAAGGGGCTGAACCAGCTGGAGATCTCGCGGCTACTCGGGATAAGCCAGTCGAGCGTGAGCAGGTATCTCAACAGGCAGCGCGGCGTTAGGGGCTACGAGGTGCTCGAGATCCCGGGCTTCAAGGAGCGGCTGGAGAGCCTCGCGGAGCGGATGCTCGAGGGCGACGTGGACGGCAACCAGCTGCTATGCGAGATATGCTCGTACCTCAGGAAAGAGGGTTATATGGAGCTCCTCCTCAGGGCGGAGCGCGGGGAGGGCTAGCGTAGGTGGCTGGACAGCAGCTCCCTCACCTTCTCCAGGGCCTCGCCCCCGGGCTCGCGGCGCTCCTGCTTCGGCGTCGCGTCTATCAGCAGCCTCTCACCCCTCTCCTCCCTGTGGAAGAGCTCGGAGGCTGGGAGGCCGGCCAGCTTTACGATGTCCTCCTCGTAGTCGACGTTGCACGCCAGGGCGTTGAACACGGCGTAGGGGTCGCGTAGGTCGACGCCGCTGAAAACCACGACGGTCTCCACGTGGGGGGTGAGGCCCATGGTCAGCACCCCGAGGCCTATCTCCCTGGCGGCATCCCTGTAGGCGGGGTCGACGTCCACCAGCATCACCCTGCCCGCCGTCTCCGGGGGCACGTAGAGGTCGCTCACAGCCGGGTACACGGTTCGCACGTAGGCCAGCGCCACGGCGCTCGCCGTGGAGACTAGTGCCGCGGCGTCGCTGTACCTGTAGTGGATCGCCGAGGTGTAGAGGAAGGGCTTCTGCTTCGAGTATATCTTCTTCAGGTGGAAGACCGGCATGGGCTCGCCGCTCCGCAGCGCTCCGTCCTCGAAGAGGAGGCGGGGCGCCGGCAGCGTGTCGCCGGGCTCTATGTAGCCGTAGAACGCCATCTCGGAGCCGGCCGGGACATATGTGTTCCTGCCGACCTTGGCTATCTGGACCCTAGTCCCCCCTATCAGCCCCGCCAGGAAGAACTTGTCGACGCTGGGCGGGGTCGGCGGGGTGGCTGCAAGCTGTGTGTAGGGGTCGGCGCCGACGGCCACCGCGGCCTCCACGGTAGCCTTCGCCCTGAGGGCCTCCCCGAGCAGCCGGGAGGCGCCGGAGCGCCTGGGTATGTGTAGTATGAGCGTCTTCTCATCTATTATCGCGGCCCTGTACACGCCCACATGGTATCTCCTCTCGGCGGGGCTGTAGAGTATGACCAGCGGGTTCACTATGCTCGCCGCCTCCTCCTCGGGCAGGTGTCTAATGGCTGGCAGGGCGGTGAGGTCGGCCTCGTACTCGCTTAGCTCCCTGGCGAGGACCGGTGCGCTCTCCACGACCTCGGGTATATAGCCTGAGAAGGAGGCTATGGAGGTCAACACCTCTAGCTGGTCAAGCGCCCCGCGTGGAGGCTTCTTCGGCGTCGAGAGGGCGGCGTAGGCTTTCCCGGCCAGCTCCCCGTGCTCCCCGAATATCCTATCGGTCTTGGCCCAGTATATGTTGGAGGCTAGGGGGAGTGCGGCCCCCTCGGGGTTCTCCAGCAGCACTGCGCTGTCGCTACTCTTGGCCGCCTCTATGAAGAGGAGGGGCGCCTCCACGGAGGGCGATACCGCGTCTTCTATGTTGAGAAGCTTGCCTATCAGCGAGAAGGATGCCAGCGTCTCCGCGAGCGTGGGCATAGCGCGTCGATTGATTGACACAGGATTATTATATAAAATAATTTCACGGAAAAAGTGGGGTTGTCACCGCTCGAGCGTCACCGCGCGGGCCGCCGCGAGGTCTATCTTCTCCAGCAGCATCCTCCTGCCGACCAGCCTGCTTATCCTCACCGGCCTCGAGTCCATGAGCAGCTTCTCAGCTGCCTGGAGCTTGACCGAGCTCTCCGCGTAGACGGTCAGCAACGGGTCACCCTTCTTCACCTTGTCCCCGAGCTTCACGTGGACGTAGACGCCGGCCCCCTTGTCCCTCGGCGCGCCCGCGGTCTTCCCGGTCAACGCTATCAGCGCGTTGTCTATGAAGAAGACGAAGCCCTCCTCCTCGGCGTATAGCGTGAAGACCTTGTCGCCGACCGGTATGTCCTCCGGCTTGACCCCTGGGTCACCGCCCTGAGCCTCTATGATCTCGCGCAGCTTCCTCTCAGCCTTCCCGGTCCTTATCGCGCGCAGCGCGACCTCCCTCCCGTTGGGCGTCCCAACCATCTCGAGGAGGACGCCGGCTATGCTCACGGCCTTGTCCACGACGTCGCTGGGCTTCATCGTCATGAGCGCCTGGAGCGCCTCCCTCGCCTCAAGCGCGGGGCCTACCGCGTGGCCGACCGGCTCCTCGCCGTAGGTCGAGACGGCGACTATGTTGAGGCCTAGGCGGCCGCCGATGTCTATGAAGTCCCTGGCTATGCGCCTCGCATCCTCTATCGTGCGGGCCTTGGTGCCCCTGCCGGTGGGTATGTCTAGGACGACGTGCGTGGAGCCGACGGCGAGCTTCTTGGCGAGTATCGAGGGGACGAAGAAGGGGTCTATGCCGAGCGGGTACTCTACCCTTATTATGATGTCGTCCGCCGGCGCGAGGCGGAGGCTGCCGCCCCAGACTATGCAGCCGTTCGTCTTCTCGACGACACGCCTCATCTCCTCTATGCTCAGGCTGACGGGTGCGAGCACCTCCATCCTGTCGGCGGTGCCAGCGGCACTGGTTATCGCCCTGCTGCTCGTCTTGGGTATCGTGTAGCCGAGCGATGCTATTATCGGGACCACGAGGATGCTGGTCTTGTCGCCTGGGACGCCGCCGAGGCTGTGCTTGTCGAGTATCGGCCTGCGGTCAAGGCGGAGCCGCTCGCCCGTATCCACCATCGCAGTCGTGAAGTTTAGGGCCTCCTCGACCGCCATCCCCTGGAAGTGGAGCGCGGTCACGAAGGCGGTGAGCTCTATCTCGCTTATCTTCCCGTCGACTATGTCCTGTATTATCTGCCTAGCCTCCTCGGGTGTTAGGCGCGCCCTCGCCAGCTTCTTCCTCACTATCTTCAGGCTGGCGGGTGGCTCCACCGCCTCGACCTCGACTAGCTGGCCGTCCCGGACTCCGAGCGCCCTGGCCACGTCGTCGTAGAGTCCTATACTGTCCTTCGGGAAGTTCTTGGCGAGCGTCACTATGGCTATGACCTCGCGGTCCTCGAAGGAGACCCTTACACGGTCGTTCGCCCTGAGGTCGAGCTTCTCGGCGACCTCGTTGTCAAGCAGAACAGTGTAGTGTCCGCTCTCGTAGCCCAACACGACTGCCTTTAGCTTCATACCGTGCACCTAGAAGCAATTCTATCATGCATCTAGGGGATTATATAAGATTTTTCATTAACAAATATATTTTACCGTCACGGCCCGCCCCGGGTATACGAGGGATTATTAACCCCCGCCCTGTGAGATATATATGAGATGAAGGGCTGGACGGGAAAGATACTCTGGGTGGACCTCTCCAGGGGCGAAAGCAGGGTTGTAGACCTCGACCCCCAGCTCGCCGCAAGCTACGTCGGTGGGCGTGGCCTCGCAGCCAGGCTCCTCTGGGACCACGTGCCCCCGGGCGCCGACCCCCTCGGGCCACAGAACCTCCTCGTAATGGCCGCCGGCCCCCTGACGGGGCTTCCGGGGCCCAGCACCGGGAAGCTCGTCGTCGCCGCCAAGAGCCCGCTCACCCACGGCTACGGCGACGGCAACATAGGTACGAGGGCTTCGGTCGCGATGAGGAAGGCGGGCTTCGACGCCGTCGCAGTGTCCGGCGCCTCTGAGAAGCCGGTCTACATCTACGTCGAGGACGGGAGGGCTGAGGTGAGGAGTGCGGAGCACCTTTGGGGGCTCGACGCCTTCGAGGCCGAGAGGCGGCTCGTGGAGGAGCACGGGAAGGGCGTTGGCGTGCTGGTTATAGGCCCCGCTGGGGAGCGTGGGGTGGGCTTCGCCACCGTGATGTCCCAGGAGGGGCGTGCGGGCGGCAGGACCGGCATGGGCGCGGTGATGGGTAGTAAGAGGCTGAAGGCCGTCGTGTTCAGGGGTAGCGGCGACGTGGACATTGCTGAGAGGGACGCCTACCTGCGGGAGGCGCGGGAGGCGTACGCCGAGCTCAAGAGGAAGCCTGCCTACAGGTTCTGGATGAGGCAGGGCACCATGATGGCGATCCAGTGGAGCCAGGAGAACAGCGTCCTGCCGACCTACAACTTCAGCGAGGGCGTCTTCGAGGAGGCCGACAAGATCAACGGCTTCGCGATGGAGATGGCGAAGGTCGAGCAGAGGGGCTGCCCCAACTGCACCATGCCCTGCGGCAACGTGGTGCTCGACGACGAGGGCGCGAAGGCCGAGCTGGACTACGAGAACGTGGCGCTGCTCGGATCCAACATCGGCCTCGGGGACCTCGCCAGGGTGGCCAGGCTGAACAGGCTGGCCGACATGTGGGGCGTGGATACGATAGGGCTGGGCGCCGCGATAGGGTACGCGATGGAGGCCAGTGAGAGGGGGCTCATAGGCGAGAAGATAGAGTGGGGCGACTTCGACGCCGCGCTCCGCCTGGCGGAGGCCATAGTGGGGAGGGAGGAGGGCCTGGGAGACACGCTGGCCAGGGGGCTGGCCTACGCGGCCCAGAGGATCGGCGGCGAGGAGTTCGCCATGCACGTCAAGGGTCTCAGCATAACGGGGTATGACTGCCACGCGGCGCCGGGCATGGCGCTCTCCTATGGCGTGAGCCCGATAGGGGCGCACCACAAGGACGCCTGGGTTATAAGCTGGGAGACGCAGCACGGCAGGTTCGAGTACACGGCCGAGAAGGCGGCTAAGGTGCTCGAGCTGCAGAGGATTAGGGGCGGCTTCTTCGAGACCCTCGTCGCCTGCAGGCTCCCATGGGTTGAGCTAGGCCTCGAGCTCGACTGGTATGTCAGGCTCTTCAACCACGCCACCGGGCTATCCTGGAGCCTCGACGACCACTTCCGCGTCGCCGACAGGGTGCTGAACCTCGTGAGGGCCTTCTGGGTGCGCGAGTACTCCGCTGAGGGGAGGCCGTGGAGCAGGAGGCTCGACACGCCGCCGAGGAAGTGGTTTGAGAGGCCGCTCACGCGCGGCCCGCTGGCGGGCGCCAGGCTGGACCCGCTCAAGTACGACGAGCTGCTGGGCAAGTACTATGGCCTCATGGGGTGGGACTATAGGGGGATCCCGAGGCGCTCCACGCTGGAGAGGCTTGGGCTCGGCTTCGCCGCGGCCGAGCTCGATAGGCGTGTCGGCCTCCTACCCTAGGGGGCTCGCGGTGATAAGGGTAAAGTACCTGGGTTTTTTACCCGATATAACTGGTAGGCTCGAGGACGAGGTTGACGCCCGGGAGGCGGTCGTCAGGGAGATCGTGGATCCCCGCGTCCTGGAGGTGACCGGCGGAGACCTCGTCGTCCTAGTCAACGGGCTCCCCTCCAGCCTAGACACGAAGGTGCGTGACGGGGACACCGTAGCGCTGCTACCCCATATAGGGGGCGGCTAGCCAAGCCAGTCATCCAGCCCCCTCAGCGGCCTAGCCTCGCCGCGCGCCACAAGGTATATCCTGGCGCGGGGGAAGCGGCGCCTCAGCTCGAGCGCAACCCCCAGCTCGTCCTCGTACACCTCGTCGGGCTCCACGCCGGGGCCAAGGTAGTGCTCGAGGAGCTCCGGCTTAACGATCCTCGCCGGCCTCCTATCCCGGTCGCGCCTCATTACGAGCTCCACCGAGTCGACGTTGAGGCCGAAGCGCCTCAGCTCGTCCAGCGTCGCATGTCTCAGCCGCTCGGGCCTGCCCGTGAGCAGGATGACACGCCTGCCGGCCGCGGCGTCCCTGTTAGCCCTCTCCACCATGCCGGGGTAGGGCTTGTCTAGGCGTAGGAGCCCGGGGTCTAGGAAGGCCCTCCAGAAGTCCCCCGCGCGGCGGGCCGCCTCCATCCTCTCGGAGGGGTCTACGAGTACGCCGTCTATGTCGTAGACGACGACGCCCACGGCAACCTTTTTCGGTGCGCCGCCTAATCTAGTCTTCGATGACACTCTTCCTGGTGGCCGTGGCGCTGCTAGTGCTCGGCGTGATACTCATGGTCGGCGGCGTACTGCTTCTAATCGTCTCGAGGAGGGGGGAGGGCGAGGCCAGGGCGGCCGGTGTCATAATTATAGGCCCGATACCGATACTCGTCGCCTCCGACAAGGAGGCTGCGAGGCTCGCCGTGCTACTAACCATAGCGTCTCTCGTATTCTTCGCGCTCTTCATCCTAGTTACATGGGGTGCCAGGCCTTGATGTGCTGCCACGTACTTAGGAAGCTCTACGAGAGGCTGAGCCTGAGCAGGGGCCAGGTCGCCGCTGCGGCCGAGCTACTCGCAGCCGAGCTCCTCGAGGGCTACCGCGCAGGCAGCCCGGAGGAGGCGGTGGAGGAGGGGCTCCGCCGCGCAGGCCTCGAGGCCAGGCACCTAGGCGGCTACGAGTTCCTAGTGAAGGGCTGCCCCGCCTGCCCGGGCGAGGAGATATGCCCCGCCGCCTTCTACGCCGCCGCCGCGGTGCGCGTAGCTGCGGGGCGGGGCGCGGTCGCGCTTGGCGATGAGGGGCGCTACGGCGCGCGGGGGGAGGAGGGCTGCAGGATAAGGCTAAGGGTGTACGCCCTGGAGTGAGGCGCACGCCGGCGGTGTTCAGGGGGTGGGGCTTCTGCGCGCTCTGCGGCCTCTGCTGCCGGGACACTGAGATGCCGCTCACCCCGGGGGATGTGGAGAGGCTGGAGGCCCTAGGCTATCGGCGCGACGAGTTCTCCCTCATGAAGGGCGGTGTACGCGTGCTCAGGAACGTTGATGGGAGGTGCTACTTCTACGAGGAGGGGAGGGGGTGCCGTATATACCCGTACCGGCCCCTCGGCTGCGCCGTATACCCCGTGGTGTACGACGAGGAGCGCGGGAGAGCCGTTGTCGACGGATACTGCCCCATGGCGCCCCTCACGCCTGAGCGGTGGGTACGGGAGGCCGAGCCCGTGCTACGCCTCGTGCTGGGCGAGCTCGGCCTGGGGAAGCGTGATAAGCCTGGCCGGCGAATATAGCGTGTGCCTGGGCTACTGAGGGTTGAGGAGAGGGCTCTAGAGCTTATCAGGAGGAGAGGCTATATAAGCCGGGAAGAGCTGTCCCGAGGGCTGGGGCTGCCGCCGCGGGCTGTGGAGCTGGTTCTCGAGTCCCTCGTGAGGAGGGGGCTACTGGAGCCCCTGGGCTGTAGCTGCAGCCGCTGCCCGCTGGCAGGGGCGTGCCCCTACGCCGCGGCGAGGGGGGTTAGGGTGTACCGGCTGAGGCCGGGTGGTGGCGCATGATACTCTTCTTCGTCGACAGGGAGTGCCTGGAGGGCTTCAGCCCGCTCAGCGACTATACCATCCCGCCGGCGTTCAGGGCCGGCGAAGAGCTCCTAGCCGACACGTGGGGGAGGCTGCTCGGCGGCGAGGTGGGGCTAGCCACCAGGGGGTTCCTGGCCGAGAGCGTCGAGTGGCTCACAGGGGGCGCGCTGAGGCATGCCGAGCCCCGCGGCGACGCCCTGCTGTTGAACGCATGTGCCTCACCCTTCTCCGGGGAGCTTGTAAGCCTCCTGGAGCACGCCGCGGGGATGGGCAGCCTCGCCGTCTACGCTGGCAGGCGCGTCGTAGCGGCTAAGCTGTCCTCCGGCTCTCGGGGCCTCTTCGAGGCGTTCACCGGCGTAGTGGAGCCCGAGCTCGTCTACGGGCACATGTGGATGTTCGAGGAGGAGGCGGTGGATCCCCGGTCGGCGTTCCTGGATCCTAGGAGCCTCCTCGCCGGCATCCTAGGCGCACTCCGCGGCGGCGTGGCCGAGGGAGCCGTTATAGAGGAGGGAGCAGTGGTTAGAAGGAGCTACGTCGGCCCGGGGGCCAGGGTCTCGGCCGGCGCCGTCGTTGAGGACTCCGTCCTGGAGGGAAGCCTCCTCGTCGAGGGCAGGGTCAGGGGCAGCTACCTGTCGAGGAACACCTGGGTGGCCGGCTACGTGGAGGGGGTGATCCTGGGGCTCGGAGCACAGGTGTACCCGGGCGCATACCTGGAGGGCTGCCTCGCCGGCGTCTACGCCAGGGCGCTGCCGGGGGCCTATGCCCGCGGCGCCAGGCTCGGCCACGGTGAGGCCATCACAGGGGGCGCGCCGGCCGGTGACGCGCTCGAGGAGTACAGGGAGACGCTGTACAGGAGGTGGGGGCGCCTGCCCTCGAGGTTCGAGGAGGAGCTCCTTAGACGTAGACAATTATCTCGACGGGGTCGCCGTCCTTGAGGTGGAGGCTGTCCCGTAGCTTGACGGGGGCTATGAGCTCTACGACGTCGTCGCCGTGCCGTGTGATCTCGAGGTCTAGTAGGGCGCACTCAGCGCTCCTATTGTTACCCCTTATGACCGCCCTGTAGACCGTGACGCCGCCGTACCTCTTCCCGTCCTTCTCGAAGCCCTCTATCCTGAAGCCCTCGACGTCCCGGAGCGCCTTGCGCACGGGGACGTAGTCCTCGTGAAGCCTCACGTTGAGCGTGCCTGCGAAGGGCTCGTAGCCCAGCAGCTCGCGGAACCGGGCCCTGTACTCGGGTATGCTCATGTAGACCGCGCCCTCCCCGAGGCCGGAGGTGACGACGCCCTTGAGCACTATCTTCTTGTCCTCGAAGATGCCCCTGAGGTCCCTGTAGACCAGCTCCAGGAAGCGCCTCCCCCTCTCCGACAGCCTATAATACGTGCTGTTGCCGACCCTGTTCGCCAGCACGTAGCCCTCCGTCTCCGCCAGCTTCAGTAGGCGCCTGAGCTTCCACCCTGAGACGCCCAGCGTCTTGGCGAGCTCCACCCTGCTGATCCTGACCGGCGTGTAGAGGCAGCCCCTCTTTCCCAGCTCTATCAGCAGGGGCAACACTGTGTACTCGTCCTTCATTGGGCGCTCAACGTAATCCTAGGCCTAGCGCTCAGATAAACCCTGGCATCGACAAGAGTCTATGCGATAACCTCGTAGTCCCTCATCCCGCCGTAGACCCTGAGCGCGAGCACCGCGGCCATCACGCCCGCGGCAGCCGCCGAGACGAGCGGGCGCAGCGCCGCCTCGAAGACGCCGAAGCCTATCACGGATACGAGGGCGTAGGCCGGCAGCAGCGTGAACGAGTAGAGCCCCCTGACCTCGTCCCTCGCGTAGAGCTTGGTGAACCTGTAGACCATGCTGCCGAGGAAGTATGCCGCCGCGGCGGCGGGGGGCAGCAGGTAGAGCGCCTCCATCCTTACGTATAGGCTCGCCGCCCCAACGGCTATGAGCAGGGCCAGCAGCACGTCTATGCTCCTCTCGGCCTCGACCACGGCGTAGTCGAGCATGTCTTCGAGCAGCTCGCGCATACACGTCACCTGTATAGAGGCTAGGGCCTGGTGGACTACATTATGCTCCACGCCGGCTCTCCGGGGGGACGGTGGTAGGGCCACCGTATTACCCGGGTATAGGCGGTAAGGATAGTAGCCGGACAGGCAGAATACATGTTGAGGCGGTATGGCCGTGAAGTACAGCATCAGGATATACGGGGTCGGCGTGGACCGCGAGCTGCTCGACTGGCTGGTGGTGTCGCTGGGCGACATATTCAACGCGGACGTGGAGGCGGTGCCCCGGGGCCTCCCGATAGGCGAGGCCCTCCGATTCTACAACCAGCGGCGGGAGCAGGTGGACGCCGCTGCGATGCTGAACTACCTCCAGGAGAGGCTCAGGCCTCCCCCGGGGGGCCGCGTGCTCGTCGTAGTCAACGGGGACGGGTACGTCGAGGGGATGAACTTCGTCTTCGGCATCGCCAGGCCCGGGTGGGGCGGCATAGTGTTCACGAGACACCTCGACCCGGAGTTCTACGGGCAGCCGCCGAGCCCCGGGCTGCTGAGGGCGAGACTCCTCAAGGAGGCCCTCCACGAGCTGGGGCACAGCTACGGGCTCTCCCACTGCAGGGGCGACTGCGTGATGAGGTTCAGCAACTCGGTGTACGACGTCGACAGGAAGCCCGCGAGGTACTGCCAGCGCTGCAGGGCGGAGCTGAACTACCTGCAGCCCGGCCTCCTACGCTAGGGCGGCTCGGGTATCCCGAAGAGCCTCCTGAGGATGGGGCTCGCCTTTATCTCGTCTATAGAGAGGAGCTCCCAGTACACGCCCGGGGGCTTCCTGTACCGCCCCTCCGCCCTTATGAGCTCCCGGGGGGTAGCCACGTAGTCGACGGGCACGTCATGCCGCTCCATCGGGATGCCCTCCACAACCTGGACGTCGTGGACCGTGGTGACCACGGGGGTTGAGGGGGAGGCCACGCCGAGCTCGCGGAGGAGCGCGTACTCGAGGTCGTACCTGCCGTCGCCCTTGCCGAGCCTGGCGCCGTCGCGGCCCGCGGCGACGCTGCCCAGAACCACGAGGTCCACTGAGAGGTCCTCGAGCACCTCGACGTGCCTGCCCATCTTTATCGAGCCCCGAACCGTCGTGGCATAGGACACCATGTCGGCCGGCACCCGCTCCGGCTCGAGCACCGTGTAGCCGTTGAGCCGCGGGAGTATTGTTACTACGGTCTTCCCCCTCCTCAGGGCTTCCTCCCTGATAGGCTTCTGGGGCAGGTCGGGCGTCGAGTACACGACCCTCGCCTCCCTGAACGCCGGGAGACGCGTTATCTTCCTGGCCGCGCTGAGGCTTCCAATGAAGTTTGGTATCTTGCCGTAGCAGGGCCTCGGCGTGGTCGCTATCTCCAGCTTCTCGAGGCGCCTCCACACCTCGCGCCTTATCCTGGCCTTCACCCGGGCTATATCTGATGAGAAAGGTTTCATACTAAGTATTGTTACCCGGCGGAGACACTATAACTGTTTCCCGGGGGCAACCCTATTTTAAATCCGTCCTACACTCTACAATACGGCTATAGTTGGACACGATAAATAGTGTCACACAGGTATGGTGTAACGCTATGAACGTGGAAAACCGCAGCAAGGGAGGGGGGTATTACACGACGAGGCGCAACGGCTACATCTCCACGACGAAGGTCGTCAGCGTAAAGCTGCCGGTGGCGCTCATATCGGCGCTGGACGAGCTGATAAGCCACGGATACTTCCAGAATAGGAGCGACGCGATCAGGGAGGCCATTAGGAGGCTGCTCAGCAGCTACCAGGGCTATGGCAGCAACATGATGGACAACAGGTTCTTTGTAGGGTTCAGGTAGCATTGCCCCCGCCCGGGCCGAGGCGCCTGGGCCCCAAAAAAAGTATTCTCCCCGGGTTTTATGAGACCGGCGTGCCGGGGGGCACCTCCTTCTCCGGCGTCAGGAGTACTGGTTTCCCGTCCACCACCGCCGCGAGGAGCATCCCCTGGCTCTTGTAGCCCATGAACACCTTTGGCTCCAGGTTCGCGAGCACTACTATCTCCTTGCCCACGAGGTCCTCCGGCTTGTAGTGGGGGTAGAGGCCCGCCACGAGCTGGCGTTTCTCGTCGCCCAGGTCTATCTCGAGGAGTATGAGCTTGTTGCTCCTCTTTATGCGCTCGGCGGACAGTATCTTCGCCACCCTTATGTCTAGCTTCTTGAACTCGCTGAAGCTTACGGTCTCCATACACTATGCATCCCCCTGGGTTGGAGATATTCTTTCCCCCGCCGCTACACGGGGGCTTTAAATCTATGCTGCGGGGTAGGATTAGTGGTGTACGCCGGGTGCCGGGCATAGATAGGAAGCTGCTCTTCACGGAGGCCGACCTGATACTCCTGGCCCTCCTCGAGGGTGAGAAGAAGATAACAGACCTGAGGCCCGCGACCCGCCTCTCCACGACGTCGATATACCACAACGTGGACAGGCTGATTAGGAGCGGGCTAGTGGAGGAGGACCGGGAGAGCGTCCCCGGCACCCGTATACTGAGGCTCACGGAGAAGGGTAGGCGTGTCGCCAAGATACTGAAGGCGCTGGAGGAGGAGACGAGGCCCAAGATCTACGTCCTCGAGCCCGAGTAGCCGGGGGCAACCGTTTTTACAGGGCACGTGGAGCCTAACACTATGGGGGCTACAGTGAGGGCCGCGGTGCTCGTAGTCGACATGCTGGAGGAGTTCGTGAGGGGGCGGCTGAGGGCCGGGGCCGCCGAGGAGATCGTCCCCCGGATCGCCGGGCTCCTCGACGCGGCGCGCCGCCTCGGGGTACCCGTAATCCACGTCGTGGACAGCCATGTGCCCGTAGTCGACGCCGAGTTCAGGCTCTGGGGGCCGCACGCCGTGAAGGGCTCCGAGGAGTCGAGGATAGTGGAGGAGCTGGGGCCCCGGGAGGGCGACTACGTGGTCGCGAAGAGGAGGTACGACGGCTTCGTCTACACGGATCTAGACCTGCTCCTGAGGGAGCTGGGCGTCGACACGGTCATCGTGACCGGCATCCACACCCACATATGTGTGCAGCAGACCGTTTTGGGCGCCTTCTACAGGGGCTACCGCGTCATAGTGCCCGTAGACTGTGTCGCGGCCGCGAGCGAGGAGTGGCATAGGAGGGGGCTCGAGTACATGGAGGAGTTCGCGGGTGCAGAGCTCGTAACGTGCGAGGAGGCCGTGGAGAGGCTGGAGCAGGGGGCCCGGGAGTAGCCTAGCCCTCCCATATCCTCTCATAGTCCCTCTTGAGCCTCCGCCTCGAGACGTGGGCGTAGACCTGGGTGGTGTTGAGGTTGGCGTGGCCTAGTAGCTCCTGTATCTCCCTTATATCCATGCCAGCCTCGAGGCTCCGTGTCGCGAAGCTGTGCCTGAGCACGTGGGGCGTAACCTTCTTCTCTATCCCGGCGCGGCGGGCCGCCCGCCTTATCACCCTCTCGACCGTCGTGTAGTGTATGTGGCCGCCCCTCCTCGAGGGGAAGAGCCAGGGCCCCGGGGTCTCCATCTGACGCTTCACCGCATCCACCAGCGAAGCGGGGAAGTAGACGAGCCTCTCCTTACCGCCCTTGCCCATCACCCTGAGGCTCCTCTCCTCGAGGTCCACGTCATCCTTCCTCAGGCCTACGAGCTCGCTCACCCTGAGGCCCGTGGTGTAGAGGAGCCTTATTATGAGCCTGTCCCTCTCGCTGCCTGCCGCCTCGACCAGCGCGTCGACCTCCCAGGGCTCCAGGAAGCGTGGCAGCCTCTTCCTCCTCTTGGGCAGCTCGAAGCCCTCCAGGTTCCCGGAGAGCCCGAGGTACTCCATGAACCTCTTCACGGCCACGGCCGCCGTGTAGAGGCTGTCCGGGCTCCACCCCCTCCTCCTGAGCCAGGCGAGGAATGCGTCGACGTCGTACGTGGTTGCCTCGGAGACGTGGCGGCCGCCGAGGAAGCTCAGGTAGAGCCCCAGTATGCTCCTAAAGTACTGCACCGTCCTCGGGGAGCGGTTCCTCGCCTCGAGGTGGGAGAGGTATATCTCGACGAGCTCCCCGTTGCCGTACCCCCTCGGGTCCAGCCTACTCGACCCAGACCGCGTCCTCCCCGCCATATAGCAGTCTGCCCTCGGGCGCCTTGGCGTACTTCTTCAGAATCCCCGCAACATATATGGGGGCCCCTGCCCTGAGCGCCACCGCCACCGCGTCGCTCGGCCGCGCATCGACGTGGTAGACCTTCTCGGAGCCGTCCACGGGCCTGGCGAGCACTATGGTTGCCGTGTAGATGCTGTTCTCGAGGAGGGCATCTATGGTCACCCTCACCACCCTGGCCTCGAGCGCCTCGATAACGTTCACGAGTAGGTCGTGCGTCATGGGCCTCTCCGCCTCCACCCCCCTGAGGGCGCTGTCTATGGAGAGCGCCTCGGGTATCCCTATGAATATGGGCAGCACCCTGCCGCCCCAGTCGGCCCCCTCTATGAGCATGGCGAAGGCCGGGATACGCTCGCCCCCTATCTGTACGGGGTAGACGCCGACAACCTCAGCCCTGGTGTAGCCCTCGGGAGCATCCAAGGCTCACCACCACTCAGCCGTGCTACCCTGCTTGAAGAACTGGGGGTTCAGCCTGACCACGACTAGGCCCCCCTTGAACCTCTGGAACATCCTCACCTTCCTCACTATGCCCTCGACGAGTACGAGCGGGTTACGCTCCACGACCTCGGCTGCCCGCTCAGGGGATGTCCCCTTCACTACATCGTAGAGAGCGGCCTTGACGGCGCTGTCGGCAAGCGTGTCGGTGAAGCACACCTCCCCCGCCTTGACGAGGCTCCCCAGCGCGAACTTCCTGAACCATGCGTAGTCCTTGAGGCTGTTCACGGCCGGCGCCACAGCCTTTCCGAGCTCGTCCTCGACCGCCTTGCCCCCGTCCACGTCCAGCTTGACCCTCTGCCTCCACTTCCACTCCCACACGTCAAGCCAGTCGGAGAGCAGGAGCGCAAGGTACTCCGGCTCCTCCTCGCCGTAGTGGGCGATGCGGGCGAGAGCCCTGCCCTCGGCCCCCTCCTCGTAGAGGAGGTCCTCCACCACGACGATATAGTTCCTGAAGTCGTTTGCAGCAACCTGTACCATGAAGTCCAGCTCGCCCCTGGAGAGGTCGGGGAACCTCCTAACCACGCCCCTCCTCAGGAGCCCCTGGAACACGGAGTACCCGCTACTGCCCAGCATAGCCACCACAAAGCCGGGATTATATAAAGCCCTAGGGGGCTTTAAACCTTAACCCGCCGCCCCGTAGATGTTACAGCCCCGCACCGCGGCGCCGGTAAACATGTTTTAGAGGGGGCCTCAGCCGCGAAAAGACTCCTCACCGCGTCCGGGAGACCGTCGTATCATCACAGCCCCCCGAGACTATTGGGGCAGCCGGGATAAAGAGATAGCGCGGCTAGCCCGCGCTGCCCACCCTAAGCTTGAAGCGCGCGTCGACGACCTTCACCCAGTCCCTCCAGGCGTACGTGGGGTTTAGATCCGCCTCCTCGAAGACATCCCTCAGCTCGTATATGAGCTCCGAGAACCTGGAGACAATCCTGGCCAGCAGGTCTATGTCCGCCGGCGGCCTACCGCGGTAGCCGTGGAGCAGCTTGGAGCCCCTCGGCCGCTCTATGAGGAGCCTCGCCTCCTCGGGCGTCAGCGGGGCCAGGTCGAATGCGACGTCCCTGAGCACCTCCACGAAGACTCCGCCCAGGCCGAAGGCTACCACGGGGCCGAACTGCTTGTCGTTTATGCCGCCTATGAAGAGCTCGTATCCCTCGCTCAGCATCTCCTGGGCCACGAGGCCGTAGATGCGTGCGCCCGGCGCCGCCGCCCTCACAGCCTCCAGCATCTCCCTGGCGGCCTCGCGGAGCTCCTCAATGCTGCGTATGCCGACCCGGACGCCGCCGACGTCGGACTTGTGGATCACGTCTGGGCTGTCGATCTTAAGCACCAGTGGGAAGCCTAGCTGGGCAGCCCGCTCAGCGTCCTCGGGGCCGCTCAGGGTGACGTAGCGGGCGACGGGTATGCCGTTGTCCTCGAGGAGCCTCAGGCTCTCGCTCAGCGAAAGCCACGCCCTCCCCTCCGAGAGGGCCTTCTCTACCACCGGGTGCAAGGATTCACCTCCTATAGTATACGAGTATCTTTCTCAAAGCCTTTGCTATGTCCACCGCGTCCTCCTCGGCCATCCCGGCCAGGGTGGGCAGCGTCACGACTCGGCGTGCAGCGTACTCGGCCCTCGGCGACGTGCCGGGCGGGTACCTCCTCCCAGCCTGGAAGGCGCAGCTCCAGGGGCAGCCGCGGCCGTACCCGTCTAGGCGCTGGAAGAGGGGGTTCTCATATATAGTCCTCGGGTAGTTGACGAGCGCCAGGACGTTCTCGGCCCTCATTGCCTCGACGACGCGGTCGCGGTCCACGCGGAGCCTCTCGAGCTCGAGGAGCACCTGGAATATGTGCCAGTTCGTCTTCACATAGCTCCGGGGCCTCGGGAGCCTGAGGAGGTCTCCGTCGAGGCCTGCGAGCTCCTCCAGGTAAACCCTGGCGATACGCTCCCTGGCGGCGTTGAGCTCCTCCACCCTGTGTAGCTGGCCGATGCCCAGCGCTGCCTGGAGCTCGGTCATCCTGTAGTTCCAGCCGAGGCTCTCGTGGAGGTAGCGCCTCCTCTGCCCGTGGTTTATGAAGAGCCTGGCCGCCTCCGCGACGTCGTCCCTCTGGGTGGTGACCATGCCCCCCTCGCCCGTCGTCATGTTCTTGCTCTGGTAGAAGCTGAATGTCGCCGCGTCCCCTATGCCGCCGACCCTGCGGCCACGGTACTCGCTGCCCACCGCCTGGGCCGCGTCCTCTATAACCGCGAGGCCGTGCTCCCCCGCTATCCTCATTATCTCGTCCATCTCGGCGGGGTGGCCGGCGAGGTGCACCACTATTATCGCCTTCGTCCTCGGCGTTATCCTGTCCTCCACCGTGCCCGGGTCGAGGTTCAGCGTGTCCAGCTCTATGTCCGCGAACACGGGCACGGCGTTGGCGTGGAGTATCGAGGTCGCAGTCGCCACGAAGCTGAAGGGCGTCGTTATCACCTCGTCGCCGGCGCCCACGCCGAGCGCGGCGAGCGCGGTGTGGAGCGCGGCCGTCCCGTTGGACACGGCCACCGCGTGCCGGGCGCCTATGTAGCCGGCAAACTCCTCCTCGAAGCGCCTCGTGTATGGGCCGAAGTGGGAGACGAGGCGGCCAGAGTCGAGGACGGATAGGACGAGCCTCTTCTCCTCCTCGGTGAAGCTGGGCCAGAAGCTCATCGGCTCCCTCCTAACGGGGGTGCCCCCCTCTATCGCCGGCGTCTCCACACTGGTCACCTCACATGGGGGGCTGGCGCATGAGGAAGAGCACGGCGGCCGAGACCAGGGGCACGGTGAGGTTGTCGTCTATCCAGGGCATCTTCTCGACGACCGTGGCCACGACGGCCGACACGAGGCCGCTGAGGCCGGCTGCGAGCGCGCCGAAGGGCGCCGATACCAGGAACATGGCCACGCTGCCCCAGAACCCCTTTGTCCACCTCCTGTAGACATAGTTCCTTACAACGCCTGTCACGCCGTCCCCGTAGGCCATGAAGAAGGTTGCCACCACGGGTATCGTGAGGTCGACGTACCAGAATATGAGGAACAGCGCGGCCCACGTGTAGCAGAACCATACCTCCCCGAAATTGTTCTTCACCTGGAACCATGTTAGCTCGCTGTCCTCGAGGTGCGGGATCAGCGTCAGGAGGCCGAGGGCTAGGCCAGCCGCGACCGGCACGGCGGGGCTCGAGAATATGGGGTCTCCGGCCAGCGCGGTGAAGTATATGAGTAGCGTCACGAGGCCCCCGGTGGTGAAGTGTATGAACTTCCTGGCGATGTACTTGTTAGTCCGCTCGGCGACGAGACGGGAGAGGTAGAAGACCACTACGAGCACCCAGACGCTCAGGACAGCCCCCACGAGGAGGTCGCGCACCGTGAACCCGTAGACCCAGAGGAGCGCCGCGGCTGCAGCCAGTGTGAGCGCCGCGGCGGCCAGCGACCGCGCCTTCATGGCCACTCTGTGTATCTTGTCTCGGCGGGCGGCTTATAATGGTTGCCGGCCTCCTCCCTCAGGTACTCGTAGAGCCTCTTCTGACCCCTCCTGTAGGCCAGGTAGACTAGAAGGAGCGTCGCCACTGCCAGGGAGGCGTCCAGCCAGAGGAGGGGCTGGCTCGGCGGCTGCGTCGCCACGAAGTAGACCATGAAGGTTAGGAATGCCGAGTAGGCGGCCGACGCCAGGAGCCCCGCGCCCACCCCGTCCCAGAGGGCGGCGAAGAGCACCTCGCGCCGAGGTATCTTGACGGCCTCGTCGAAGAGCTCCTTCTCGGGCCTGAATATCCTGGGCGCTAGCGCGCGGAGTAGTAGCCAGAAGGCGAGGAACGCTATCTCGCCTATGAGCATGAGGCTTAGCTCCTCGGGTAGCTCGAAGAGCCTCGGTATAGGGACGTCGCCGATGAGGGGGATCTCCATGTCCGGGCCTCCTAGAGCGGTACGTGGAGCTTGTTCTCCCTCGCGTAGACCTCTAGCTCTATGTAGCCCTGGAGCCCGCTGAGCCTTATCTTCGGCATCAACACCTTCTCCACCTGGAAGTAGCCGGCCAGGTCGTCCATCCTGACGGTTATCCTCACCGGCTTCTCGGAGCCCCTGGAGAGCGACACCCTCTTAATGCTGAGCGCGCTGAGCGCGTGTATGTCCACCTTGCCCATCTCGTAGGGTATCCTCGCCCTCCCCTCGCTCATGTCGAGGCCGTCGGCGACCTTCACTATCCCCGCCTCCACCGTCAGGGCCCTCGTGGAGTAGTCGGTGCTGAATATGGCCCCCATGACCTCCTGCCTCAGCAGGAAGCGGCGGGGCCCTATGTCGCCGAGGACGCGGGGGATCAGCCTGTCGAGTATATCCTTGGCGAAGAGGGCTCCGAGGTGCTCGTGCATATCCCTGTGTATCGCGTTGCCTATGTCGTGGAGGTAGGACGCGAGGACGAGCACCGCCTTCACCTCGTCCAGGTTCTTGGCCGTCCCGTGTACCAGGGAGGTGGGCTCGACGTTCGCCGCGAGTAGGAGGCTGAAGAGCTCGAGCGCCGTGCCGGCGACTATCCTCGCGTGCACCGGGCCGTGGTCGTTGTAGCCGAGCCTCAGCACCGCGTTGATATTGCTCATCCTGAGCAGCTCCGCGACCTCCCCGTCTCCCTCTAGCACGTCCACGACGCGGGCGACGAAGGGGTCGCGCTCCACCCACTTGGCAAGGATGTGCTTGGACACAACTGTCTCCCCGTGAGCCATAGCGAAACCCATTACTCTACCGCCCCCATCTAATTACGCTTTCCCCGGGGCGCGACACATTTTATACCCGGCGGGAGGTGAATGAGGCACAGTGCCATGAAGGACTGGGCGTACATAGTCTCACTACTGCTCTCGCCACACCTCTACGGAGTAGTGGTGCTAGCAATAATATGCGCCTGGAAGGGCTACGGCCCAGTCACCTTCCTCGAGGCAGGCACCCTCCTCTCCCTAGCGCCGCTCCTGCCAATACTCGTCGACAGGTGGCGCGGGAAGACAGACCTTTTCATCTCGGAGCGCCGGAAGAGAACCAAGTACTTCGCCGCCACCGCCGCCATCTATGCGGCGGCGGCAGCCATCTACTACTCCAGGGGCCAGACGCTCCTCTACCTCCTCTTCGCCACATACCTCGTAGAGACGCTACTCCACATGGCGGTCAACACCCGGTGGAAGATAAGCATCCACAGCGCCGGCATCGCCGGCCCCACAACCTTCCTCGTACTCACCCTCGGCTCCTGGTTCGCCGCACTCTACCTGCTACTCCTCCCAGTCTACGCGGCGAGGAAAAAGCTGAGGGCCCACACCGACGCCCAGCTCCTCGCCGGCGCCCTCCTAGCGGCCCTCAGCACGGTCGTCGTAGTAAAGATCCTTACCTCCTATACTGCTTGAACGCCTTTAGCCCCGGATAGTAGGCCGAGCGGCCCAGGAACTCCTCTATCCTCAGCAGCTCGTTGTACTTGGCCGTGCGCTCACCCCTCGCCGGGGCGCCAGTCTTTATCTGGCCGCAGTTGAGCGCCACCGCTATATGGGATATAGTCGTGTCCTCGGTCTCCCCGCTCCTGTGGCTCACCACCACGGCGTACTTGTTCTCCATGGCGAGCCGCGCCGCCTCCATCGCCTCGGTTAGGCTGCCTATCTGGTTGACCTTCAGCAGTAGGGCGTTGGCGGCCCCCATCTCTATGCCCCTCTTGAGCCTCTCCACGTTGGTCACGAAGATGTCGTCGCCCACTATCTGCACAGGCAGCTCCCTGGCGGCGAGGGCGAAGCCCTCGAAGTCCTCCTCGTGGAACGGGTCCTCTATAGACACGATGGGATACTCCTCGACGAGCCTCCTGTAGAACTCGAGCAGCTGCTCCCTAGTCATCTCCTGGCCATCGATAATATAGACGCCCCTCTCCTTGTCGAAGAACTCGGTCGCCGCAGCGTCCAGCGCCAGCATGACGTCGACGCCCGGCTCGTAGCCGGCCTCCCTTATAGCCGCGACTAGCGCGTCGAGCGCCTCACGCGTCTTCTTCATGGGGGGTGCGAACCCGCCCTCGTCGCCCACGTTTATCGCGCTCGGCCCATACCTCTCCTTCAGGTAGGCCTTTAGCGAGTGGTAAACCTCGCTGCCCATCCTCAGGGCCTCCGAGAACCTGTCGGCCCCCACAGGCACTATGAGGAACTCCTGGATCTTCAGCTCGTTTCCGGCGTGCTTGCCGCCGTTTATGATGTTCATCAAGGGTACAGGGAGGGTCCTGGCCCTAGTGCCGCCCAGGTACTGGAAGAGCATCAGGCCGTAGGTGTCGGCCGCCGCCTTGGCGTTCGCCAGCGACACCGCGAGTATCGCGTTCGCACCGAGCCTAGACTTGTTCGGCGTCCCGTCGAGCCTTATCATTGTCATGTCGACGAGGGCCTGGTTCCTGCTGTCGAGGCCCACCAGCTCCTTCGCTATGATCTCGTTGACGTTCCTCACGGCCTTCTCGACGCCCTTGCCGTGGAACTTCTTGCCGCCGTCGCGGAGCTCCAGGGCCTCGTGACTCCCCGTGCTGGCGCCGCTGGGCACAGCGGCCCGGCCGAAGCCGCCGCCTAGGGTGTAGAGGTCTGCCTCGACGGTCGGGTTGCCGCGGGAGTCGAGTATCCACCTGCCCCTGATGTTCGATATCACGAAGTCGTCGTTATATGTGAGCATTTCCTGCCCCTCAGGGGGTTAGCCGCCATATACTCTTATTTTCTTTATCGTTATTTACAGCGGAACATCCTATAATAATATACATTATTCATAACAGCGTGGGAGAGCAATATATATCCCCGCCGCCACACACTCCTGAGGAGGCATGCCCTCGAGGACGGTAGGCGTCATACTCTGCGGGGGCGAGGGCAAGAGGCTCCGCCCACTCACATACTACTTCCAGAAGGCGATGATCCCCATAGGCGTCAAGCAGAAGCCACTCCTAGAGTACATCGTCCGGCTCATGAGGTACCACGGGATAAGAGACATCGTGATGCTAGTCGGCTACAAGGGCCAGCAGGTGGTCAACTACTTCAACAACGGCAAGCGCTTCGACGTCAGGATAAGATACGTGTGGGACGACCCAACCTACGGCGGCAACGGAGGCAGCCTATACCACGCCTACCTGGAGGACGCCCTGAGGCGGGACGACGAGATACTCGTCTACTACGGGGACATCCTATCCAACATAAACCTCCGCGACCTACTCAAGTACCACTTCTCCAGGAACGCCTCGGCGACGCTCGCGCTCTCCGAGAACTACCGCGTATCCGTCGGCGTGGTCGAGCTCAGAGACGGCGACGTCGTCAAGATCGAGGAGAAGCCCCCCCTCGGGAAGCCCGTGACTATAGGGATACTGGCCCTCAAGGGCGGCGTCCTCGAATACCTCGGAGAGATAGTCGACGCCAAGGGCAAGGCCGACATAATGGGCGACCTCATACCCCTACTCCTCTCCAGGGGCTCCCGGGTGAGCGGCTACCTCACGGACGCGTTCTGGTACGACGTAGGGTCTACGGAGAAGTACGAGAAGATAGACCCCGAGGAGATAGACCGTATCTTCTCATTCCTATTCCGAGGAGACCCGCTAGCGGGGTCTCCTCACCCTTAACCACGCGCTCCATCAGCGCCGAGGGCACCAGCCTGAGCATTAGGCCGCCGAGCAGCCAGTGGTCGTAGAGGAAGTCCACCACCCTCCTGTAGCGACGGCCCACCTCGAGCACCCAGCCCACCTCGCTCCACGCCCTGGGCCCGTAGAGCCCCGGGTTCCCCAGCCACACAGACTCCGCCGCCAGGATCCCCAGGGCCATCGCGGAGAAGATCCCGCCGCCGTTGACCGGGTTGACGGCGCCGAGGGAGTCCCCCGCGAAGAGCACGCCCCCACGGCTTGGCTCCCCGTAGAAGCCCGAGACAGGTATCCACCTCCCCCGGGGCTCGCCGAGGAGCTCGGCGCCCTCCAGGAGGCCGCCCGGGTTCCTCTCGAGCAGCCACTCCACGGCGCGGCGCGGGTTGAAGCCTGCCAGGCTGTCGGCCCGCACGCCCACGCCAACGTTGGCCACGTCCCCGGAGAAGGGTATCACCCAGGCGTAGCCGCCCGAAGTCTCCTTTGACACGAGCATGTAGACGTCGCTCCCCGCAGCGGGGGCCCTCGCCCTCACGTTCACGCCGAGCGCGACCTCGCTCTCCGGGAGCATGTAGGGCAGCCCCAGCAGCCTCCTCGTCGCCGAGGGGTAGCCGTCCGCGGCCACCACGTAGCGCGCCGTCACCTCCACGCCCCCGGCCCTCACGACGTACTCGCCGCCAACCCTCCTTATCGACTTGAGCGGAGAGGATAGGTGGTACTCCAGCCCCTCGACCAGCCTGCCAGCCAGCTTCTTCCTGCTCACAGTGAAGCCGCGGACACCCAGGTTGAAGCGCCTGACCCCCTCCACCTCCAGCACTATCCTACCGAGGCTCTTCTCCCGCCCCGCCCGGGCTATATAGCTGTAGGCCCTGGATACAGACGGCTTATCCGCGATAAACGATATATCCCCCGGCTCCGGGAGGTACTCCCCGCAGATAGTCGGCTCCTCCAGCTCGTGCCTCCTGTCGAAGCCGACTGCGTCGACCCCAAGCTCGTGGAGCCTACGCAGCGCGGAGGCCCCCGCGGGGCCCAGGCCGACCACAACCGCTGTATAGTGCACGCCTATCCCGGGTGAATGGGAGGCTAAAAACCCTTCCCCGGCGGGGGCCTAGCAGACCTTCTCCTTCCCTATTATCTCCACGGCCGCCTGTATCAGGCTGAGCGCGTTCTCCAGCACATCCTTGACGAAGAGCTTGCCCTTCTCGGTGAGGGCGTAGAGCTTCTTGTCCCTCGGCCCCAGCGAGGTGGCCTCTATTATCCCCGCCTGCTCGAGCTGGCGCAGGTAGGGGTATATCTGGGATGGGCCGACGCTGCTGCCCGTTATCTCCTCTAGGCGCTTCATTATCTCGTAGCCGTGCTTCGGCCCCTCGGCTAAGAGGATCAGCGTGTACAGCTTTATCACAGTGTTTACCCTGAGCTTTTCACGCAGCTTGTCCCCCACAGCGTGCACCTCGACACAACAACTTTCGAAAATATATTACATGGGTAATATATTAAACTGCCTTCCCGGCCCGGGAGGGCACCTCAACCGCCGCCAATACCCCGAGAAACGACGCCACGACGCGGCCACCACTCCTCTCAACGAACTCCCTAAGCGTCTCCATGTGCCTCACAGTGTCACCTATCACGCGCCACCCGTAGTCCCTGCCCCCAGCCACCAGCCTGGCCAGGAGGGGCGCCACGCGGCCAATATAGAAGCCCGCAAGCGGGGCCAGGGGGCCCTCCGGCCTAAATATGTCCGCCACGAAGACCCCCCGCCTCGCCACGCGCAGCATCTCCGCGAGCCCCCTCTCCCTGTCAAGGAAGTCCCTGTAGGAGAAGAAGGCCACCGCGTAGTCGACGCAGCCGTCTCGCAGGGGCAGCGCCTCCGCCACCGCCACGACGCGGTGCCGCCACGCCTCCCGCGGCCTAGGCTCGGGGAGCGGGTCGACACAGACGACCTCCTCCACGCCCCGGCGGCGCATCTCCAGGTGGTAGTGGCCGTCGCCGCAGCCCACGTCGAGTACCACGCCGCTCAGCCTCGAGATGCAGCGCCTCCTCAGCGGGGCGTCCAGGCCGAGGCTCATAACCCTGTTGGCGGGCACGTAGACGCCGTCCCTGAAGAGGCGGGCCATCCTCTCCTCGGCCTCCCTCCAGAGGCCGGGGGGTATGCCGCTCAACGCAGCACCTCCTCCACGAGCTCTACGGCCGCGCGGGGGATAGCGTCACCCGCCTCCTCGATGAAGAGCCCCACGGTGTAGGCCGCGAAGCCGAGCAGCCCCACGTCCAGGCTACGGGCCGCGTCGACCAGCCTAGGGAGCAGGGAGCGGAGCAGCCTGCAGGCGTAGCCGACGGGGTCGCCGCGCGCCTCCCTCTCCAGCGCCACTATGCTCCCGCTGTCCGGCTCCCCGCCGAGGCTCGCCATGTCGTCGACGACCTGGTACACCGTGCCGAGCAGGGAGCCGTAGCGCTTCGCCGCGGGCACCATCTCGGCGCGGCCTGCCGCGTAGAGCGGGAGGAACACCGCCGCCTCGAACACCGCGCCCGTCTTCGCCGCCACGAGCTCCAGGTAGCCCGCGTCGACCCGCCGCCCCTCGAGCAGCCTCGTGTCCCACAGCTGGCCCATGGCCGCCCTGAACCAGGAGTCCATGCTATCCCTCACAGCCCCGGCTCCAGCCCCGGTGATCAGCTCCACGGCCCTCGATATCATGAGGTGGGGCAGCGTGACCGCGTCGCCGAGGCCGTAACGCCTCCACAGGCTGGGCCTCCCCCTCCTCTCCCGGCTCCCGTCGACGATGTCGTCGTGCACCAGGCTGGCGGAGTGCATCAGCTCGATGGCGTAGGCGTATGGGAGGGCGCCCCGGTAGCCGCCGCCGAGCCGCTCCGCCGTGTAGAGTGTGAGGACGCCGCGAACCCTCTTGCCGCCCCCCAGGGCGTAGCCCACCTCCTCCGCTACGCCGGGGAAGAGGCGGGGCGCCTCGGCCTCCATGTACTCCTCCAGGGCCCTGCGGAGAGGCTTGAACCTGGCCGCAACCGCGTCGACTATGCGAGCCTCCATGCCGATACCACAGGGGGTGATAGCCGTGCCTGCAAATTAGAGTTCCGGCGGAGGACTGGTTTTTTAAGCACCAGCGCCTAGGGAAGGGTGGATCTCCATGATAGACTCGCACTCCCATCTAACATACCCCGGCCTCAGGGAGATCGCCGAGGAGGCGGTTGAGAGGGCGCGCCGCGTCCTCGACGCCGTCGTAACCTGCGGACTCCCCTACGAGGGCGAGGCGAGGTGGGGCGGCCGCTACGCCGCCGAAGACGCGCTCGGGCTGGCGGCCAGGCACGGGGGGTTCGTCTACGTGACGCTGGGCTTCCACCCCACCCAGGCGCCCGGCGCGCCCTGGGGGGAGGTTGAGCGCTACATGAGATTCGTGGAGGAGCATGCGGGCGAGATAGTTGGGATAGGGGAGATAGGGCTCGACAGGTACTGGATAAAGGATGAAGAGGGCCACCGCGCCGCCCTTAGGGTCTTCGAGGCCATGCTCGGCCTGGCGGAGAGGCTCGGCAAGCCCGTCGTGATACACAGCAGGAAGGCGGAGGCCGAGGCCCTCGAGGTAGTCGAGACATACAGGCTACGGGGCGTTCTCTTCCACTCCTACACCGGGAACATGACCACGGCGAGGCGCATCCTAGACCACGGCTACCTCTTCTCCCTGAACTACCGCGTCACCAACACGAAGACGATGAGGAAGATCGCGAGGAAGTACCCCCTCGAGCACATACTCCTCGAGACGGACGCGCCCTTCCTCTCCCCCAGCGGCGGCGTCAACGAGCCCGCAAACGTGCGCTACGTGGCGGAGGAGGTGGCGAGGCTCCGCGGCATACCCCTGGAGGAGGTAGACCGGGTAACCACGGCCAACGCCGCCCGCTTCTACGGGCTCCCCGGGGTGGGAGTGTGAGGGGCGAGGAGGCCGCCGCCCTACTCTTCGCAGCCGGCTTCGCGCTCTTCGCGGCAGGCGCCATCCTGCTGGCCCTCGCGGCCGCGGCAACCCAGGGGGGCGGCGGGGCGGTCGTAGTCGTCATAGGCCCCCTGCCCATAGCCGTGGGCTGGGGCAGCGGCGGCCCCCTCCTCCTAGCGGTGGCCGCGGTGCTAACCCTAATAATGCTCCTGGAGCTACTCCTATACGCGCGTGTGATGAGACGTGTGGTTCAAGAGGATACTAGTGGCTAACAGGGGGGAGATAGCGGTAAGGGTCATCAGGACGGCCAGGGAGCTAGGCATAGAGGCCGTCGCCGTCTACAGCAGCGCCGACGAGGACGCCCTCCACGTACGCCTCGCCGACCACGCCGTGCTCCTAGGCCCCGCGGAGCCCCAGCACAGCTACCTCGACATAGAGAGAATAGTCGAGGCCGCCGTCGAGACGGGCGCCGAGGCCGTGCACCCCGGCTACGGCTTCCTCTCGCAGAACCCCCTCTTCGCCCAGCGCCTCGAGGAGGAGGGCATAGTCTTCATAGGCCCGCCGCCGGACGTGCAGAGGCTCGTCGGCGACAAGCTCGGCGCACGCCGCTTCTTCAGCGCCCGCGGCGTACCCGTCGTCCCCGGGACCCTGGAGCCCGTCTCCGCCGGCGACGCGGCCAGTATAGCCGAGGAGATAGGCTTCCCCGTCATGGTGAAGCCCGTCGCCGGCGGCGGGGGCATAGGCATGTTCACCGCCAGCAGCGTCGAGGAGCTCGAGGAGAGCCTCAGGAAGGCGGCCGAGCTCGCCGGCAGGGCCTTCGGCAGCGTCGAGGTCTACGTGGAGCGCTACTTCCCCAGGGCGAAGCACATAGAGGTGCAGATAATCGCCGACAGGCACGGCACCGTCGCCCACCTCTACGAGAGGGAGTGCAGCGTCCAGCGCCGCTTCCAGAAGGTCATAGAGGAGGCCCCTAGCCCCAGCATAACCGGGGAGGAGAGGGAGAGGCTCCTCGGCTACGCCGTCAAGGCCGCCGAGAGCTGCGGCTACGTCAACGCCGGCACCTTCGAGTTCCTCTTCGACGTCGAGGAGAGGCGCTTCTACCTCCTCGAGGTGAACTCGAGGATACAGGTCGAGCACCCCATAACCGAGGCCACCACCGGCGTAGACATAGTCGAGGAGCAGATACGCGTGGCCGCCGGCGAGAGGCTCGGCTTCAAGCCCGGCGGCGTCGAGAGGAGGGGCCACGCGATAGAGGCCAGGATATACGCCGAGGACCCCTCCACAGGCTTCATACCCAGCCCCGGCAGGATAGAGGAGCTCCACGAGCCAGCAGGCCCCTGGATACGCGTCGACAGCGGCGTCTACGAGGGCTACACCGTGCCCGAGCACTACGACCCCATGCTAATGAAGGTCATAGCCTGGGGCCCCAGCCGGGAGGCAGCCGCCAGGAGGCTCGCCAGGGCCCTCAGCGAGCTCCACATAGCCGGCGTCAAGACCAACAAGCACCTCCTACTACGCGTGCTACGCCACCCAGCCTTCCTCGACGCCAGCTACACCACGCGCTTCCTCGACCAGCACCCCGAGCTATACAGCGGCCTCCAAGTCGAGGACAAGCCCAGGCGGCCCAAGCCCAGGGAGCAGCCGCGCAGCCCCAAGCCAGCCGGTGGGGTACATGCCTGGAGAGCCGCCGCCAGGATATCCAGCGCCGACAGTTAGCCTCCACACCGCCACGTCCACCATGGACGTCGCCGAGAGGCTCGCGGCCCTCGGCTGGCCACCCTGGACACTCGTCACCGCCGCCCGCCAGACAGCCGGCCGGGGCCGCCGCGGCCACAGGTGGCACAGCCCCCCGGGAGGCCTCTGGATGTCACTCATCCTCCCGCCCGGCGACCCCGTGGCCTGGCAGTACGTCCTCGGCGCCGCCACGGCCAGAGCCCTCGCCGAGCTAGGCGCGCCGGTAGAGGTCAGGTGGCCCAACGACATCTACGCCAGGGGCAGGAAGCTCGCCGGCGTCATAGTCGAGTGTAGCGGCCACTGCATAGGCGGCGTCGGCGTCAACGCCTACAACCCGCCCCCCACGCCCAGGGCCATAAGCCTCGCCGAGCTAGGCGTAGCGCCGCGGCTCGCAGAGCTCGCAGCCAGGATAGCCCTAAACGCCGCCCACACAACACCCCGGGCCGCGGTGGAAGAGATAAACAGGCTCCTCTACAGGGGGCCCGCCTGGGTCTCCATAGACGGCACACTCCTCCTCTGCCGCCCAGCCGCCGCGCTACCCGACGGCCTACTCGCGCACTGCCCGGGAGGCCCCCGGCGCCTCAGGATGTGGGAGGTAGAGAGGCTCTACTACCCCTAGTATATCGTCGCCGGCTCCGCGTCCGTCGACACGCGCTTCTCCCGGGCCATCGCCTCCTTCACGTGCTTAGGCAGCGTGAACAGGCACCTATACGTCTCCGCGTCCAGGAAGCGCAGGCCACCCGGCAGGCGGCGCTCCACCTCCCCCTCGTCCACAAGGGGATCGCGGCCCTTCGAGGCCAGCATGAAGCCCCACTCGCTAAGGAACGCCGGTATAAACGCCTTGTACGGCCTCACATGGGGGAACACCCTCGCCATAGTGTTCCTGATGATAGCGTACATGAACAGGTTGTACCGCGTCGACGTCGCCTGCGTCACCGCCACCCCCTCCGGGCCCAGCGCCCCCGCGACGGCCCTGTAGAACTCCTCCGTGTAGAGCATCACCCCCGGCGTCCCCTCAGCGGGATCCGTCAAGTCGAGTATCACCACGTCGAAGCTCCCCGGCTCAGCCTCCTCCAGGAAGCGGCGGCCATCCGTCAACACGAGCTCGACCCGCCGGTCCTCAAAAGCCCCCTGGTGCCACTTCCCCAGGTAGCGCTTAGCAAGCTCTATCAGCTCCCCGTCGATATCCACCATCACGACCCGCTCCACACCCGGGTAGCGGAGAACCTCCCTTATCGTCGCCCCCTCCCCGCCGCCTATAACCGCGACACGCCTCGGAGACGGGTGAGCAAGCATCGCCGGGTGCACCAGCGCCTCATGGTATATGAACTCGTCAGCCTCAGTACTCTGCACATACCCGTCCAGGAAGAGCGCGTCCCCGAACGCCTGGGTACGCGCTATAAGCACGTGCTGGTACCGCGTACGCCCCTCATAGTAAACCTCCTCCAAGCCATGCATGTGCGCCTCCTTAGGGCTAATCCACTCAGTCACCCACATATACCCCATATGCCGCGTACTCATCTCAGGGTTCAAGCTCACACCCACCACCACACCTAGAAGACCCCCGCAGAATATAAGCACCCCGCAGCCCCGGCACATGGGGGTCAGGCGTCCTAGCCCTCACCACCACTCAGCAGTTCCAGCGCTCCTCATCCCCCCAGCAAACACCCATGCCACAACAATAAATACGAATCCCCCATCCACCAAACCCCTCCCGTGAAACCCCAAAGGGATACAAGGGCAAGTATAGAGACAGTACCCGAAGAACCCGAGAGAGGCGGGACCACATCCCCCCGCTCACTCCCTCATCCGCCCCGGCCCTTGCCCGGACCTTTCCGCCACGGGTAGAGGGGCGGGGCTCGGGCTATACATCATATCCCCCAAGCCAAAAATAAACCTAACCCCCATTAGACCCTGAATAACACAGATAGCTAGCCCGCCCGTCATCACTCCCTGTACATTATAAGCACACATCGAAAAACACGCCAAATACATGCGAGATCCCCTTTCAATCTCCTATTGGAATCATCGCGTGTTTTTGTTGGGGATGAGGAGAGCTGGGTCATAGCTTTCAATCTCCTATTGGAGTCATCTATGCAGACCCAGTATCCGAACATGCTTGTGAGCGCCGCGCTTTCAATCTCCTATTGGAGTCATCGGAGAAGATGCTGGTGCAGCTACTAGCGATGCCGGGCTTCGCTTTCAATCTCCTATTGGAGTCATCCGTGGCCGAACCAGACGCCGAGAAGGCGAGCCAGCTACTGTTCTTTCAATCTCCTATTGGAGTCATCGAGTTGAAGGCTAGCTTTCCGTCGGAGTATCGTATAATTACTTTCAATCTCCTATTGGAGTCATCTACGCGCTCGGCGTAGACCTCGGCGTAGCGGGCGAATGTGCTTTCAATCTCCTATTGGAGTCATCTTGAGGAGCTCGGCCGTGTTCTCGGCCAGGAACATGTCTTTCAATCTCCTATTGGAGTCATCCTTTTCCAACGACCCGATGATGGGCTGGCTGTTCGGCTTTCAATCTCCTATTGGAGTCATCTGTTATATTTAGACTGGTGGTGACGTCGGTTACGCTTTCAATCTCCTATTGGAGTCATCCGCAAGATAGTGGAGAGGCCTAAGGTGGAGTATTACACGGCCTTTCAATCTCCTATTGGAGTCATCTGGGGGCGGCATAGGCTTCCCCCCGCCACCACCTATATCCTTTCAATCTCCTATTGGAGTCATCTTGCAATCTAAGGGCCTTATCTTCTTTGTGAGGCGCTTAAATTTCTTTCAATCTCCTATTGGAGTCATCCAGGGTGAAGTTGTTGACCGTCGTCCAGTGCCTAAACTTTCAATCTCCTATTGGAGTCATCCCTTTCTCTTAGGCATTGTCCGAGTATAGATGAACACCTTTCAATCTCCTATTGGAGTCATCCTACAGGCGCGGCCGCATAGACGCCAAGACGGCCAACTTTCAATCTCCTATTGGAGTCATCAAGGGGCGGAGGATCTTCAAGGGTGAGATATTCATAGCTTTCAATCTCCTATTGGAGTCATCCCCCACGGGCCGTCTTTATCGCTCTAAGCTTTTCCTCAGACTTTCAATCTCCTATTGGAGTCATCGAGGCTGGGGCTGCTGAGGTTCGCCGTCGCGAGCTCTTTCAATCTCCTATTGGAGTCATCAGGGTTTTTAGGGGTTGATGGCTGCTATGGCCTCCTGGAGCTTTCAATCTCCTATTGGAGTCATCGTTGGCCCAGTCTGGCGGTGGGACAATGTCGATGATCTCTACTTTCAATCTCCTATTGGAGTCATCCTCAGTGCCAGTATCTATCGGGTAACCCCACTTGGCTTTCAATCTCCTATTGGAGTCATCGGCGGCTCGAGCGGATAGGTCGCCGGCGCCCCCCTGGTACTTTCAATCTCCTATTGGAGTCATCCGAAGACGCGATAGCAGAAGACGACTATCTGAGTGAACTTTCAATCTCCTATTGGAGTCATCACTGGTGGTGACGTCGGTTACGGAGAGTGATGCGGTGTTAACTTTCAATCTCCTATTGGAGTCATCTAGCAACAATGCATAAGCCGCTTGATGACTGTCTATATGAACTTTCAATCTCCTATTGGAGTCATCCTACGCTAATGCCCCTATGCCACTCCACGTCTTTAGCTTTCAATCTCCTATTGGAGTCATCAGGAGCAGGAACAGAGGGTGGGCACGTGGCAGGGTACTACTTTCAATCTCCTATTGGAGTCATCATTGGCAAGGTCTTCTTCTTTCTAGTGGGGCACTTTATTTTCTTTCAATCTCCTATTGGAGTCATCACGCGGTATATGTGGCCGCGCCTAGTCCGCGTCACCTCATATCTTTCAATCTCCTATTGGAGTCATCCTCGATAGTGCCTTCCCGTTTCGCCCCAATGAGAAGGCTTTCAATCTCCTATTGGAGTCATCTTGCCGATAAGCGCCGGCAACCCTCCAGGATAGAACTTTCAATCTCCTATTGGAGTCATCTGTTGGGGGTTTGTGGGTGGGTGTCTTTGTGCCCTGGTGTTATTGTGTGGATGCGTGTTATATTTGTTGTGTGATCTCTGAAAATAGGGTTGTAGGGGAGGGGTTTGTTGGGGTGTGTGTTTCGGGTGTGTGGATCTTCCTTTTAGGGTTGTTTCGCGGGTTGGTTACGTTTGGCTGGGTGTTTCGGCGGTCGACGTATCCCTGCCGGATAGTGGTATATATGGATGTCTATTCTTCACGCATGGTGTGACGACCCGAGATAATTTACCTCGCGGCGTTAACATGGTGGGGGAATCGGCGTGTAAAAGAGAAATCCGGTCGAGATCGACACTGGGCTATGGGGTGTAATATATTGGGGGGCTGTCTCGTTTTCTTGTGGAGGGGTTTACTGGGTGGCTGGCTGAGCTGTTGCTGGGGCTGGCTGGGGGTAGCCCGGTTGTGGCTGCCGTGTATGCTGGGCTGTTTGTGACTGCTACTACTTCTCTGGGGTCGCTGGTGGCGGTGCTGGCCCATAGGCTTCCGAGGTGGAGTGTGGAGCTGAGTATGTCGTATGCTGCTGGCGTGATGATTGTCGCCAGTTTTACTAGCCTTATCCTGCCTGCGATAGGGGCGGCCGGGGGGTTTGGGGAGGTGGCGGTGGGTATACTGCTGGGCGTGCTCCTGGTGTATCTGGCGGACCGGTTTCTGCCTCATGAGCACCTTGTGAGGGGGTATGAGGGGCCTGGGCTTGGCCGCGTGCTGCGGAAGGTGTGGCTTGTTGTGTTCGCGGTGATTATACATAACCTGCCTGAGGGGCTGGCGGTGGGGACGACGATGGTTTATGATGTGAGGCTGGGGGTTGTGACGGCTATCGCGATCGGTATACAGGATATCCCGGAGGGGGCTGTGGTGTCGCTGCCGCTGGCTGTGCTTCAGGGTAGGCGCCTGCAGCCGGTTCTGGTGGGTGTGCTGAGCGGCGTTGCTGAGCTGGCTACGACGCTGCTGGGTGCGCTGCTGTTTAGCTATGCTGCGCCGCTGCTGCCGGTGGGGCTTGCGCTGGCGGGTGGGGCTATGCTGTACGTGGCTGTGAAGGAGATGATACCGGAGATATACAGGGAGGAGGAGAACGAGATGATTGTCACGGCGGGCTTCTTCCTGGGGTTCTACACGATGCTGTTCCTGGACTCTATGCTCTAGCCCTTCAGCTCCCTGGCCTGGCGTAGTATCTCTGAGAGCTTGTCGGGGATTGTCTGCTGGGCTAGGGGGCTGGGGACCCTGAGTACTGGTAGGCCGTGGCTCCGGGCTATCTCCTCTGCCTTGGTGTTTAGTGGTGTGGGCTCGCCGGCCTCCACTATGACTACTAGCTGTATCCTGTGGCTGGCGGCTGCCTCCTCTATGGCTGCCACGTCGTCGGGTGATGGCGGGAGGCCGTGCTCCCTGAGGAGCAGGTAGTCTATGCTTATGTTCAGCCAGGTTACGGCGTACTGGGCGAGGGGGGTTGTGGCGGCGGCGTGGAGGCCTAGGCGGGGGGCGGCTGTCTGTAGCTCGTCGACGCGCTGGATTAGGGCTGCGGCGGCGGCCCTGTAGTGGCTGCTGCAGGCGGGGTTCGCGGCTGAGAGTGCTGCTGTGAGGCTGCGTATATAGGCCTTGTAGTTTTCGGGGTCGTATATGGGCATGTGGAGGTTTGGCTGGTGCGTGGCGGGGTTTGTGAGCAGCCTGACGCCGGGTATGGAGGGTATCTCGAGTAGTGTGGCGTGGAGCTCTCCGTCTTCTACGAGTCTCCTGATCTGCGCCTCGAAGGGCGCGTGGCCTGTGGAGACTATGACTGCCGCCTCACGTAGCCTCGCCATGTCGCTGGGCTTTAGCTGGTACTCGTGTGGGTCTACGCCGGGCGGGGCTACTGTGTAGAGCTTGTCGCCTGGGCAGAGGAGCTGCTCTATGTCGGGCGCGAGCGAGGGGAAGGTGGCGACCACGGTGAGCCCGCCGGCGGTGGATTGGGCTGGCGCCTGCGCCAGTAGGAGGAGTGTGGCGGCTATTGACGCTAGCGTGGCGGCTAGCAGGGTGTATATGAATGTTTTCTTTCTGTGCATGGTCTCCGCCTCTCCACGGGGCTTTGTATGCACTCACTGGAGGATTCGTGGAGAAAAATATATCTGTTGTGCACGGGTTCCCAGTGATAGGTGCTTGGATGTGCACGAGAAGCCATGCGTGTGCGTGGAGAACCTCACGATAGCGTATAGGGGGGAGTACGTGTTCCGCGGCGACAGCTTTACTGCTGAGGGGCCGGGGCTGGTCACGGTTATCGGGCCGAACGGGGCTGGGAAGACGACGCTGTTCCGGGCGATCACGGGGCTTGTGAGGCCGCTCTCGGGGCGCGTCGTGGTGAACGGGGAGGATGTCACCGGTGACCCGGGGAGGGCTGGGCTGCATGTGGGGTATGTGCCGCAGCTGACACACGTGTACAGGGGGTTCCCGCTTACGGGGAGAGAGCTCGTGGAGCTCTCCCTTGGGCTGCGGCGTAGGCCGCCTAGGATTGTGACGCCAAGGGAGGTGAAGGAGAGGGCTGAGAGGTACCTGGAGATGGTGGGGGCCCTGGGCTTCGCTGACCGGCCGGTGTCGAGGCTTAGTGGGGGGCAGCTGCAGCGGATCCTCATTGCGAGGGCTGTTGCCAGGGAGACGTCTGTGCTGGTTATGGATGAGCCTCTGAGCGGGATAGACCCTAGGGGTAAGGAGGATATTGCTAGGCTTATTGAGGGGTTGGCGCGGGAGAAGCTGGTGTTCGTGTCTTCGCATGACCCGATAATGTTCCTGAATAGGACGAGGTACCTGATGGTGGTGAACAGGGGTATTAAGAGCTTCGGGAGCCCGAGGGAGACGTTCAGGCTGGACCTGCTGAGGCAGGCGTACGGTGGGAGCGTCTACCTGATAGAGAAGTGTATACACGTGTTCGAGAGGTGAGGCGGCGTGCTCGACCCTAGATGGGTTGTCGTGGTGGCGTCCGCGGCGGTGGCGTTCGGCGCGTTGAGCGCGGTGGTGGCCGCGAGGAAGCTCTACTACTTCGCGTCTAGCCTGCCGCACGCGGCGCTGCTGGCGGCGGTGCTTGGGTACCCGCTGTCGGCGTGGCTGGGCGGTGACCCTCTCGTGTGGGCGCTGGCTGTGGGCGTGCCGCTGTCCTATGGGGTGGTGTACCTGGTGGAGCGGGGCGTCGAGGAGGACGTGGCGACGGCGGTGTTTGTGAGCTTCTCGGTGGCTGCGAGCGTGGCGGCGATATACTACGTGTTGACCCGCTTCTCGCTGTCGACTAGCCTGTGGAGCCTGGTCATAGGGGACCCGCTGCTGGCGTCGTGGCGTGACGCGTGGTGGGCGGTGGGGCTGGGATGCTTCGTGGCTGGGGCGGTGCTGCTCTCCTATAGGGAGCAGGTGGTGATAGGGGTTGACAGGGACTTCGCGGCTACGGCTGGGCTGAGGGTGAGGCTCTACGACTACCTCGTGGTGACAGCGCTGGCGGTCGCCTCTATAGGGATGCTTAGGGCCGTGGGCTTCGTGGTGGAGCACGTGATGCTTCTCCTGCCGAGCGCGGCGGCGGTGAACGTGTCGGATAACAGCGTGGAGGCGCTCGGGGTGTCGCTGCTGGCATCGGTGTTCGCGGGGCTGGCTGGGCTGCTGGCGGGCGTGGCGCTGGACGTGGCGCCGAGCGCGGCCATAGGGTTTATACTGCTCGGGGTCTATACGGCGTCGCTGTGGGCCAGGGAGGGGTGACCCCGGGGGTGTCGGGTAAGGCCAGGTTCGGGGTCTCGGTGGAGAGGAAGGTTGCGGAGGAGCTGAGCGCGCTGGCGGAGGCGCTGGGGACGGATAGGTCTAGCCTTGTGAACGAGGCGCTCAGCGAGTTCCTGCACGACAGGGTGCACGTGCTCAGGCCCCACAGGTGTGAGGGCGTGATGGTGATCGTGTATGAGCGGGGGGTTGCGGGCAGGGTGTCGTCGCTGCTCGAGGAGCACGGCGGGCTGATACGGTCGAGGATGCATGTGCACGACGGGGCGGGCCGCTGCGTGGAGACGCTCTTCGTCGCGGGCGATAGTAGGGAGATAGTGGAGCTGGAGAGAGGGCTGAGGGGGTGCGGCGTCGTCTCCTGCCGGTACGTGGCGGGGCCCAGGCATGGAGGGGGGCCTACCTGAGGCCCCACCTCTTCTCGAGTGTCTCGACGCGCTCGTAGAGCTCGCTGTAGCGGCCGCGTAGCCTGTCGAGCTCCTCGCGTAGCTTTCTGTATTCTTCGCCGCGCTCCATATGCTTCCTTATCTTCTCGGCTGTGTCGCGGGCCGGCCTATAGGTCTCGGGGTCTGCCTGGAGCCGCTGTAGGAGGGGGAGTAGCCGCCCGTCAAGTAGGGTGGAGGCGGCTGCTACGACTCCGCGGCGGACGCGGGGGTGCCTGCTCTTCGCCGTGTCCGAGAGTAGGGCTAGTAGCCTGGCGTCGGGCCTGAGGTAGCCGAGGGCCTCTGCGGCGGCCGCGCGGACTAGGTAGCTGTGCCGCCTCGAGAGGTGCTCCTCGAGGATGGGGCGTGCCTCGTCGCCGGCTGCGATGGCGAGGGCCCGGAGCGCTGAGCGGCGTATCACGTCGGCGTGGCTGCGGTAGCTGAGGGCTCTGCGGAGCTCCTCGGCCGCGCGGGGGTGGCGGGTGCGCGCAATGGATACTGCCGCGGCGGCGCGCGTCCAGTAGCCCTCCTGGGGGCTGTGTAGCAGGCTGGTCAGCGCCTGCCAGACCTCCTCGTCCTCGGGGAATGAGCCGAGGGCCTTGGCTATGGCGGTTCTGACCCTGGCGTCCTCCTCGGAGGCGAGTGCCTGGAGCAGCGCCTTCTTGGCCTGTGGGCCGCCTATCGAGGCTAGGGCTGCGGCGGCGTCCGCCCGGAGGCCCCAGTGCGCGGCTGGGTCGAGTAGGAGCCGGGCTGCGGCCTCGGCTGCCCTGGAGCCGTGCCTCTGGGAGAGGGCCTTGAGGGCTATCTCCCTCGCGTAGAGGGTGGGGCAGTGTCTGAGCGCGGCTGCTAGCTCCTCGACGCCTACCTTGGGCTTGATGTCTGCTAGGAGCCTCAGGTTGGGGTCGAGGCACACGGCGTGGGGCTTCGAGGGTAGCCGCGCGGCGGCGGCCGCTCTGCGCCCCTTGAAGCGTAGGGTGAGCCGCTCCTGGTAGCCGTCGCCGACGGCGAGGGCCTCCACCTCCAGCGTGTATGTGGGCGCGTCCTCGCCCTGCTTCTGCTCGGCGGTGACGGTGAGTATCTTCTCCTCGGGGTCCCACCTGTAGCTGTACTCTATGACTGGGTGGCCGGCGCTGTACACGAACTGGTCGAAGAACTCGTCCAGGTCTCTCCCCGAGGCCTCCTCGAGGGCCGCTTTGAGGTCCTCTGCGTCTGCGCTGCCCCCGGCGTGGCGTTCGAGGTAGGCTTTGATGGCCTCCCTGAAGGCGTCCTCGCCCAGGAGGTTTGCGAGGGTCCAGAGCACCAGGGCGGCCTTGGGGTAGCTGTGGGCGTCGAAGAGCTCGTGGGGGACGTGGTAGCGCCTCTCGACTATCGGCCTGGTATACCTGGAGGCCTCGGAGAGGTAGGCGCGGAGCTTGCCGTAGAGGTTGTGCTGGAACTCCTCCTCGCCCTCGTCCTCCCTGGCCCAGAGGGCCTCGAGGAGTGTGGCGAAGCCCTCGTTGAGCCATAGGTTGCTCCAGTCCTTGCAGGTGACCAGGTCGCCGAACCACTGGTGCGCCATCTCGTGGGCTACCAGGGGCTCGCTCCTGTACTCGCGGTGCGCGGTCTCGTCGTGCAGCGTGAGCGCCGTGAGGATGGTGACGGTGGTGTTCTCCATGCCGCCGGCGATGAACTCCTCGACGGCCACCTGGTCGTACTTGGTGTACGGGTACTTGACGCCCGTGTACCTCGAGAGGAACTCCATTATCCTCGGCGTCTTGGAGAAGCTCCTCTCCACGTAGTCCTCGTATCCCCGGGGCACAATGTAGCGTAGCTTGACGCCCTCCCACTCGTCCTCTACGACGTGGAAGTCGCCGACCGCGAAGGCGAGTAGGTATAGGGGGAGCGGCTGGTCCATCCTGAAGCGCCACTCCTCGAGGCCCCCGGCGGGGCGGCGGGAGACCAGCTCTCCGTTGGCGACGACCGTGAGGCCCGGCCGGGCCCTGACGGCGAGCTCGACCCGCGTCTTCCTGTCAGGGTAGTCGTAGCTGGGCACCCAGTACCTGTTGTCTTCGGGCTCGCCCTGTGTCCAGGCCATCCTGGCGGGGCCGTCGCCGTCTATGGGGACGAACCATATGCCCCTCCTCGGGGCGGCGCGGTAGCGGGCCTCGACCTCGAGGACATCGCCGGGGCGGGCGTCCACGCGTATCGATATGGTTGAGCCGTCGTAGCTGTAGTCCGCCTCTCCCCCGTTGACTGTGAGCGAGAGTATCTCCATGTCGGCGGCGTGGAGCTCGAGCGTGCCCGCGGGCCTGGTGAGGCGGAGCCTGTTGACGGCACGTCCCTCGATGCTCCTAGCCTCGAGGTCCACGGTGAGCTCCACTAGGAGCCGCTCGAGCCTGAAGGGCGGGTCTGGGGGCCACCTGGCCCGGTAGTCTGGGTAGGCGAACCCCCTCCCGCCGGCTAGCCAGTGCACATTGTATTCCCGGGGCGCGGCGATAAATGGGTGGCGGCAAGCGATAATAGTCTCCCCCTCCGCATCCCCCAGGGGCTGTATGGGCGTCACGACGTGGCTTGTCGGCTACCTGGTCGCAGCCGTCGAGAGAGGCGGCTACCTCGGCGTCTTCGCGCTGATGGCGCTTGAGAGCGCCCTAGTACCCATCCCCAGCGAGGCGGTGATGCCGTTCGCCGGGTTCCTGGTGTCGCGCGGCGTCTTCGGGTTCTGGGAGACCGTGGCGGCTGGGAGCCTCGGCAACCTGGCTGGGAGCCTGGCGGCGTACTGGCTGGGCGCGAGGTATGGGAGGCCCCTCCTGGAGAGGTATGGCCGCTACCTGCTTATCAGTAGGGAGGAGCTCGACGCCGTGGAGGAGTTCTTCAGGAGGCATGGGGACGCGGCCGTCTTCCTGGGCAGGCTGATGCCTGCCGTGAGGACGGTGATATCCTTCCCGGCGGGGATGGCGCGTATACCCCTCGCCAGGTTCGCGGCGCTCACATTCCTCGGCAGCGTGCCGTGGAACGCGGCGCTCACCTACGCGGGGGTTGTGCTGGGCGAGCACTGGCGGGTCGTGGAGGAGCTCGGCGTGTACCTGGACGCCGCAGTCGCAGTGGGGGCTGTGGCGCTAGCCCTGCTGCTCCTCCGCAAGCGCCGCGAAGGCGGCCTCGAGCCTGCGTAGCCTCTCCTTTGCGCGGCGGAGCATCTTGTCGGCTGCCTCGACAATGTAGGGGAGGAGCGCCGGGTCTATGAGGTCTACGCCGCGTAGCCTGAGGGGGGCCTCCATCTTCTCCATCGACATTATCTCCACCATGTAGCGGCCGCCGAGGCCCTGTATGCCGCTGTGCTTGAAGCCCGTGTTCCTGGCGAGGACGAGGACGCGGCGGCCGGCCTCGAGGCTCTCGGCGGCCACGTGGAGTATCGGCTGGTGGACAGCGAGCCAGAGGTCTGGCTCCCGGGTGCCCCTTAGCGCGGCCTCGACCTCGGCCGGGTTTACGGGGCGGTGCCACTTGGCTATTATGCGCATCACCCCCTTGTCCCCGGGGAGGGGGCTGGCTGCCAGCTGTATCCTGCCGCTGCAGCTCGACGTGGTGTAGAGCCAGGGGATGCTGTTGATCGCGTCGAGGAGGGGGATTATGTCCTCGTCGACGCGGCCCCGCGATAGGTGCTCTCTAAGCTGCCTGAGGGCCTTCTCCCTGCCGGCTCTCCAGCTCATCCAAGCACCTCTGGTGGGAGGGGGCAGACGCTGCGTATACACTTTATGCGCGGCGGGCATCTCTCCGCCACCAGCACCGCGTCCATGCCGGCCGCCCTGGCCGCCTCATAGTCCTCGCGTAGGCTGTCGCCGGCGTGCAGCGCCTCGGCGGGCCCGGCCTGGAGGAGGCGGAGCGCGTAGTGGAATATGCCTGGGTGGGGCTTGAAGACGCCCGCGGTGTCGGGCGTGGCGACGGCGTCGAAGAGCCCTGTGAGCCCGGCCTCGCCGAGCAGGGCTTCGACCTCCCAGGAGAGGTTGTTGCTGACTATGCCGAGCTTCACGCCGGCTCCGCGGAGCTCGGCCAGCGCCCCCGGGACGCAGGGCTCTACCCTATAGTTCCCGGGGTCGAACCAGTACGCGAGTAGCTCCTCCCCTGTACCGGGGATCCCGAGCGCCCTGAGCACGGCCTCGTTGAGCTCTATGTAGAACTCCCTGGGCGTCTTGCCCTCCCTCGACACGCGCGTAGCGCGGATAGCGCGCCTCGCCTCCTCCACGCCGACCGGGTAGCCCTTCGCGGCCGCGAAGCGGGCTATGATCTCCTCGGCCGGGTCGAATAGGGCTATGGTGCCCACCAGGTCTAGCGTCACGGCCTTATACCTGGGCCTCGACAAGCCTCATGCCACCCCTGTCCACGTATACGCAGGTCCTGCTCGGCCTCCTCCAGTAGGGGAGGCCGAGGAGCCAGATGCTCCTCCAGCTCCCGGGGTTCGCGACCGGGCCCGAGACCCCGGGTAGGTGCGTGTGCCCCGCCACGAGGAGGCCGCCGGGGCAGAGTGCTTCCCTCATCCGGTGCTCCAGGTATAGCGGCCTGCCCAGGAGGGCTGCGGCTCTGTTGACGAGGTGCGCCAGCGCGCCGTTCGCCACCGCCAGGTCGCCGTGGAGGACGCAGAGCCTCCTGCCCGCAACGGGTATCACGGCGAGGCCCGGCACGGCGACTAGCGTGGAGCCGCCTATGCGGGCCTCGACCGGGCCGGGGAGCACTGGGTCGTGGCTGCTCAGGCTGAGCGTGTATACGATGAGGCCTGGCGGCTCCTCGCCCCCCAGGATGGCCTCGACCTCGGCTGCCAGCCTCTCCGCGTCGACCGGCTCGTGGAGGTCGTCGAAGAGGTCGCCGGCGATGGCGAGGCACTGCGCGGAGAGCCTCCTGGCCGCCCCCACGGCGGCGGCGAGCTGGGGGCATCTCCGGCCGCGGGGGCAGTGTAGGTCGGAGCATACGAGGGCGGAGTCCACGGGGCGGGTCTCCACGGTGTACGGGGGCCTCCTCAATACTCCTCCCGTCTCTCTGTGGCCGCGTGCTTTAATTTCTTCCCCTCTAATGTGCGGGAATCCCTTTAAACCACCGCTCCGGCATATAGGGATAGGTGTTCCTCGATGCGTGTCTCACGTCTAGCCGCGGTGGTGCTGGCGATCCTGGTGCTCGCCCCGGCCCTCGCGCAGGCCGCCCCTCAGGCGGGAGGCGGAGTCCTGATACGGGTTTACATAGACGTCGCGGTGAACGGCAACGCTACGGTCACGTACGTGGTCTCGGGTAGCGGGAAGTACAGCTTCTGGCTATTCCTGCCGAAGTTCGAGGAGGTGAGGGGCGCCGCCGTGAAGGGCGGCTTCAGGATAGTTGAGAACAGGACTTCGAGCTTCTACTTCTACTATAACTCGACCGTGGAGGCAAGCCCCGGGGGCGACGGCGGCTACGAGTTCAACCTCTCCTACGACTTCCCCTACGCGTCGATAATGGCCGGCTATAACGGGTGGTTCATGTCGCCCGCGCTGATAGCCGAGCCGGATATAGTCACCGAGGTGTACGTGAAGATACCCTTCCTCAAGCGCGTCACGCTGGAGGAGCCGCGCCGCGTCGGCAGCGTCGACGGCTACCTGGTCTACAAGCTCTATGGCGCCGCGTACATGCAGCTCGGCGGGAGAGTCACCATAGAGTACGACATGACGAGGCCCACGCCGACCGCCAACATCATGGGCGTCTACGACGGCGTAAAGGTGTCCGTGGAGTACCCGGTCTACTACAAGGGCTTCGCGGAGAAGACCGTCAGGACCGCGGGGAAGGCTGTGCCTATATACAACAGGCTCTTCGGTGCCAGCCCCCCTGCGATAGAGTTCCGCTTCTACCTGCCGAAGAAGGTGATGGGGGGGATAGGGACCCTCGGCTTCATGAGGGGCTCCGACGTGAACGTGGGGGGCCGCGGCCCCATCGAGCTGAACCTGGCGTTGATGAGGTACGCGCCGGGCTACCATGAGACAACCGTGCTCCACGAGATGGTGCACAAGTATCTCGGCCTGATAGGCGTCGAGGCCACCGACGAGACGAGGTGGTTCCACGAGGGCATGGCCCAGTACGTCTCCCTGATGGTGGGCGGCGAGATAGGCGTCCCGGTCGGCGAGCTCAAGTCGATGCTCGACAACGCGTCTGAGAGGCTTGTGAAGCACCTGGGCGGCAGGCTGGGCTTCATACAGGAGTGGCCCTATGGGAGCCCCGAGCTGGAGGGCGAGGCCTACCTGGCTAGCTACTACATCGTAAAGACCATAGCCGACCGGTACGGCGGCGAGGCCTACATAGAGCGGCTCTCCAGGGCTATCAGGGAGATGGGCGGGATACGGACGACGCAGGACGTCGTCGACGCGATGAGCGCGGCGGCCGGCGAAGACCTGAGCCGGCTGTTCGCCCAGTGGGGCTTCACAGGCGTCAAGCCCTGGCAGCCGCCCACGCCCCCCCAGGCGCCGCAGAGCGGCGGCAACGAGACCAGCAGCGCCGGCCAGCAGGGCACGTCGGAGGAGCAGGGGGGAGGGCAGCAGGAGGAGAATACCCCTGAGAGCTTCTTCAACAACGCAAGGAACATGCTGATAACCTCGGCGCTAGTCCTCAGCGGGCTGGCCGCGTTCATAGTATACCTTGTGAACACGAGGATCTCGAGGGAGGTGGAGATAGCGATGAGCAGGGTGTACGTGCCTGGCGAGGATGAAGACGAGGGGGGAGATGTTGAGAAAGAATCCCCCGGCGGGGCGGGGGTAGACTAGGCCCCTACTCCTCTATCTCTTCTACGTGTATGATCGTTACGGGGCAGGCCTCCGCGGCGCTCTTGACGCACTCCTCGAGCTCCGCCGGCACTATGCCGGTGGATATGTCGCCGTCGACCCTGTACTTCTCCACTATCTGGCTCTTCCCGTCGTCCTCGCTCATCTCGAAGACGTCCGGGCATAGGCTGACGCACGCCATGTCGCTTATACACTCGTCCCTGTCTATGGTCACCTTCAGCTTCTTGGCCATAGCTTTCACCAGGGATGGTATACTAGGAGGAATATATTAAATTGCCTCATCCCCGTCCCCCCGCCTGCTCCTCCACGTAGACGTTCCCGTAGCCCACATAGACCACCTTGTCGGGGGCGAGCGCGTCTATCACCTCGCGCCTATGGGTGCTCACCACGAGGGTTATCCCGTGGCGCCTCGCTATCTTCGAGAGGTTTCTCGCCACCCGCCTCGCGGTTAGGGCGTCGAGGTGGGCGGCGAACTCGTCTATGAGCATCAGGGAGGGCTTCTCGGCGAGCAGGCTCGCGAGCTTCGCCCTCTCCTTCTGGCCCGTGGAGAGCTCCTGGAAGCGGGCCCTGTAGAATACGGCGTCGCTAAGCCCGCTCATGTTCAGCACCTCTATGGCCGCGCGGACGTCGCCGAGCTTGTTGTACATGTGCTCGAGTATCGGCTCCTGCCCGAAGACCGGCTCCATCTCGCCGGGGAAGAGTACGCTCACCCTGGCGCCCTCCGGCACCTCGACTTCCCCGCTGTCAGGCGCGTACTGCCTCCCCCCTAGGCGTAGGGCGCGCCCGGCTATGAGGCGGAGTAGCGTGGTCTTGCCGGCCCCGGAGAGGCCCGCGAGGACGACCAGCTCGCCCGGCCCTATCTCGAGATCCACGTCCCGGAGTACCTGGCGCTGCACGATCCTCCTGGTGACGCCGAAGGCTGTGAGGGCCTCGGCCAGCTCCGGGCGGAGCTGCGATATGTCCAGGACGCTCTCATACGACTTCCACACCTTGACGAGCCTGACGGGGGAGGGGAGCTTCTCTATGCCGCCGTAGGTTGATACGTAGAGGCGGCCCCCGTGGCGCCTAGCGTAGGGGTCCTCCTCGAGGAAGCGGCGTATCCTCTCCTCGGCCTCGGGGGTGAGCGGGTAGTATAGGACGGGCCTGCCGCTGGCCGTGTCCCAGAGATACTTGAAGCCTACCTTCTCGAAGAAGGGGTGGTAGCGCGCCATCATCGCTATCGTCTCGACGACATGTTTCCGCTTCTTCATCTCGGGTACCCTGCGCTCCCTTATCCAGTCCAGGGCGGCTCGCACAGCGAAGCTCCCCAGGCCGTCGCCCCTGTAGTCGGGGTGTATGACCACACGGGAGATCCTGGCCGCCGCGGTGTTGCAGCGGCGCAGCGCCTCCTCCTTTATCTTCTCGGCGAGTAGGTGGCGGGCCTTGAGCCGGCCGTATAGCCTCTTGTTCCTCGCGAACTCCCGCTTGAGCCTCTCCTCGAGGAGCTCGGGCCAGAAGGTCGGGTATATCCAGTCCCTCGGGAACACCTTGAGCCTGATATTCCTCTCTATAATCACCCTGCCGTCCTCGACTATGCGGCGGTGCATCAGCGGGATAGGCGGGTCGACGCGGACGTAGCCTACTATGCGGGGCTCGTAGGGCATGCGCTCGGCCAGCTCGAGCACGAGGAAGCGGGACGCCGGCAGGCTACCCTTGATGGCCACGGGGACGCAGCCCTCGCCCGGCGGCACGTTCGCCGGCACAATGCTGCCGTCGGGGCAGCGCCAGAGGGCGACGACCTCCTTCTTCGAGGCGTAGTGGTACTGCTCCAGCTGGACGATCTCTATGTAGTCGTCGAGCGTCTCAGCCTCCCTGGCCACGAGCCGGTATGTGTATAGGGGCTCCCCTGTGAGGGGGTTGGGCCTCGGGTACTCGTACTCCCTCCTGTAGAGCGGGTAGATCTCGACCCAGTCGCCGTCCCAGCGGCGCCACACCCTGCCGTCCTCCACCCTGAGCACGTCTCTCGGGTATATCCACTGCGCCACTACCGTGACGAGGTCTAGCTCGCGCCTCTCGCCGCCGGCCTCGAGGACCAGGGTGCTGTGCTCCCACCTCGGCGCGTAGGGGGGTATCCGCCGCTCAACGACGACTCCGGTGTAGCCCGGCATCAGCTCTCATCACGTAATATACCAAATTATCATATATCAAGGGTGCATTCTGGATGGCTGGGGCCGGCCATGGAGAGGGTTAGGGGCCTGATAATAAGGGAGGAGTACATAAGGATGATACTCTCCGGCCGGAAGAGGTGGGAGATAAGGAGGACTAACACTAGGATAAGGGGCACCGTGGCCCTGATATCCCGGGGCATGCTCTACGGCTTCGTGGACATCGTCGACTCGTTCCCGGTGGACGTCGAGGAGCTCAGGGAGAGGTCGGACATGCACGGCGTCGAACCCGGGTTCGTGGAGCGCTACGCCGCCGGGAGGCGGAGGCTCTACGTCTGGGTCGTCGAGCGGCCCCTGAGGCTCCCGCGGCCGGTCCCGGTGAGATACGCGCGCGGCGCGCAGGTATGGGCGCAGATTTCATTAGGCGACATACTATCTAGCCTTAGAGGCGCCGGCATGGCCGACGTTGCCGAGGAGGTAGTGAGGAGAGTGAGGATGTATGCCGGAGAGCGTTGACGAGGAGAAGCCGCTGAGCGAGCACGTGGTCGAGCTCCTCGAGACCCTGAGGAAGATTCTCGTCTACAACGTGGTGTTCATGCTGCTCCTATTCATGCTGCCCTCGAGCCCGGACCTGGCGAGGGGCTACACGCCGCTAATATTCAGCCTGATGCGGCGCGTCCAGGACGACATGCTGAGCTTCCACGCGAACCCGGTTGCCGCGCCCATAGCCAGGGTTCTCGGCGTGAACGGCAGCGAGGTCATCCTGATCGCGAACGGCTGGTTCGACTCGCTCGTCGGCGCCATCTACCTCGCCGCCCTGATAGCGGTGGTCGTCATGGGGCCGGTCACCGTCTACCTCGCGTACAGGTATGTGGAGCCGGGTCTCTACGAGCACGAGAAACGGGCCGTGAAGAGGTACCTGGCGGCTATATTCGGCCTCTTCATAGCCGGGGTGGTCTACGCATACTACGTTATAATGCCTATAATGTTCGCGGTGGCCGTCTGGCTCACCGTGATAGGCGGGGCGAAGCCGATATTCTCTATCCAGGACTTCTACGACACCATACTGGTTGGCTGCGTCAGCACAGGCGTGATGTTCATGCTCCCCCTCTTCATGCTCCTCCTAGCCAAGCTGGGCTTCATAAGCTCCGACACGCTGAAGAGGAACTGGAGGCTCGTCACCTTCGCCACCTTCGCGGTCACAGCCGCGGTGACGCCTGACCCTACGCCGGTGAGCATGCTGGCGCTCTCGGTACCCTTCATCGCGCTCTACACGGCAAGCGTGTGGCTCGTCGAGCGCGTCGAGAAGAAGAGGGGCTAGTAGAGCAGCAACGCCTCCTCCGCCATGCGGGCCGCCCTCCGAGCCCTCTCCAACGCCTCCTCGAGTGTCTCGGCCTCGGCCTCCACGACGTATAACGGCTGGCCCTTCTCCACGGGGCCCTCCCCGTAGGCGAGTCGCACCCCGGTGGCGGACATTATGTGGCGGGCCGACTCCTCGGTCAGGTGGGGTACCGGCCTGGCCACGGTGTCCTCTGCCGCGTACTTTGCTACTCTCACCCTCCAGGTCGCGCCGTCGTCGCCCATCGCCGCCCCCTAGGTAAGAGATAAAAAGCCCTGTTATTATGTCTTGTACGGCGAGGGTGGAATGTACCGCCAAATTCTCTAAGCGGGAGAGACCCGCGCCGCGGACTGGGGAACGTTTTTCACCGCCCAGAGAGTTTTAGCCGGGAGAAGCCTATGGGCGTTGTCAGGAGTATAAGCCAGGAGTACAGGCCCAAGGAGTATGAGAGGGAGATCCTGGAGTTCTGGGAGAGGGAGCGCATATACGAGAAGATACGGGAGGAGTCGCGCGGCCGCCCCAAGTTCTACTTCCTCGACGGGCCGCCCTACCCGAGCAGCGATACGCCGCACATAGGCACGATATGGAACAAGGTGCTGAAGGACGCGGTTATAAGGTTTAGGCGCGCCCGCGGCCACTACGTCTGGGACAAGCCTGGCTACGACTGCCACGGCCTACCCATAGAGGTGAAGGTCGAGAAGATCCTCGGCTTCAGGAGCAAGAAGGAGATAGAGGAGTACGGCATAGACCGCTTCGTCGAGAAGTGCCGCGAGTTCGCCCTCAGGAACGTCGAGGGGATGACGCGCCACTTCAGGGACTTCGGCGTCTCGATGGACTGGGACAACCCCTACCTGACCCTCAAGAACGAGTACATAGAGAGCGCCTGGTGGCTCGTGAAGAAGGCCGACGAGAAGGGGCTCCTGGAGAAGGGCGTCAAGGTGGTCCACTGGTGCCCCCGCTGCGAGACGACGCTCGCCGACTACGAGGTCACCGAGTACAGGGAGCTGGAGGACCCGTCGATATACGTGAAGCTGCCCCTGAGGGATAGGCCGGGCCACTACCTGCTGGTATGGACTACGACGCCGTGGACCCTGCCGGCCAACGTCGCCGTGATGGCGCACCCCGAGCTCGAGTACGTGTGGGTCGAGGTCGGCGGGGAGAGGCTGCTCCTCGCCCGCGAGAGGCTCGAGGAGGTTATGGGGGAGGCGGGCGTCGAGGAGTACAGGGTTGTGGGCAGCGTGAAGGGCAGGGAGCTGGAGGGGCTCAGGTATGTGCCCCCGCTGCTCGAGGAGGTTCCGGCGCAGAGGCGTCTCGAGGGGGCGCACAGGGTGGTGCTAAGCGAGGAGTACGTGACTGCCGAGGAGGGTACGGGGCTTGTGCACACGGCCCCGGGGCACGGCGAGGAGGACTTCGAGGTGGGGCAGCGCTACGGCCTACCGGTGCTGAGCCCGGTGGATGACCGCGGCCGCTACACGGAGGAGGCGGGGAAGTACGCCGGGATGTTTGTGAGGGATGCGAACCCCGTGATAGTGGAGGATCTCAGGAGGAAGGGTCTGCTCTTCCACGCCTCGACGATTAGGCACCGCTACCCGGTGTGCTGGCGCTGCAAGACCCCCCTCATACTGAGGGCGACGCCGCAGTGGTACATCAGGGTGACGCACCTGAAGGAGCGCTTCCTCGAGGAGGCGCAGCGGGTCAAGTGGGTGCCGGAGTGGGCCGGGTACTCGAGGTTCAAGAACTGGCTTGAGGGGCTGAGGGACTGGATAATATCGAGGCAGAGGTACTGGGGCATACCTGTCCCGATATGGGTGTGCGAGAAGTGCGGCCACCGCGTCGTGGTTGGCAGCTTGAAGGAGCTCGAGGAGCTCGCCGGGAGGAGGCTGGAGCTCCCGGACCTCCATAGGCCGTGGATAGACGGGGTTGAGCTCAAGTGCCCGAAGTGCGGCGGCACCATGCGGCGTGTCAGGGATGTGACCGACGTGTGGCTCGACTCGGGGGTCGCCTTCTACGCGAGCCTCGGCTACCCGGGGAGGGAGGAGCCCTTCAGGAGCCTCTGGCCGGTGGACTTCATCACCGAGGGGCACGACCAGATCGCGGGCTGGTTCTTCTCGCAGCTGCGCTGCGGCCTGATAACCTTCGACAGGGCCCCCTACGAGACCGTGTTGATGCACGGCTTCGCCCTGGACGAGAGGGGGAGGGAGATGCACAAGTCGCTTGGCAACTATGTGGCGCCGCAGGAGGTGCTGGCATTCGAGCGTGGCTCGAGGGACGCGCTGCGCTGGTTCGTGCTCCGCAACACGATATGGGAGGATCTGAAGTTCTCGTGGAACGGCGTGGCCGAGGCGTACGGCGACCTACACCTGGTGTGGAACGTCTACTACTTCGCCACCCTCTACATGGGGCTTGACCGCTTCGACCCGGAGCGGCACAGCCTGGAGGAGCTCTGGGGCAGCCTGCGGGAGGAGGACAGATGGATGCTCTCCCGCGTGGAGAGGCTGACTAGGGACGTGACGAGGCACATGGAGGAGTACGAGATACATAGGGCTGCGCGGGCGCTACGCGACTTCATAGACAGGGATGTTAGCAGGTGGTACGTAAAGCTCGTGAGGCCGAGGGTGTGGGTTGAGAGGGACGACCCCGACAAGCTGGCGGCCTACGCCGTGCTCCACCACGTCCTCACGAGGTTCCTAGTGCTCGCGGCGCCTATTGTGCCCTTTATAGCGGAGAAGATATACCGTGACGCCTTCGCCGGGCCAGGCGACCCCCCGAGCGTGCACATGCTCTCCTGGCCCGTGGCCCGGGGAGACTGGATAGACGACGAGCTGGAGCGCGACATGGAGGCGGTGCGCGACGTCGTCGAGAGGGGGCTGGCGGCGAGGATGAGGGCTGGGGTGAAGGTTAGGCAGCCTCTGCCGGCCCTCTACGTGGTGACCGGTGACAGAGGCCTGGCGCGCGCCCTTGGGAGGCTGGGGCACATCGTGGAGTCACAGGTAAACGTGAAGAGGGTTGAGGCCGTGCCCCCGGAGAGGCTTGGCGAGTTCCTCGCTGTACGCGTGAAGCCCGTCTACAGGGCGCTTGGCCCCGTGTTCAGGGGCAGGGCTAGGGAGGTGGCCGAGGCCCTGGCGGGGCTGGACGGCGCGGAGCTCAGGGAGAGGCTTGAGGAGGACGGCTTCTATGAGCTCGAGGTCGGGGGCGAGCGTGTCAGGGTGGAGCCCGGCATGGTGGAGTTTGAGGAGGAGTTCCGCGAGGGCTACGTGGGCGTGCCGCTGGACGGGGGCTACGTGGTGCTCGACACGAGGGCTGGCGAGGAGGAGCTGGCTGAGGGGCTCGCCAGGGACGTGCTTAGGAGGATACAGTTCATGAGGAAGAAGATGGGGCTGGATGTCGAGGAGTACGTGGAGGTCACAGTGTACCTGCCGGAGGAGCAGGCTAGGCTGCTGGAGCCCCTGCTGGGCTACGTGGCGGGCGAGGCCAGGGCGCGGGACATCAGGATTGTCGGCGATCCAGGCGAGGTCGCCGGGGACTACGTGGAGGAGTGGGATCTCGGCGGCATCACCGTGCGGATAGGGGTTAGGAGGCTAGGCTCGGAGTAGCCTGGCCAGTATCTCGGCCATTTTTCTCCCGTCACCCAGCATGTCGTGGTTGTTGTTGAAGAATATGTAGGCTCGCTCCGGCGATGCCTCCAGCACCGCCCTGGCGACCTCTTCTAGCTCCTCGTCGAGGTATCCGTAGTTGTACCAGGCTAGGCGGCCGTGCATCCTGACGTACGCGGCGCCCCTGCTCACGTATACGCGGCCGCCTGGGAGCCCCCCGTGGATGGGGGAGTCGGGCGTGACGAGGTAGACGCCGATCTCCTCGAGCCTCCCGGCTATCTCTGGTGTGAACCACTCGGGGCTGCGGGGCTCGACGGCCGCCTTGTCGCAGAGGCCGGCGTACACGCGGAGCCTCTCCACCACGGCGTCGGTTGGCTTCATGCGCGGGGGTAGCTGGAAGAGGTAGAAGTCTATGAGGTCCTCTAGGGGGCTGAAGCGCTCCCTGAACCTCTTCCACACGGGGATCGACTTCTCGTTGAGGCGCCGCATATGCGTTATGCTCCTGTGCACCTTGACGGACCATCTGAGCCCGGCGCCCTGGGAGGCCCATCTCTCCACCTGCCCGGGCCTGGGGAAGCTGTAGAAGCTCATGTTGAGCTCCACCGCGTTGAAGCCCGTCTCGCGGACGTACCACTCGAGGCCGTCGGGGTTCCAGCTGTAGCTCCACCCCGAAGTGCCTATGTAGACCTTCATCGCCAGCTAGTCTTATTAGGGTGGGGGAGGCTTAAAACCCTAAGGAGCCATGGACTGGCGTGCATCCATAGCAGTCTTCCTGGTGCTACTGGCGGCGGCACCCTCCGCCGCGCTCGCAGCGCCTCTCCCCGTCTTCGGCCGCGTCGTGGACTGGGAGGGGAGGCCCGTGGCGGGCGCGATAGTGGAGGTGCTCTCCGGCAACCTCCTGGTGGTCACTACGCGCACCGATGGCACGGGCTTCTTCAACGTCTACCTCGAGCCCGGGACCTATCTCATAAGGATATACAAGGAGGGCTACGACGTGTATGAGAGGAGCTTCGCCCTGTCCAGGGAGAACGCCGGGAGCATAGGCGTGGTAAGGCTGGACAAGGGGCTCGTGGTGATACCCGAGACCTCTAGGATAGAGGCGAAGCAGGGCGACCGCGTGAGGATACCCGTGACGATCCAGAACAGGGGGCTCGTCCCGCTGAGCGTGAGCCTAAGCGTCGCGGTGCCCTCGGGGTGGTCGGGGTACGTCGAGACGGCGAGCGGCCTCGTCGTGAAGAACGTGATCGTCAAGCCTCTTGAGAACATGAGTATAACGCTCGTCGTAGACGTGTCGCGCAACGCCCTGGGTACGAGCCGTGTAGACCTTGTGTGTAGGTGGATAAACTTTACCGATAGCATCACCTTTACCTTCACGGTTCTTAAGAGGAAGTGGAGGTTCCTCGAAACCCCGTACAGGGAGGTCGCCGCCTACGCGGGCGAGAACGTCAAGCTGCCAATACTCCTCTCGAACACGCTGGGCGACGAGGAGGCATTCAACATATCCTACCTGGCGCCGCCGGGCTGGCCGGTGCTCGTCTACGACGAGCACGGGATACTAGTGAACGCCATACTGCTCAAGCCCGGGGAGACGAGGAACCTGACACTCGTGGTGCACGTCCCGGTGAACACGAGCCCCGGCGTCCACAGGGTCACCATTATGGCCAGGGCGGGGGGCGCGGCCTCGGAGGTCACCATAGGGTTCAACACGAGGCCCGGCTATGACGTGCTCGAGCTCGACCTGGAGCAGAGGGAGTACAGCGGGTCGGCAGGCACGAACCTCACGATACCGGTGACGCTGAGGAACCTGGGTACGCGGCCGACGACGGCCGTGCTGAAGACGTCTTGCGGCGTCCCGGGGGTCAAGATGTTCTTCGTCGACGAGAAGGGAAGGCTTGTTGAGGAGCAGGCCGTGGAGCCGGCCAGGCCGGTTAGGCTCAGGCTGGTGGTCAAGATCCCGCCGGACGTGAAGCCCGGCTCCTTCGTCGTGAAGGCGTTCGCGCAGGGGCGGTTCAGCACCGCCGAGGCGAGCGCCACGATATACGTCGAGGGGAGGAAGGACTTCGAGGTCCTCACTACGAACTTTGGCGTGCCCGCCGTCCCCGGAACCACGGTGACCTTCCTCTTATACGTTGAGAACACTGGTAGTGTGAACATAGAGAGCCTGGGCGTAGAGGTGGGTGAGACGCCCAAGGGCTTCAAGGTCGAGGCCGAGGCTCCTCCCGGGCCCCTGAAGCCCGGCGAGCAGGCTAGGATAAAGATCAGGGTCGCCGTGGCCGAGAGCGTCGCCGAGGGCGTATATAATATACCCTTCAAGGTCGTCGGAGACGAGATAGAGAAGCCGAGGGTGCTCGTCGTGAACGTGCAGTCGCGCGCCGGCCTGGGCTACTTCCTCTTCGCGGCCGCGATACTGGGTGTAGGGGTGGCCGCGGCGCTGTATAGTAGGAGGGAGGGTGGTGGAGATGGCGGTAAGCCTGGACCTGCCTCTGATATACCTGCTGGGGATTGAGACCGCCTTCACGCCCTGCTTCTTCCCGATAATACCGGTGTTCCTCACCTATATATCGAGGAGCGGGCGCGAGAAGGCCCTACTGGCGAGCATACTCTTCGCCGCCGGCATAACGGCGAGCTTCGTGCTCTACGGCTTCGCCGCCGCCTACTCCGCCGGGTTCATCCAGATGGTGCTCTCGTTGAGCCTCGAGCTGGTAACCGTGGAGCTCGGCCTCGTGTTCATAGGCCTCGGCCTGGCGCTGCTGACCCCCTTTAAGGAGGCGCTCGCGATGCTCAGTGTGCCGACCCCGAGGATAAAGAAGATTACCCTCGCCAACGCCTTCGTGCTGGGCTTCCTCTTCTCAATAATCGCCGCCCCCTGCGCGGCGACCTACCTCTTCGCGATAATCTCGACCACGCTGCTCAAGGCCATGGGCGATATAGGCTACGCGGTGGCGCAGCTCACGGTGTACGGGGCCGGGATAAGCACGCCGTTCATCGTGATAGGGCTGCTGACCCAGAAGCTGGGTACACGCATGCTGCGGAGCGTCTCTAGGAGCTTCCTAGTGAGGCACAACGAGGAGATAGCGGGAGTCATAACCGTGCTGCTAGGAGTGGTCACGATGGCCAGCATAGGGGACTTCACCATATACCTCGGCCCGGCGGCGGAGGCGCTGAGACCCCTCCTGGCGCTCCTCTTCGCCGCGACCGGCGTGTACTACGCGGTGGTGGCCGCCAGGTCGTACAGGTACGTCGATGACAAGAGGGTGCTGCTGCTCTCGGCGGGCTTCCTGGCCGTCGCGGCCGACCTAGCCTTGGAGCAGGCGGCTGCGCTCATAGGGGGGACCGCGCCGTGGCCGCTCACGCTGGCGTCACGGGGCCTGTTGCTGGCAGGCGTGGCCGCCATGGGCCTGAGGGGGCTCGCAGCCGTAGCTATCCTTGGGTGGCCTTCCGGGGCTGCCGGGGTGCTCGACGCGGCGGCCGCGGCGCTCTGGGGAGCAACATATGCCAGGCTACGGGACAGGAGGCATCTCTGGGGCACGCTCTACCTGCTGGGGCTCGCAGCCTACGACGTGGGCTGGCAGGGGCTCCCGGGGTGGGCGCAGGCGCTCCTGGCGGTGTTCAGCGTCGTCGCGGCGCTTAACCTATACCCGGCCGCGTCGGGGAACAGGGGGGCTCTCTCGGGGCTGAGGCTCATCGCCGAGGAGGAGCCTTTCTAGCAGCCTCCTATAGGGCGTGTCCTCGGCGAGCCTGTAGCGCGGCGGCGCGTCACCCGTCCTCACCACGACGCCCATCTCCACCAGCCTTGCAAGCACGCCGTCTATCTTGGAGACAGCCGCCGCCTTCTCGAGGCCGTACTTCGTGTACTCGCCTCCACGTAGCAGCACGGCTAGCACCCTGAGGGTCTTCCGGGAGCGGGGGAAGAGCTCCTCGAGGAGGATGAGGCTACCATCCGAAGAGCTCACGGCGCCTCGCCTCCAGCTCTCCCAGCAGGGCCTCCCTGGCCCCCTCGGGGGGTACACGGCTCACCCGCTCCGCCAGCTCGGCGTCGCCCACGACGTCCCTGAGCCAGCGGGCGAAGTCTCCGCGCGCCTGGTGTGCAGCGACTACGTCGCCGGGGGCGTGGCGTAGAGCCTCTATGAGGGAGAAGACGTTGTAGGCTATAGCCACTGCCTCGCCCCTGGGCCCTGTGAGTACGAACACCCTGTCCTGGGGGACGTGGCGGAGCCATGCATACCTGAGCCTGGCCCTCGGCTTCTCGGCGAGCTCGCTGTATACCCGTGTCTCGAAGTCGGAGAGCACGTCGCTGTAGTACATGTAGGCCTCCAGCGGCGTGCCGTAGGGGCTGAAGTAGTTGTGGACGTCGCCCGGGCCGCCGCCCTTAGTCGACATGTAGTAGAGGTGGTCGCTCGTGGATAGGAGTCCCCAGAGCCTCCTCGAGGCGGGCTCGTCGTGCGCCCTGACAGCCAGCCATAGCCTCTTCAACCTGTTGAAGGCGTCCCACTGCATGGGGTTGTGGAGCCAGGCCGTGAGGTCGCGCTCCAGGTCGGCCCAGGATATCGTGTTGTACTCGGGCACGTCGAGGACGCCGCGCGGCGGGTTCCTCTCCACGGCCTCGCTCGGCGTCACCGTGTAGAGGTGCTCCCACTTGAGTATCTCGCCGGGCAGCCACCTGAGGAAGTCGAATATGCCCGTCTCAGGTGGGAAGTGCTCTCCGAAGGTCTCGTAGTCCACCGCTATGAGTATGACGTCGCCCGGCGTCGCCGCGAGCCACGCAGCGTACTTGTCGGCGGTCAGGGGATACTCCTTCCACCACCTGGCTGCGAACCTGAAGCCTATGTCGTCGGAGAGCTTGTAGTTCCTCATGAGCACCCGTATGTCGGCGCCCCTGGCCTTGTAGACGTAGTTGGGGCTCCTCCAGCCGAGGACGCGCTCGACGCCCTCGGTGAGTACAACGCGGTAGCCCATCCTCGCGAAGACGCCGGCGACATAGTTGTTGTATATGAACTCCGTGTTCTCCACCGCGGTCGGCCTTACCCCGAGGACCTCCTCCATGAGCCTGCGGTGCTCCGCGACCTGGTACTCGAACTCCTCCTCGCTCACGAGGAAGGCTAGGCTGTGGTAGTATGTCTGGTCTAGGAACTCTACGCGGCCCGTTGATGCTAGGGCCTTGAAGCTGTCGACGACCTCGGGGTACCAGCGCTCCGCCTGCTCGAGGAGGACGCCGGACACGCTGTAGGCCACCTTGAACTCCTTCCCCTGGCCCTTGTAGCGCTCTATCTCGCCGAGTATCGTCTCGTTCGCCGGGAGGTAGCACCTCTCCGCCGCTCTGCGGAAGACGTAGCGGTTCAAGCTGTCGTCGAAGTAGAGCCTCTCGAGGTCTCCGAGCCCCACCCTATGGCCCCTGGCTACGAGCTCTGAGAGCTTCTCCCTGAAACGCCTCTCCACACGGTAGGGCTGGTGGACCTCGAACATGAACACTATATCGGTCATCCCGGCACACTCAATGGAAAAAGGTGGCGGCGAGATATTTCCCTTTAGCCCTGCCTGTGTGCCCGGTAGCGCTCTATAGCCTTCCTAATCTCCTCGAGCGCCGCCTCCCTGCCCCGGAACTCCCGGGCCTTGACCCACTTGCCGGGCTCGAGCTCCTTGTAGTGCTCGAAGAAGTGCTTTATCCTAGCCTTGACGGCCTCGTCGACCTTTGATATGTCGTCTACCCCGGCGAAGCGGTTGTCTATCTTCTCGTGCGGCACGGCTATGACCTTGCTGTCCGGGCCCTTCTCGTCCTCCATAACCATGAGGCCTATCGGCCTAGCCCTGACCACGCTGCCGGGGACGAAGGGGTCGTAGCTGAGGAGCACCACGTCTACCGGGTCGCCGTCCTCCTCGAGGGTGCCGGGCACGTAGCCGTAGTTGAAGGGGAAGAACATGGGGGTGAAGAGCACCCTGTCGACGAATATCATCCCGCTCTCCTTGTCCATCTCGTACTTCACGTTGCTGCCCAGCGGTATCTCGACCACGACGTAGATGTCCTCGGGCGGGTTCTTACCCGGCTTCTCCAGCGTCATTCCTGCCCACCAGTGCCATTATACGCCGGGCCCAGATATTTACACTCCCCATGGAGTCGGCCGCGCGCTAGGGGTATAGCTCGAGAACCCTCCCCAGCGCCCTAGTCCTACCGTCCCTCAGCAGGAAGCGGTCGCCCACGCGCAGCAGCCACGGATGCCTCGTGAAGCGCAGCTCCACGACGCCCATGTCGCCGGTACGCATGGGCTCCCTCTCCATCCAGACGATCCTGACGGGGCTCCTGACGCTCCTATAGTGGAGCACTGTCTCATAGCCCACCCTGATGGTCGTCGGGTGCCGCAGCACGAATATCCTTGCGCGCAGCCCCCAGTAGGCGTCGAGAGGCGCCGCGGAGACCACCATGCCCTTCTCGACCTCCTCGTAGCCGACACCGGCTAGGGCCAGCGTGGCCTCGTCGCCCGGCCGCGCCGCCGAGACCGGTACGCGGCTGACGTGTATCGACTTGACACGCACCCTCCTCCACGCGCCGTCGCGGAAGGGGCCCAGGTAGACCCAGCTGTCCTCCCGCGCCACCCCGGCCTCTACGACGCCAGCCACCACCGTGCCGACGCCCCTGACGTTGAACTTGTCGTCGATGTACATTAGGAGCGGCGCCTCCTCGCCCCCCTTCTCCCTCCTAGGCGGCAACACGCTGAGGAAGGCTACCAGCTCGTCGAGGCCCCTGCCCGTCACGCTAGACACGAGGAACACAGGCATGACCGTGCCCGACGGCGCCAGCATGGCTGCCCTGTATGCGTCCTCCCTGCTCCTCACCGCGAGCAGCCTCCTCCCAGCCCTCCTGGCGGCGTCGGCGAGCTCCCTCAGCGTGGACTCCAGCACTGGCTGGGAAGCCAGGTCGACCTTGGTCACTACGGCGAAGACGGGTATCCTGAGCGCCGCGGCTATCCCGAGGTGCTCTCTCCCCATAAGGAGGAGGCCGTTGTTCGCCGCGACCACGAGCATCACGTAGTCCGGCATCTTAGCCATGACCCCGCGCAGCGTGGTGCGCAGATAGCGCTCATGCCCGCCCAGGTCTACGAAGTATATCAGCTTCCCAGAGCCCATGTAGATCTGCGCCTCGTCGAGCGGGTTCGGCAGATCCCAGTTCACAGGCCTGTCCCCCATGGAGAAGCCTAGGAGCCTCACCGCGACGCTAGATGTGCGGCCGCTCTCAACCTCGTGGAGGAAGCGAGCCACGCGGCGCATACCCCTGCCCCTGCCGTCGTCGAGCTCCCCCGTGCACAGCACGCCGATGAGCGTACTCTTCCCCGCGTCCACGTTGCCCAGAGCCGCCACGGTTAGCTGGACCGGCGGCGCCTCCTCCCGGTTAAGCCTCACGAGGAGCCTGACCAGCCTCCTCCCCGGGGCGGCGGGCTCCCTGCTGAGGACACGTATCTGGGCCCCTATGAGGCTCGCGGCCTCCGCCAGCGCGGCCAGAGTCTCCTCCTCCTCGCGTGGAGTAAGCCCCCTCACGCTGCCGTCGTCTTCCACGCCGAGGAGATAGAGGGCCTCCCCGCCGCCCTCTGCGAGCCTATACTTCATCTGGCTCGCCAGCCTCTCTACACGCTCCCTCCCCGGCCTGGCGAGCCTCGACTTGTACTCCACTCTCCCGGTCTCCGCCTCACGGGGATATTTCCGCGGATTCATGCCGCTAGCCTCGTCTCCTCTATACTATACCCTCCTGGGCCATTAGAAAATCTATCCCGCCCCCCGGGCGTCGCAGAGATACGGCAGAGTTATATCGCCGCCGCCACCCTAGAAGCAAGGATAAGGCATGGGGGAAAACGGTGACATAGAAGTAAAGATGCCCGACAAGGGGGCATCGATCGCAGGCCTCCTGGTCCTGGCGCTCATAGTGGTTGGCGCCATCCTCTTCTTCACCGTGAGGAGCGTAGGTGTAAGCGAGGTCGCCGTCATAGTAGACCCGCTCGCCGGCAGGATAGTCGGCACAGTGGAGGGGCCGCGCTACTTCCTCAAGGCGCCCTGGCAGCAGGTAGCCGTCATAAAGACGTCGGTCGAGAGCCTCGACATGTGGACGGACTGGGCGACGAAGAAGACTGGGGAGTGGCCGGCGGTGACAGCGCTTACGAAGGACGGCTTGGAGGTGCACGTCGACATCACGGTGAGGTGGCGCGTCGACCCCCGCAACGTGGTGAAGCTCTATGAGAACTACCCGGACCTGGACTGGGAGACGCGTACGCTCGCGCCGCTCCTCAGGGAGACTATCAGGAATACTATCGCGAACTACACGGCGGTGGAGACGATAGAGAAGAGGGCCGAGATAAGCAGGATAATAGTCGAGAAGTACAAGGAGGCCGTGAGGAACGAGGAGAGCCTCGCCCACGCGATAATAATCGAGAACATAGACCTCCGCAACATAGACCTCCCCGAGAACTTCAAGCGCGCAGTAGAGCAGAAGCTCGCCGAGCAGCAGATGAAGATGGCTGCCCAGTACAAGAAGGAGCGCCTCCTCATAGAGGCCAACGCGACGGCGATGCAGAAGATCCTGGAGGCCATGGGCGAGGCCAGGGCGAAGATAATACTCGCGAACAGCACGGCCGAGAGCCTCAAGATAGTGAAGCAGGCCCTGGGCGCCGACACGCCAGTGCTAGAGGAGTACCTCCGCCTCCTCCTGGTCAAGGAGATAAGCCAGACGGGCGGCAAGGTCTACGTCATAGTTGTTGGCGGCGGTGAGGAGGGAGGCGCCACCGTGGTCCCAGTACCAATACCCAGCGGTGGCTAGGGTGGCGCTCTTCGCCCGAATCTACATAGGGACCTCCGGCTGGAACTACGACGACTGGGTGGGCCCCTTCTACACATCACCCAGGGGCATGTTCACCCAGTACGCCAGGGTGTTCAACACCACGGAGATAAACTCGAGCTTCTACTCGATGCCGAGCCCCAAGTTCCTCCGCCGCCTGGCGAGCTACGCGCCGCCCGGCTTCGTATTCAGCATAAAGATGTACCGCGGCATAACGCATAAGGGGCTGCTGAGGCCCGACGCGGTGGAGGCCGAGCTGAAGGCCTTCCTCGAAGCGGTGGACGAGCTTAAGGGGGCCGGCAAGCTGGGCGCCGTGCTCGTGCAGATGCCGCCGCGTAGCAGGGAGGAGATACCCTGGTTCGAGGATTTCCTCGACATGCTGCCCAGCGGCTACAGGTTCGCGGTAGAGTTTAGGCACCCCAGCTGGCTGGCCGACGACGTCATAGACATGCTGAGGCGCCACGGCGTGGCGTACACGGTGGTCGACGAGCCCCTCCTCCCGCCCGTGGTATATGTGACCGCCGACTTCTCCTATATCAGGTGGCACGGCAGGGGCCAGAGGCCCTGGTACTACTACCACTACTCGGAGGAGGAGCTCAAGGAGTGGGTGCCGAGGATAAACAAGCTCAGCACCCAGGTGGAAACGATATACGGGTACTTCAACAACCACTTCCGCGGCTACGCGCCCCACAACGCGCTCCAGATGCTCCGGCTACTCGGCATGGCCAACAGGAAGCAGCGGGAGGCCCTCAGGAGGATCGAGGAGTACTTCAGGCGCGGCGAGGCGGAGCGCGTGGCGGCGAGGGCCAGGGAGGCCCTGGAGGCTGGCGGCCTCGAAGACATACTCCTCGCCCTGGCCGGGGAGAGGAGGTATAGGCGGGGCCTCGAGATACCGCCCGAGGAGGTGGAGTACAGGGTCTCCGGCGACATCGTCGAGGGCCGCGTCAAGGACTATAAGGTGAGGATAGACCTCGGCGCCAGGGAGATCTACCACGACTGCGAGGACTGGAAGAAGATATCCGAGAGCCGAAGGATCTGCAAGCACCTAGTGCGCTTCCTCACAGCCATACCCCGGGAGCTGGCGGAGCGGATAGCCCGCGACCTCGCGGAGAACCTCGAGGAGTGGGAGTTCAGGCACCCCTAGGCGGCAGCGGGAACACTATACCGCATCCGGGGCCGCCGACCTCGAAGAACCTCCCATGCGCGTACGCGTAGGCTGTGTAGGCGGCGGTAGCCGCGTCCAGCTCGTCGCCGTCCAGCCCCCTAGCCGGCAGCCTGATCCCCAGCCTCTCGAGGCCCCGTCTCAGGGCTTCGAGTCCTCTCCTCTTCCTGGCTATACGCAGTATGTCCTGCGCGCCGCCGGGGTACACCTCTATCACCAGGTAGCCCCTCCCCCCGAGCGCCTCCCGGAGGCGGACGCCGCGCAGCGTTATGGCCTTCATGCCCCCCAGGAGGGGCGGCAGCGGCTTTAGGCCGAGGCGGGCCAGGGCCTCGTCGCAGGGCCTCATATAGCCCTCCGATGGCAGCGAGAGGGGCGCGTCGATGGCCACCACGCTCGGCCCGAGGGCTAGTGCCAGCTCCAGGAGCTCCTCGTCGCCCCTGAACCGGCCCACCCTGCACTCGAGGTCGTCGCCCACCACAGCGTAGGCCGAGTCCCTCCCAGGCCCCGAGAGGTCGACGCCGAGGTATATCGGCATGGGTTCTGCTACCTCGGGAGCGTCACGCCGCGCTGTCCCTGGTACTTGCCCTTATAGGGCACGGGCTCGCCCTCCACCCTGTAGAAGGCGACGTGCGCGAAGCGCATGCCCCTGCGGAGCACCACCGGGAAGGCGCCGCCGTGTATCTCTATCGTCACCTCCCCCTCGAAGCCCGCGTCTATGATGGTCGGCGGTATGGATACGCCGAGCCTGGCGAAGGTGCTCCTCACGGCGACGAGGGCGGCTACGTCGACGGGCATGCGTATATACTCCATTGTTGTTACGAGAACCTTCATGTAGGGCTGGAGTACGAAGTGCTCCGCCTGGAAGACCTTGTAGTAGTCGTCAACCCTTATCTCGCTGAGCCTGTCCGGGTCGACGGGCTCGGGATTGTTCAGCAGCACCGCTACCTCCGAGCCTATGCGCAGGTCGACGCCGTTCTCCCTTATGATCTCGTCGTCGAGGGGCTCTATGGAGAGCCTACCCTCCCCTATCAGCCTTCTGATCTCGTTGCCTGAGAGCATCGCTAACCAATGCCCGGCGAGGCTATGTATCGGTAACGCCCATTTTACGGGCATAGGCGCATAGGTCGCGGAGCGGGCACTCCCGGCAGCGGGGCTCCCTGGCCCTGCAGACGCGGCGCCCCAAGAGTATGAGCAGGAGATGCGCCTCAAGCCTCCGCTCCGGCCTGAACACCCGGTGGAGGGACTCCCTCACGGCCCGGTATCCGCTCTTCTCCGCCAGGCCCAGCCTCCTGGCTACGCGGCGTACATGGGTGTCGACGGCGACGACAGGGTAGCCCCAGTTCGAGAGAAGTACGTCGACCGTCTTGTCGCCTATACCCGGTATACCGAGGAGAACCTCCCTCACAGCCTCGGGGCCCTCCCCCATGAGACGCCTCATGTCTCCCCCATACCTCTCGGCCACCAGGCGGGCAGCCTCCACTATGGCGCGCGCCTTGGCCTCCTGGAGGCCTGCGGGCCTTATCGCCTCGGCCACGGCCTCGACGCCCGCCTCGAGTATCTTCTCCGGCTCCACGCCTACCCGCTCCTCGAGCCTCTTGTAGGCGGCCGCGGTGTTCCTCTCAGCAGTGTTCTGCGAGATTATGACGACGACGAGCGTCCTGAAGGGGTCGCTGGTAGTCCTGGCCACCCGTCTCGCGACGAACTCCTCGTCTACGACCTCGAACCTCTCCCTCAGCCTATCGAGTATCTCGTCCCCCAGCTCGTAGCCCACGGAGAAGGGTAAAACACGGGGGCGGATAAAGTATTCCTATTTGCCGCGGCTTAGGAGGCGGGATATCTCGGCGGACTTCTCGTACGCCTTCTCTATCGCGCTCATCAATATAGCCTTGAAGCCCCTCTCCTCCATGACGTGCACGGCGTCGATCGTCACGCCGCCCGGCGTTATAACCATGTCCCTCAGCCCGGCGGGGTGCTCCCCGCTCATCTCCTCGAGAAGCTTCGCAGTCCCAGCGATGGTGTGCAGCGCGAGGTTCTTTATAGCCTCCCTGGGCAGCCCTATCTTGAGGCCGGCCAGTAGGAGCGCCTCGTAGAACTGGAGCACGTAGGCGGGCCCACTGCCGCTGAACGCAGTCACAGCGTCCAGGTACTTCTCGTCTAGCTCCGTCGCATAGCCTATCAGCGAGAAGAGGTGAAGCGCGGTCTCAACGTCCTCCCGTGTGCTACTCTTCCCGCCGGCAACCGCCGTGGCCGAGTGACCCACCGCGGCATTGATATTGGGCATGGCCCTGACGACCCGCGCCTCCACGAGGCTTTCTATGAAGCCTGTTGTGACCGCCGCCGCGACGGAGATGAGGAGCTTCCCCTTGACGCAGTCGGCGATCTCCCTCAGCACGCCCTCGACCTGGCCCGGCTTGACGGAGATGAACACGAGGTCCGCCCAGCAGGCCGCCTCCCGGTTATTCAGCGTGGCGTCGAGGCCCATGCTGAGGAGCTCCTGGAGCCTCGTATGGGTCTTGCAGGTTGCCTTTACCTGGAAGCCGTTCTTCTTGAGCGCCAGCGCTATAGCGCTACCTATCTTTCCTGCCCCTATAACGGCTATCTTGCTACCGGCTGGGAATCAAGTCACCTCGCCAGCCTAGAATAGGAGGCTAAGGGGATTTAAGCGTTTCCCAGCCCCAGCTAAAAAATTTTTAGCCTCGGCGGCGCTGCATATCAGGCTGGGACAGAGCCGGATTACCTGTACTCCATGCTATTATAATTACACGGAAATGTTTAAATAAAGTAAAGCGGCGCAAAAAAGATGATGGCCATGCGCCGAAAAGGAATTAGCCCGACCGCGACACTTGTAGCGGCGGTAATAATAGCGATACTCGTGGGAATGGCCATCGGCTACTTCCTCAGGGGGGCCGCGCCCGCCCAGCAGGCACAGCAGCCCCAGCAGGGCGGGATCAAATACGTCACGATAACCGTATGGGCCATCGGCCCCGACCCCCCGAGCGAGTACCGATATAAGAACTTCCTAATCGCCGCGGAGAAGCTCAACAAGATACTCGAGGCGGCCGGGTCCAACGTCCGCGTAAAGGTCCAGGGACAGTTCTTCGTCAGGCCCGTCGAGTGGGAGGAGTACAGGAAGAAGTTCTACCTAGCCTTCAAGGCCGGCGAGGGGCCTGACATATACCTGACCGGCCACGAGGACATAGGCTACCTCGCCAGCAACGGCTACATCATACCCCTCGACGACTACATCAAGGAGTACTGGGACACCGTCTACTACGACGTGATACCCACCCTCTGGGACGCCTGCAAGTACCAGGGCAAGATATGGGCTGTCCCGCAGGACACCGAGGTGAGGCCCATGTACTTCAGGAAGGACAAGCTCCGCGAGATCGGCTGGAGCGAGGCCCAGATCAACGAGCTCCCGGTGAAGGTCAAGAACGGCGAGTTCACGCTCTGGGACCTCCTCCAGGTGGCCAAGGAGGGCGTCGACAAGGGCGTGGTTAAGCGCGGCATAATACATAGGGTGAAGGAGGGCTACGACTACTTCCAGTTCTACCTGGCCTTCGGGGGCCAGCTCTGGGACCCCGCCAAGGGCAAGATGGTCGCCAACAAGGAGGCCTGGCACAAGACGTTCGACTGGTTCTACCAGGCCGTACACAAGTACCACGTGATAAGCCCGACCCAGTTCAGCGGCGACTGGGACAAGGACTTCCACAAGCCGGCCACCACCGGTGAGGCGCTCTTCATATCCGGCGGCAGCTGGCACAAGGGAGAGTGGATAAAGAAGGGCCTCCTCTCCGAGCAGCAGTTCTGGGAGGTCATGGGCTTCATGCTCCACCCGGCCGGCGAGAAGGGCGGCAAGCCCGTCACGCTGAGCCACCCGCTGGTCTACACGATAACGAAGCTCGCCGAGAAGCGCGGTAAGGCCGACCTCGCCGCCGCGCTCATAGCGCTCGTCACCGACCCGCACCTGAACGCGAACCACGCTGTGCAGAGCAGCCACCTCGCCATACTCTACAGCGAGATAAGCGACAGCCGCTACGCCAAGGACAAGTTCCTCCAGGACGTCGCCTACATGCTCGACTACACGCACTTCATACCGGGCCACCCGAAGTGGGCCCTCTACAGCCACGACGTCTACACCGTGCTCCGCGCCGTTGAGAGCGGCGACCTCAACGCCGACCAGGCGACCGAGCAGCTCATACAGATGCTCCAGAGGGACCTCGGGGACGCGATAGACATCAGGCCGTAAAAACAAGCTTATATTTCTTTTTAACAAGTTTTTTGTCTTCTTAACCGGGGAAAATACTGGGAGGGTTTCTGTATGACAGGCAGCGGAGGCTCCGGCGGGAAGGGGCTGAGCAGGATATTCAGGAGGGGCTACCTCTACTTCTTCCTGCTGCCGAGCCTGGCCATGATAGTGTTCTTCTTCTTCGTACCGGCGGTACTGACCTTCCTGATAAGCCTCACCGACATGAGCTACACGCTGGAGTGGCACTGGGTCGGGCTTGCGAACTACGTGAAGATGATTCAGGACCCGTGGACGCCACTGATATTCAGGAACACCATGTTCTACGTCTTCACAACGCTCAGCTTCTTCAACGTCGGCACGGCCCTGCTCATATCGCTGCTCACGACACATATAGAGGACAGGATAGGCAGCGCCTTCAGGGCGATATGGCTGCTGCCGAGGATCACGCCCAGCACGGTCTACGCGCTGATGTGGATATGGGCGACCAGGGGCGACCGCAGCGCGCTGTTCAACTGGCTACTCTCGTTCCTCGGGGTGCCCCCCGTGGAGTGGAGGCTCCAGTGGCCCTGGCTGCTCGTGATCCTTGTTAACGGCTTCGTCGGCGCCAGCTTCGGGATGATAATCTTCACCGCCGCCCTCAAGAGCATACCCGTAGACTTCACGAGGGCCGCCCTCGTCGACGGCGCTAACACGCTGCAGCTGATCCGCTACGTCGAGCTGCCGCTCATAAAGTGGCCGCTCATGTTCGTCACCGCGTACCAGACGCTCAGCCTTCTCACGAGCTTCGAGTATATACTGCTCGTGACGGACGGGGGCCCTGGCCTCTACACGACGGAGGTGTGGGCGCTCTACGCGTACCACATGGCGTTCCAGGTCTACGGCGGCGGCAGCGCGCAGTACGGCTACGGCGCCGCGCTGAGCGCGGTGCTCGTCGCGATAGGGCTGGTGCTCTCGGTGATATACTGGAAGGTGTTCAGGATGGGAGAGATGATGGTTGAGCCCAAGATAGAGGTGGACTAGTATGGCGAAGGTGGTAGAGTACCTGAAGAAGTCCGTAATATACATCGTGCTCGTAGCGGTGACCTCGCCGATCATACTGCTCTACTACTACCTCTTCGCGAGCAGCTTCTTCAAGAACGTCGAGGGCCTAATACCGAGCGGCTTCACACTCGAGTACTGGAGCTTCATACTCTCGGGCGAGATCCGGGTCCCCGGCACCGTGGGCACGTACTACCCCAACGTGTACCTGGTGACCTTCAACACCTTCTTCCTGGCCGTGACGATAGCATTCTTCGAGGTCATATTCTCCTCCCTCGCCGGCTACGTCATCTCGCGCTACAAGTTCCTCGGCAGGACCAGGCTGCTCCAGACGATACTCATACTCCACAGCTTCCCGGGCATAACGCTGCTCATAGCCCTCTTCTACATCATAAATATTCTCGGCCTCTACAACACGCTGACAGGCGTCATCATAATCAAGGTGGCGCTCGACCTGCCCCTCGACATATGGATCATGAAGGGCTTCTTCGACGGCATCCCGTGGGACCTCGAGATGTCGGCGCTCGTCGACGGCTGCAACAGGCTGCAGGCGTGGTGGAAGGTGATAATGCCGAACGTGAGGAACGGGATAATGGCGATCATAATATTCGCCTTCCTCTCGGGCTGGAGCGAGTTCATCTACATACTCACCTTCATCGCGGAGCAGAAGTACTGGACCCTCAGCATGCTCGTCTACGCGCTGACGAGCGGCGAGTACCTCTACATAGAGCCGGGCGTCACGGCCGCGGCAGCGATATTCTACATGATACCGGTGATACTGTTCTTCCTGTTCGCGCAGAAGTACCTCCTGAGGATACAGATAACGAGCAAGGGCACCTTCTAAAAAACCCTGTTTTTCCTTATTCTCCACGCCCTACGCTGAGGCCTTCCGGCCGCCCATTCCGAGAAGCCATCTCCACAGCGGCACAGCCCGGGCTGCGGCCCCGCCTTCTCCGAGAACACCCTCCTGATCCCATGTTATGATAAGGCCTTGGGCGCGTCCAAGCTGCTTGGAGGCCTTTTCGAGGGGCCTCGTCTCACGCAGTATATTGCTGTGGGTTATCTGGTAGGCTACCTGGATCAACTCGTACCTGCTAGCGGACTTCCGTAGCACGAAGTCCACTTCTCTCCCCAGGGGATCCCTCCAGTAGAAGAGGGACGTGTTCTCCTTGAAACCCCTTCTCTTTAGTTCCATGAAGACGAGGTTTTCTAGCAGGCGCCCCTTCTCCTTCTCGGCGTAGAGCCCGTTATCAACAAGGTAAATCTTGGGTATGCTTGCCTCTAGCGCCTTATAGGAGGGGGATATCTTCCTAAGCGGGAAGGCTATGAGGGCGTCGTAGAGGTGTTCAAGGTATGTGTAGAGGGTGTTCTTACTCACCCTTATTCCCAGCGACTTGAGATAGTTGTAGAACCTGTGTACCGAAAACTCCCTTGACTCTTGGACAGCCCTTATAAGTAGGCGGAGCACCCTAGTGTTCCTGATCTTCCACCTCTCCACGACGTCCCTCGACACCGTCACCTCCCAGATCTCCTGTAGTATCCTCTCCCTCTGCCCCGGCTCTAGGACGGCCTCGGGGTATCCACCCCACTCTAGGTACTCGCTGAGCGCGTTTAGGATCTCGCGCCTCTGCCTGCTCGAGGGGTGGGGGTCAGCCTCTATTCCACGCGCTCTGAGAAACTCCCTGAAGGAGAAGGGGTAGACCTCGTAGACGAGGGTTCTGCCCCTCAACTGTGTGGCTAGCTCTAGGGACAGTAGCTTTGAGGAGGAGCCTGTCACGTAGACCTGTACGTTGCCCGAGTCTACGATAGTTCTGACAACTCTCTCCCAGCCGGGAACGTTCTGCACCTCGTCTAGGAAAAGCCATGTCTTCTCCCCCTTCTGGGGCGGGTATAGCTCGTAGAACGTGTCTACGATCTCCGCCATGTCCCTGAGGTCTGCCCCGAAGAGCCTGTAGTCCTCAAAGTTTACGTAGAGTATCCTCCTCCTGGGCACACCTATTCTGAGGAGCCTCCTTATAAGCTGGTACATGAGGAACGTTTTTCCTGCACGCCGTGGGCCGACTATCGATACAGCCCTCCTTATCCTTAGGTTCAGCGGAACCTCTATCTCCCTCTCTACTAGGCTGGGCGGCTCCCACTCCGAGAAGTCCTTTATGACCTCGATAATCGTCTGCTTATCGATCACTGCGTCTCATATAGAGGGAAATATTCTTAAAAAATTTCCCTCTAAACAGAACCAGCCTCACTTCCGCCCTCGCCGAGCCATTACAGCTGAGGCCCTAGCGACGCTAAGGAATTCGTCGAGGAGACCTCGTAGCTCGCCGCCCTCGTCGCTACGAAGAACACCCCTAAGTCTCTCGTGGAGCTCGTGCTTAGACAGGGACAGGGAATCGGGGAACCGCTCCGCGGCCACGCCCGCCAGGGCAGTTGCCACTTCCTCTAGGAAGTAGCCCAGGGTGCTTGGCGGAGATACCGCGGCAAGCCTTCTAAGGGCAGCGTAGAGGAGTAGCACCCCCAGGTATGGGTTATCAACGGCAGACGCTCTGGAAACATATATGCCGGCCAGCTCGTCGACCACCTCGTTGTAGAGTATGAGCGGGCCAACCCTACGGGGTTTCGCGGCGAGCGGCTCGGCGACATGGAGCAGCTCTACAGTCTCCCAGTTCGCTGCCCTGTAGGCTATCCAGTCCCTGAAGCTTGGTGAGAGCTCTATGAGGCCGCGTACCGCGCAGACCAGTACGATATCATCGACCCTCTTCTCCAGCACTGTTTCGCCGCTGTCGGCGATGTAGACTCGCTCCCTGTCGTCGACCAGTCTGCCGAGGAGCGGCGTCAGGCTCTCCAGGATCTCCCTGCACTTATCCCTATAGTAGTCGAGGCTATACCTCATAGCGTAGAAGTCCTTGACGAACTCCTCCGCCGAGCTGTAGCTCCTGTTCCTGCCGACCTGTATACGCCTTACGGGGAGCACGCTCACCGGCTGTGCAAGGCTTATCCTGCCTTCGAGAAGCTCTGGGTGCTGCTCGATCAGGCCAGCCACCTCGTCCTCGTCTAGCTCGAGCACCGCTGGTAGGCCGGCGAGGTCGACGTGTATGCGGAAGCGTGCCCCGTAGTAGTGTAGCGCCTCCCTGGTGCTTAGGCCTAGCCACTCGGCGAGCGACCTTGTCTTGTAGCGCTCGTAGAAGCGTACCCTGCCGTCCCGGGTGAACCAGACATATCTGAGCACGTTGTCGGGGTCTATGAGCCTCCCGTAGGCCTCCCACTCCTGGGCCACGTCTTCTCCCCCGTAGCGGCTATGAACCAGTACTAGGTGCTCGCCGCCAACTAGGAATGCGGCCGCATACTTTCCGGTCTCCCGCATGCGGGAGCGCATCGAGTCTGTGAAGTCGTTCAGCAGGTATCCGAGTAGCCTCTCCGCGTCCCTCCGATCTACGCCTTTGAAGAGGCTCTTCACCCACTCCTTGACGTTGGATCTTAGCCTCAGCTCGGCTAGCTGTTTCTCGAGGCCTCCCGGGAGTGAGTCGAGAATCCTGAGTATGCCCTGGACAGCCTCGGGCTCCTCCAGGGTTGTGTGCCTTACCTGGCCCTCCCTCACCTCCCTATAGGCGGCAAGTATGGTCTCCCTCCGGGGAGGGGCTATTAGGAAACGGGTGAGGTCATCGGCCATTAATTATTTACCTGTTACCACCGATAAATAGCTAACACGTGTTAACTATTTTTCAAGCGGCCACCCGGCCCTCGGGCTGGCGGCGCCCCGGGGTGCCGGCTGGTATGTAAAGAATAACTCCTATATCGCCGGCCACGGTATCTGCACTGCTAAGGTTGAGCTGTGATGCGGAGACGCTACGTAGCCATTGAGGGTATAGACGGCGCCGGCAAGACCTTGATGACGCGGCTGCTGGAGCAGAGGCTCAAGGGCCAGGGGGTGGATGTCATAGCTGTGAAGGAGCCCTGGGGTAGAGAGAACACCAGGTTCCTCTACGAGGCTGGGCCGAGCCCGCTGGCGGAGGCGATAATATTCGCCGCCGACCGGCTCGTGCTGCAGCACAGCATTGTGAAGCCGGCGCTCGAGGAGGGGGCCATCGTGCTGAGCGACCGCTCCGTCTACTCGAGCCTCGCATACCAGTATGTCAGGGGCCTCCCGGAGGAGAAGATACTCGAGCTCAACAGCGACGCGGTCTTCCCGGGCACCGTGATCCTGCTGGACATTGAGGCCGAGGAGGCGCTCGCCAGGCTGGGCGCCAGGGCGCGTACAAGGTTCGAGAAGCTGGGGTTCCTGGAGAGGGTGAGGCGGCGCTACCTGGAGCTCGCGGGGCGCTACGGATTCCACGTGGTTGACGCGGCCAGGAGCCCCCCCGAGGTACTGGAGGAGCTGCTGGGCATAGTCGAGGTGATCGTAGAGTGAGGCTACTGGTAGCCAACGACGACGGGCCGGGGCCTGGCCTGGAGGCGCTCGTCGGGGAGGCGCTGGGCCGTGGCCACCGGGTCTTCGTCGCCACAACGGAGGGGCCTAGGAGCGGTGTCGGCAAAGCGGTGTCCTTCAGGATACGCTTCAAGCGTACAACACTGTACGGCGCGCCGGCCGTTGTAGTGGAGACGACGCCCGCTGACGCCGTGGCGGTCGTGCTCGACGGCATCGGCAGGGGCTTCGACTACGTGCTCAGCGGGGTGAACAGGGGGCCCAACCTGGGCGCGTGGGATGTCTACAGCTCCGGCACTCTTGGGGCGGTGTTCGAGGCGGCGCTTAGAGGCCTCAGGGGTATGGCGGTATCTCTGGTCGCCAGGGCTTGGAGGGACTACGAGTCGATGCCCGTGGACGCCTATAGGCGTGCAGCGGCGCTGGCACTCGACCTCCTCGAGAGGCTTGCAGGGGCTGAGTGGGGCTCGCCCGTGCTTAGCCTCAACGTGCCGGCGTGGGGCTGGCGGGGTGTCCGGGTAACATCGGTGGAGAGGGGTGAGGTTGAGCGCATGCTGCGGTGCAGTGGCGGCGAGTGCAGCTTCGAGGAGTGGACCCTGGAGAGCTACAGGTGCCTCACGCCGGGCAGCGACGTGTGTGCCGTCGTGGAGGGGTATGCCTCGCTCTCGCCGCTAGACGTAAGGCCGGGGGGCGACCCGGGGTGGCTCGCCGAGGCCCTGGGAGGGGAAACCCTTTAACGGGGCGCCCCGTGTTTCCTACCTGCCATGAGGATTGTCGGCTTCAACGGTAGCCCTAGGAAGTATGGCAACACTGCCCGCTTACTGGAGGCGGCGCTGGCTGGGGCCAGGATTGCTGGCGCAGAGGCCGTGAGGGTCGACCTATACGACTACGAGATCAGGCCCTGCCTCGGCTGCCTCTCCGACGTGGAGGAGGCCTGCAGGATCCCCTGCGTGATACGGGACGGGATGGACGAGATATACGGGCTCATCGAGGAGAGCGACGGCATAATCATAGCGACCCCCATCTACTGGTTCAACGTGAGCGGCGTGGTCAAGAACCTGGTAGACCGTATGACGGCGTTCGAGAACATGATACACCACGTCGGCAGGAGCCTCGTCGAGGGAAAGGCGGCCGGCGTGATAGCCGTCGGCAACGAGCAGGGCGGCGCCATGGTGACCGCGAACCTCCTCCTCACGCTCAACTCGATGGGGTTCGCCATACCGCCCTGGGGGTTCGCATACTACACGGATAAGGGCGACGCCCTCGAGGACGAGGCCGCCGTCCTCGACTCGGTGAACGTGGGCCTACTGGTAGCCGAGATCGCCTCGTCGACCGCCAGGAGGCCCTGGTATAGGAGCGACATCGACCTCGCCGGCATCGTGGAGGATGTCAGGAGGAGGATAGGAGAGCTTGAAGGGGCCCAGAGGCCCGAGAGGCGTCCGCTCTACGGGCAGTGAAACCGCCGTAGCGAGCCCCCGTCGACCGAGCAACACGCACAGTATTTCTCCGCGTCGACGCCCCTGAGCACACTAGGCGAGGGGGCCACTACCCGGTCCACCAGGCCCTCCCGGACGGCCGGGCCGTCAACCTTCTCCCTCACAGCCCTCGGCCTCATGCAGCCCAGCGCAACCTCTCCGGGAGCAGCCTTCCTCGCGTAGCGCAGTGCCTGGAGGACCGCGCCCGGCGGGGCCTCGGCGGAGGCCGGTGCCCCGGGTAGCGGGGTAAGCGCTATGATTACTATGACGTCGGCGCCCATCTCTGCAGCGTACCCTATGGCCTCCCCCTCGCCCGAGGGCCTGCCCCCGAGCTCCCCGACCAGGATGTGGGGGACAGGTGTTACCCCCGCGTCGAGCAGGGCTGTATAGCTGTCCTCGACGTCGCGGGGCGTGGCCTTGAGTCCCCTGTAGGCTAGAACACGCCTATCCAGTGTGAGCGGGAAGTCCACCCTCCTTATGCCGGCGGCGGCGAGACGCGCGGCCTCTCCGGCATCTACGAGGAAGTTGTGCGCCACGATGTAGAGGCGCTCGCTGTGCCTGGAGATCACATCGAGGTAGCTGTCCAGGGGGAGCCGGCCATGAGGGTCGAAGCCGCCGCTGACCTGTACGCCCCGTATACCCGTCTCCTCGTAGCGTGAGAGTAGCCTCTCGAGCCGGTGGGGGTCCGTGGCGCGTGGCATACGCCTCAGGAGAGAGCCGGAGCAGTAGGGGCAGGAGAGGCTGCAGGCCGTGCCTGTCAACGACACCGTGGGGAAGAATGGTATCGGGTAGAATGCCTTCACACTCCCAGCCCCGCCTCCGCCAGCACCTGGCTGAGATCCGCTTCGAGGAGGCGTCTAGACGGGTAATTGTATATGTCGCCCGGCCTCTCAGTGTAGAAGGGCCTGTTACAGCCCGGACAGCCCTGGGTGAGGAAGGCCTCCTCGAGACCCGGCATCTCCCCGAGACCCGGCCGGGGCTGTAGCCCGGGGCCCAGATAGTCGCGGGGCCTTAGCCCCCTGTTTAGCAGCCAGACGGCCAGCTGCACCCTCCTATAGTATGTCTTCCCGACCAGGGTGCCCCAGGGCCGCTCTCTAGCCACCAGCGGGAACAACGCGGCCTTCACGCCTAGCTCGTGTAGCGTGTCCAGGAGCGAGAGCACCTCCCCCGGCGTCTCACCTAGACCTGCTATAAGGTGCACGTAAACGTTCCCGGGCCCGTAGACGGCCGCCGCGCCGCGTATAAACCCCATATATGCCTCCCAGGTGTAGGGCTTCCCGGCCCTAGCGAAGACCCTCCTGGAGAAGGCGTCGAGCCCGACCCCCAGGTGGTCGACCCCCGCCTCGCGCGCCTCAGCCAGCCTCCTCCTCGGCACCGGCGTCACGGCTAGGCTCAGCCTTAGCCCCGCGCCGCCCAGGGCCCCTAGTAGCGTCAACGCCTCCCCCCAGTATCCGGGCTTGAGCACTGTTTGGAGGCAAGCCCTCTCGAAGAGGCCTGCCGGCTGGTAGCCTAGGAGCTCTCCAAGCCTTATCCTGGGCCAGGGTATGCGGCCCAGCCTCTCCCCACCTAGTGCCTGGGCGCAGAAAGTACAGTGGGCCGCGCAGCCGCCGCTGCTATACTGTAGCGTGTAGAGCGTCTCCGGCTCAGCCATCCCCCTGTAGGCCCCCCTGAGGAGGTCTAGGGAGCCCTGGGATATCCTTAAGGTTAAATCCTGGGACACCGTCTAGACATGTAATGCGGGCTATACGTATAGTTTTCGACGGGTTCCGCCCCGCCGCCTGGAACATGGCGTACGACGAGGCACTGCTCAACACGTCCCCTAGGCGTGGCACCGCGGTCCTCAGGCTCTACGGGTTCAGCCCGAGCGCGGTCACCCTGGGGAGGTTCAGGCCGCTCAGCGACGTAGACCTCGAGGAGGCAGAGCGCATGTGCGTGGACGTCGTGCGTAGACCGAGCGGCGGCGGGACAGTGTTCCACGACGAGGAGGGGGAGATGACGTACAGCCTCGTCGTACCGCTCGACTGGGTGGGCTCGGCCGACGAGCTTTTCCGCCGCGTGTGCGGCAGCCTAGCCGCGCGGCTCCGCGAGATGGGGCTACCGGCGAGCTATAAGGAGCCGAACGACGTGCTGGTCGGTGGCAGGAAGGTCTCTGGCAGCGCTCAGCTGGTACGGGGTGGCTTCGTGCTGCAGCATGGCACGCTGATGTATGCGACGCGGCTTGGGCTGCTCAGGAGGCTGCTCCCGGGCGCCGGCGGCGTGACCACGCTCGAGGCGGAGCTTGGCCGCCGGGTCGGCTACGGGGAGGCGCTAGAAATAGTTATGGGGGCTGTGGCGCGGGGGCTGGGAGTCGAGGCTCTTGAGGGCGGCTATAGCCTTGACGAGGCTGTGGAGGCCCATAGGATATACCATGCAGCCAGGGGGCGTGTCGTGTTGGGGAAACCTGTTTAACCCTCCGGGGATATTTTGCCCTGGAGAGAAGGTATGGCAGCGGAGACAATAGTGGTCGTGGGTGGCGGCCCCGCCGGGATGACCGCCGCGTCGCGTATAAAGAGGCTTAGGCCCGAGGCGCGGGTCGTCGTATTCGAGAAGAGCAGGTATGTGAGCTACGCGGCCTGCGGCATACCCTACTACCTTGGTGGCATGGTGGAGAGCATCGAGAAGCTCGTACACTACCCAGTAAGCGTCTTCAGGGAGAAGAGGGGCATAGAGGTCTACACGGAGACCGAGGCGGTGTCGCTGGAGCCAGGGCGGATAGCCGCGAGGGGGCCCCGGGGCGAGTACACGGTGGAGTGGGATAAGCTGCTCCTAGCCACCGGCGCCAGGCCCGTGGTGCCGCCGATACCGGGTGTGGACCTTGAGGGCGTGGCCACGCTGCGCGTACTGGAGGACGCGGAGAGGGCGAGGAGGCTGCTCGAGGGGGCTAGGCGCGTCGCGGTCGTGGGTGGCGGCTACATAGGGCTCGAGGTGGCGGAGAACCTTAGGAGGAGGGGGCTCGAGGTACTGCTCTTCGAGATGCTGCCCCACGTCATGCCCTCGCTGGACGGCGACATGGCGACGCACATAGAGGCCGAGCTTAGGCGCAACGGCGTGGAGCTCCACACGGGCGAGCCTGTCAGGGAGCTTAGGGGGAGAGAGAGGGTCGAGGCCGTGGTCACGGATAAGGGGTCCTACCCCGTGGACGCGGTCATACTCGCCGTCGGCGTGAAGCCCGACACGAGGCTGGCCGAGATGCTGGGCCTCGAGCTCGGCGCACGCGGCGCGGTCAGGGTTGACCCGAGGCTCCGTACGAGCATGGAGGGCGTGTACGCGGCCGGCGACGTGGCGGAGACGTTCAACAGGGTGACCGGCAAGCCGGACTGGATCCCGCTCGCCACCACGGCCAATAAGATGGGGTATGTCGCCGGCACCAACATGGCCGGCGGCGACATAGAGTTCCCAGGCGTTGTCGGAACCGCTGTTACAAAGGTCTTCGGCCTAGAGATAGGGAGGACGGGCCTCTCCGAGACACAGGCTGAGAGAGAGGGCTTCGAACCCGTAGGGGTGCACGTGGCCGTGAAGACGCGGCCGGGCTACTACCCTGGCGGCGGCGTGCTCAGGCTCAAGCTCGTAGCTGACAGGCCCACGGGGCGCGTGCTCGGCGTGCAGGCGGTGGGCGTGGACGTGCTGGCCAGGATAGACGCGGCTGCGGCCCTGCTATACCACGGCGGCACGGTGAAGGACCTCTTCTTCACAGACCTGGCGTATGCGCCGCCCTTCGCCCCCGTGTGGGACCCGCTGGTGGTTGCCGCGAGGGTGGCTATGAAGAAGATCCGCTAGCCTTTTTCCTCCTATCCTCCAGGTAGAGGCCCCGCTCGTCCATGTAGACGTGTATACCTATGGCTGCGAAGGCGAGGCCCAGCAGGGCCGCAGCCGCGCTCAATATGCTCAGCGCCGCGGTGTAGAGCCTGTCGAACCTCGAGTAGTATAGGTCGACCCTAACCCCCCGGCAGCCTGTACAGTTGGCTACGGCGTAGCTCGGCTCGCCCTCGAGCACCACCGAGCCCTTCTCCGTCGCCCCCATCTCGACGGTCTCCGAGCCCAGCGACGTCCCGTTGGCGTCGTAGAAGGTTATCGTCAGGTTGCCCTCCCTCCCGGTCGAGTTCACCAGGTAGTATACGCGCTCATGGCTCCCCGGGAGGTCTAGCCTGAGCCTCCCCGCCGGCCCGAGAACTCCGCCAACCCTCTGGCTGGGCGCCATGAGGGCGAGCGAGTAGTAGCTTAGGGCGAAGCCCAGGATTAGAAGCGCGAATCCGATAAAAATAGCCGCCTTTGCGCGGCGCAGTCTCCCGCTAGACATAGAGCCAGCACTTGACGAAATGGTTGTGCTCGACCTCGACCTCGGGGGGCTCCTCCCCCTTACACTTGTCCATCACCTGCGGGCACCTGGGGGCGAAGCGGCAGCCCGGCGGCGGGTTGATGAGCGCTGGCGGCTCGCCCGGCGGGACGTCTCGGAACCTCTTCCTGTTCTCTGGGTCGGGGTCTGGTATAGCCGCGAGGAGGGCCTTTGTGTACGGGTGGAGCGGGTTCCTTATGACGCGCTGGGTCGGCCCCCTCTCCACTATGTGGCCGGCGTACATTATGAAGATCCACTCGCTGAAGTACCTGGTAGTGGACAGGTCGTGGGTGATGTAGATGAACGTGATGTTCCTGCTCTCCTGCATCTCGCGCATAAGGTTCAGTATCTCAACCCTCACGGAGGCGTCGAGCATCGAGACCGGCTCGTCGGCGACAACGAGGCTCGGCCCCAGTATGAGCGCCCTGGCGATGGCTACGCGCTGCAGCTGGCCGCCGCTGAGCATGTGGGGGTACTTGGGGGCGAAGTCCTCGACCGGCGTGAGCCTGACCTCCTCGAGCGCCTTGTAGATGCGCTCCTCGCGCTCCTTCTTGTCGCCGATCTTGTGTATGATCAGGGGCTCCTCGAGGATCCTGTAGATGGTCATGAAGCTCGGCATCGCGCCGAATGGGTCCTGCTGCACGAGAGCGGTCTCGCGGCGGTACCACATAAGCCTCTTCTTGTCCTTGAGGTGCGTCACGTCCTCGCCCTTGAAGATGATCTTCCCGTCGGTGGGCTCGTGGAGCAGGAGTATGGTCTTGCCCAGCGTGGTCTTGCCGCTTCCAGACTCGCCGACAAGGGAGACCGCCTCGCCCGGCTTAAGCTCGAAGCTCACGCCGTCCACGGCCTTCAGCCACAGAGGGTTTGAGAAGAGGCCCTTCCTGACCTCGAACCACTTCTTCAGATCCTCTACCTCGAGCAGATACCCGTTACCAGACACACCTACCACCTCACGCATACAGCCAGCACTTCACATAGTGCTTCTCCTTCACCTCAATGGCCGGGGGCTCCTCCTCGCCGCACCTTGGTATCGCCTTGTCGCAGCGGGGGTGGAAGCGGCAGCCCGGCGGCGGGGCGAGCAGGCTGGGCGGCGCGCCCGGGATGAACTCGAGCTTCTTGTCGGTGCGCAGCGTCGGCACGCTGGCCATGAGCTTCTGGGAGTAGGGGTGCTTCGGGTTGGTGTAGAACTCCTCGGCGTCGGTGAGCTCGACTATCTGGCCTGCGTACATCACGGCCACGCGGTCGGCGAGCTCGCTGCTCAGCGCTATGTCGTGGGTGATGAATATGAAGCTCAGGTTGCGCTCCATCTTTATCCTCTTGAGCAGGTTCATTATGTTGGCCTGAGTTATCACGTCCAGGGCGCTCGTCGGCTCGTCGAGGATCACGAGCTTCGGGTTGGTTATCAGGGCCATCGCGATGACGGCGCGCTGCCTCATGCCGCCGCTGAGCTCGAATGGGTAGCGGTCGGCGAAGCTCTCGTGGACGCCAACCATCCTCAGCGCCTCCCTAGCTTTCTTGAGGGCCTCCTCCTTAGGAACCCCGTCGTGCACCATGAGGGGCTCCGCTATCTGGAAGCCCACCTTGAGGACGGGGTTGAGCGCGTTCTGGGCGCCCTGGAAGACTATGGAGATCTGGCTCCACCTCACGTTCTTCCTGAACTCCTCCTCGCTCAGCTCCATCAGGTTCTTCCCGTCTAGCCGGACGACGCCGTCGTAGGTGTGCACGTTTCTTGGGAGTAGCCTCGTCAACGCCTTGGCCATCGAGCTCTTGCCGCAGCCGGACTCGCCGACTATGGCGAGCGTCTCGCCGCGCTCGAGGTCGAAGCTGACCCTGTCGACGGCCTTCACCACGCCCTTGCGCGTAGCGTAGTAGAGCCTCAGGTTTTCTACCTCCAGCATCGCCACGCCTACCACCTCTACATCTCCCTGAGACGCGGGTTCACTATCTTGTCGAGGGCGAAGCCGAGCATCGCGAAGGCGAGCGCCGTCAGGATCAGCATGAAGGATGGCTCGAGGATCCAGTAGTAGTAGCCCTTGTAGAGTGCGCCGTTGTTACGTGCATCATTGATTATTTTGCCCCAGGTGGGGAGGTAGGGGTCGCCGAGGCCGAGGAAGCTGAGCGCCGCCTCAAGGAAGACGAAGCCCGGGACGCTGCCGATGAGGCCTGGGACGAGCGGCGGGAGGATCTTGGGTATAATGTAGAGTGTTATAATCCTCGCGTCGCTGGCGCCGTAGGCCTTAGCCGCCTCGACGTAGGGGTACTCCTTGATCTGCATGACTAGTGCGCGCGTACTCTTTATGCCTGCCCCGAATATGCTCAGCACTATGACTACGGCGAGTATCGTCCATATGTCGAGCTTGTAGAAGGCCGCCATCATGATCAGGAAGGGGAGGAAGGGTATGATCATGTAGATCTCCGTTATCCTCTGTATGATGCTGTCCACTATCCCGGCGTACCAGCCGCTTATCGTGGCTATGAAGAGCTGTATTATCGAGATCGCGAGCGACGCGGTGAGGCCGAAGGCGAGGGCCACGGGGGTGCCCCAGAGGAGCGCTATTATCAGCGGCCTCCTCAGGTGGTCGGTGCCCGCTATCCCGTAGATCTTGCCGTAGACCACGAGCTTGAGGTCCACGTCGTCGCCCTCGTTGTAGGTGGTCGCGTCCACGACTAGCTTGTATGTCCCCTTCTCCACCTCGACCTTGCCCTGCTCCATGGAGGGCGAGATCTTGCCGAAGAGTATCTCCTGCGTCGTGACGGTCTTGTAGGGCTTCACACCCTTCTCCTTCTGGAGCCACGCCACGAGGCCGCTGTAGATCTGCTGGTCGACCGAGATGTAGAGTATCTGATCTGGGTCGCGCATGGTGAACTCTGTTATAGGTATCTTGGTGCCGTCCGGCTTGACCCAGTACATCTTGATGAGGGGGGTCGTCTTGCTGGCGTTGAACTTCGCCTTGAAGAAGACGTTCACCTCGCTGGGGAAGTCGTCGTAGTTGTAGTCAAAGCTCACCTCAATGTGTATCTTCTTGAGGGTAGTGTCGGGTATGGGTGCCACAGCCTTCACTACGCCGAACCTCCTATCCCAGCTGGCAACCTTTATCGTCTTCGGGAGATTCTTGTGGACGAAGTATGTTATCCACTCCGGCGCCGCGTTCCTCGGGTTCTCTATCCACATGTTGTTCTCGCCGCGCCACATGGCTATAGCCTGCTCGGGCGGGATCGTGACGACGGTGTAGACGCTCAGGCCTATCAGCAGGGCGAGTATCAGCACGCTGGCGATGCCCGACTTGTAGGAGAGCAACTCCTTGACTATCCCCTTAAGGCTATACTCCATACCTACATCGCTCACCATACACCACCCCTTACTGCAGCTTTATCCTCGGATCCACGAGACCATACACTATGTCGAGCAGGAACACCGTTATCGCGAGGAGGTAGGCGTAGATCACTGTGACGCCGATTATCACCGGGGTGTCGAAGTTCTGTATAGCCTTCCACGTCACGAGGCCGAGGCCCGGCCAGTTGAAGACCGTCTCCGTGATTATCGCGCCGCCCCAGGAGCCTATGAGGCCGAGGGCGAAGTTGGTTATGATCGGCGGCAGCGCCGGCCTGAGTATGTAGCGGCGCTCTATGAGGCTCCCGGGGAGCCCCTTGGCCCTGGCCGCCTCGACGTAGTCCTCTGTCGAGAATATGAGGAAGAACGTCCTGGTGCCGTAGACGCCGAGGAAGAAGCCCGAGATTATCCAGGATGCCAGCGGGAGTATCATGTGCTTGAGGACGCTGAGCGCGTAGTCGACGGGGTCGGGCGGCGGCGGGACGTCGACGAAGCCGCCGTAGGGGAGGATGTGGAGCCAGGACGCGAATATGAGTATCAGGAATATGCCGTAGAACCAGCCTGGGATCGTCGATGTTGGGGCGAGCGCTATCACTATCTTGTCGAGGAGGCTCCCATAGTTCCTGGAGAGGTAGAGGCCCAGGAAGAGGTGTATGAAGAAGTTTATGATCATCGCGGTTGTGAAGAGCATCACCGTCGCCGGCAGCCTCTCCAATATGATGTTCCTGACCAGCCTGGAGCCGCTGTCACTGGTCATGTAGAGGGCCCTGCCGAGGTTAAGCGTTATCGCATCCTTGAGGTATATGAAGCTTCGCTCCAAGAAGGGCTTGTCTAGGCCGAGACGCTTTATCTCCTGCTCGTACTTCATCTTGATGATCTTCTCCTGCTCCGAGCCCGGGAGGTTCTTGTACTGGGGGTCGCGTTTCACCTGCTGCGCTATCTGGAGGTAAAGGTCGCCCTTGACGAACTCGTCTATCTTACCGCCCATGTTGGCGACGATAATGGTGATATAGATCGCCAGCACCACGACTAGGAAGAGGACTACGCCCCTCCTAACCGTGTACCGGATGAAACCCTTGTAGGACATATCAACCCCGCGTCCGGATGGTCTATCCTTAACAAATGAGAAGCAGAGTATTTAAACCAATACGTCAAGCCAGGCTTACATAGAAGCCCGGAAAAATGTTGTAGGGGAAACAAAAAGAGGGGTTTTAGCTCTTCTTGAAGGCCTTGGCGAGAGCTATGGCAGCGAGTATTATGCCGATGATGCCCAGTATCATGGCGATGTTGACGTTGTTCTTGACGCTGGCGATCTCGTTCTCCAGGGTGCCTATCTTGCCGTTGAGCTGCGTGAGGCCGTTCTCGAGGTTGCCGAGCTTGGCCTCGAGGTTGGACTGTATCTGCGCCACCTGGCCCTTGATGTAGGCCATCTGGCTGGTCACGGTGAAGGGCTGCTCGGCCTGGGACGGTATTATCGCCTCCTTGCTGACCGCGAGGACGAGGAGCTTGTAGCTGCCTGTGCCGAAGTTTATCGTTGTGCTGGCCGGGAGCTCTATCTGCCACTTGCCGTCCTCGACTGCCTTGGCCTCGCCCTTAGCTACTATCTGGCCGGCGCTGTCGAAGACGAGGTACTTGATGAACCACATCTTGTCCATCGGGTAGGGCTTGCCCTGGTAGGTTATGTCGAGGTCGAAGGTGGCCTTGAGGCCCGCTATCACGACGTCGGGCGCCTTTATGCTGACCTGCGGTATCATGGGCTCAGCGAAGCCGGAGAAGCGGTCGGCCTTGTCGGTGAACTGCCTGAACGCCTTTATCACCGCCTGGTGGGCGTTATAGTCGACCTTCTCGAGGTAGAACGGGCCGTTGCCGACCCAGAAGTGGCCGTGCGCCTTGTACCAGTTCTCAAGGTTCTGGTACCTCTGCCTCATCTCGTCGGTGGATATGTACTTGCCGAGGAAGCCCTTGAAGGGTATGTAGCCCTCCGCCTTGGCCTCGTCAAGCATCTCCTTGAGCACGGGCAGGCTGGGGCCACCTATATAGTTCATCCACTCGACCTTGAGCTTGTCGGCCTTGTTGGCGCTGAAGGCGAGCTTGTGCTGGGCGTCAGCCTTGATGCCTATGGCGATCATCTCTATCGGGTGGCTCGGGAAGCCGGCGGCCCAGTCGGCTATGAACTCGGCCTCCAGGTTGATGTAGTTGACATAGTACTCGATGACGAGAGGCTTGGTGCTGACTATCCTCATGGCGACCCAGTTCTTCCTCCAGGACTGGAACGGGCCTACCGCGGCCTCGTCGTAGAGGCCAGTGTTCGGGTTGACCCTGGCGAAGCCGAGGGCCCAGCCGACGAGCCAGTCGGCGAGGCTGAGGGTGCTGCCGTCGTGGAACTTGACCTTGCCGAGGACGTCGCCGTAGTTGACGACGACCTTGATCTTAGCCTGGGTGACGTTGGCCTCGCCAGCGGTTATCACCTTGTCGGCGACGGGGTCGTAGGCGTACCAGGCGTCGCTAGGCACCTCGACGCTGTCGACGAAGTTGAGGTCGAGCCAGTCGCTGCTCTTGGTCACGAGGGTCGAGTAGTTGCTGAGTATGTACACGGTAGCGTGGACGAGCCTGTCAGGCACGGGGAGGCCGTTGTACGGGTTGGGCAGGGTCGCGAAGTCCCTCGTGGCCTGGTATACGACGGTGTCGTAGACCCAGTCGCTGCCGGAGACGGGGTTCCACGGGTCTACGAGGACCTCGTTGTTGCCGGCCTTGACGGTGCCGCCGACCTTGTCCTTGAACTTTATCGTCCTAGACCACATGCGGGTCGCGAAGCCGCCGCTGAGGTCGCTGGCGACCTCTATATCCTTCCTGAGGAGGAAGGGCGCCTTCTGGTTGACGAGCCATACCCTCACGGAGTCCTCGAGGGCGAGCACGAGGGCCTTGGCCATGAGCTGGTTCCTCTCCTCTATGCTGTTGAACTTGTTCTCGTAGAGCTTCTTAGATACCTCGTAGAACTGCGGGCTGGGCTTGTAGGCCTGCCAGAGCGGCAGAGGTATGCCGAGCGGTGTGTAGAAGAAGGCGAAGTTGCCGGCGTCGTCCCTGCTGATGGCGGTGCTGATCCAGCCGCCGGTGTAGAGGTGCCACTTGCCGTCGGCCGGGTTGCCGAAGAGCCAGAGCGGGCTGGCCTGCCTGCTGGTCTTGTACATGCGGTCTACGGTGAAGCCGAGCTTCTCGAGCTGGTTCGCCACGTAGTCGCCTATCTCCTTCCTCTTATCCTCGGTCCTGATTATGAAGTGGATGACCACGGGCTTGCCCTTGTAGTACCACTTGCCGTCCTTGTACTCGGCGCCCAGCTTGAGCATCTCCTTGAATATTATCTCCTTGCCCTTCTCGAAGTCGTACTTGTACTTGATCTCAAGGGACTTTATGACGTCGATAAACCTGGCGTAGTCGACGCTCGCATAGGTTATCGGCACGTACATCGGGGCCGCGAGGCCCTGCATTATCTCGTTGGCTATGTAGTTCCTGTCGACTATGTAGTTCATGGCCTCCCTTATCTTGGGGTCGAAGAAGGGGTTGAACTCGCCGTTCTTGAAGACAGGGCCCACCGGGTTGAAGGTGAGCTCGTAGTAGAGGCCGTAGGCGAACTTGTAGTTAATATTGGGGTCCTGCTTGGCCTTCTGGAATATCTGCGGGTCGCTTATGTCTATGAAGTAGAGGTGCATGTCGCCCTTGCTGAGCATGTCGACGGCCTTGGCCCTGTCCTGCTCGGCGAAGAAGACGACCTCGTCGACCCATGGGCCGTTGGGCGCGTTGGGCTGTGCGAACACCAGCGGCGCGATTAGCGACGCTACCAGTAGAGCTATAACTAGAAACGCTAGCTTGGTTTTCATACAAGAAGTTGAGGATTGAACTGGTTTATATTTATTATCTGGCGTCGAGGAGTAAATCCATTTTAGGCTAACAACCCTTATATACACAAACAAATATATAACAAGAACTACACGGTGACGGAGCTACGCAGAAAATATTACAGAGAATCACGCCATCCACAGGGGGGCACATGAAGCCGCGGCTAGTAGCCCTCCTCCTACTCGCCTCCATCCTCACGCTACCCTACGCCGCACACGCGGCGCCCCCAGTACTCCACATATTGACCGCGGAGCGGGTCGACGGCTACCTCGTATACGCCGGCTACATATCCAGGGGCTACCTCACAATCCCCGTTGTAGGATACCTCGGCGAGAAGGGGGCGTCATACGTCGTCGGCCCCTTCGGCACCATGTCGCGTCTCCACCGCGTAAACTCGACCACAGCCGTGGCCGTTGGCTCGGTGCTCGCCAGGCGGGGGATGGCCGCTGCCATCGTCTTCATCACGCCCTCAAGGGGCAGCGTGCAGGGATACGTCGTCGAGGCGGAGAGCGATAACCTCTACGGGGGCGACGCCTATGTGGAGGCGGGGCGCGTCGTCCTCGCGGCCACGCTTGTGAGGATCTCGAGGGGCGTCAACACGTCCGTTGTCACACAGGAGAGCGACTGCGTGCTGGCCCGCCTCTCCGGGGGCCGCGTCGAGGGCCGCGTTGTCGGGAGCGTTGAGTACGATGACTTCCCCGTCCTCCTGGTGAGGAGCGGGAACGGCTACCTACTGCTGGGCGAGACGTGGAGCCACAAGGCGTCGCAGAGCGCTATCTTCGTGGCGAGACTCGACGAGGGGCTTCACCTACGCGGCAGCTACGCCTACGACACGGCGGCCGAGGACACGGTTTCAGACGGCGTGGTGAGGGGCGGCGTACTCTACATCGGCGGGTATAGTAGTGTTGACGGCGGCCAGGCGCTTATTGTGGTGGATCGTGGCGCTACGTGGAAGTCCTTTACACTAGCCTTCGACGGCGGCGGGTTTGTCGACCGCGTAGACGGGGACAGGGTCTCCGGCACCGGGAAAGTCGGCGAGAAGCTCCTAAGGTATGCCTACACCTACAGCCTGGGGACACGCTCCCTAACCCTCTACAGGGCCGGGGACGTGGAGGTTATGCCGCTAACGCCGGACGCCTCTATACTGCTGCTGGGCACGTCGACCCTCGTGCTGGACTCGGGGGAGGGGTACTGCGCCGGATGCAACTCTACACCTAGGATAGAGGTGCTCGACGCCCCGGAGATGGCTGGGAAGCTTCTGGAGGAGACGCCGGATGTACGCCGCCTAGAGGACGTCCTCGAAGAGAAGGGTGTTGTGGTGCTCCATGTTAGGCCAGTACAGCTGGAGAAAGCCCCCATCGGGTTCAGGAGGATACATGCGGTCTTCGAGAGGGGTGTATACGTCGAGGAGGTCGATTGGGGGTATAGGATAAGCGTCTTCGTGAAGGCGAACCTTGCGCTCCTAGCGCTAATCGTCCCGCTTATCGTCGCGGCGCTGCTTGCGTGGCTAGCGGCGCGCAGGCGCGGCGGCTAGGCTAGGTTCTTCACTATCCTCCCAACTATATCCTCGAGACCTAGGAGCTCGGCTAGCTTCTCCATCTCCATCCTCGTGGAGTGGAGTATCTCCTCTACGCCCGGGTAGCCGGCCGCCAGGTACCGCCTGGCCTGGAGGTAGGTGGACAGGTAGTCCGCCAGGCGCGCGACCCTGGCCTCGACGCTGAGCCCCTCCATCCACTCCCTGTAGAGCTTCTCGGCGCCGTAGAGGCAGGCGTCCTTGAGCGCCATGACCTCCAGGCTCCTCCTGGCCGGGCCTATGGCCTCGCTCGAGTATCGCGGCAGGTCGCCTGTGAGCCCCTCAAGTATGTCGTGGAAGAGGGCCAGGGCGGCCGCGTGGTCGGGGTCCACCGTGGCGCCCCCCTCGCGCATCTCGCTGGCTATCACGTAGGCTATGACCGCTGCCTCCCAGCTGTGCTCCGCGACAGTCTCCCCTATGGGGTGTGGCACGCCGCGCAGCATCCAGCCAGTGCGTACCAGCTCCTTGCAGGCCGTCAAGAGGTCGTAGAGCCCCATCTTTCCCTTACACTCCAAGGCCGATGCCCCAATAGTTGGGTGTAGAGATTGGGATAAGTGTTCCGCTCCCTCTGGAGCCCCGTGTTAAGACTCTAATAGCGCCGCGCCGCCATGTATGCCTGGGCCCCATGCTCGTGGTAGGCGACCTGTACACCCGTAGGGAGGTGCTCGAGGAGTGGCTGGCGAGGCGGGGCAGACCCGTGGTGGCGCTGATGCCCTTCCGCCTCGTGGAGTACGTGGGGCGGGGAGGGGGGAGGCGGGCGCTCATCGACGAGGCGGTGTTCGCGCTGAAGGATCCCGAGAACCTAGCCTTTACCGTGAGGAATGACCTGCTCAAGAAGGGCCTCCGCGAGGCCAGCCACTGGGAGGGGGTAGTGGTTGAGGGTAGCGATAGGAGCGCCGGGGAGATGCTCGGGCTATACATTGACATGGTGAGTAGGCTCAGGGAGGAGCTCGAGGAGCTTTACCCGTTGAAGCTGAAGCACACGAGGATGACTGCTAGGAGCATACTGTCCCAGATGTTCTTCGGCGGTAGGAGGGATACGGGCCTCGAGGAGGCGGCGGCGAGGGCCACGCTGCTCGAGTTCGTCCTGAAGCTCATGAGGGACGAGCTGGGGATATGGGACCGCGTCGAGGCGCTGCCCGGGGATAGGCGTGTCTACGTGCCTGTCGCCCTGCTGGAGGGACCCGTGTTCTACGAGCTCGTAGACAAGCCTAGGAGGAGCAAGATATTCAACATACTCTACAGACGGGACGAGGGGTATAGGAGGTGGATAACCGAAAAAATAGGCGTTTACCGGTAGTATATATAGGTATGGATAGTCCTCTAACTCGTCTCGCTTGGATTTTACTTTGAAATAAATCCTTTCTAGGATAGATTATGGAGAACCCCGGGGGTACCCCTATGCTTGTTTACATGCAGGGAGCTGCACACCCGGACATGTTAGCAACTATTTATCCCCCTACGTTGTTTTATTCCGGAGGCGAGATGCCTATTGACGATAAGGACAGGAAGATAATAGAGATACTCACCAGGAACGCCAGGAGCACCTTCACCGAGATCGCCAGGGAGATAGGGATAACCGACGTCGCCGTGAAGAAGCGGCTGGTGAAGCTCGAGCAACAAGGCGTGATAAAGGGCTACACCGTGATTGTAGACCCGGTGAAACTCGGCTACAAGAACATAGCCCTCGTCGGCGTCGACACGGAGCCCGACAAGATACTCGAAGTCGCCAGGAAGCTTGCCGACAAGAAGTATACGAGGAGCGTCTACCTCACCACGGGCGACCATATGATAATGACGGAGATATGGGCCGGGGAGAACGGCGACATGATGAGGATTATAGAGGAGATAGGCGGGCTGGCCGGGGTCAAGAAGGTCTGTCCAGCGATAGTGCTCGAGCGGATAAAATAGAGAGCAGCAGGATCCTGGCCTGCAGCCTGAGCCTCCAATAGCTGCCGCCTCCCAGGAGTCCTCTCCCCCTGAGCTCCGCTATCTTGCGCACAAACTCCGCCGCGCTCAGGCCAAGCCGCCCAGCGGCCTCCTCGAAGCCGCTGGAGGAGGCGAGGGCCTCGAGCACGGGTATGTCGCCCCGCTCCAGGGCTAGGGGGTTGGGGGGCACCGCGTCGTCGAGCGCCCTTTCCATGGCCCGCGCCGTGGCAGTCTCCAGCTCCTCGGGCGTCACGAGGAGGTAGTCCGGGATACGGAGCACCTCTACGCCCAGCTCCTCCGCGTACTTCTCTGCGGACTTGTCCGCGAACTCCTTCGCCACGATGAGTGGGCGGGCGCCTAGGAGCTGTGCATTGCTGTACGCCTGGCGGATATCCGTTGTCGAGACCCTGCCGGTCTTCACCTCGACCGCGTAGCGCACCCCGTTTTTCTCTGCGAGGAGGTCTATCTCAGCTAGCCTGACGCCCTCTTTCTCGAGGGTGTACCTGCGCTGGATCACGGTGAAGCCCCTCTCAGCGAGCAGTGCCTCGGCGAGCATCTCGGCCCAGACGCCCTTCACAGTGTTTATCACCGGGGAGGCCTATTTTAGAAGTGCCATGGCCAAGGAGCTCATAGTCGAGAGCGGCGGGAGAGGCGGCTACGACGTAACAGGGCTGCTGGAGGAGGAGGTCAGGGGGGTTAGCAGGGGTCTGCTCGTCGCCGCCGCGGTGAGCCCCCGGACGAGGCTCGTGACGATAGAGTATGAGCCGCGCCTGCTCAGGGATCTTGAGAGGCTCCTCGAGTCGCTACCGGGCCCGGATCTCCTCCGCGAGAGCGTGTTCCCGATAAGCGTCGCCGTCCCCATAGTGGATGGCGGCCTTGAGCTCGGCTCCTTCCAGCAGGTGGTTCTCCTCGACCTGAACGAGGAGCCCGGGGAGAGGCGGGTCGCAGTAGAGGTGATCCCTGTTTGATGGAGAGGCACGTGTTGTTGACGCACGGCCCGAACAAGCTCTTCGACGTCACCGGGCTGGCGGCCCGTGCAGCCTCCCATATCGGCGACGGCGTGGTAGCGGTCTTCTCGAAGGGCTCCACGGGCGCGCTGGTCGTGATCCCCCGTGATGCCGCCGAGGAGTACGAGTACGCGCTCTGGGATCTAGTCGACATGGATGGGTGGGAGCACCCCGGGAACGCCTACGCGCACCTACGCTCCACGCTGCTCGGCACGAGCCTGGTGCTACCTGTCTCTGGCGGCGAGCTATGCATACCCACGGGCTACGGCGTGTTCTTCGTGGAGAACCAGCCGGCGAACGTGCGTAGGAGGGTAATATACGTCGCCGCTATACCTCGGAGACCTGCACGGGCTGCCCCATAGACGCTTCAACGTACCTTGCCAGCGCCTCCTCCGCCTTCTTTGCCTGTCTCCTCCCAATAATTCCCCCTGTCAGGAAGCTCCTCCTCCCGCTCGCCTCTAGCCTGAACCCTATATAATCTCCGTGCTGTAGCGCCGTGATCCTGGCCTCACCCTCCCATAATATGAGCGCGCCACGCTTCAGCACGATCGTGGCCGGCTGCATGAATTCGACACGCCCCTCGCCCGTCGAGCGTATATACTCGTACACCCTCCACGCCGCCTGCCGTGGCGTCCAGCCGGGCAGGTAGTACCAGTATATCTTGGCCACTCCTACCCCCAGCCTATGTGGCGCCGACCAGGGATATAGCCATAGTTTTACCCGAAGCGTGAATCCCGGCTGACAAGCATCCTCCACATGCTCGTGTAGAGAGACCTTGCCTCCTCGAGTGAGAGACCCGGCCCCGTGGGCCGCGCGTCCACGAAGAGGCGGGAGGTGGTGGGCGGGAACCGCCAGAGGTGTAGCCTCCAGTAGTCTTCCCAGGCAACCCTGGCGCTATGGGCCATGTGCCACCTTCGCCACGCGACCTCCTCTATGAGGCCCTCATCCTCTACCTCGCTCCTCTGGGCGTATAGCTCGTAGAGGCTCCTGTAGGGACAGTACTTGCAGGAGACGCGGGGCACGCCGTCCATGTAATCCGGGTGTACGAGGCCGGCACCCGCCACTACCGCGGCAACGTCTACCACCTCCATGTCGTAGACCAGGTTCAGGGTTGGCCCCTCCATGAACGTGCCCTTGCGCTTCATCTCGGCAAGCCTCCTCATCCTCTTTCCAGCCTCGACCATCCTCTCCGCCTTGGCCTCGTAGTCCGGCGACAAAAGCTTCTTCGCGTCGCGTAGCGCCCTCGTCTTGAGATAGGTGCACCACCTCGCACCCCGGCGGGGCAGCCCTTCGCGCGCCAGGTAGTAGAGTATCCGCCTCCTATCGGCCTCCACGACGTGGAGTCGGACGCCGAGCTTCCCCGCAGCCCTCTCGGCGAAGTCTATGTTGCGTGGCGGCTCCAGATACGGCATGTGGACATACACGGCTGTGAGCCTGAAGCCCACCCTCTCGCTCAGCTCCGCGAGTAGTATGAGGCTTGCGGTGCTGTCCTTGCCGCCGCTGAAGTCGGCCATCACGTGGCGCCCCCTGAGGAGATCCCCGTACCTCCGGGCTATCTCCCCGATCCGCTCCCCGGGGTCCACTGATGGCCGTGGGGGAGGTGTATGCGGATGCTCCCAGTAGAGCTTTAGGAGTGGGCCAACATACCCTGCGCCGCCGGCGCCGCGCCATAGGTAGTATCTCGCCGTGCCGTCGGCGTAGATCTCTAGGAAGTCGGGGTAGGTGCGGACATAGCAGCAGGCCTCTCCATCCCTGTAGACGGGGTATCGCTCCATCATGCCTAGGGCTCCGCGAAAAATGTCGGGGGGTTGGAGAAAAAACCTTAGATCTCGGTCTCCACGGCCGCCTTGAGGGCCGCCTCGACCATTTTGAGCTCCAGCTCCTCCCTGCCCTCCTCGAGCTCCGTGCCGTGAGCCATGTTGTCGACGACGAGCGCTAGCCCGCCTGTCTTGAAGCCCCTGAGCCTCCCCAGCGCGTAGAGTATCGCTGCCTCCATCTCGAGTATCGTTATCCCCATCTCGGCCCACTTCCTGGAGTGCTTCTCTACCATGTGGAAGGCGTCGTGGCTCAGCGTGACGCCGCGCATATACCGCAGCCTCATCGAGCGCAGGGCCTCGTCGAGCCGCTCGACGACCTCGGGGGTGGCCGAGGCCGGGAAGGAGGTGTCGCCGAAGTACATGCCGAGGGTGCCGCCCTTCTCGTATGCAGCCGACTCTATGAGGACTATGGTGCCGACCTCGGCGCGCGGGTCTAGGGCGCCGCAGGTGCCGGCGCGGATTATGAGCTTCGCGCCGAGCATGGCTAGCTCCTCGAAGACAATGGCGGCGCTGGGCGCGCCTATCCCGTGTGTGGCTAGGGTCACGGGTACGCCCTCATACTTCCCGGTGACCACTATATAGCCGCGGTTCCTGTTCACTACCCGGGGCTCCTCGAGGAGGCAGGAGGACTTCTCGACGCGGCCGGGGTCGCCCATCGCTACTATGCGTGGCGCTATGTCCTCTGGCTTGGCGAGTATATGGTACACCTTCTTCGAGAGGGGGTGTCTGAGCTCCACCTATACCCCCACTATGTATCGCGGCCCAGCTATATTATCTCGACCCTCACCCTGCCCTCTAGCAGCTTGGCGAACCTCTCGGCGTGGCTCCTGTCGCCCACTATGGTGCCGTAGTGCATGGGCACTGCGACGCGGGGCATTATTGCTAGCGCCGCCCTGGCCGCCTCCTCGGGGCCCATCACGTATACGCCGCTGACGGGGAGGAGCGCCACGTCTACGCGGCCCCTTAGGGACTCCATCTCCGGTATATAGTCTGTGTCCCCGGCGTGGTAGATTGTTACGCCTCCCACCCTGAGGAGCACCCCTATTCCGCCGTACCCCCTGGGGTGGAAGCGCTTGCCCACGTTGTAGGCGGGCACGGCCTCTATCTCCACGCCCTTCACCTCCGCCTTCTCGCCGGGGGAGAGGAGAATCGCCTCGAGGCCCAGGCCGGCGACCTTTGAGCGGCAGTTCCTGCTGGCCACCACGACGGCTCCCGGCGCCGCCACCTTCAACACGTCGTCGGGGGAGCAGTGGTCGAAGTGGTCGTGGGTGCATACGACTATGTCGCCGTCCCTCGGCGCGCCAGGGACCTGGAAGGGGTCTATATAGATGGTCACTCCGCCTCCCCTTATGCGGAAGGCGGAGTGTAGAAGCCTCTCCACCTCGACGCCGTCTACTACGAGCGCCATACAATGTTAAGTAGGCGGGCAGGGCTATTATTTCTGCGCAGACGCGACCTTGACGAGGGGGTCGCCCTGCTTCACGGCCATCCCCGGAGCCACGTAAACCTTCTCCACGACCCCCGCGGCGCCCGCCTTAACCTTCACCTGCGTCTTCATGGACTCCAGGACGACCACTACGTCGTCTGGCCCCACCTCGTCCCCCTCCCTGACCACGACCTCGGCTACACGGCCGGCTATGGGCGACGTGACAGCGCCCTTAACCCGGGGCTGGGGGGTGACACGGGTTATCGTGCCGGTCTGGAGGGCCGAGACCAGCGCCTCCACCGGTGTAGCCCCCTCCTCTATCTCAACCTCTACGTCGTAGACCTCCCCGTCGATAATCACACGGAACTTCTTCTTCACGCCGCACCCCCTAGTACCCCGCCACCGGGTCCTCGTAGAGGGACGCCGCCAGCCTCCAGGCCTTAACCCCGCTATGCCTCGGGGCCGCGGCGGCCCTTCTACGCTTCACCGACAGGTAGGCGTAGATGGCTGAGAGTATCGCTATCCTCTTCTCCCTATCCGACTCCACCGCGACCACCTATACGGGGGGCACCCCGTGCTTCCTCGGCGGCCTCGGGTGCTTCTCCCTCTTGTCCAGCAGGTATAGGAGAACCCTGTAGAGCGTAGCACGTGTCTCGCTGGGCAGTATCACGTCGTCGACGTACCCCCTGGCCGCCGGGACGTAGGGGTTGGCGATCTCGCGCCTATACTTCTCCTCGACCTCCTTTACGAACTCCTCCGGGTTCTCGGCCTTCGCCAGCTCGCGCCTATATATGATCTCTATGGCGCCGCGGGGCCCCATGACCGCTATCTCCGCCGTCGGCCACGCCGCAACATAGTCCGCGCCTAGGTGCCTGCTGCTCATAGCTATGTAGGCGCCCCCGTACGCCTTCCTCATGATGACCGTCATCTTGGGCACCGTGGCCTCCGCGTAGGCATAGATTATCTTCGCGCCGTGCCTTATCACGCCCCCGTGCTCCTGCTGAGTCCCCGGGAGGAAGCCCGGCACGTCTACGAGCGTCACGAGGGGTATGTTGAAGGCATCGCAGAACCTCACGAAGCGGGATATCTTGTCGCTCGAGTCTATGTCCAGGCTGCCAGCCATCACCGCGGGCTGGTTGGCTACGACCCCGACCACGTGGCCGCCGAGCCTCGCGAAGCCGACGACGGCGTTGGGCGCGAAGAACTGGTGTATCTCGAGGAAGGAGCCCCTGTCGAAGACCCTGTTTATGACCTCGCGGACATCGTAGGGCTTCACCGGGTCGTCCGGGACTATGCGGTCGAGCTCCTCGTCGGCTCGCAGCGGGTCATCTCCGGTATCAAGGTAGGGCGGGTCTTCGAGGTTATTGCTGGGTAGGTATGAGAGGAGCCTCTTTATCAGCTCTATGCCCTCCTCGTCGCTGTCCACAACGAAGTGCGCCACGCCGCTCCTCGCCGCATGCACCTCGGCGCCTCCCAGCTCCTCGAAGGTGACCTCCTCGCCTATCGCCGCCTTGACGACCTTGGGGCCTGTCAGGAACATGAAGCTCTTCCGGGTCATAATTATGAAGTCCGCGAGGGCCGGCGAGTAGACGGCGCCGCCGGCGCAGGGCCCCATAATAGCGGTTATCTGCGGCACCACGCCGCTCGCCATGACGTTGCGGTAGAATATCTCGCCGTAGCCCTTCAGGCTGTCGACGCCCTCCTGTATGCGGGCGCCGCCGGAGTCGTTTATCCCTATCACGGGGATGCCGAGCTTCACGGCCATCTCTATAGTCCTCGCTATCTTCGCCGCATGCATCTCACCGACGCTGCCCCCCATGAATGAGAAGTCCTGGAGGTAGACCGCAGCCCTCCTCCCATTGATCGTGGCTAGGCCGGTTATGACGCCGTCGCCATAGGCCTTCCTCTTCTCCATCCCGAAGCCCACCGCCCTGTGAGTCACGAAGCGGCCGAGATGCACGAAGGAGTCGGGATCCACAAGCAACTTTAGCCTCTCAAAGGCAGTCAGCCGGCCCTGCTCCCTTATCTTTTCGAGCCTATCCCTTCCACCGCCCTCCTCCGCCTTCCTCCGCCTCTCCATAAGCTCGGCTATCTTGTCTTCCAAGCCCAAGCACCTCAGCGCACTAGGAGAAAGCCGGGCATAACGGCTACATGAGCTCCTGGACCCAGAGCTCGAACTCCCTGCCCCCGACCCGTACCCTCACAAGCTCGGCGCCCTTCTCGACAGCCTCGCGTGCGAGGGCCACATGCCTCTGCAGCCTCCTTATCATCTCCCTCCAGTCGCCTGCGTCGAACCTCATCGTAACGGGAACCTTGAAGGCGAGAAGCTTCTTAGCGGTGAACTCCCCGTTCACTGTAGAACAGGCCAGCGTGAGGCCGGGGGAGAGGGGAAGCTTGGAGGCGACGCCGCGCGCCTGGAGCCCGTGTAGCGTTACGTAGCTGTTCCCCCTCACCAACACGCGGCTTCCAGGCGCAAGCGTATAGGACCTCCACGGCTCTGCCTTCCTACCGTTAATCTCCACCTCCGCGTTGCCGGTCACCGCGAAGAGGACCTTGGACACTGCCTCGAGGACTATCTCCCCGTCTCTAAGCTCTATGGCCGGAGAGAATGGGTTGTTAGCTGAGATGATGTTGGCGGCAGCGTGCATATACTTGCTGGCCGAGTGCGTCGGGGAAGGCGAGATATAGGCGTTCTCTACGGCGAGTATCCTGACCGTCATAGGGCGCACCTGCAGGGTTTTCCTGAGAGAGGGGGGCCGCACACGGTATTTAAGCTTTGTCGAATAAGGCTTCACTAATTGTCGAAACCACTTGGGCCGGGGCCGCGGGGGAGAAGAGCCCCATGGCTATCCCCCCGGGCACTATATATCCTTTCCCGATAAGGGATTGGGGGAAAGCGATATAGGGCTAGCCCAGGCTATACCATTGCAGTGGAGAGGGTGGATACCTGTGAGGAAAAGCCGAGTGGAGGAGCTCGCCGACATCATAGTGAACCTGGCGAAGAAAGACGAGATAAACGGTACCGGGAGGGTCATAAAGGATGAACTGTACGCGCTCGGCTACGAGGACAGCGAGATAAGCGAGGCCATATTTGAGGTCTCCTCGAAGTTCAGGGTGGAGACCGTGGGAAACATAATCAAGATATACTTCTCCCGGCGCCGCAGGGTATTCAACGTGTAGCCGTGCTACGGCTTAAGGGTGAACACTATCTCCACCTGCTCTTTCCCGAACCCATAGCTGCGTAGGGCCTCCTCGAGTATCTCGAGGGCCCCCGACAACCTCTCCAGGTTTTTCAGGTCTCTCACAGACACGTATACGCGTACCAGCAGCTTCGGGTTCTTGTCCTGTACGACCTTCGTCGTCACGTTGCCGGGGTCTATCCCGAAGAATATTGCCACCGAGTCGGCAACCACCCTCCCCTCCCTGCCCAGCTTCTGCGCGACCATGCTGGCCTGGTAGATCTCTATGCTCTGCAGGGATATCACGAGTATCGTGAAGACCGTGAAGCCGAGTATGACGTAGTGGCTCCACCTCTTCTTAATCCTCTCCCAGTGGTAGACCGCTACCACGTATACGGCGAATATGGTTAGGAAGACGAGGTTGGAGCGCGGGAAATAGGATATCTTCGTTGTCAGTGAGAGTATCAGCCAGAAGAAGGCCGCGGATACTATGAAGCCGCGCCTACACGCCTTACAGCCCCTGACAACCTTGACCGTGTAGCGCGCCATGACCAGGAAGGCCACCAGCACTATAGCCTCGTTTATGCGTAGAGGCAGGCTGCTGAAGACGGCTCCGGCATACTCCACCAGCCTCACGGAGGCCTGTGAGAGCAGCGGGGGTATGGGCGAGGACATTAGAAGCGCGTAGCCCGCGACCACGGAGAGCGGGAAGAGTATGAACTTGGCGAAGAGCATGAGGAGCCTCCTAAGATTCCTCGCCGCGCTCTCCTCGTCCCAGCCGCCCCTGAAGCCGAAGGTCGCGTTGAACCATAGGCCGAGGCTCTCCACTATGAACTCTACCGGCGAGTCAACGCTTTTTTCGAGGTTACTGTAGAAGAAGCGGATAACAGGGTATACTATGTAGAGCTTGATAACGAATATCGACGCCAGGATTATCGATATAGTGTTGATGTAGAAGAGGGACGCCGCGCCGAGGGCTATGTCGAACCTCCCTATAGCAATCCCTATCCCCACGGTAGCAAGCGGCGGTATCAACGCTATCGCTATCGCTGCGCCTATCAGGCCGGAGAACTCGAGGATGCCGACATAGCTGACCGCGCAGGCGAGGCCGGCCCCTATGGCTATCGCCAGGTCGGAGAAGTTGGGCCTCGACCTGGCCATAATCTCGCTACCAGGTATTATGGGCACGTAGAAGGATGCAACCTTCACGGTCACCCATACGAGCAACAGGCTCGCAAATGTGAGGAAAACTATGTTACGGAGGCCCGCGCTGAAGAGGTCTTCGCCCCTAATCTTCTCCCCGTCGGCCACCACCTCCCTGCGGGGCATGGCAAGCCCTATAGCCGCCCCGAGCACGACGCTCATAAACGGGGCTATGAGCATGGACGCGATGACCACGGCCGTATTGTTCGTGATAAGGCCTATGGCGGCTATAAGCGCCGAGATAAGGGTCATCACCAGCGTCTTGAACTTCACCTTCACGAGGCCCGAGGCCCCCTGGAGGAGCTCCAGCGCCCTACGCCTAGTCTCCTCAATCGCGGTGTAGAGCGACTCATCCTTACCGCCGAGCCCCGTTATAACCGCCTGTATCCAGTCCTCAACGCTGGATATGTAGAGCGGGGCAACAGCCACTAGGAGGAGCGGGAGTAGGAATGTGGAGAGCAGGACCTTGGACCAGAAGTCTACGACCACGGGCAGGCTCAGGCTGAGATACTCCTCGAGGTGGGAGAATACCGAGTAGGGAGCGCCGCCACCCCTCCTCTCAAGCTCCCCCTCTAGGTAGACGACCGCGCCGCGGCACCTCATGTAGTAGTATGCCGCGTCCTCCAACCTGCCTTCTAGGAAGGCGTCCAGGGCCATCCTATAATAGGTCTCCGCCTCGGACACGAGCGGTCTGAGGTCGCCGTAAAGGTATGGGGACTCCCTAACGCTCGCGGCGACCCTCGAGAGCCTGGCGAGGAGCGCGGCGAAATCACTCTTGGAGGGCTCCACAACCACCTTCTCCACGCTACGCCACTTCGAGCCCCCCTGGCTGACCACCACGTCGACATAGTACACGCCGGGCCGCGGCCGCGGCAGAGTAACACTACAGTTGGCGCTACAGGACGAGGACTCGTTACCGGCAACACTCCCAAGCGCGTCCCGGAGCACCACGCTGACGCTGAAGGAGCCCTCATACGACACGGAGACCCTCACTACCTGCCCAGCCACCTGGACCGACACGATAGGCTGTGCCGACACCGGCCGTAGAGCTAGGAGAACAGCGAGGAGTACAAGGGAGATAGCCGCCGGCCGCCGCATCCCACTACACCCCCATAAGCGTTACCCCTTCTAAACAGTTATAGTGGATAAAAACCTACACCCAACGGAGATGCAGGTCGCGTGCAGTAAAACAAGGATAGGAACGCTATGCGCTGTAGCCGAGGACAGGAGAGCCCTACTCGTTGGCAGACCCCGAGACCTCCTCGGCCGCCACCCCTCACCCTGGGCGCGTAGCGGCGCCGACGCACTCGGCCTCCTAGGGGAGATAATAGAATACCTAGCCGGCACGCGCACAGAGTTCACCTATAAGCCTGTATACCCGAGACGCGGCTTCGCGGGGGCCGTGCTCTCCATCGTGTCAAGGATCCCCCGCGGCTCGACAATGACGTACGGAGAGGTCGCGGCCGCGGCTGGGAGGCCCGGCGCGGCACGCGCGGTCGGTAGAATCCTCAATAGGAACCCCGTACCCCTGCTGGTGCCGTGCCACAGGGTGGTGGGAAAAAACTGGATAGGTGGATACGGTATGGGTCTCCACGCAAAGCTCTTCCTGCTAGCACTCGAGGGGGCGCCTACTCCTCCTTTACGACTATCTCCGCGATAGGGGCGTACTTTTTGACCGCCTCTATGCCCTTTGTGGCCGCCTGCTTGCTAGAGTAGGCCTCGCTGACGGCTATAACCTCGTTATTGGGCGCCACGAGCCTGAACCGCCAGTGCCCGCTCTTGTCCTTGTATAGCTCGAACCTCGCCTTTGCCATTTTTCCTCACTCAGAGAGATATATCATCATACCATATAAATTTGTATCATTACATTTCCCGCCGCAACCAGACGAAGATCGGGGGTCGTACGTGTAGGGGCCTCCTCACAGCCCCCGGCTCAGCATAGGACCACGTCTTCATCCCCCCACACACTAGGTGGCGGCACAAAGATATACACTCCCTTACCCGTCAGGCGTAGAGCCGGGGGGCTAGCAGCTGAGCCTCGCCACGCCCCACTCCTCCTCCGCGATGGAGTCCTCGGGCACAAGCCGCGAGAACCTCCCCCAGAGCTCCTCGAGAACCCTGTCCCCCCTAGAAGCCTCCATCAGGCCCCGCCACTCCTCCCACGACCCGAAAAAGTATATCTCGGAGACCTCGACCTCCCCCTCCACCTCCCTAACCAGTATGGCGTGGCGGAGAGGATGGCCTAGGAGGCGCTCATACCTCGACACCATCTCCTCGGCCAGGCGGAGGCACTCCGCCGCCTTGTCGCCGGCGACCCTATAGCGGAGGCTGCGCGCGTACATCTACCCCAGCCCGTAGTACTCCCTAATGGTCTTCAGTACCCGGGGCACAACGACCGGCGCCTGCTCGCTCGCGTCAACCTCCCTGAGTATCCCCTTCCCCCGGTAGTAGTCAATGATCGGCGTGAACGTCTCCCTGTAGACCCTGAGCCTCTCCCTGACGACCTCTGGGCGGTCATCCCTCCTCTGTATGAGCGGGCCTCCGCAGCGGTCACATATGCCGGGGTACTTGGGCGGCATGTACTTCACGTGATATATGGCGCCGCAGCGCGCACATATCCTCCTACCACTTATCCTCTCCACTATGACCTCGTCGGGCGCCACGAAGAGCAGGGCAAGGTTCGGGGGCGCGAAGCCCTCCAGGGCCTCGGCCTGCCTCAGGGTCCTCGGGAAGCCGTCGAGGATGAAGCCCCTCTCACAGTCCGGCTGCGAGAGCCTCTTCTTCACTACCTCTATGACAACCTCGTCGGGTACAAGGAGTCCCTTCTCCACATACTCCTTAACCTTGCGGCCGAGCTCGCTCCCACGGGCTATCTCCTCCCTGAATATGTCTCCGGTAGATATGTGGGGGATCCCGAACTCCTTGGAGACAGCCCTGGCGTAGGTGCCCTTGCCGACACCCGGGGGGCCCAGGAAGACCATCCTCATAGCCTGCAACTCTGGCACCACACTAGATATTACGTGCCCCAGTGAAAAAGGGCTCGCCGCCCCCGCGCTACGGGTATACCGGGATCGCGCGGGGGATCCTGCGCCTCGCCTCAACCCTGTAGGCCACCGTGAATAGGAGCATGAATACTACTAGGAGCGCTATCAGGTAGTAGAAGCCCCTTATGTGCACCACCAGCGGAGCGGCGGGGCCGACGCCATACGTGTCGAGCTTCACGTCGCCCGACCATAGCTCGACCTCCGTGGCCCTCCTCACGCCGGGGAACACAAGCGTCCTCACCTCTCCGCCCTTGAGCCATATCTTCCTGGCCTGCGTCCCCTCAGGCGTCTTGGCGACCACGTAGGCGTAGCCGGCGCGGGTCGAGTTATTTGCGACCGTCACAGCGAGCCCCCTCTCGTCTATCCTGGCGTCCAGTATACTACCCTTGATCTCGGGCGGCTGGCCCACATACCTGAACTCCGGCAGCTTCAGCACGAAGACGTAGAAGTCGGGTGCTTCCTGCTCGTTATAGTTTATCCAGAGCAGGTAGCCCTGCTTCTCCACCCTCGGCCCCCTCGCGAAGCTCGGCTCCCACCTATACTTGACTAGCTCCACGCCACTCTCAAAGCTGAAGGATATCACGTCTATCCAGCTCCTCGGGTCGAGGCTCGTGAAACTATCCCTAACCTTTACCTCGTAGACGTCCTCGCCGAACCTCGTCACATAGTTGCTCGTGTTAAGGTACACCCTGAGCTTCACCACATAGGCCCCCTTGAAGCGGCTAACCCTCCCCGTGCCGGCTACGTCGCACAGAACCGTAGCCTCGTCGTCCCTGGCGAACTGCGTTAGCACGTCGAACTTCAGGGTCTTCGGGTTGTCCGAGAACATGAGAAGTATCTCGTAGGCAGTCTCCCTCCACGCCGACTCCATCTCCTTCTCGACCTCGGGGTCGCCGTAGAGGCTCCTACCGCTCACCGTGAAGGGGTGTAGCTTCGCCTCAACGACCACGGTGCCGTCGGGGTAGAACCGCAGGTCGAAGTTCAGGGCTATCCAGTACTGCGGCTGGGCCTCTAGGGGCGCCGCGGCGGCGACGGCGACCACGGCCAGGAGGAGGACGGCAAGCCTCTTCACGGAGTCTCACCCCTAAACGTGTACTCAACATACTGGAGAGTCATATAGCTGGGCACACAGCTACTGGTGAGCGCCGTGCCATAGTACTTTGTCTCCTCCACGCCGAAGAGGATATGGCGCGCGGAGTAGACGCCGAAGTTCGGCGCCATGCCGTCGAGCATGTCTACGTCCACCCACCCCCAGGGCGCGACGTAGACCTGGGGCCACATGTGGCCTCCCCAGTGGCTGAGCAGGGCCTCGCCCTCCTTGTCCACGGTCGACATGTTAAGCCACATCTTCTGTGTGCGGCCGGTTAGGAGGAAGCCGTAGGCCGTGCGCGCCGGGAGGCCGAGTATCCTAGCGAATGTGACGTACATGTCGGCCACCTCGACGCAGTCACCTATTATCTCGTAGCGCCCGTAGCGGTATACCAGGGCATGGTCGCTGCCGTAGCGCCCCATGTTCACGCTGTACGCGACGCGGGGCACTATCCAGTCGGCTATGTTCCTGGCCGCCGCGACGGGGTTGTCCGAGTACATCTCCCCGTAGGCTATCCCTATGAGCGTCTCGTTGTATATGTCCCAGTAGCCGGTCGACGTCGTATACTTCTTCACCACCGTGAAGCTGGGCCACATGGCCCTATCCTCGTCGGCGTAGAGAACGTAGCCCGAAACCCTCACCCTGAACCTTACATGTATCCAGACCCTCTCCCCGGGCTCCGCGGTCACCAGTACGACGGCGTAGCGGTTGCCGTCCTCGTCCGTGTCGTAGCGTATCGGCCTGGGCTCTATGGAGAGCACGTAGCTCCTCTGGAACGTCGTGTTCTGCGGCAGCGAGACGTACACGTAGTCGTTCACCGTGACGTTGTTCTCGTTGACCAGGAGGAAGCGGCCCTCGACGAGATACGTCTCATTCGTGAAGGAGAAGTCGCCCGCCTCCCCCCGAACCTGGTAGACAACGGCCAGGGCGAGAACCGCCGCGGCCAACAGGATAAGCGACAAGGCCAGCCTGCCACTCATAGGATAGAAGACTGCGCTAACACTATATGTAGGTGTCCTACTCCCCCGGCAGCCCCTTCTCCCGGCAGAACCGGTCTACAGCCTCGCCAACAATCCTGCTAAGCTCGCGGTACAGGCCGAGCAGGCGGCGGGCCTCCTCCGTAAGCACAGTCTCGCCGCCGTGGTGGCCGCCCCTGCTACTCTCTATAAGCTTGACGCCGAGGAAGCGCTCCCTCCTACGTATATAGTTCCACGCAAAGGTGTATGAAACCCCCATCCTCCGGGCAGCCTCCGATAGAGAGCCGGTCTCCTCGATAAGCTCCAGGAGGCGGGCGCCCCCCTCGCCCAGCAGCGCCCTCCCCCTATACTCCAGCCAGACCTTGTACCTGGCGCAGAGGCCATCGGCCACGGTGCCTCCCGTCTATTACGGGGCACTGGCTAAAATAGGTCTACCCGCCCGCCAGCGGGGGGAATATCGCTATCACGTCGCCGTCGCGCAGCTCCACCTTATCCAGGAACTGTATGTGCCTGCCGTTGACGAGTATAATCCTGTCCTCCCTAGGCTTGTCCCCCTCGAAGACCTCGCCGACAAAGCCTTCACCCAGCACCTCGGCGGCCTTCTCGACGGCGCCGCGCAGGGTGCCGTCACAGTCGACCTCCACCTCCCCCCTCCCATACCTCTCTCTGAGTGTTGCGAAAAGCCTTATCTTTACACGTGGCAAGGAGACACACCCAGGAATAAAGGGGAGGCTGAGGAAAAAATTCTTTAGGGCTCTATACCGAGCTCCTTCAGCTTCTCCGGCGTCGGCACGCCGTCTACCCAGCCCCTGAGCTTGTAGTACTCGGGGAGCATCTTGTCGAGCTCCACCACCTGCCCCTTCGTCGGCCCCTCGGGCACAGGCTCGGTTAGCAGGCGCTTAGGCAGCGTGTCATCCTTGGCCGAGAAGCCGTAGTAGTGCATTATCCAGCGCTCAAGGTTGTATATACGCTCTCCTATCTTCATTATATCCTCCTCCGAGAAGTTGAAGCCGGCTATGGTGTTGAACATGTCCGCGTAGTCCTTAGCGTTCACCTCGAAGGTCACGAAGAGACAGTTCACCGCGGAGTTCACGACGGCCGTGAAGTCCTGGAACGCCTTCACCAGCGCCGCCTTACCCTCGTAGCTCAGAGGATCCATCTTCTTCGGTATCCCGAGCACCTCCGCCGACACCGAGTAGCCCGTGACGTGGCAGCCACCCCTGTTCGAGGTCGCATACTCCAGCCCTATACCCTTTATGCCGCGCGGGTCGTAGGCCGGCATCTCCAGGCCTTTGACGCTCATCGAGAGCTCCGGGGCGCCGTAGACCTCGGCCAGCCTCTTGCTGCCGAGGGCCAGCATCTTCCCGAAGCCCGACTTGTACGCGGTACGCCAGACCGCCTCGACGAGGGCGGCCGGGTTGGAGAACCTGAGGTCTACGCCCTGGAGGTCCTCCTCAGGGATGTAGCCCTTCTCGTAGAGCTCCATGGCCGCCGCTATTGTGGAGCCCATGCTTATCGTGTCGAGGCCCAGCTCGTCGCACAGGTGGTTGGCCTTTATTATAGCCTCGAGGTCGGCGACTCCGGTGTCGCTGCCTAGCGCCCATATCGACTCATACTCTGGGCCCTCGCTGTACAGTATCTGGTAGGGGCCGAACTTCACGCTCACGACCCTGCCGCAGCCTATCTGGCATCCCCAGCAGGGCCTCCTCCTGATGAGGTACTTCTCCGCCAGCGTCTCCCCGCTAATCTTCTCGGCGTCAGGGTTGTACGCCCCCTGCCAGTTCTTGTACGGGAAGGCGCCGATCTGGTTGATTATGTTGACGAGCACAGCAGTGCCGTACTTGGGTAGACCCTCGCCTGTGACGGGGTTCTTCCTCATCCTCTCCACGAGACTCTTGGAGAGCTCCCTGAAGCCCTCGGGGTCTGCGAGCTCTATCTCATGCGTGCCTGAGACCACGATCGCCTTGAGCTTCTTGCTGCCCATAATCGCCCCTACACCGGTCCTACCGGCGGCCCTGTGGTCGTCGTTCATGATGGCGGCGAAGAGAACCTGGTTCTCGCCGGCCGGGCCGATGCAGGCCACGCTGATGTTCTTCCCACCCTTCTCCTTGACACGCTTCGTGAGTATAGCCGTCGTGTCGAACACGTTCTTGCCCCACAGGTCGCTCGCGTCCTTTATCTCGACGTGGCCGTCGATTATCTCGAGGTAGACGGGCTTCTCCGAGGCGCCCTCGATGACCACCATGTCGTAGCCGGCGAACTTTAGGAATGGGCCGAACTCGCCGCCGCTGTTCGCGCTAGCTATGGAGCCTGTGAGGGGGCTGCGGAGGGCCATTACGTGGTAGCGGCCCGGGCTGGGGGCGCCGGCTACACCGGTGATGGGGCCTGTCGCGAATATGAGGACGTTCTCTGGGCCTAGCGCGTCTATGTCCTTGGGTGCTATGCCCTTCTTCATGTACTCCTTCAGGTACTTGTAGTAGAGGATGTGTAGCGCGTATCCTTTTCCGCCGATATACTTCTCGGCTACCTCCGGGTCTATGGGCTCTACGCGTATGCTCTTGTCGGTTAGGTTTACGTACAGTATTTTTCCTACGTAACCCTTCATCTCGTCTTCCCCTTGGTCATAGTAATATTCGCCGAGAATACTAATGTGGTTTTCGTTATTTTCAAGAAAAAATATCGATAAAATGCTAACAGCTAAAACGTTTAAACCCGCCGCGCGGCTTGATAGCACGCCATGCTGGACACCGAGCTACTCTCAAGGCTGGTCAACGCGCCGGCCCCCTCGGGTTTCGAGGAGGAGGTGCGCAGGATCGTAGTAGAGTACCTCCTCGACCGGGGCCTCGAGCCCCAGGTAGACCAGGTAGGCAACACGTACGTGGTGCTAGGGGAAGGAAGGCCAACGATGATAATAGCCGCGCACATGGACGAGGTGGGCTTCATAACGCTCCACGTCGACCACTCGGGGTTCCTACGCGTAGCCCCCCTAGGCGGCCTCAGGCCCCAGACTCTACCCGGCACCGAGGTCGTCGTGCTCGCCGGGAGCCGGCTGCTACCCGGGATCATAGGCGCGGAGCCGCCGCACACCTCCCGCGGGAGAGAGCAGACGGGCTTCGAGAGCCTCTACGTCGACATAGGCGCCTCGAGTAGGGAGGAGGCGTACGGGATGGGTGTACGGCCCGGCACCCCGATAACCTTCGCGGGGAACTTCAAGGACTGGGGCCGCCACGTCTCCGGGAAGGCACTCGACGACAGGCTGGGGTGCTACCTCCTACTCAGGGCGCTCGCCACTGGCGCCGAGCCCGGCGAGGGCAGCGTCGTCGCAGCCTTCACCGTGCAGGAGGAGGTAGGTACGAGGGGCGCGGCGGCTATCGCCTCACGCATACAGCCCAACTTCGGTATAGCAGTCGAGGGCACGATAGCCAACGATATCCCGGGCGTCAGCGAGGACAAGATAGTTACGCGCATGGGCGGTGGCGCCGCCATACGCGTAATGGATAGGACGCTCATATCCTCGCGGCGCCTCGTAGACCACCTCGCAGCCCTAGCCGAGGCCGCGGGCATCGACTACCAGTTCCAGCTCTCACCCTACAGTGGGACGGACGCCGGCCGCTTCCTACTGGTGGGCGCCGAGGTCGCGGGGATAGCCGTGCCCGCCAGGTATATACACTCCCCCGCGGCGCTCGCGCTGAAAAGCGATATAGAGGCCGCTGAGAAGCTTCTAGCGGCCCTCATCTCCGATCCCTGGCCGGGGTGACCCGGGGGTGGAGGTGGACCACGCGGTGATAGCCTACCACCGGCACCCAGCCAGGATAGTTGTCCCCGAGGCGCTTCTCAGGCTGATCAGGCCCGGCGGGAAGGAGGAGGCCGGTGTACTGCTCGGTAGGGTCGAGGGGGAATCCGGGGTTGTGGAGGAGGCGTGGAGGCTCGCGGAGGGCGTCGGGAGCTTCAGGCTGAACCCCGTGGAGTGGATGAGGGCTGTGCTACGGGGCGAGGAGATGGGGCTCGAGTACCTCGGGATATACCATACGCATCCCGGCGGCCCGCCTAGGCCCAGCCCCCTCGACGTGCGCTACATGATGGAGTGCCCGGGAGAAGTGTGGCTCATAGTTACGGGCGAGGGGGCCGCCGCGTGGACATGGGTGGGCGGCGGGGTTAAACAGCTGGAGCTTCACGTTGCCTAATGCTCTTGCAGAGCCTCTCGGCCTCCTCCAGGTCCTTGCTGGAATTTATGTTGAAGGTCTCTAGCTGTGGGTCGTCGAAGACCTCGCCCACCGGCACGTAAACTACGTCCATGTAGTCCAGCGGCGACCTAGACCTAAGCCTCCCCTCCTCCAAGGCCTTCCGCGTAGCCCTCCTCAGAGGCTCGGAGCGGTAGACCGCTATGAGGGGCTCCACGTAGCCGTTCGGCCACAGGGGTACCGCCGCGTCCTTGTCGCCGAGCCTGGCCAGCAGCCTCTCGTAGGGCCGCGCCGTGAGGAATGGGGTGTCCGAGGGCGCGACCGCTATTATCTCGCCCGTCGAGTAGAGGCTCGCCGTGTATATCCCTGTTATGGGGAGGTTCTCGCCTGGGAGATCCGATATCACGCTCGCCCTGAAGCCGCACGCCTTGACAGCCTTCTTGAGCGAGGCCGCCTGGGAGGGGTCGTGGACTATCAGGAGCCTCTCCTGAGCCAGGGGGGCCAGGTTCCCTAGCACGTGGCATACCAGTGGCCGGCCGCAGAGCGTGACCAAGGGCTTGTATCCGCCTATCCTCCTGCCCCTGCCGCCTGACAGCACGGCTAGAGTCACTGATCCCATGGGCGACACTTATAGGAAAAGTGCGTGGAAATTTTAAAAATCTAGTGTGGAAGAAGCCTCCTAAGCCTCTCCAGCATCTCCCCGGGCCTGAAGGTCAGCAGGCTCTCGGAGGTGTATATCCTGGCTGCCAGCATCATGAGCCCGGCCCCCCATGCCAGGGTGTAGACGAGGCCGTAGACTAGGAACGCTATATTATTGGTCACGAGATACCTGCCGGCGGCGAAGATCGGCGTGAAGGGTATGAGGAGGAGGGCCACCCTCTGGGCCAGCGGCAGGGCCTCTATGTCGATGAACATCGCCGCGAAGGCCGGTATGAGCATTACTGGGACGAATACGCCGCTGAGGCTGCCGGCGCTCTTCGTGTCGCTCGCCAGCGCCCCGACGACGACGCCTATCGAGAGGACGAATATTAGGGAAGATATTATGAGCCCCACGTAGAGCGCCACCGAGAGGGGCGTCGGCATTAGGCCCGCCTTCTGCAGCGTCGCGAGCATGTCGCCTGTCATGTTGAGGCTCCGGCCGCCCCCGCCGGTGCTCGCCATTACGCTGCCCATGTAGAAGGCCATCCCGGCCAGGACGGCGGCGCCCTCTATCACCGCTATGAGTATCGAGGCTACGAGCTTCCCGGCTAGCACGGTGGTGTTACTCACCGGCTGTGTAAGCAGTATCTCGAGCGTCTTATACTCCTTCTCCGAGGCTATCGAGACGGCGACGAGCTGGAAGACCATTATCGCGACCATGAAGACCGCCCATATCAGCGTGTTCGAGAGGCCGAACACTATCCCGTAGAAGACCGTCGGCGGCAGCGGGAGAACCCTGCCCCTATATACGGTATAGCTCTTCAGGACTATCCTCTGCCTCAGCCCCACCAATTCCTGGAACAGCTCCTTAGCGGCCTCCGTGAGCGCGCCTCTGACCAGCGTCACCTTCTCCGTAGCCGCGATGCTGGCGGAGGAGAGCACATAGTACACGGTGATGTTGAACACGCCCTCCCCCACCTGTTCGCCGAACCCGGGCTCGAGCACGACCCTGGCGTCCGGCTTCTCGCATGACGTGTCCGCGTAGCGGCCCAGTATCTCCGCGTAGAGCCTCGAGGCCCTGCTGCCATCCCTGTCGACGAGGACCATACAGGGCTTCGCCCCAGCCCCCCTGAACCCCTCGGCGAATATCGCGCTCATGGCCGGGAAGATGAGTATCGGCAATATTATTCCCACAACGAATTTCGGGTCGCGTAGCAGGTCCATTACCTCCTTCCACACTATGACGCCTAGCTTACCCATTCTCCCGTCACCTTCAGGAATACCTCCTCGAGGTTCCTCGCAGAGTACCGCTCTTTGAGCTCCTCGGGGCTGCCGAGGGCCACGATGACGCCGCTGTGCAATATGGCGACCCGGTCGCAGAGGTACTCTACCTCGAGCATGTTGTGGCTGGATAGTAGGACGGCGGCCCCCGTCTCCTCCACATACCTCTTTATGGAGGCCCTGACCCTGCTAGCGTTAACCACGTCGAGCCCTGATGTCGGCTCGTCGAGTATGGCGAGCCGGGGCCTCCTCATAAGCGTCGCGCCGACGAGCAGCCTCCTCGTCATACCCTTACTGTAGCTGGAGACCTTGTCGCCGAGCCTGTCCCCCAGCCCGGAGACCCGGCGGGCGTACTCCAGCATCTCCCTGACCTCGGCTTCGTCATCCGTGTTCAGCCTCGCTATGAAGCGTAGGAACTCGACGCCCTTGAGGTTCCTGTAGGCCCCGCTCTCCTCGGGGAGGTAGGCTATAATCCTCCTCACGCGCAGCGGGTCACCCGTCACGTCGACCCCGTAGACGAGCACCCTGCCCCTACTCGGCCTCAGCAGCGTTGAGACTATGCGCAGGGTCGTCGTCTTGCCGGCCCCGTTGGGCCCTATGAGGCCGAATATCTCCCCGCTGGCCACCGTGAAGCTTATACCTCTGAGGGCGTCCACCCCTCCGGGATAGCTCTTCGCTAGACCTTCTACGATGAGCGCCCGATCCATCACCTTCACTGGGATATATGGAGGGGCCCGAGTGTATAAGAAATGCCCAGCTCAAAAAATCTTGACACTGCCTCGGGGCGTCACCAGTCATCCCACTCCTCGCTGTAATCCTCCCTCCACTCCCGATCCTCCACGGTTCTAGCCCGCCTATCGCGGCGGCGGGGTTCAGCCTCCCTATACTCCCTGCGGGGCGTGTAGGAGGCATAGCGTGCCCGCCTTCCGCCTCCCCTGGCCAGGAGGATATACGCCCCCAGCAGGGCTATGAGCCCGGCCACGACGGCCAGCATCATTATCGGCTCCCAGAACTCTATCTTAACCTTCACAACCCCGGGCCCGGCGTTCACGCGCTCCGTCTTCTCGACAACTATCCACCTGGCCCGCACCGTGTGCTCCCCCACGGGCACGTTCACCGTTATCGGCGACGTGCCGACCTCGTTGCCATCAACGTACACTGGTAGGCCCCTCGGGAAGGTCTCCACCACCAGGGTCGAGTTGAAGACCACTATGAGGCTCTTGTCGCCACACCTATCCATCGAGACCGTCCTGGTCACGCTCTCATTCGCGTAGCGGAACTCAACGACATAGTTGCCTGCAGGCAGCACCACGCTGAGCGGCGTCGCGCCCCTCTTGGTGCCGTTGACGTACACGTCCACGCCCGGCGGCACGCTGGTTGCGTGGAGGGTGAAGTTGAAGAGAACCCTAACCCTAGCGTCCTCGCCGGCCTCTATGTACAGTATCCTCCTATACTCGTGGCCGCCGCAGTATGCAAGCACCACGTGCTCGCCCGGGTCGACCTTGTAGACCCCGTAGGCCTTTTCAAGCTCCTTACCGTCCAGGTATACCTGCGCGTCCCGCGGCTTCACGTCTATGAGGAGAGTAGAGTTGAACTGTATGAAGATACGCTTGTACTCGCCCGCCTCCAGGCTGAAGGTCCTGATAATGGTCCTGTTCTTGAAGATGATGGCGACGTGGTGGGGCCCGGGCCTCAGTGTCACCCTGAGAGGCGTACGCCCGGCCTCGCGCCCATCTATCCTCACCAGGAGCCCCTCCGGCCTGGTCTCGACGATCAGTGTCCCGTTGAAGACGATCGTCAGGTTCAGCAGCCTCCCCGGCTTGATAGTGATGTTCCTCCTATAGGAGAGAGGGCCGTTAACCACTAGGAGCTCGTAGGTGCCGGGCCTTATCTCCCGCTTAAGGGGCGTAAAGCCTATGCAGTGGCCGTTCAGCCTCACCCTCGACTTGGGGGGTATTGTGACAACGACCAGCGTGCCGTTGAACACGTAGTGGAGATCCCTGGTCTCGCCGGGCTCCAGCGAGAATACGTCCTCTATGACATAGTCCTTGTACACCAGCTTTATCCTGTGCTTCCCGGGAGCTATGGAGACCATTAGCGGCGTACGCCCCTTCTCCACGCCGTCGATATACACCCTCGCGCCGCTCGGCTCACTGGTCACGCTGACACCCGAGACCTTCACGTACTTAACCACGCGTGTGCCGCCGGCCACGTAGAGCCCATCCTCCCCGCACACCGCGCTGACAGCTGCGAACTCAGCTTCACCACTCCACTTCTCCTCGCCCGTAGCGAGTGAGAGGCCGTAGACCTGGCCGCCGGTGAACACGACGACCGTGTCGCCGCACACGGCCACGGCCCCTACGGTCTCGGCGAAGTCCTTCCTCCAGGTTACCCCGCCTCCCTCCACGAGGAACACGGAGCCACCGGCGGCGGCCACGACCCTGTCCACGCCGGCAGGGTACAGGTAGGTGACCGCGGCCCCGAGGCTGACGTTCCAGGCTATGGCCCCGTCTAGGCTGAGCTTGTATACGGCCGTGTTAGCGGCGAAGAGGGCGGCGCCCGCCGCGACTACGTCCACGCTGCCCGTAGAGTTGACGCTCCACTCCTCCGTGCCGTCGTAGAGGAACGCCTTCACGCCCTCGTCGCCGCCCACTATTATCAGGGTAGAGGTGAGCTCAACGTCCCTCACACCGGTCACGGGGAAGCTGCTCCTCGAGGTGCCGTTATAGAAGTATAGCGTCACCCCGCTGCTCGAGGCCACCGCCACATAGGAGCCGTAGGCGGCGACAGCCACCGGCGTAGAGGAGAGGGTGAACGAGTCCTGGCTGCCGTCCGGCCCGACCACGTAGAGCGTGGAGCCGGCCACCACGGCTATATAGTCTCCCATATCCATGTCTACGACGGTCGACGAGGTGGAGACCCGCCATGCCTCCACGTAGCCCGGTATCGCGGCCGCGTAGACGGCGGCTACAAGGGCTGCTAGGAGCACGACGAGTAGGAGCACGCGGCCTGCCACGCTATACACCAGCTTGTGAGAAATCGGTGGCACAGAAATAAGGGTAACCCCCGGGTATCTGTGCGCGGGGGTCACAGGCATGTACGGCTTCCACAGCAGGCGCATCATACTCTCCAGGCACCCACACGTGGCGGAGCGGGTGGTAGGCGGCGGGAGAGTAGCAGTCACCAAGAAGCGCGGCCTCATAATGATGGGCGACGTCGTGTACGTGTACGCCACGAGGCCCGTGAAGGCGATAGTAGGGGAGTTCGTGGCCGGGCAGACCGTGTTCCTACCCGTGGATGAGGCTAGGAGGGCGGCCGAGAGGGGAGAGTACTGGCTACGCCCGGAGGACGCCGCGTATCTACGTGGCAGCGGCATGGTAGAGGTGATACCGGCTCTCTGGCCCCGGAGATACCTGGAGCCGGTGAGCGTGGAGGAGCTACGCCTCGCCGACCCGGGTTTTAGGCCGCCCCGCACCTACAAGATACTCTCCGAGTCCTCGCCGCTCACACGGCTCCTCGAGGAGCGTAGATGCCGCGCCGAGCCACGTACGGCAGCGGTAATCTACGGCGTACCCGAGTGCAGGTTCTGCCGCGAGACCGTGGGCCTGCTCAGAGAGGTTTTCGGCGGCAAGTGTGTCTCCGAGTGCGATATATCCTCGGAGGAGTGCTTCGATAGATACGAAGGCCTGCTCGCCGACCTCTTCCCCGGGAGGAGGGGGATCCCACTGACACTGGGCGTCTACGGTGACAGGCTTTGGGCTGTATACGGCGGCATCAACATGTACGACCTAGAGAGTATCTACAACCTGCTCCAGGAGACCCCGAGAGGTGGGCTCCTCGCGTATAGCAGCCGTGGATACAGGCTCTACCGGGACCCCAGCGCTTTGTCGAAGACCTCCTTGAACACGTTGTAGGCCTCCTCCCCGTAGAGGCACACTATTATCTTCTCAAGGCTCCTGAGCCGCGGCGCCAGCTCCCGTATCACACCGGCAGCTATCTCAGCCGCCCTGCGGTAGGGGTAGCCGTAGATACCCGTCGATATCGCTGGCAGAGCGACGCTGCGGAGCCCCAGCTCGTCAGCCTTAAGTATAGCGTTGCGGAACGCCTCCGCCAGCAGCTCGTCGCCCCGCGGATCCCCGTAGCGCGGGCCCACCGCGTGTATGACGTACTTCGCCCTCAGCCTACCCGCGCCCGTGACGGCAACGCCTCCGACCGGCACCGGGCCGTGCTCCCTAACATACCTGTCGCTCTCCTCCTGTATCACCCTGCCTCCCCGCCTCACTATGGCGTAGGCCACGCCTCCCCCATGCTTCAGCCACCGGTTGGCAGCGTTGACGATCGCATCCGCCTCTATCCGCGTAATATCCCCCTCGACGAGCTCTACCTCGACACGCCCAAGCCTATACCTGGCCATACCCCCGGGCACCACGTGGTATCAGGCGGCGTGCAAATTAAAGGTGCCCGGCCCCCTATACCCGTGATGCCGCGCATAGAGGTGTCAGTCGGCGCCGGGACAACCCTCATGGTGGAGGGCAGGGCTGAGGCCGAGATACTTGGTGGGCGCGTAGAGGTCTTCGGCCTCGAGGCTGGGCCCGGCTTCAAGGCGCGCATAGACCTCTACAAGGCCGCCCCCTTCCACGTCCTCGAGGACGCTAGGATAGCCGTGGAGGGCGGCAAGGCGTGGGCGGTGGAGGGCGACACCATACCCGGCTCCTGGAGGGAGCTGGCCGAGAGGGTTGTCTCGGAGAAGCCGAGGAAGATAATGGTCGTGGGCCCGGTGGACGTCGGCAAGAGCGGCCTAGTGACGTTCCTCGTGAACAGGCTCGCCGCATCAGGCCTCAGGGCCGCCGTCGTCGACGCGGACACGGGGCAGAGCGACATAGGGCCGCCGACCACGATAGGGCTAGGTATAGCCGAGAGGCCGGTCGTCATGCTCGGCGAGATACCCCTCTACGACGCCTTCTTCGTAGGCCTCACCTCGCCCAGCGGACTCATACACAGGAGCGTGGCGGGCGTAACCGTAATGGCGGAGCGCGGCCTCTCGCTGGGAGCGGACACGGTGATAGTGGACACCACGGGCTGGGTCTACGACCCGGGTGGGAGAGACCTGAAGATATCTAAGGCAGTGTCGCTACGCCCCGACCTGATAGTCGCGGTAGACCGGGGAGGGGCGCTGGCACACCTGACGAGATTCCTCTCCAGGCTCTTCGACGTGGTAGCCGTGGAGCCGGCAGTAAGGCTCAGGCCTAGGAGTAGGGAGGAGCGCCGCGAGATAAGGAGAACCACCTATGGGAGATACCTCGCCGGGGCCCGCGACGTGGAGATAGGCTTCGAGGACATAGCCTCCGGCTACTCCTTCGCCTTCAGCGGCGAGCCGCTGCCCAGGGAGGAGCTCGAGGCAATAGCGGGGATCCTCGGCGTAGAGGTATACTATGGCGAGGCCAGCGGCGACAGCATCGTCATATTCGTAGGCGCCCCCGTGCCCCAGGCCGGCCTCGACCTCCTGGCGAGCCTCTACGAGAAAAAGTATGTCAAGGCCTTCACCGGCCCCGAGCTAGCCCACACGCTCGTCGCCTTCGGCGACCGGGAGAAGATGTTCAGGGGGCTTGGCGTGATAAAGCACGTTGACCCGCGCCGCCGCGTCGTCACAGTATACACCCCGGTAGAGCCCAGGGAGGGCATGTACATGCAGCTAGGCTACATCAAGGTGAACCCGGCAACGCTGGAGGAGGAAGGCTGGATCGAGAAGTGGAGCATATAAGCGGGGGCCGGGGCGGCTACCCCGACCCCGCCACCCGTACACATATGGTTTCTCCAGGTTCTATCAGCGCCTCGACATAGAGGGTTCCATTGTCAAGCGCGACCGGTCTCCCACCCTCTACTCTCCCAGGCCTCAACGGCACCCCTCTGAGTAGGACGGGCTCCGGCTCGACGCTCCACGTATACCCGTACCTGGAGAATACTAGGGGCTGGTCGAAGAGATACGTTACCCTGATCCCAGTCCCATTCTCCATCTCATCCACCCTAAAGGATGGCACGGGGAGGAACTGTACCCGGGCCTCGCCGCCCTTCACGGTGACGAGCAGGTAGTGGTGCACACCGCCCGCCTCGGCTCTAACATAGAGAGGCGCGCCGGCGCCTCCGGTAACGTAGTAGTCAACCCCCTCGATGCGCCTGTAGTAATAGGTGTGGTCGTGCCCCTGGAACACCGCCGTGACACGGTACTCTGCAAACATCTTCCTCAGCTGCTCCGCGTTACCCAGCGTGTCGCCCCCCTCATAGGTGACAACGGGTTTGTGGAGGAAGACGAACACGTGGCGGTAGCCCCTACCTAGCTCCAGCATACCCCTGAGCCACGTGAGCTGACGGCCTGTGACCAGGTAGGCCTCGCCTACAAGATCTGTGTCGAGAACTATGAAGAGGGAGTTCCCATACTCGAACGCGTAGTAGGGCCGGCCTAGGTGCGCGACGTAGAGGGCCTGTGCAATAGGGTTCCCCGAGCCAGGCACGCTCTCGGTCTGTATCTCGTGGTTGCCGGGCGCCACAAACATGGGTACGGTTGATGAGAGGTACAGGTCCATGAAGCCGCTCCACTGTTCCCTTAGTCTGGCAAGGCTACTCCTATACCCGTAGATCACATCTCCGAGGAGCAGGGAGAAGTCCGGGTGGATCAGGTTCACCTCGTCCACGAGCCTCTTGAAGACCTCGGGCTGGGGGCTAGCCTTGTTGGCCGGCCTGTTGTCCCCGAAGACGGCAAAGGTGAAGGATGCCTCGCTCCTATACCCCGGGGAGGCATAGACGAGTTGCCTCAGGGTGGCCTGGCCCGACCTGAACTCCAGCACGTAGAAGCCGGGTTCTCGGAACACATACCTGAAGCTGCCCCTACCCGTCCCCGAGCCGCCTATATGCACGTCGAAGCCGCCAACCCTCTCCGGCTCCCCCACATGTGCATAGTGTATCCTCGCCAGGTAGACGTCCACCCTGTATGTCCCGCCGGCACCGGTGCTGTTCAGGGTCACAGTGAACTCTACCTGCCGGCCAGCCCTGATTATCTCCGGGCTCCACTCTATCCAGCTGAAGTACGCGGGTGGCGGCATGTTAAGGTAGTAGTACGCCCCACCGGCAACCGCCAGTAGGAGGAACAGCGTGGCCAGGAGGCGCCTCATCGCAGTACTCGACAACCCCATAACACTCGTCGCTGTTAAAAACCGCGGGTATAAAACGGGTTTCGCCTAGCAGACCTCGCGGCACTTCTCGCTATACCGGCGTGCAAGCTCGTCTCGTATACTCTCAGCCTTCCTATAGGCCTCCTCCTTCGACTCCTCCCTGGATACCTTGACCAGGTAGCGTATGATCTGCTCCAGGTAGTCGAGGAGGGATGCCAGCAGCCTCCCAGCCTTCTCGGGCTCCCTCGCGGAGAGCTCGCGGTACTCGCTGCTAGCCTCTACACGTCTCCTGAGCCTCTCCCTGGCACGCCTCACTATCTCCTCGACGTCCTCGCTACCGCTAGCCTCTATCGCGTCGGCCATCTCCTGCCAGAAGGCCTGTATTATCTCGTCCTCCTCCCGCCGAGCCTTAAGCTCCCTCCTATAGAGCATGGCGGCTGCCTCGCTGTACAGGCCTATGTACTCGACAATGGGTAGCTCTAAGGCCACATCCACCACCAACCAAGGTATACGGAGCGTGTAAGAAAAAGATAGCTATATGCCTCCAAGCGGGAAAAGAAGGAGGCTGTTTTCCGCGCCCGCCTTAGTCCTCGGCCTTGGTGAAGCGGGTCTTCAGCTTCTCCAGCACCTTGGGCAGGGTCGTGTACTCGAGCTCGTCGGGGCCAAGCAGGTGAGGCGCGAATGGGCCGTGCCTGCGCATGTAGTCGGCGATCTCGGTGGCCATCTTCCTGGTGTAGTCGAAGGCCGGGTCGTCGAAGAGGTCGTTCGGGCCCTCCAGTATGCCGTCGTGGAGCTGGAAGCCGAGGCCGACAACTCTGGGTGGACCGTCGAACCTGGTGCACTTAGCGTCCTTTAGGCCTACGGGCATGAGCGGGCCGTTGTGGCTACCCCTCATCCAGCCGGCCACGAGGTTGGGGAACGCGAACGCCTCGAGGACCTCGCCCACCGCCGGGAAGCCGTGCTGAGCCCTGACGAGGAGGACGGGGTCGTCCTTGCCCACATACCTGCCGGCTATAAGGCTGAGCCTGGTGACGGAGGCGCTGGCGGCTATCTCGCCGTCACTCTTCCTGAAGACGCGGCGGACCACGTAGCGGGAGGGCGTGCCTATGAGGGCTAGGAGGTCGTAGGCCTCCTCGGGGGTCTTGAGCCTGACGACCTTGTGCTCGATGACGTCGTATACCTCGAACTCGAAGCCGTCGTGCATGCTGGGGTCGATGACGAGGCCTGCGGTGTTGAAGGGGTCGGCGAATATCTTGTAGAGCTTGTAGTTCCAGGCGCCGGGCTCCGTCTTGTCGGCCGAGAAGACTATGAGGGGCTCGCTCTTACGCTCCTCAAACTCCATCTCGGCGACACCGGGGCCCATGCCCCTGACGTTGCCGGAGAAGGTGTCGCTGAGGAGGTCCTGGCCGGCGCCGTAGAGCTTGAGCGGCTTACTGACCTTCTCGGTTACCTCTACGAAGGTGTCCCAGGCGAGCTTGTGTATCTCGGGGTTGGCTACGCCCTTGGTATGCGTCATGAGTAGCTGGAGGTCGTCTCCCGCGTGGAACACGTAGAAGTCTATGAGGAGGCCCGTCTCCTTGGCCTCCTGGAGCTTCTTCTGCGCTAGCTCCTTCTGCTTGGGGTGCACGATGCTGTGGCCGACCCAGCCACCGATGTCCGCCTTTATTAGGCTGACGGTTACCTTCATGGCGTGTTTAAAAGGTTTCGGCTAGTATTAATAAATTTGTGAATATAGCACTATATTCCCCACTAGTCAAGCGGAGAGAGCCCCGTCTCCAGTATCCTCGCGAACTCGTCCTCGGTCTCCTTGGCCTTGGCAACCCTTAAAACAACCTCTCCCGCACTGCTGACAACCCTGTAGTAGAGGAGGGGAGCGCCGACCGCCTCGTAGAAGGCTAGAAACTCCCTGGCCTCCTCCAGGCCGCCGAAGCGCAGTGTGAACTCCTCGACGAGCTGGCCCCCCTCCTCCACCTGCTCTATGGATGCGAGCAGCGGCTCGAGTATCGCCCTCCCCAGCCTCTCCGCCGCCTCCTCGGCGCCGCCGGACTCGTAGACCCGGAAGGCCTCGCGAAGTATCCTAGAGTAGAGATAGCTGCGCCCCTCGTCGAAGAAGAACCTCATCCCAGCCTCTATGTCGCCGAGGTTTGCTGACGACGTGGTATACTTGAGGGGCGCCACACGGTTCTCGGGGTCCTTCATGACCACCCCCTCCCGCCCCTCCTTGTCGAGGCGGGCAACCATCCCCCTT